>Ga0194129_10003830_pt1 | contig 20608 bp, 17 predicted proteins | sample TA2KigCa35mmetaG_FD_150862 | JGI IMG/M metagenome (GOLD analysis project Ga0194129, IMG submission 150862) | Freshwater microbial communities from Lake Tanganyika, Tanzania - TA2015038 Kigoma Deep Cast 35m | ecosystem: Environmental > Aquatic > Freshwater > Lake | place: Tanzania: Lake...
GGGCCCAAATCTTCTCCAACTTATCGGCAAATTGCTCCCCGGATACCTTGATGTAGCGCATAAAGGATTTGTGGCTTTTATGGCCGCTAATTGCCATGATGATCATCGGATCCGTACCCCGAAGATACTCGTTGGAGCAGAATGATCGGCGGGCGGTGTGTGTTTGCAGAAACTCATATTTCATCTGCCGAATCTCCCTTCTTTCCCTGTTGTAGGTAATCTGTTTTACAAAGGGTATATGCAACCCGGGGAGCTTAGCCCCGATTAACTTAATAATACGATTGAACTCGTTATTGGGTGGCACGGAGGGAAGTTGATACTGGTACTTTTCCAGTATTTGACGTACCATGGGATGAATTGGGATGGTCACTTTTGCCCCGGTTTTCTTTTGGACAAATTCCAACCGGTTATTTCTTATGGCTGAAGGATCCAGGGTAGAATAATCCGAAAATCGCATGGCTGTAAAACAACCCAACACAAATACATCCCGCACTTGCTCCTCCACCGCATCATCAAAATCGGTGATGGCCATGAGTTCAAGAATTTCTGCCTCCGTGAGGTAGATGCTATCCGTTTCTTCACGGCGTGTATCGAATTTCAACTCTATCTGCCGGGAAGCTGGTATCTTCTTTAATTGAATTGCATATTTAGTAATCTGCAGCAGATCCATCATGATCTTAGCATGTGAGTTCATGGCTAATTCCCGCTCAATGATAAGGTAGTCACTTAACTGATCTATATCCCCTTGGTTGAACTCGGTTAAAAGAAGGGTGCGGTTTACGTGTTCCTGAAATTTAACTAGGTAACTAAGAGTGGTATAATAGGTGTGCATGCTCTTAGGCTTTATACGCTGTCTTTTAGGGCTAAGCCGCACTCCCGATTCGCAATCCTTGATGAAGCGCTTAGCAAAATCCACCAGGCTTTCATTAATAGCTACAGCAACATTTTGGGTGCTATTAAATTTGGTTCTACGGTTATCGAGTAATCTGTTTAATCTTTCCTGCAGTTCTAAAAAGGTCAATCGGGGGTTACCGTTCTTATATTCATCTAATTGATCCAAAATGTCCATTTCCAATTTCTTGAGATAGCGTACCAATCGGCTGGTGGGACTTTTACCCGGATAGGACTTTATAAAGCACTTCCGCTTATCCCAATGGCGGGTTTCAATACTTCTTCCCGTGTATAGAAATAGATAAGCCCCATCCACTGCTACCTTAATACGGATACTACTGGTTTTTGCATGAGGCCTTGCCAACGAAAATGAAATAGCCATTTGCTCAAGATTTATAGGTTGCTCTCAAAAAGTTCAGGATATTACTTTTTAGAAAGTGATACTTTCGACCGCTTCGCTGGGCAATTATTTTACCCTCTAGCACTAGCTTGACCAAGGTCTGCTCACTTATCCCTAGAAAGGAAGCTGCTTTCTTACGATCCCACAGCTCCTCCTGAATTCCTGCCCCGGTAATCGGCATTTGCAAAGCGGCTTGAATTTCTTGTCGTATGGTAGACTGCATAAGATGCTGCAGTTCTTCTACTGTGATTGCTACTAGTTTTGTTTCCATGCAGAATCATTATTAGGCTCATTAAACCATTGGTCCACTTTGTAAAAGACAAATACTACTACCACTATTCCGCCTACCACCAATAACGCATCAAGGGGTGTTATACCAGATGCACTAGTAATGGAGTTTTGAGGCACCACAGCTGGCGGGATCGGCTCAGGGATACCTATAGGTATCGTAATGGGAGGCGGAGAAACTGCACCACTGATCGAAGCCGATGGTAGCGACGGCGCATTTTTATACATCTCCGCGAATGCAAGGCTGTTCATTTGAAAGGCTAAGCTCATAATTTGTAAATTTTGATATGATTGGGTTTTAAAAAAATATATCCGACTTTTCCTACCACCTTACCTGTATGTCCCTCTTTTTGGAAGGTTCCTGTACACAAGGCCCAGTCAATATTGTAGGTACCAACAATTGAAAGCTCAATCGCCGTTTCATATCCAAAACGGTTTGCGAATTCAATTAAAAGATCTTGCAACTTGAGGATGGGTTTTGAGATTGTTGTTCGCTTTATGTAATTCGCCTTTTCCCTAGCCCTTTTTCGAAGTTTCTTGTGTTTATCAGAGCAGGCGCCGGAGTTACCATGATGATCATCGGGAACAGGTCGGAAGCAGTAAAGACATTTTTTCATAGTATTTTTTTGGGTGAGAATCGTTAAAGCTATATTTTTGGTTAATGAGTTTAACTTTGATATAATATTGATAACATATCAAATTTAGTTAAATATTCGACAAGTAGCTATATTTTAAAAATATATTTTCATTTCAAATCTTGCTGCTCCAAGATAAAATACGTAAATAAATGAATTACAATCTTTTAGGAAAGTATTTTAGCCAATTTAGGTCCGTGATCCACATGAACCACCTAAAGCTGTCGGATCTGTCCAGCAGAACGCCGGAAAAGCTCTCAGATCAGCAGATACTGGAGGCGGATGAGGCTTGTCCCATTAAGTTTGAAACAGAGACTATCCGCTTCTGGCGCCTTAAGGGGCTATTGCCCTTTTTTGAGGATAAGAAACATGCCAGAATAAGTCTCGCCCAATTCATGTGGCTTAAATTTCTGGTAGAGCTGAGGAAACTGGGCCTATCCACCATTGAGATGCAGGTAGCACATGATCACTTTATAAGGAAAGCCTACAATGACAGGCTTGGCTATAACAGCCTTTTCGAATTAGAGCGGCAGCTTAAGGCAACCCATAGGCTAACTGAACAGGAGAAATATGCGCTTGCTACAGTACAGGAAGTAATCAAAGACAATCTGTTGATGCAATCCGTAAACCGTGATATCAATTACTTTAATATGGGAATTACGGAACATGTAATTTATTGCGCTAATGTTGTTTTTGCTTATTACATTGAACGTACCACATGCAATAAAGATGGAGACATTGATGAGAAACCGGTTTTCAGCGTTATAAAAAATGGGAAACTAGCTCAGACGGGCGAAATGGGGATGGCTACAGAGAAAGATTTTGACTTTACCGAACATAGCTGTGTTCTTATCCCGGCTAGCCAGATTATTAGAGAAACCTTTTATGACTGCAACATTTCGCAAGAAGCATTCAACATCCAAATCATGGAGAAGAGCGAACGCGAATTGTTTAAGCTTATAAAAGAAAAAAGGGTCCAAGAAATAATCTTGAACCCTTTGCCACGAAATACCTTGGAGATAGAACGCTATGCTATGCTAGATGACAATGGAGAATTAAATATAGAAAACATAAAAAATATCAAACTGATTTTAGGGACGAAAAAGTATCAAGATGGGGAGGCTGAACTTGTGGATAAAGATATTTTCAAGTTCAATTCAGATTCAAATGATGGATTAAATTTATAGATAAACAATCTCTGATTTCACTTAAAACAAATCGTGATTAATTACGATTTAGTTTAATTCGTCAAAGGAAATTAAGTAAAATCAAAAACAATACTACTAGATTATCTTTTAAACTTGTAATTTATAATGGTAATTCTAAAGCCAACTTATGTATAGAATGTTGTTATAAAAATGACAGTCCTAATTTGATCAACTAGAAATCCACTCGCCCCTCTCTGTTGGTAACAATTTTAGTAGCGCCGGGAGGAGCCATGGGAATCAGTTCATTTTTTCTTGAGGCAATCTGTACAAGAACATCTTCTGCTTTCAATTTTCTCAATAGTGAAACTAAACCTTTTAGAGCACTCTCTTTTGAAATTATTGCAATTGCTGTAAGAATTATCAACTTCAAATCAATAAAAAAGCTTCTATTTTTTATGTAGAATATTCCAAGCATACTCTTACCTGGCCGAATTAATTGATTATAAGCAATATCCGGATCCGCCTGATCTTTTAAAATATCTCCTTCATCAGAAAATACTATTGAGCTAAAGTCTGTAATACCAGGCTTAACCGTCAATAACAACTTTTCTTCTGTTGTGTATAAATCAGTTTCTCTTTTGACATTCGGTCTCGGGCCTACTAAACTCATATCTCCAATTAATACATTCCATAATTGCGAAAGCTCGTCCATCTTGTATTTCCTAATAAATCTGCCAACTCCCGTAATGCGTTTATCATTGGACGATGTAGAATCAACACCTGATTTGTCAGCGTTAATAATCATTGACCTTAATTTTAACATTTTAAAAAGTCTTTCATTCTTACCAACTCTCGGTGCGATGTAAAAAGGTGAATGCCAGTCTTGTATCCATACCAAAAAAATTGTAGGCAATAAAATTGGGCTCGCTAAAACTAATCCAACTAGCGATAAAATAAAATCTAGTAAACGTTTCATAAATTAATAATTGACAAGTTTTTTAATATTGGCATAAATATCAAACTCTGTTATATAATAACATTCCTCTAAAACTTTGCTAGTTGGTGCAGGAGCATCTGGTAAAGTTAAACGAATCGGGGACGACTTTAATTTGTTCAAATCCATCTTTTCGACAACTCGTGTTATAATTTCCGCAGCCATACCACAACTTGCCCAATCACCATCAATAACAATTAGTTTCCCTGTTTTTTCAACTGATTCCACTATTTCATCCACGTTTAATGGGTTTAAAACTCTGATGTCAAACATGTCACAAAATACATTCTCAGTTTGAAGTTTTTGTACGACTTTCTCACACAACATAGAAGTGTAACTGATTCCAACGACTGTGGCATCTGACCCATCTTGCAATCTTTGAGGCCTAACATCATTCAAATCTATGATTTCAATTTCTGTATATTCTTCCTCCTTTTCATACAACCACCTGTCTTCAATAAACATAACTGGATCATTAGATAATACGCTGGAAATTAATAAATTCCTCGCATCCTTTGCCGAGTATGGCATTACAACTTTTAATCCTGGAATGTGCGCGAACCAACTATGAAGTGATTGTGAATGCTGAGCACCTTGTTCTCCGCCTCTATTAATTATCGCCCTAAACGTTGCCGGGCATGATGAATTACCCCCAAACATATGTCGCCATTTTGCTGCTTGGGTAACAATTTGATCAACAGCTAACAACATGAAATCAACTCTAGGGTGAACAATCAAAGGGCGATAACCACAAATCGCTGCTCCAATAGTGGCACCCGTAGTGGCTAATTCAGAGACAGGACAGTCAATGACTCTCTCTTTACCATATTTTTTATCAAGGTCTTTCATTGTAGAACCGACATACCATGGACTCCATAAACCCTGACCAATTACAAAAAATTCTTTGTGATTTTCTAAAAGATATTCAAATCCTTCTAGAATACCATCTGCATAAGTTATTTTTTTACTCATAATTACTTGGCATAAACTGTTGATAATAGAAAATCTTTTTCTGGGTATTCTGCACTCTCTGCTGTCAACCAGTCGTTATTAATTTTTATCTGAATTGAATTTGACAACTTGTCAAACTCATCTTGTGTGAAAATTTCCTTCGCAATCATCGAATTAAGTAACCGCTGTATTGGGTCCCTCAACTTCCACGATTTCAAATCGTCACCTCTTTTTACCCCAACATCAATATCTTCTCTATGTCCAACGTGTCCTCTCCAGCGATAAGTAAATGCCTCTAGATAAAAAGGTCGTGAACTATTTCGCATTTCAGTGATTTCTTTAACCAAGAGCTTATACATGCCAACAACGTCATTCCCATCAACAGTATTATTCTTTATCCTATGGGAGTCTGCAAATCTTGCAGTTGTATTAGAGGGCTGTCTTAATTCAATATGTAAATGGCTAGAAAATAAGTTGTTCTCGCAAACATACAAGACAGGCAATTTCATAACTGAGGCCAAATTTAGTGACTCATGTAAGACACCTTCTTCACAAGCTCCATCACCAAAATAACTAATTGCAATATCACCTGTTTTATCCATTTTCGCAGCTAAACCTGCACCTGTTGCTATTGGAATTGTTGCTCCAACAATTGGAACTGATCCGCGGAATCCATTCTTGTTATCAATTATGTGCATTGAGCCTCCCATGCCATGAGAACAACCAGAAAACTTACCAAGGACCTCTGCAAACAAAGAATATGTATCCTCATTTAACGCCAAATAATATGTGTGAGATCTATGTGCACCAAATGCTCTATCAGTATTTCTCATTGCCAAGCCTACAGCAACACCAACTGCTTCTTGTCCTATTCCCAAATGACATGGGCACTTTATTTCGCCAGTTTCAACATGCTGAGCTATTTTTTCCTCTGCCTTTCGTATAATCACCATTTTTCGAAGCATATCAACTAAGATGTGCTTTTCTACTCCATCAATAGAAACGTTGTGTCTAAACTGTAGTGGGTCAACTAATTGTGTTACATCCTGATTCATTTTGAATAAAATTTAATTATTAAATCACAAACATAAACAACATCCTCATTGGTTAATGCTGTATTCATCGGGATCATTAAACATCGTTCAAACATCCCTTCTGTATATGGCAGTCCAGTACCCGAAAAGCCCAATGATATAATAGAATGCACTGGTTGGCCACTCCACTGAATAAGCGTCCCTACACCGTTATCTTTAAGATACTGCTTCAATTCATCTCTGCTTTCTGCCTCGATTTCATAGTTTTGATATACATCAAAATAATCGGGACTTGAATTGGGGGCAGGAGGTAAATGAAGTTGAGGTAAATGACCGAGGCTGTCTTGGTACATTTGTGCTATCTCTCTTCTTCTATCAATTTCAGATGAGTAAAACGTAAGCTTAAAATCAAGGATTGCAGCTTGTAAATTATCAAGTCGAGAGTTAAATCCCCACATCACAAAAACTCCATCATCATTTCTACCATGATCTCTATATAACATCACTTTCTCATACATGTCCTTGTCATTAGTTACAAAACCCCCTGCATCACCAAAGCTACCAAGGTTCTTGGCAGGATAAAAACTGATTGTTCCTCCTTTGTCAAAGGTGCCAACTCCGTTTCCTTTGAATTTTGCCCCTAAACCTTGAGCAGCATCTTCTAAAACAACTAAATCAAATTCACGAGCAATCTTCATAATCTCATCCATATCACAGCATCTTCCGTTAACTTGCGTGGGTAAAATTGCCTTGGTTTTTGGTGTAATTAACTTTCGCACTGATTCTGGATCCAACATGTGATCATCCTTGCAATCTGCGGGAACCGGAGTTGCGCCCACAAAATGGATTGAAGCAGCAGTAGCTATGTATGTATGTGAAGCAAAAATAACTTCATCACCCTTGCCAATTCCTGCAGCCATTAAGGCTATCCAGATAGCATCGGTTCCATTAGCCAAACCAACGGCATATTTCGTTCCAGCAAATTTTGCAAGATTTTGTTCAAAATCTTTCAAATCCTTTTGCAAAATAAAGGCTCCTCTATATCCAACGTCTTTAAAGATCCTTACAAAATCATCTTCGTGAGATTTAAACAGGTACGGATAATTAAAAAAAGGTACATTTCTCATAATTTTATTTGTTTTTTGCAATTATTACTATTTTAAATGAATATTTTTTTAACAACGAAAAAGTTTTATCTAATCTATTAAGTACAGAAGCTAGTTTATCAGGGGAAAAAAATGGTTTCAAAAATAACGCGGCGAAAGTAAATACTCCAAAGTATTTAACCTCGACCTCATCGAAATATGTTTTTATGTGAGCAATCGTCTCTTCTGAAGGGATATTTTGATTTACGCGAGATGTCCGATTACCTCTTAAAAAATGAATATATCTATTTACGCGGTAGATCGGGTTATGATTAAAAGAATCCACAGCAATAAAATATCCACCACTTTTTAGCATCAATTTCACTTTTGGAACAAATGTCGACAATTCCAAATATGACATGCTCCCAGCGCAAGTAGCAATATCAAAAGATTCATTACCTACACACAAATCATCCATGTCGGCAACAATGCCCTCGATTTCGAATCCCAATAATCTACCTTTTTCAATGGTTAGCATAACATTACATTCAGCAATATCGGTTACAGTAACATCTCCTCCATACAACTTGCCTGTATAGCTGTGTAAGCCATCACCACAACATATATCAAGGATTTTTGCACCAGGGAATGTTTTCGAAGCTATAGTTTCGTGATAAAACTTATATGGCGCCTGTAAATAAGGCGGCAACGATTGGTAGCCCCAAGAAAGTAATTGTTTCTGATTTAGTTTACTGAGGCTTGCTTTGGCTCTAGAATTGTAACGTTCTTTTTCTATCTCCTTGTAATCTGACATTTCAGTAATAACCATTAAATAAGTACAATTATGCGAATTATCGAATTAGCGTATTCAAATATAAGAACACTGTCATTCACCTTGTTGAACTGGTGAATTCCCAAATATCAGCAACAGACAGCCTTTCAACACCCCTAACCCATGAATGAAATGGAATCCAAAAAAACAAAAGGGAAGGATGACCATCAAACGTATGTCATCATACCTTCTTGCCTGTTGACTACTTGACATCACGGCTAATATTCCGTAAAGGAAGAGTGATCCGATAAAAACATACATGAATAAAAAATGAACAAACAAGAGCAAAGATCCAATAATAATTCCAGCTGAAAAAATAGCAGTTATCGCATGTCTCAATGTGAATGTATAAGGTGCTAGATACCACATGTAAGCATTATACGGTGCTTCCTTAAAAAATTGTTTACTATAGAAACTTGATAGGGCCGCCTGATTAAAATATTTGATTTTAATCGAAGTGTCAATATAAATTTTACCTCCTTCCTTTTTTATTCGACGGTTGAATTCATAGTCCTGCGCACGAATAAGTTTTTCATTAAAAAGACCAACTTTTTTAAAAATTGACTTTCGGAAAAACCCGTATGGCACTGTATCCACCTCGCCAATATATTCGCCAGTTCTGAACGTACTGTCTCCAACACCAAAAGGATGGGTAGTAATTGACTGTACAAGTTTTGCTGAAAACGTTTCCGCTCCCTTTAGAGTAATTACCGCTCCTCCAACATTATCTGCTCCGGTATCATTCATAAGTTTAACACATCTTTTTAGATAATCTTCTGGATATATTGCATGTGCATCCAGACGCATGATAAAATCACCTTTTGAAAGCTGAATTGCTTTATTAATTCCATTCGCTTGGTAAACTGCTTCATTGTCAATTATACTTACCACGGAACTAGGAAAATTTTTCCTAATGAGTTCCCTTGTATTATCTATTGACATACCATCTGCTATTATTATTTCTATTTCATACCCACCTGGAATTTCAAAATTCATAACAGACCGTATACAATCCAATATATAATCTTGTTCATTCAACGTCGGAATTACGATACTAACTATTGATTTCATTTATGATTTTTTTAATAAACAACTAATTGTCTTTTATATTCACACAGTTCAACTGTTACGTAATATTCTTTAGAAAGGTGGTTTCAAGTCACTTACGTAAAAAATAACACTTCAAACATAGTGAAATTAATACATCTTTCGGAATATTAAAATCTAAGATTCGCGGGGTCTCTCATTCAGCGCTTCCTGAACCTAGATAATTTTTTGTTTTGTGACCAGCTTAAAATCCGTTCCCTTGGGAAAAAATCCTCTAATCTATCCATAGTTATTTCCAATTGTTCCTTTCTGCCAATGCCTGTGTGCATCACAAAAATAACCTTGCATTGTATTAGAATTGGTAAATTCCTCCAATTCAGCTATCACCTTGCCCTGATAATAAGCTAGATTATTTTAAATTCTGCGGTAAATCACTGAGCTTTTGAGCAAATGCTTTTCTTACGCTATCTGCATCTTCTACCAGATGCACCAACAAACAATATCACGTGCACCGTTCAACTAGCGTTCTTATGGCAGATTGTTAATCCCTGCTTATAATCAAATCGCCTTCTCAATACCCCAGCACAAATCTGTCGGCAACCTCATCAGGACGTCAGATAATACTAATCATATCAGGATTTATATCTCGTTCTTCAATTTCCAGTTTCTAGTTTATCGCTTTAAACTGCGTTGTCTAAAAAAGAAAGTAAACTCGTTTTAAACTCGCCATTGCTCTGTACAAAAATTATACTGATAAATAGTCTCAAGATTCTCAGTGATTTCAAGCCCTATTTGGATCTCAATCGAAATTTGATATGGAGCCTACAGTGAATATATTTTCCGATAAATGTATGATTGCATTTATTGGCAGCATAAAATTTTACTCTTGTGCCGGTGTGAATCTCGCGCCCGTTTCTCGGCCTTTGAATGAGCCGAAACGGTGCGGGAACCACCCGCCGAGTAGCTGCGATAAACCACTCATCCTATGGTAGAACTGGAACAATTCAAATAGGTGGCAATGTGCATCATCCTGTGGATTTTTGATAACATAACTGTAATCTACTCGCGTTCTTCATTGGTTAGTCCTTCTTTACATCTCATAGATCCACTTAGTGTACATTTTCGTCTCACCAAATTTTGCGTTAGCACTTTGAAGACAATAATTATAAAAGATTATCAAGTAAAACGTGCAGAAAATTAATTGAACGACACACTAGTTAAGATAATTCAAAGTACAAAACCCCCAAACCAACTGCTACCACAAAAAAGAAAGTACTCCTTCTTTTCACTTACATTGCAACAAATTCTTGAATTTAATATTTCTCCTAATACAATTTCAGAATTCAAATAGGCAGCTGTTATGCAGTATAATTCTACAACACAGAAATGTTAAACTATGTTGTAAAAATGCAATGATTATTTTAAAACAGGACAGCAAAACGGAAGGCATCTTTTCAGTAAGACGTATTCTAAAATTATTTCATAAAAATTACTGAACTTTTCGCTTCAATAGATATGATAAATAAGTAAAAAATAAAGATATTCAACGGACACCAAAAAAATCATAATTAATTATTCTCTGGCTAGATTAATTTTTATTAGATCTTTGTATTCATGCTTGTTCATACCTAAACCTAAAAAAAAGAAAAAACATAATAATATAAAGTAAACCATGGGTAAAAAAAACACTTGGCAAATCAGATGACATTATCAACCAAAAATATCCAGGAAATGAAATTGCATAGATCATATTTCTATTAAAAAATCCGTCACTAAAATTGGAAACTTTATTAAAAAAAGAAGTAGTTACCGCTATAATGAACCCATATACTAAGATGCCTAAATACCCTGCATGCATATATCCGCTTCCTAACCAACCTGTATTCACATGGCCATCGTTAGCACCAATTGAATCGCCGATTAAATATGGAATCGATTTTTTATATGGGTTTGAAAACAAACCGAACGTAATCTTAGAATCTCTCCAAAATAAAAAATCATTATTTTGGAAAAAATCATAATACAATAGGTTTGTCCACGCAGGTATGAAAAATGTTCGACGTACTAGACCGTACTCATAAAAGTATCTCCATTCATCAGGAAAAAGAAATGCAATGAACACAAGACAAGCAATTAAATAGGTAAACTTAAAGAAATCCGATAACTGATGCCCAAAAAAATAGATTATCAAAACAACAAAGGGGTAAAATAAAATTGCTTTCTGCTGGGTTAAACCAAAATACATGATTGACAAAAGCAAAGTCACAAATAAGCCACCATAGCTTTTGGTACGCAGAAATAAAACTATTAAAATAGGAATGATTACTTTTGTTATCATAAAAAACAAAAACACAAAAGCAATTGGAAGATTTGAATAAATATCTTCGCGCAGATCGTATGTAAGTTCAAAATCTAGGGAAAACAATCGACCATTAAAAAAATATATTAACAATCCCGTCGCGAAAGTAAAAAAAACTAAACACCAACACGCCAAATTAACGTTCAATACTAACTTTCTATTTGAAATCAATGTATACTTCGAAAGTATACGTTGAAAAATTACTATAGAAATTATTATCATTGTAGAAAACAACCAAAATTCAAAGTACGATGGATTACCTATGGTCAAAACAGTTTGGAAAAAATAAGGAAAATATATTAATAAATTAAGATAAAAATTGCCAGAAATTAGATCCCTGTAAATTGATACAATAAAGGCTAAAAAAATCAAAAATATCGATGCTCTCAATAAATCGTATTCAACATTAAATGCAAAATCATACCATCCAGGTACAAATACATATAAGTCTTCATATATTTCTAAAAAAATAAATAATAAACCAAATAATAATGCCAATATTTGTATCAATCCTTTTAAAAAGCTCATGATACAAATATATTTTTATACATATTATTAAGCTTTAAAAATTGACTCTCCCACGAATACTTATCTTCAATTTCACATTTAACATCACGCAATCTGTACAGCTCTACCTTGCTAACAATATTCGTATAATCTACTGAGTCACAATCTACTACTACACCATAATCATTACATTGAACAAAATACTCCCAAACAGGAAAATTAGAGCAAACAACTGGAATATTAAAATATAAATATTCAAAAAACTTCGTCAAAATTTTACCACTGTAATGTTCTGAATATGGAAACAATGCTAAACCGGCAGCCCAACGATGTGATCCAAGTATCCAAAGGATTTGAGCAAAAGGAACTAGAGTGTTACCACCTACCAGAATTAGTCGGTTTTCACCTATTTCATCTTGAAAATCTCTTATCATAGTGATTATTTCTTCCGAACAAATTCCAACAAGAAATATTCGAAGCTGCTTAACCTCACGAATCATATTGAAATAGTTTAAAAGACCTCTTTCTACAGATATACTTCCGACATAAATAAAATCTGTGTATACTCCATTATTTTTTAATTCCTCAATCTCAACTTTAATTGGGACCGTTTTGGTATTAAAATAATTCAACACTGGAATTGCATCTGGGAATCTTTCTACATACGAATTTTCTGCAATAACACATTTGAAATTCTTTTTAGCTTTCTCTTCAAAATATAAGATTCCAGTATAAAATAATTTTCTCTTCAAGCCTCCAAACTTCATCTTTATTGCTAGAGAATTTTCCTCGTGTATATCATAAATAACCTTAGCCTTCAGAATAAATTGTATCACTAACATAATCGGAATTAATTCAGGATCATGAAAATGAATATTTCTTTTAGATTTCTCTAGCACAGTTATGTGATAAGCCACTAAAATAAATCGAAGCAATTTAAAAAAAACTGATTTACCGTTTGGTAGAAATCTATTGTACAATCTGTCATTTACGTCTTGAGGCAACTCAAGTTTGATGTCAGATTTTTTCGTTATATACATTACTTCAATTCCGGCATATAAACTAGATTTAATTATCTTTTCATAAATTCTATTATCGTTGTACGGATGTACAGTTGAAACTTGAACAACAAACATAAGTTAAAAATATGGGAGGTAATGACTTTTAAACATTTGCAATTTCGTTAATTCGTAAATTAAATATCTTGTATTAGTTGGATCAATGCGATTCGTAAAAGCATCAATTTTAAAGGAATCGCCGATTTTATTCCACACTAATTTCGTGAAATACTCTTCAGGTGCTTGAAAACCTATTTTTCGTTTATTCCATGCTACAAAATCCAAACCATGCTTAGAAAGGTATTTCCGAACAAGATACTTTGACCAACCATTTCTTATCAACAAATCCGGTGAAAGTCGTAATGCAAAATTCACCAAATCATTATCAAGAAAAACCGGACGCCCCTCTAATCCATGGCAACCAGAGGATCTATCGTCTAATCTTAATAAACGAGCAAGCTGACCTTCAAAAATTTCTGAAACTTGTAATGATTTTAGGTCAACATCAACTTTTTGCAACTTTCTTCTATCAAAATCTCTTGAATTTGTAAAGAAGTTATATTTCTTTAAATTCCTGTTTACTCTCAAGTTAAGAAAATTCTTGAAATATATATATTGGCCAACAGCATCTTGATACGACAAGCCTGAGTTCTGCATCACCTTGATGAACCTTCTAGTAAAATCTATTTTTGAATTAGACTCATTTAAGAAAGCTACCATGTGCCTCGGATAACCCATAAATACCTCATCACCCCCTTGACCAGTTAAAAACACTTTAAAACCTTCCTTTGAAACCTTCCCCAGTATTGAATAATTCATAAATTGACTGAAACTCGTGAATCCAAGCTCTTGACAGAGCGCAAAGTCTAAGATATCATCAATTGAATTTTGTTCTTCAAAATTGTAAAAATCTACATCTATGTCTAAATGACTAGCTGTTTGTTCAACAATTTTCCTTTCATCATATTTTTTATTCGGAAATTCCACAGAAAAGCTCTTATAATCCTCAATTCTACAATTCTTAAGAGCAAGAGCTATAGCTGTACTATCAATCCCACCAGATAATGTCAAAGCAACCGGTACATCAGACCTAACACGCAACCTTACACTTTGCTCAAATAAAAATTCAAACTCTTCAAGTGCTTTCTTTTCATCTGAGATGAATTCTCCTGTTGGGTAACCAAAAATCGGCTTCTTCCAAATGATCTTATTATTTAATACAAGTGCATAGCTATTTGGTGTAAGTGAATATATATTTTTATATATTGTATTTTCTGTATGCTCTAAATTCTCTGAAATAAAATGATCGACCAAAGGGCCATGATCAAATTCTAAACCATTACCTAGATATTGCGCAATTGGTTTTACTTCGGAAGAAAAGATAAATTTTTCTATATCGCAGTAGTAATAAAGTGGTTTGATTCCAAAACGATCTCTTGATAAAATAACCTCACCGTTTTTTGAGTTAAAAATGCACAAAGACCAAAAGCCGTTAAATTTAGAGAAACAATCATAACCCCACTCTTGATAGGCAACTAAAATTACCTCAGTGTCACTTTCAGTCGTAAAAACATAATCCTTCTTTAAAAGTTCATTTTTGAGTTCGACATAGTTAAAAATCTCTCCATTAAAAACCAAAATATAATTATTATAAAAAAATGGTTGATTAGCACGCTCGTTTAAGTCAATTATTGAAAGTCTAGTTTGACCTAGCGCAAAATATCTAGAAACAGATCCGTTTGAAAGTTCCCCACTAATTTTACCTACAAAATCAGGACCTCTTCGTTTCAGTAATTCAAGCGAATTATCTAAATCTCCAACTATTGAATTACTTACAATGCCAAAAATTCCACACATATATCATTTGTATTAACAAGTTCATAAAGCCTCGATTTAGATCCTATCCAATCAGACAAATTAACAAATTCATTTTCCTTCAACATTCCCATATCAGCACTAACCTGTAGAACGTCTTCGATAGCCTTACTGGCATTAAAATAATCCCCAAAAATTCTGTTAAGCAATAGGAGAGATCCTAACGGGTGATTGTAATTGTAAAAAAATTTATTTGACCTCAAACCTTCAAAATTTATATTATCGATATATGTCAAGGCTCTGTTGAATTTATCAGATCGATAAAATGGGTGATCGCCGTAATATTTACGTAATAGAGTTAGCCCAGCTAAGGTGTAAATATGATATCCATGTTCTAAATTGTCCAAATGCGAATGGAAGCCTCTTTTGGCCTCATTCATATAAAATACAGCCCAACCCTTTGGTGAATTTTCAAACGCAATATGCTTAATTAATCCAGTTGAATGTACACGAAATAAAGATCCATTTAAACTATCTAAAAAAATAGCAACTTCCTTTAGCTTAAACTGATTTAATGCCAAAGAATAAGCAAACCATACTTGGTGATCGAGTGTCTTATCTGTGTTGTATTTGTTGCTTACCGGATCATTCCTAAACCAAAGTCCTCCTTTGTTACTAAATTTGTGACCATCCGCAATCTTTGAAGCCAATTCCCTGAAGATTGGATTTTGAGTAAATTCATGTAAGTAATACAAAGCCTCAAGAACCCATGCCGGACCTATTACGCCATTAACACAATCCTTATTTTCAGAGGGAGTTCTATGGACAAATACCTCCTGTAAAAAGAACTCATTGTTCAATATGTACCAATTTGCCAACATCCTGATTAACCTATCATCTCTAAAATCATCAGAAATTTTTTGAACACATACCAAGAAAACTACAAAGTGAGAGGTATTCCTCACTGGACTTTCTATATCGTAATGTGGGCCATTATGTCCACCGGGAACAAAAGCAGTTTTTAATTCGTTATTGATAACAATATAATCATATCGTCGTTTAAATAGATTTTCAACGATTTTCAACAAATCAACATTCATTTTCAGTAATTAAATTTTTAAATAAGAAAAATGATTCCAATGTAACAAACACAACTCGTAAGATTACCAAACCGAAAATAAAACCAAAAAAATCGTCTTCGATATATCCCAAAATAAAGAGTACTGATAATATCAATATTGCACCGATATAATTCCATGTGCGACGAGATAATTTAGGATAAAAAATCCTAAAATCAGAAGTTGCTAAATAAAACAGATAAAAATATTCCCCAATATAGAGTATTTTGATAATTAATGTAGAATTTTGATATTCTTTCGGAAAAATAGAAAATACAAAAAAGTCAACGCAAAAATACACTATCAAGAAAGAAGGTATCAGAAAAAGAGAAAAAATCTTAGATATTTTTATGAATAAATTGTATCTCTCTTTAGGAGATAAATCTGCAAAATCTTTTTTTAAAACCTGAGCAATAGCGTTACCTAAAATTCCAATTGGTGTACTAATTAATCTTTCGCCTAACGCAAATGAACCTGAAAAAAAAAGCATTCTAGGTGTACTATTTGCAAGAAAATAGGGTACTGAACGGGCCCAAAATGTTTTCAGAAAATTAGAAATTAGCAATTGAACTACTTTCGATCGAACTTTGTAATAAACGTCGCACACATGAAGAAAATTTCTTCTGTTGAATCGGTAAAAGCACCTACTCCGAAGCACCCGTGCTTTTTGAAATTTTACAAGATAATAGATAAATCCTATAACATATGAGAATGTTTGGGCACAAAATAAATAGAAACTAGACGTTTTATTAAAGTATATGGTAATTACAACAAAAACAACAAATGAAATCGAATTTAACAATGAAATATGGCCTATCATTGACGTCTCCCTATCCTTTACGAGATTAGCAACAACAAATTGGTTTATTCCTAGAAATACTACAGAAGTTAGAATTGCAATATAATCCAAATCAAATTCTTCTGTAAAAAATACAGAACTCAACAAGGCAGAAAGAAACAATGAAACAAATATGAAGAAAATAATGAGCACCATTTTGTCGAAGTAATACTTCGAGAACTTATTTAGGTCTAAAATAACCAAGTGTTCTAATTGAAACGTAATTAAAACCACTGCTATCCAAACAACTCCATTCAATCCTGCAAATTTACCATACTCCACTGTGTTAAAATTGGATGCAATAATCGGAAGCGTAAGAAACAATATTACCTGAGAAACTACCGTGTAGCTGAATACAGAAAGAATTCGTGAAATCAATGGTTAAATTTTATGTGATAGAATCATGTCTGTAATTGTGATGAATCTGATATTTTCATTATCAGCAACTAATTTTCTCAATTTCAAAAGGACAAGTAATGAGATAAATAAATGTTATTGTTTGTTAGATTCACTTCATTCTTATGGTAAAGTGATTTATATTTTGATAACTTCTAGGAATCCGAATTAAAAAGATAAATTATAAAAAGCAAGGGGGATAGAAATAATGACTGACTTATGGCGAAACTGGTTTTCGATACTTCGAAATAATAAGTGATCTCACGAATGTGAATTAATATTCAACAAACGGAACTATTAATAAGAACAATAAGTAAAATACCATATACATTAATGAATTATTGCTTTACGACCAATAGATATGTAAGTAAATCCATACTTGCGAACGGTATCCAATGCAAAGACGTTTCTACCGTCGAAGATCACTTTTTCTTTCAACAAAGCCTCAATTTTCGCAAAATCAGGGGTTCTAAACTCAGGCCACTCTGTAGCGATCACCAAGAAATCTGCCCCTTCCAAGGCGGCATACATGTTCTCGGCAAACACGGCTTTATCACCTATCAAACGCTGCACATTCGGCATCGCTTCAGGGTCGTAACACTGAACTTTTGCCCTGCGCGACACCAGAGCATCAATCATTTCCAAGGCTGGCGCCTCGCGGATGTCATCGGTGTTTGGTTTGAACGCCAATCCCCACACGGCTACGGTTTTTCCGGCAATGCTGCCCATCTGACCATCAATCTTGGGCAATAACGCCTTTTTCTGATCGTAGTTCACCTCTTCCACCGCCTTCAAAATCTTGAAATCGTAATTTACCTCAGCCGCACTTTGCACCAATGCCTGAACGTCTTTAGGGAAGCAACTTCCGCCATATCCGATGCCTGGGAACAAGAAGCGCTTGCCTATACGATCATCGCTGCCCACACCTTTGCGCACCATGTCAACATCCGCGCCCAACAACTCACACAAACGAGCAATCTCGTTCATGAACGAAATCTTAGTGGCCAAGAAACTGTTGGCCGCATATTTGGTTAACTCCGCGCTGCGCGTATCCATGTGCATTACCGGGTTGCCCTGACGTACATACGGAGCGTACAATTCATCCATTACATCAAAAGCACGCTGACTTTTGGCGCCAATTACCACGCGGTCGGGCTTCATGAAATCATCCACCGCCACGCCCTCACGCAAGAATTCTGGGTTGCTCACCACATCAAACTCACCACTGAAGTTGGCGCGAATGGCCGCCTCTACTTTATCCGCCGTACCCACAGGCACCGTACTCTTGTCTACAATCACCTTGTAATCGGTCATGACTTTACCCAAATGGTCCGCCACGCCCAACACGTACTTCAAATCAGCAGCACCGCCCGCACCGGGAGGGGTTGGCAACGCCAAAAAGATCACCTGCGCTTCCTTCACCGCCTCTTCCAATTGGGTGGTGAACGACAAACGACCTTCCTTCAAGTTGCGCTTGAACAGAATCTCCAAACCGGGTTCAAAGATGGTAATCTGTCCGCCACTCAGCATGTCTACCTTGCGCTGATCGATGTCAACACAAATCACGTCATTTCCTGTCTCAGCGAAACAAGTTCCGCTCACCAAACCCACATAACCGGTTCCTACAACTGCTACTGTCATTTATTTTTGTTAAAATTCACAATCTTGCATCTATTTTACAACGATCCAAGAAGGACTTCGTATCAAATATTACCGATGAATTTGATGATTTGAGTTCATCTAAGTTGAGTTCTAAAAATTCTTTGTGGGCTACGGCCAAAATAATACCTTCATATTTATTTTGAACAGAATCAATTAGGGTAAGCCCATATTCTTCGGCAACTTCGTGTTTATCTGCGTGTGGGTCAAAAACATCAACTTGAATATTAAATTGCTCTAGATCCTTAATAATATCAATTACTTTGGAATTACGAATATCCGGGCAATCCTCTTTGAAGGTAATACCCAAAACCAATACATTTGCTTTTGAAATTACGTGATTTTTAGCAATTAGAAGTTTTACTAATTTGTTGGCTACAAACATGGCCATATAATCATTTACTCTTCGCCCTGATAAAATTACCTGTGGATGGTAACCTAGACTTTCCGCCTTATGCGCTAAGTAGTAAGGATCTACACCAATACAATGCCCTCCGACTAATCCTGGCTTATACTTTAAAAAATTCCATTTGGTACCTGCTGCATCTAAAACATCATTAGTATCAATACCCATGCGATCAAAAATGAGTGCCAATTCATTCACAAATGAAATATTAACATCTCGTTGTGCATTTTCTATTGCTTTAGATGCTTCCGCTACTTTAAGACTTGGTGCTTTATGAGTTCCTGCCTCAATAATACTACGGTAAAGACCATCTACAATATCAGCTATTTCTGGAGTTGATCCAGAGGTCACTTTCTTAATTTTAGTCAAGGTATTCACCTTGTCGCCCGGATTTATGCGCTCTGGGGAATAACCGCAATAAAAATCAACATTGAATTTCAAGCCAGAATATTTTTCTAAAACCGGAACACAATCCTCCTCAGTACAACCAGGATAAACTGTAGATTCGTAAATGACGATATCACCTTTCTTGAGAACCTTGCCTAACATTTTCGAAGCTTTAAGCAAGGGGGTTAAGTCAGGTGCCTTAAACTGATCAATTGGTGTAGGAACAGTTACAATGTAGACATTGTACGAATTCAGATCTTCCTCTATTGAAGAGAATTGTAAGCCAGATTCATCTGATTCAATCGCCAAATTCATTGCAAGCTTCAAGCCATCCAAATCAGCCTCATTCGTTCTGTCTTTTCCGGAACTCAATTCAACTATCCTGTCATGACTAATATCAAAACCAAGGACTTTGTATTTTTTGCCAAACTCAATTGCTAAAGGAAGTCCCACGTACCCCAAGCCAATAATGGCAATTTTAGAATTTTTTAATGTCATAATTTAAATTTTTGCGCACCAAATTGCGCACCAACTCCCTTAATTTTGACTAATTTTCGAAGATTTTGATGAACTTTACAATTCAAATAAGTACTAATTATCAACACTTTAACGATTTACGCAGATTAACAAATAATCATTGTCGGTCTGGACCACACTAATTCTAATTAGAATTTACCCCCCCCCCTCCCCCATTCACTATTATACACACACACATGCGGTAATTCGTGAATAAGCGCCAGATCAAATTCAACTAGGGTGT
>Ga0194129_10003832_pt1 | contig 20601 bp, 18 predicted proteins | sample TA2KigCa35mmetaG_FD_150862 | JGI IMG/M metagenome (GOLD analysis project Ga0194129, IMG submission 150862) | Freshwater microbial communities from Lake Tanganyika, Tanzania - TA2015038 Kigoma Deep Cast 35m | ecosystem: Environmental > Aquatic > Freshwater > Lake | place: Tanzania: Lake...
CGACGCCGGGCTGATCACGGTAGAAGGCGTCGAGCACCGGCTGCACGATGGCATCGAGGAGCGCGGCCTGGTCCTCGTCGTTCCAGATGTGCTTGAGGACGAAGAAGTCGCTCGCGTCGGTCGAGTCGCGACCATCGAGGTACGCGCTCGCGGCGAGCAACTTGAGTAGCTTCACGACGCGGCGGTCCGAGAGCGAGATGCCCTCGGCGCGGATCTGAAAGACGAGGCTCTTGTACGCCGAGAGAAAATCGTCGGTAAACCGCATCGTCGCGCCGAAGCTTGCGCGGAGCTCGTGGAGCTCGCGCGCGTCGATGAGCGGAGCCTTCCTGTCGCCCGCGAGCTGACGCACCTCCCGGTCGAGCCCGCGGAGGAGCAGCTCGTTGAAGTGGTAGGCATCGAGGTTGTCGGAGCGGACGCGGAGCAGGAACCGGTCGAAGATCGCGCCGAGCGTCTCGTCCTCCGGGACCTCGTTGGAAGCTGCAAAAACGCTGATCAACGGACAATCGACGGCGACGCCGCCGCTGATGTAGCGACGCTCGTTCAGCAGCGTGAGCAACGCGTTCAGGATCGCGCTGTTGCTCTTGAACACCTCGTCGAGGAACACGATCTCGGCTTCGGGGAGCATGCCGGTCGTGTTGCGCCGATACTGCCCCTCGCGGAACGCCGCGATGTCGACGGGGCCGAAGATTTCGTTCGGCTCGGTGAAGCGTGTCAGCAGGTATTCGAAGTAGCGCGAGTCAAGGAGCTGGGACAGCGAGCGAATCAACGCGCTCTTCGCGGTGCCAGGTGGCCCGAGCAGGACGCAGTGCTCGCCCGCCACGACGGCGACGAGCAACAGTCGAATCACCTCGTCCTTGCCGATGAACGAGGCGCGCAGCGTGTCGGCGATCGCGGTCAAACGCTGAGGGAGCGGGCTCGTCTTCGTGGCCATCCGAGGCGCGAGCTAACGGCAGCCCGGTCTCCGTCGCAAGCGGATCTTCGCAGCGCCGGGTTCGGGCGAACGGGCGACGGACTTGCAGCGGCAACCGGGACCATCTACGCCCTGGCCCGTGCGAAACGTCGTCCTTCTCGCCGCCCTCGGCCTCGCCGCCTGCACGTCGGCGCGGGTCACTGCCACGCTCGACGGAGAGCCGGTGTGTGCCGACTTCGAGGTCGGTACGACCAAGACGAAGCTGAAGGGCGCGTTGAAGCGGCCCGTGAAGGTCACCGTCCTCGACGGAAAGACCACGGTCTCCGAGCGCGTCGTGCTCGGCAAGCGAAAGAAGGACGACACCGCCGGCGTGCTCGTCGTCCAGGACGAGAACGAGACGTACACCGTCCGCTTCGCGCAGTGCAGCAACGAGTTCGCGCCGCAACCGATCGACGCGTCGGTCGGCAAGGACGCGAAGCGCCGCGACGACTTCACGAGCTACGAGTGCGGCGACGCCGCCGTCTACAAGGAAGTCCAGGTCGACGTGAAGGCTGGCAAGCCCGAGAGTCGGGTCATTGCCTGGCAACCGCCCCCGGAGCCTGGGTGCCTCGGGGCGGCCTCGACTCCTTGAAGGCGCGACTCCTTGAAGGCGCGACTCCTCGAAGGCGCGGCGCTCTGAAGGCGCGGGACACCTGCACGAAGGCTCGCTCTCGAGGTCGCTCCCCCATTTCCGTGCGTCGGTGGCACGGGAGCGACTATGCTCCTCGCGGCCATGAAACGCGGAGAATCGTTGCGCGATGAGCTCGAGCGCCGCTACGCGGTGGGCGGCTACTTCACCTTCCCCGAGGCGGTCGCGGCGACGGTCCCGCTCATTCACTCGCTCGCCGAGCACCACGAGGAGGGCGTGGCGCTCCACGTTCATCCGAGCTCGATTCGCTTCTTCTCGGGGTGCTGCTCCCTCGACCTCGCCGCTGCCGGCGAGCCCGCGACGGACGACCGAGACCGCGCGTGCGTGGCCCCGGACCTCGAGGACGGGAGACCGGGTGACGCACGCTCGAGCGTGTTCGCGGTCGGTGCCATCCTCTACGAAATGGTGACGGGCGAGACGGTCGGCGCGTCCTTCCGTCCGCCCTCCGAGATTGCGTCCGAGGTCCCGCGCTCGTTCGATTTGCTGATCGAGAGCGCCCTTGTCAGCGATGGCCACGAGCGCCCGGCGGACCTGCGAGCGCTCGCCCTCGCGCTGCAAGGAGCCGTGGCGGACGCGCCCTCCCCGACCGCGGAGGACGACGATGACGGGATCGAAGTCGACCTCGAGTCGTCGGTCTCGCAGCTGCCGCCGACACGGAAAGATCCTGCGATCGAACGTGCGCGTCCCGCGACGGTGACGGCGGGCCCCAACGCGTCGCGCAAGCCACGCAGCGAGCGTACCCAGCCTTCGGTCGCGGCTCGGTCCGGGCACCCAAACGTCGAGGCCGTGCCCGCTCCCCTCGTCGTCCAGGCGGCCCCTACCGCCACCACCGCGAGGCTTGCCCCGGCGGCCGCCTCGGGCGCACGCGGGCCACGCGGGACGACCGAGCGACTCGCCGAGCTGAAGGCGCGCCTCGAGGCCGATACGAGGCCCCGCTACCTCGTCGTGAAGGACGGCATGGACCACGGGCCGTTCACCGCGGTCGAGCTCCTGCACCAGATCGCGACGCGGCACTTCGATGGCGGCCACGCGCTCGTCGACTCACTCACCAAGGATGAACGTCCGCTCGCCGACTGGCCTGATTTCGCGCCGTTCGCCGAGCAGGCGGCGCGCAGCGTCGCCGTCGAGCAGGAGCGCAAGGATCTCGCCGCGCAAGTCAGCGCCGACACGGTGAAAGATCGCCGAAAAATGCTGGTCGCCACGGGAGTCGCCCTCGTCGGCGTCGCTGCGCTCGCGGGCGCCTACTTTCGCTTCGGGCGAGCGCGCAACGACGACGTCGTGATCCGCATCGGTCAGGCGCAGAACGTCGACTTCGAGGGCGGGGTCGCGAGGGGCAAGAGCGGTCGAGCGATGGGCGGTGGCAAGGGGGGACGCGCCAGCGGAACGAAGGAAGCGGGCGGCCCCGCCTCCGCACCGAATGCAGGGGCCGACTCAGGCCCCGGCGATGGACCGAGTGACGGACCGAGTGATGGCCCCGGCGAAGGGCGCGGCGAGAGCGGCGGGACGATTCATCCGGTCGTGCCGGACGGGCTGAGCTGCTCCGGCGCGCAGGCGCGTTACGTCGAAGACTACAGCAAGGATGCCCCACCCGACCTGAGCGCGGGCGCCTACGGTGCCGTCCTCAACCGCGGTGACTACCTCAACGCCTGCGGCGTCCCGCCCTCGATGGCGGTGTCGATCTGCGCCGCGGTCCAGAACGGGCGTGCGGTCGGCGTGACCGTCAGCACGACGCCACCCAACGGCGGGATCGCGCGGTGCATCGCAGGTCAGGTCCGCAGCCTCTCCTTTCCGGCGCACCCGCGCCTCGACGTCTCGACCACCTCGTTCGCGGCCCAGTGATTCGACTCGAGCGCGTCTCGAAGCAGTTCGGCCACGCCAGCGTGCTCGACGGCGTCTCTCTCGAGGTTCCGAAGGGCTGCCTCTACGGACTGATCGGCCCGGGGGCCTCCGGCAAGAGCGTGCTCCTCAAGTTGACCGCGGGCCTGCTCGTCCCCAGCGACGGGCGTGTCGTGATCGACGGGACGAACCTCGCGACCCTGAGCGAGCTGGAATTGCAGCGTTTTCGCATGCGGTTTGGGATGCTCTTTCAGAACAACGCCCTCTTCGACTACCTCACGGTCGGTGAGAACATCGCGTTTCCCCTGCGCCGCTTGACGGACTGGAGCGAGGAGCGCATCGAGGAGCGCGTCGCGGACAGGCTGCGCGCGGTGTCGCTTCCCGGCTTCGGAGACCGGTTGTGCGCCGGCCTCTCGGGTGGGCAAAAGAAGCGCGTCGGCGTGGCGCGAGCCACGGTGATCTCCGGCGCCGAGATCGTCCTCTACGATGAGCCGGCGGCGGGCCTCGACCCCGTCACCTCGCAGCGAATTTTCGAGCTTCTCCGCGAGGAGCAGCGTGCGAGCGGGGCCACCGTCATCATGGTCTCGAGCGATCTCGACCGGATGCTGAGCGTGACCGATCGCGTTGGGATGCTGAACCGCGGCGCGCTCGTCTTCGACGGCACGACCGAGGAAGCGAGGAGCTCCACCGAGCCCGTGGTCCGGCAGTTCGTCCACGGCCTCGTCGATGGGCCGCTCTAGCCTCCGGGACGTCGTGCCCGGTTCCGCTTGACGACCGGGCGGATCGTTCGAATGGTCTCGCCCGCCATGACCGAACCGAGCCTCCCCACGATGCGCCAGGTCGAGGATGACCGCACGAGCATGACGCCCGAGGCCCTCTCGCGAGCGTTCCTCGATCACGTGAAGTTCACGCTCGGCCACACCCTCGACCTCTCGACGGCGCTCGACCGCTACGCCGCGCTCGCCCTGACGATCCGCGATCGGCTGATGGATCGCTGGATCGCAACGAAGCTCGCGTACGACCGCTCCGACTGCAAGCGCGTCTTCTACCTCTCGGCCGAGTTCCTCACGGGGCGCGCGCTCCTCTGCAACCTCCAGGCGCTCGACCTCGAAGACGAGATGCGGAGCGTGCTCGCCGAGCTCGGTATTTCACTCGATGACCTCGTCGATCAGGAACCCGAACCCGGTCTCGGCAACGGCGGCCTCGGTCGGCTCGCCGCCTGCTTCCTCGAGTCGATGGCCACCCTCTCGATTCCCGGTCAGGGCTACGGCATCCGTTACGAGTTCGGAATCTTCGAGCAAGAGTTCAAGAACGGCCAGCAGGTCGAGCGCGCCGACGAGTGGCTCCGCTTCGGAAATCCGTGGGAGTTGCCACGGCCGGAGCACGCCGTGCAGGTCGGCTTCGGCGGCTCGACCCACAACGTCCCGGACGGCGAGGGCGGCTTCCGCGTGGTCTGGACGCCGTCCTCCGCGGTCGTCGGCGTCCCCCACGATGTGCCGGTCGCGGGCTTCCGGAACGGCACCGTCAACACGCTTCGGCTGTGGGCCGCGAAGTCCTCGCGCGAGTTCGACTTCTCGCTCTTCAACGCGGGGGATTACGTCGACGCGGTCGAAGGAAAGAACGCCTCCGAGGTCATCTCGAAGGTGCTCTACCCGAACGACAGCTTCGAGGCCGGCCGCGAGCTCCGCCTGAGGCAGGAGTACTTCTTCGTGGCGTGCTCGATCCACGACATCGTTCGCAAGCACCTGCTCGCGCATGGCAGCCTGGCGAACCTCTCCGACAAGGCGGCGATTCAGCTGAACGATACGCATCCCGCCGTCGCGATCGCCGAGCTGATGCGGGTGCTCATCGACGAGCACACGATGTCGTGGGACGAGGCGTGGAAGCAAACCGTCGCGGCCTTCGGTTACACGAACCACACGCTGATGCCCGAGGCGCTCGAACGCTGGCCGGTCCACACCTTCGAGAAGCTCCTGCCCCGCCACCTCGACATCATCCGCGAGGTCGATCGTCGCTTCGCCCGCGAGGTGATGACCGCCTACCCGCACGACCGTGCGCGCGTCGATCGGATGGCGATCATCGACCACGGAGAACCCCGACAGATCCACATGGCGCGGCTCGCGGTCGTCGGATCGCACGCCATCAACGGCGTCGCGGCCCTCCACACGGAGCTCCTGAAGACCCACGTCATGCGGGACTTTGCCGAGCTTTTCCCCGACCGCTTCTCGAACAAGACGAACGGTGTGACCCCGCGCCGCTGGCTGCTCGCCTGCAACCCGCAGCTGTGCCGTCTCGTCACCGACACGCTCGGTCACGAACGCTGGATCGAGGACACGATGCTGCTTCGGGAGCTCGAGGGACACCTCGACGACGAGAACTTCCTCGGTCGGCTCGCGGAGGTGAAGCTCGGCCACAAGAAGAACCTCGCGGGAATCATCCAGCGACAGCTCGGCGTTCATGTCGACGCAAGCTACCTCTTCGACGTCCAGATCAAGCGACTGCACGAGTACAAGCGGCAGCTGCTCAACCTGCTCCACATCGTCGCGCTCTACCTGCGAGCGAAGCGGGGCGAGCCGGTCGTCCCGCGGCTCTACGTCTTCGGGGCGAAGGCCGCTCCGGGTTACCGGCAAGCGAAGAACATCATTCGGCTCATCAACGACGTCGCCAACGTCGTCAACGGCGATCACCGCGTCCCCGAGGTCCGCATCGCGTTCCTCCCGAACTACCGCGTCACGCTTGCCGAGCGAATCATCCCGGCGGCCGATCTTTCGGAGCAGATCTCGACCGCCGGCAAGGAGGCGAGCGGCACCGGCAACATGAAGCTCGGCATGAACGGCGCGCTGACGATCGGAACCCTCGACGGCGCGAACATCGAGATCCGCGACGCGGTCGGCGACGAAAACTTCTTCCTGTTCGGCATGACCGTCGAAGAGGTCACCGCGCGCCTCGCGAGCGACGCCTCGGGGCGGAGCGCCTGCGCGAGCTCCGAAGAGCTGCGCTCGGTCGTCGACCTGCTCGCGGACGGTTTCTTCAACCCGGACGAACCGCACCGGTACCGCGCGTTGCTCGGCGAGCTGCTCGAGCGCGACGAGTACATGGTCTTCGGAGACTTCGACGCCTACTCCACGTGCCAGCGTCGGGTCTCGGAGCGCTACCTCGACCGGCTGGGGTGGATTCGCATGGCCGCTCGGAACGTCTCGCGCCTCGGCGGTTTCTCTTCCGACCGCACCATCGGTGAGTACGCGAGCGAGATCTGGGGAGTTCACCCCGTTCCGGTATCGGCCCCGTGACCCTACCTCGCCGGACCTTGGGTGCTATCCTCCGCACCGAGAGCGCATGAGCGAGGAGAAGAAGCGAGCCTGGGAGGACGAGGGCGACGTCGCCCTCGAGAAGACCCACCGTACCGACAAGCCACGTCAGTACAAAGTGGTGCTGCACAACGACCACTACACGACGATGGAGTTCGTGGTCATGGTGCTCATGCGCTTCTTCCAGAAGAGCGAGACCGAGGCGATGCACGTCATGCTCACCGTCCACCACAAGGGCTCCGGCGTCGCCGGGGTGTACTCGAAGGACGTCGCCGAGACGAAGGTCCACGAAGTGACCGAGTTCTCCCAAGAAAACGGCATGCCACTCCGCCTCACGACGGAGCCGACCTGAGGCGAAGCTGAGCCCACCTGATGCGAAGCTGAGCCCACCTGATGCGAAACTGAGCCCACCTGATGCGAATCAGCCCCGAAGTCGAAATCGCCGTCACCCTCGCGACCCGCGAGGCCATGCGCAGGCACCACGAGTACGTGACCGTGGAGCATCTGCTCTACGCCCTTCTGTTCGACCCCGGCGTGGAGCGCGTGATCAAGCACGCGGGAGGCAATGCCGAGCGCATCAAGAAGCGCCTCGAGGCCATCCTCGACCATGAGACCGCGACACTCCCCGAGGATGTCGAGCCCTCTCCGACCTTGTCCCTCGGCTTCCAGCGGGTCCTGTCCCGCGCGCTCGCGCACGTGCAGTCGTCCGGCGAGAAGGAGGTCACCGGAGCCAACGTCCTCGTGGCGCTCTACGCCGAAGCCGACTCGCAGGCCCGCGCCGCACTCGAAGACGACGGCGTCCGACGCATCGACGTCGTCAACTACATCAGCCATGGCGTCAGCAAGCTCGATCCGGAGCCCGGCGAAGGCGCGTTGGCCCCTGGCGTTCCCCTCGAGAGCGCCGATGGAGAAGACGGAGAAAAGCGCGGCGGCAGCGCCCTCGAGCAGTTCGCGCAGAACCTGAACGAGCTCGCCGCGAAGGGGCAGATCGATCCGCTGATCGGCCGCGACCGCGAGGTCGAGCGCGTGATTCAGGTGCTGTGCCGCCGCCGCAAGAACAACCCGATGCTCGTCGGCGATTCGGGTGTCGGCAAAACGGCGATCGCCGAGGGGCTCGCCCTCAAGATTCACGCCGGCGAGGTGCCCGCTCAAGTGAGGGACGCCGTCGTCTACTCGCTCGACCTCGGTGCGCTGCTCGCCGGAACGCGCTACCGAGGGGACTTCGAGAACCGGCTCAAGGCCGTCGTGAAGGAGCTCGAGGGCAAGCCGGGCTCGATCCTCTTCATCGACGAGATGCACAACCTGATGGGCGCCGGCTCCGCGTCCGGCAGTGCGATGGATGCGTCGAATCTGTTGAAGCCCGCGCTCGTCACCGGGCGGCTTCGCGTGATGGGCTCGACGACGCACCAGGAGTACCGGAGTCACGTCGAGCGCGATCGCGCGCTCGCTCGGCGTTTCCAGAAGATCGAGGTCGGTGAGCCGAGCGAGGCCGACTGCGTGAAGATCCTCGAAGGGCTCGTCGGCCGCTACGCCGAATTTCACAAGGTCACGTACGATCCGAAGGCGCTCGAGGCTGCGGTGTCGCTCAGCGTGCGGTACCTGCAAGATCGCAAGCTGCCCGACAAAGCGATCGATCTCGTTGACGAAGCCGGTTCGCGCGCGAAGCTCTCCCATGGCGAGGGCTACCGCATCACCGAGGCCGACATCGAGGCCATCGTCGCGCGGATCGCGCAGATCCCGCCGAAGCAAGTGTCCACGGACGACCGGCAATCACTCCGCAGCCTCGAGTCCGAGCTGCGCGCCGTGGTCTTCGCGCAGGACGAGGCGGTCGAGCAGGTCGCGAGCGCCATCAAGCTCTCGCGCGCCGGCCTCCGATCGCCCGACAAGCCGATCGGCAGCTTCCTCTTCACGGGGCCGACCGGGGTCGGCAAGACCGAGCTCGCCAAGCAGCTCGCGAAAGTGCTCGGCATCGAGTTCATCCGAATCGACATGAGCGAGTACCAGGAGGCACACTCGGTCGCGCGCTTGATCGGTGCCCCACCCGGCTACGTCGGCTACGACCGCGGCGGCCTCCTCACCGAGGCGGTGAACAAGACGCCGCACGCGGTGCTGCTGCTCGACGAAATCGAGAAGGCTCACCGCGACGTCTACAACGTCCTCTTGCAGATCATGGACCACGGCACGCTGACCGACAACAGCGGTCGCGCCACGGATTTCCGACACACCGTATTGATCATGACGAGCAACGTCGGCGCGCACGCGCTCACCGCCTCGCGCGTCGGGTTCGGTGATCGCGGCACCGACACCGGCGACGAGGACCGAGCCTACCGCTCCACGTTCAGCCCGGAGTTCCGGAACCGACTCGATGCTCGGGTGCGCTTCCGCCCGCTCGATCCGGCCGTCATGGAGTCGATCGTCACGAAGTTCGTCGCACAGCTCGAGGCGCAGCTCGCCGAGCGCAAGGTGTCGATCGGCCTCAGCGACGACGCCCGCGCCTACCTCGCGGAGAAGGGCTACGATCGATTGATGGGCGCCCGCCCGCTGGCGCGCGTGATCGACCTCGAGATCAAGCGGAAGCTCTCGGACGCCATCCTGTTCGGCGACCTCGTCCACGGCGGGCGCGCGACGATTGCCGTGCGAGCGTTCGAGGAGGACGGGAAGCCGAAGAAGGAGCTCGCGTTCCTCTTCACGCCGCTGACGGAGGACGCGAAGCTCCTCGACGACGGCGGCTCGGGCAAGCGCCCGCAGCTCCGCGCGTCGAACCCAGGCGGGACGCCGCCCGTGACCGACACGCCGTGAGGCCCTCCGCGCCCCGCGCTCGTGCCGTCCTGCGCGGGCGCTGTCCTGCGCGTTCGATGCCGTGCGCCTGCTGACCTGCGCACGCACCATTGCGGGCAGGTGCTCGCCTGTTCCGCGCGTGAGGACTGCGCCTCGGAGGTCGCGGCTCAGGCTCGGAGCGCGACCGCCCACGACCCGGCGATGACGAGACCCGCGAGGCTCCCGAGGAGCACCTGGAGCGCGACCGAGGGGCGGCTCGCGGCGGAGCGGCGTAGCATCATGACCGACGTCAATCCGCCCAGGAGCAGCCCGGCGAGGAACCCGAACCCGTGCGCGCCGAGGTCGGTGTTCTCGCCGCCGGAACCGAGCGAGCCGAGCAGCGCGAGGCCGCCTGCGAGGGGACCCGCGAGATCGATGGTCCGCAGCTTGCGACGCCGCGGCTCGTGTCGGCGCGCGAGGAGCAGCACCGTCTGGAAACCCGCGAGGATCCCGATGGCACCGAACACGGCGGTGGACGCCCCGATCGAGAGGTGACCGCGCCCGAAGTGGTGGTAGAGCGCGTTGGCCGCGTTGCCGAGCGCGCCCGCGACGGTGACCGAGAGGAGGGCCGCACCCGCCCCGATGCGTCGGCTCACGGCGGTCGCAAAGATGCTGCCGCTGACGACGTTCCCGATCACGTGCTGCGAGTCGCCGTGGAGCGTGAGCGCCGTCACCATGCGCCACGGCTCGCTGAACAGGAGGTGCGCGTCCGCGCGGCCGCTCGCGAACCACACGCTCGCGCGCGACGCCGGGCCGGTCACCGCGACGAAGAACACCAAGAGGAGCGCGAAGGCCGCGGCGACGAGGTAGGTCGGGCGATGCCGCGGGACATCGCGGCGCTCGGGCGGCGGCCAGTCACGGTTCTCGTCCTGGTAGAGCCTCACGGCCTCGAGCGCGCGCGCCTCGTCGGGGAGCGGAACGCGAATCACCCAGCCCTCGATCGTGAAGACGGGCGCATGCGCGATGCCCTGCGACGCGAGCACGAGGGCCCACTCCTTCACGATCCGGCGCTCGCGAACCGGGCCGACGTACCCGAACGCGTCGCCGTCCGCCGCGGCCAGATCGGCGATGGTGGGAACATGAACGCCGCCGTCGCCTTCGGTGATGGGCCAGGACATGGTCGCCGGAAGGTGGGGACGATGCGCAGCGCCGTCAACCCGAGACCGCGACGTACCGTGTGCTAGGCTCCGCGCGCAATGCGATTCACGGTCGTCGCCGCGCTCGCCGGGCTCCTCCTCGGTGGCTGCTCCGATCTGTCCCGCCCTGGCTCGTTCCGAGTCAGCCGTGATGCGACCGGAACGGAGAGCCAGGTCGAGGTCGCGCCGAGGAACCTCGTGCGAATCCCGGGCCCCGACGGCAAGCCCATCGAAGTTCCACGCCTTCATCCGCCCGGAACACCGAGCGCCGGGATGCCCGTGCTGCCCGGCCAGAAGGTCGAGCGACCGGCCCCGAGCGCCTCGGCCGCCGCGAGCGCCCCTGCCAGGAATTGACTTCCATCATGCACCTCCCCGCCCTCCACGAGACGCCCGAGCACGCCGCGCTCCGCGAGCAGGCGAGGCGCTTCGCACGAGCCAGGATCCAGCCTCACGCGCACGCGTGGGACGAAGCAGAGGAGTTCCCGCGCGACCTTCATCGTGAGCTCGCCGAGGCGGGCCTGATGGGCCTCGGCTACCCCGAAGCGTACGGCGGCGGCGGCGGCGACCTCTCGCACGTGCTTGCCTGCGCCGAAGAGCTCATCGTGCACGGCACGAACGTCGGCGTGGTCGTCGGGCTCGGGAGCCACGGGATCGCCCTCCCCCCGCTCCTCGAGTTTGGCAACGAGGAGCAGAAGCAGCGGTTCATCCCGCCCGTCGTCCGGGGCGAGGCCATCGCGGCGCTCGCGATCACCGAGCCAGGCTGCGGCAGCGATGTCGCGTCGATCACGACGCGTGCCGAGCGTGACGGCGACCACTACGTGGTCAACGGCGCGAAGACCTTCATCACCTCGGGCTGCCGCGCCGACCTCGTGACGACCGCGGTGCGCACCGGCGGACCTGGCCACGGCGGGCTCTCGCTGCTCGTCATCGAGCGCAACACCCCGGGATTTTCTGCGTCGAAGAAGCTCGCGAAGACCGGCTGGTGGGCGAGCGACACCGCCGAGCTCACCTTCGACGGCTGCCGCGTTCCGGTCGCCAACCGGATCGGCGAGGAGAACGCGGGCTTCCTCGCGATCGTGAAGAACTTCGTCGCCGAGCGCCTCGCCCTCGCCTCCAACTCGGTCGCCATCGCGACGCTGGCGCTGTCCGAGTCGGCCCGTTACGGGCGCGAGCGTCAGGCCTTTGGTCGACCGATCGAGGGCTTTCAGGTGACGCGGCACCGCCTCGCCGACATGGCAACGAAGCTCGCCGCGGCGCGCGCCCTCTACCGTGAGGTGCTCGTGCGTCATCTGCGCGGCGAGGCCACCCCCTCCGACGCCGCCATGGCGAAGAACGCCGCGACCGACATGCTGACCTTCGTGTGCGACGCGGCGGTCCAGATCCACGGCGGCTACGGGTACATGCGCGAGACCGTCGTGGAGCGGCTGTACCGCGATGCGCGCCTCTTCCCGATCGGGGGAGGAACGCGCGAGATCATGAACGAGATCATCTCGAAGACGGAGCGATACGATGGCTGAAGAAAAACCGAACCGCATCAAGCTCGGCGCCCTGCTCCTCGCGATGGGAGGCGCCGCGATGCTCCCGTTCGCCTGCGACGATCGCCCGAAGGAGCCGACACCCTCGACCCCCTCCCCGGGCTCGACCGTCGCGGCTCGCCCCGAAGGAACGGCGGCACCGTCGAAGCCCGCGCTGGCCGCGGACGCGAAGGCGGGCAGCCTCAAATGGACGAAGCCTGCGGGCTGGACGGAGGCGAAGAACGCGAGCTCGATGCGCGTCGCGACCTACCAGGTCGCCAAGGCCGAGGGGGATGCGGAGGGCGCCGAAATGAGCGTGATCGTCGCGGGTGGTACGGCCGCGGCGAACATCGAACGCTGGGAGGGCCAGTTCGGCGGTGCGAAGGCGAAGACCACGCAAAAGAACCCGAACGATACGCCCGTCACCCTCGTCGAGATCGACGGCGAGTACGCGGGCGGTGGTCCGATGATGGGTGGCACCGGCGAGAAGAAGCCGGGTTTCATGCTGCTCGGCGCGATCGTCGCGTCCGCCGGCGGGCAGAGTTACTTCTTCAAGCTCACCGGCCCGAAAAAGACCATGGAAGCGACCCGCAAGGACTTCGACGCGCTCGTCGACAGCATCGGCCCCGCGAAGTGAGAAGCCCGAACCAGTGAGCCCTCGGAAGGACGAAGAGCGCGGCCGGCGCGAGGACGAGGACGAGCGCCTCGCGGGTGGCGAGGCTGGCGAGCCTGACGCCGCGGCGACGGGCGCGGCGCCCCCCCCGAGCACACGCAGACGCTCCGCGTTCGGCGTCACCACCGGTGAAATGAAGAGCGAGCTCCTCGACGGGACCTTCTATCCGTTCGAGGGGGAAGCCGACCTCGTGCTCGTGCGACGAGGTCTCCGCATCCGTTCGGCGCGGTTCTGGCAATGGGCGGGCGATCCGAACGCGGTGCTTCGCGGAGCGCTGCTCGGCGGGGCGACGCAGGCGCTCGTCGGCTCCTCGAGCGGCGGTGCGTCCTCTCTCGATCGAGCGGCGGTGAGCGACACGCTCGAGGCCCTCGTCGGGGGCGACGGCGACGACAAAGACGACACGCCGGATGGGGTCCTCGACTGCTCGGAGCTCGTCGGCGCGGTCTTTGATGCGAGCCAGGGCGCGGTCCTCCTCCAGTTTCGAGAGTCGCTGGTGGTAGGCAAGCGGCTCGAGCGCGACTTCGAACGCTTGCGAGCTCACTTCGAGCGCCGCGCGACGCAGATCACCCATGACGAGGCGCTCGTGTTTCCGGGCCCCCTTCGCCGCACGAGTCCGATCGTCTACGCCTTCGTGCTGCTCGCCCTGGCGGTCGCGCTCTACGTGTTCTTCGGCATCTGAACCTGGGTCGTGGGCGTCCGACTGCGTGTGCACGTCGTTGACCCGCGCACGGCAAGGTGACGCGCTCGACGCAGGCCAAACCGTCGGACGGCGTCGACGTTCACCCGACCGCCGTTTCCTGACATCTCGTCAATCGAGGACGACAAGCAGCCCTCGGGGTGAGAGCCGACGGCGCAGGTCGCCTGGCGCTTGCCCTTGCCGAGGTCATCGCGCTCGCCATTCCAGCCGAGCTGGTTCGACGGCGCCTTCCAGGTCGTGAGCATCGAACCGCAGAGGCCAACGACGGCCACGACGCTCACACCCCGAGCGGCACCCCGAGCGGCAGCGAGGCGTACCGCGCCAGGTGATGCTCCTCGTCCCCATAGAGCGTCGTCAGGACATGCATCCGCTTGAAGTAGAGGCCGATGTCGTGTTCGTCGGTCACGCCGACTCCGCCGTGGAGCTGGATGGATTGCTGCGAGACGTAGCGGCCGCTCATCGCGAGCTGCGCCTTCGCCGCGGAGATCGCTCGCTTGCGCTCGACCGGGTCCGAGGACTCGACCTTGATCGCGCTCATGAGCATGGCGCTCTTCGTGAGCTCGGTCTCGACGAACATGTCGACCGCCCGGTGCTGAAGGGCCTGAAAAACCCCGATTTTCACGCCGAATTGCTCACGGGTTTTCAGGTACTCGACGGTCATGTCGAGCGCGGCCTTCATCACGCCGTGACCTTCGGCAATCGTCGCCGCCGCGCCGTGGTCGAGCACGCGCTCGAGAGGCTCGGCCGCGCCACCCTCGTCACCGAGGAGTCGATCCGATGGCACGGTGCAGTCGAGCGTGACCATCGCAGCCCGCTGGCCATCCATCGTCTTCACGGCCTTGCGGACGACGCCGGGCGCGTCACCGTCGAGGACGAACAGGCTCACCCCTTCGCGAGCGCCGTCCGCGCCCGAGGTCCGCGCGGACACGACGAGGTGGTCGGCCGCGTGCCCGTTCAGGACCCACACCTTCTCGCCCCGGATGCGGTAGCCGTCGCTCGTCTTCTCGGCGCGCGTCGCGACGCGGTGCGCATCGAAGCGCCCCGCCCGCTCGGCCCAGGCCAGCGCGAGGCTCGTGTCGCCCGCGATCATCGGCGCAAGGAACCGCTCCTGTTGCTCGGCGCTCCCCGCGCGCATCGCCATCGCGCCCACCACGGCGGAGGCCGCGAAGGGCTCGCCGACGAGGTTGCCGCCGAGCCGCTCGAGGATCAGCGCGGCGTCGACGAAGCTGCCGCCGAAGCCGCCGACGCTCTCGGGGTGCATGATGCCGAGCCAGCCGAGCTCGCCCATCTGCTTCCAGACGTCCCTCGACCAGCCGGTCGCGTCCTCGCGCATGTGGCGCATCCGCTCGAGCGGCAGCTCCTTCTTCACGAAGGCAGCCGCAGTCTCGACGATCATCCTTTGGTCGGCGCTGAGCTCGAAGTCCATGGTCGTGTCCTTTGTGGTCAGGGGCTCAGACGCTCGGCAAGCCGAGGATCATCTTCGCGATGATGTTGCGTTGGATCTCGTTCGAGCCGCCGTAGATGGTCGTGGCTCGCGTGTAGTTGAATGACGACGGCACCCACTGCTCGATCGCCGGAACGGTGCCGGGCTCGTTGAACCACTCGAGCGAGTCGTGGCCCATCACCTCCATCGCGAGCTCGAAGCACTGCTGGTTGATCTCGGAGCCGCGGATCTTGAGGATCGAAGACTCGGGCCCGGGCGCGTGGCCGCCCTGCGCGCCGGCGAGGGCGCGGTAGTTCGTCATCCGCAGCGCCTCGAGCCGGACCTCGAGGCGTGCGATCTTGATGCGAAACGCGGGGTCCTCGAGCAGTGTCCCGTCGCCGACGCGGGTGGCATGAGCGATTCGCTTGATGCGCGAGATCGCACGGGTCGACGCGCCGACCGCAGCGATCAGCGTGCGCTCGTGGCCGAGCAGCGCCTTCGCGAGCGTCCAGCCGCCGTGGAGCGGCCCCACGAGGTTCTCCTTCGGAACGACGACGTTCTCGAAGAACGTGTCGCAGAACGCCGGCGTACCACCGGTCGTCAACGTCGGTCTGACGGTCACGCCGGGCGCGTCCATCGGGCACAGGATGAAGCTGATGCCCGCCTGCTTCTTCGCGCTCGCGTCGGTCCGCGCGAGCAGGAAGATCCAGTCGGCGTGTTGCGCGTAGGTCGTCCAGGTCTTCTGACCGTTCAGGACGAAGTTGCCGTGGCCGTCATCGTCGGCGCGCAGCATCAGCGAAGCGAGATCGCTGCCCGAGTTCGGCTCGGAGTACCCCTGGCACCAGACCTCCTCTCCGCTCACGATCTTCGGCAAAAAGCGCTCTTTTTGCGCATCGCTGCCGAACTGCATGATCAAGGGACCGACCATGACGAGTCCGAATGGCGAGAGGAATGGCGTCCCCGCGAGCTCGAGCTCCTCCGTCAGGATGAAGCGGCAGGTCGCGTCGAGGCCAGGTCCGCCGAATTTCTTCGGCCAGTGCGGCGCGACCCACCCCTTCGCGTACAGCACCCGATGCCACTCCATCACCTCGTGGTGCTCGAAGTAGGCGTCCATCGCGGCCTTGGCCTTGATGTGCGGGGGAATGTTCGAGGCGAGCCAGCTTCTCACCTCCTCGCGGAAGGCGAGCTGCTCCTGGGTAAACGACATCTCCATGGCTCGAAGTTTCTACCCGCATGCGTGACCGAGCGCAAACTGCCACGCAGCCCCGAGCCGGGGCCCGCCCATCCCGTGCGCCCGCCGGCGCGCGAGCCCGGCCATGCGGTGGCGCTCCCCGCAGGCAGCGCGCCCCCGATGGCAGGCATGCGTCGACCGCTTGAAGCGCAGCCCGCATCCGTGGCACGGCTCGAGGGATGCCTGCGAACGGTCAAGCCCTTCCCTCCTGGCTCGGCGCCCCGGCGCTCGTCGCCATCGCGTGCTGCGCCCCTTCGGTGAACACGACCACACCGGCTCGCGCCACGCCCGCGTCGGACGATGCGTCCGCCCCGCCGCTCGTGGACGTCCCCAGCGCGGCGCCGCCCGAGCCCGCGGCCGCCCTCGCGCCACCTCCGATCGCGGTGACGACGGCGACCAGCGCGGCGGTGACCCTGCGCTGCCGCGACGGCCACGTCCTCGTTCCCGCCGGACTCTACCTGCATCCGTACGCCGAGAACGGCGCGAAGCCCCAGCCCATGGACGCGTTCTGCATCGGTCGGACCGAAGTCACCACGAGCGCGTACGTGGCTTGCGTCGCGACGGGTCGCTGCCAAGTCACGCCGCCGGATCCGCGCTGCAATGCCGACAGCCAGGACCGCGGCGACCACCCGATCAACTGCGTCGGCCTCTCGCATGCACGCGCGTTCTGCGAAGCCGACGACGGACGGCTGCCCACCGACGAGGAGTGGAGCTACGCCGCGCACGGCGCCGACGGGCGCGAGAACCCCTGGGGAAATGCTCGTCCGACGGGCAACGTGTGCTGCGTCGGTCTCGACAGCTGTGCCCCGGCGGCGACGACGTGCCCGGTCGGAACGACACCCGCGGATCGCTCTCCCTTCGGCGTGCTCGACACCGCGGGGAACGTGTTCGAGTGGACGTCCTCGTTCCTCGGTTCGTCCCTGGACTCGCCGATCGCGCGTGGGCGCGGGCCGATGTTGCTGCTCTGCCCACCCGAGCCGACCTTCCTTCGCGTTGGAGCGAAGCGCAACCCATGCTCGGCGGAAGCGCTCGGGTTCCGGTGCGTGAGCAAGCCGCTCCCGTGACGCTCGGACCCAAGCGCAGGGTGCTCCGCGCCACGTGAGCGACGGATCGCAGCGATCAACGGATGGCCCCGCCGCCACCCCCTCCGCCCGAAACTCAGGAGAGGACGTTCTTGGCGATGACCATTCGCTGGATCTGGCTCGTCCCCTCGTAGATCTGAAGGAGCTTCGCGTCACGGTAGAGCTTCTCGACCGGGTACTCCTTGACGTAGCCGTTGCCGCCGAAGACCTGCACCGCGTCGGTCGCCGAGGCCACCGCGCTGTCGGCGCCGTAGACCTTCGCGAAGCTCGACACGATCGGGTCGCGCACGCCGCTGTCCAGGTTCCACGCGGCCTTCAGGTAGAGGAGCCGCGTCGCCTCGACGCGCACGGCCATGTCGGCGATCATCGCCTGCACCATCTGGTGCTCGGCGATCGCCTTGCCAAACGTCTCGCGCTCCTTCGCGTACTTCACGCACTCATCGAGGCAGCGACGCATGATGCCAGTCGCCATCGCGCCGATGTCGGGGCGCGTCTGGTTGAACGTCTCCATCGCGAGCTTGAATCCCTTGCCCTCGGGCGCGAGGAGCTGGCTCTTCGGGATCTTCACGTCCTCGAGAAACAGCTGCGACGTGTCGCTCGCGCGCTGGCCGAGCTTGTCCTCCTTCTTGCCGACCGTGAGCCCGGGGGTGTCACGGTCGAGGATGAACGCCGCGATCCCCTTGTGGCGCGACTCGGGGTTCGAGGTCGCGAACACGACGTACCATCGCGCGTACGACGCGTTCGTGATCCAGCACTTTTGCCCGTTCAGGACGAAGTCGTCGCCGACCTGACGGAAGGTCGTCTTCATACCGGCAACGTCGCTGCCCGCGCCCGGCTCCGTCGTCGCATAGGCGGCGAGGATCGGCTCCGAGGTCAGCATGCCGAGGTATTTCTTTTTCTGCTCCTCGTTTCCGGCGAGCTTGATCGGCGTCAAGGCGAGCCCGTTCGCGAGGATGCTCGTCGTGATGCCCGAGCAGCCGTACGCGAGCTCCTCGGTCACCATCGCGTTCTCCGTCTCTCCCATGCCCGTCCCGCCGTAGTCGGCCGGAACCGGCACGTTGACGAGCCCGATTTCCCAGGCCGCCTTGAATACGTCCATCGGGAAGCGCGAGTCGCGGTCGCACTCGTGGGCGACGGGGATGATGCGCTCCGCGGCGAAGCGTCGGGCCATCTGGATGAGCTGCTGGTGCTCTTCGGCAATCGAGAAGTCGGGCATGGTGATCGTCACTCCTTCAAGCGTTTTCGGCGTCGTTCGACCTCGGCGCGCACGGCACGCGAGCCGAGGATGTATCCGGTGATGAGGCCCAAGATTGCCACCGACGGGATGTAGATGACGTGCTGCGGGGTCATGGCGCCGAGGTCCGGCACGCGTCACCCCTTCTTGGCCTGGTCCGCGCGCGCGCGGGCGATCTCGCTCGAGAGGCCGTCGAGCCGCGCCTCGAGCCGACGGAGCTTCCGCATCCCGAGGAGCACGAGCCCGAGCGCGAGGAGCCAGATGGCCGCGTACGCTTCGGTGAGCAGCGCGGTGCCGCTCTGCATCTCGGCCCCACCCTCGACGGCGCGAAACTCGGTGCTGCGTCCCTCCGCGGTCGGCTCCGCGGAGCTCGCCGGAGGCGCTGCAGCCGGGACGGGCGCGCTCGCCCCCGCAGCTCGTGTCGAAGCGGTCGTGTCGTTTCCTGCGCCCATGTCAGCCGTCTCCTGCGAGGCCGAGCTCGATGGCCTCCTCTTCGAGCTCGTCGAGGCGCCCCGCAGCGAGGTGGAGGCGAACGCGCTGCCAGAGCAGCGTCACCGCGAGGAGCGTGAAGGTCAGGAAGCCCAGCGTCAGCGCGAGCTTCATGTCGGGGTGACGAAGTCCGCCGCCGCCGTTCGAGATCACCTTGGGGTGCTGGCCACCCCACTTCTGCACCGAGTAGTGAATGATGGGCAGGTTCGCCGCGCCGAGGACCCCCAGCGCCGCCGCGAATTTTCGCTCGGCGTCACCGTTGCCGGTGAAGGCGCGCAGCACGACGTAGGCGACGTACACGAGCACGCTCAAGAGCGATGTGGTGAGGCGCGGATCCCAGGTCCAGTAGCGGCCCCAGGCCTTCGCGGCCCACAGCGGACCGGTGATGAGCACCATGAGCCCCATCGTCACCGCGATCTCCGCGCCCGCGCGCGCGAGCGCATCCATCCGCGGCGTGCCCTTCGCGAGGTACCCGGCCGAGCCGACGAAGCACGCGAACGCGCCGAGGTACATCCCGTAGGCGGACGGGACGTGGAAGTAGAAGATCTTCTGCACGATCCCCATCGACGCCTCGACCGGCGCCTTCAGGAAGATCACCTGCAGCGCGATCACGAGGCTCAACGCGGATGCCGCGAGCAGGGCCAGAAAGCCCTTTCCGCCTGCGATGCCGCCGCCCGTCGAAGCTCGCTCGGACTCGCTCATTCGCGGCGAACCGTAGCTCGCCGACGGTCAACCTTCAACCCGCGCGCGCCTCAACCGTCCGGAGCGACGACGTCCCAGCCCGTGGCACGAGCGAGCTTCGCGAGCGCGAGGTTGTACTCCATCGTCGCGTTGAGGCGGCTCCAGCGGTTCTCGGCCCAGCGGCGCGCGGGATCGATGATCTCCTTCTCGTCGAGGGTGCCGACGTCGATCGATTGCTGGACGGTCGCGAGCCATTTTCGCGCGTATTTCTCCGCCTGCGCGAACGCGTCCACGCGCTTGCGCCAATCGACCGCCTCGGCGTAGGCCGCCTCGACCTCGGCCGCGACGCCGCCCAGCGCCTTCTTGTCGAGCGCGACCATCTCGTGGAGCTGCGCCTGCGCCTGCGCGACGCGCGCGTACGCGCCGGGAAAATCGAGGCTCCACTGGAACACGAGCCCGAGGCCGTAGCGGAAGTAGTTCCCCGGATCCGGTACGTAGGGGTTGATCTGGTTCGAGACCTCGGGCGCATAGGAGGCGCCGAACGAGAGGCCGACGCCGATATCCGGAAACAGCTGCGCCTGTGCGAGCTTCACCTGGGCGGTCCGCGCGTCGAGCCCCGCTCGCGCCATCTTCACCTCGGGTCGGTGAAGGCGCGCCGCTGCGAGGTAGGTCGCGAGGTGTCCGAGGCGGTGCTTGCCCACCTCGAGCGGAGCCTGGCGCACCTCGAGATCGGTCACGCCCGTGTAGTAGCGAAGCCCCGCGCGCGCGACCTGCTCGTACCGGGCCGCCTCCGACAGGCGAGCGCGCAGCTCCGACTGGTAGGTCTGCAGCTTGAGCAGATCGATGGGATCCGCGTCCTCGGCCTCGACCTCGCCTTCGAGC
>Ga0194129_10003833_pt1 | contig 20600 bp, 19 predicted proteins | sample TA2KigCa35mmetaG_FD_150862 | JGI IMG/M metagenome (GOLD analysis project Ga0194129, IMG submission 150862) | Freshwater microbial communities from Lake Tanganyika, Tanzania - TA2015038 Kigoma Deep Cast 35m | ecosystem: Environmental > Aquatic > Freshwater > Lake | place: Tanzania: Lake...
GGATGGAAATTTGGTGGAAAGGGAGGGACTCGAACCCTCGACCCCGGCATTATGAGTGCCGTGCTCTAACCAGCTGAGCTACCTTTCCAAGCCGATTTTCGGGGCGCGGAAGTTTGGGCGGCGCCCCCTGCACTGTCAAGGCAGCTCAGACCCGGGTCAGCCAGCCATGCGGATCGGGCGCCTGGCCCTGCTGCACGGCGACCAAAGCGGCCCGCAGGCGCAGGGTCTCGGGGCCGACCTGGCCATCAGCCACTTTGTGCTCGCTGCCGTCGCGCACCAAGGTACCCACCCCCGAGAGCACGGCAGCCGTGCCCGAGAGCGCAGCCTCCCCCGTTCGCGTCCAGTCCATCATCTCATCGACGCTGAATACACGCTCCTCGATACGAAACCCCAGATCGCGAGCGATGCTGAGCAACGAATCGCGCGTCACGCCATGCAGAAAGCTGCTGTCGAGACTGCGCGTCAAAATATGGCCAGGACGAATCAGCAAAAAATTGGAAGCGCCAGTTTCTTGTACCTCGCCACCCGGACAGAACAGCACTTGATCGATGCCAAAGGCTTTGCGAGCCGCCAGCGTCGGACCCATCGCAGCTGCGTAGTTGCCACCGGTCTTCACCATGCCGAGATGCGGCGCGCAGCGCTGTGCGTGCTCTTCGACCAAAATTTTGAGCGGGCGAATACCGCCGGCAAAGTAATCCCACACCGGACTCGCGAGCACCACGAGGCAGGCTTCATTGGACGGCGTCGCGGCGGCGCCGATATTGGCCATCGTGCCAAAGAGTAGCGGCCGGAGATAAAGCGCGCCGGGTGCCTCGGGTACATCAGCGCGTACCCGATCGATCAAAGAATTCACCATCGAGGCCAGCAAGGCGGGATCCGGCTCCGGCAGGATCAGGGCCTGCGCACTGCGGCGCATGCGCTCGATGTGGCGCGCCATGCGGAAAACATGGACCGAACCGTCGGCATGTCGATATGCCTTGAAACCCTCGAAGCAGGCGCTGCCGTAATGCAGCACATGCGCTGCCGGGTGGATCTGCAGCGGCGCCGTCTTGCAAAGATCCATGGGCGACCAAGCGCCATCCCGGTACCAGGCGATCGCCATGGTCTCGCTGAGGATGCTGCCAAAGGGCGCGCTCTGGGGGTTTCCCGTCATCGTCGACTGCTCCGCAGGTTGTTGATCAACGGTGTCAATAATGCCTCAGCACCGGGTCTACCGTCTGTTGACCTGAACACACCAGTCTGTAGACTGGTCTAATGAAACCAGATCGAGTATGGACGGAAATCGGGGCCTACGACGCCAAGACCCGACTACCGGAACTCCTGCGACAAGTCGAAGCGGGCGCACGCTTTCGCATTACCCACCGCGGCCGACCCATTGCTGATCTGGTCCCCACCCAGAACCGAGCAGCGGGCGAGGTTCCGGCAGCGATCGACCAGTTTCTCGCCTTCAGCCGCAGCAACCCCGTGCACGAGGATGTACCCATCAAAGAATGGATCGAGGACGGCAGAGAGTGAAAATCGTTGTCGATGCCTCGGTTGTCCTGGCGTGGCTGCTGCGTGCGCCGAGCAGCGTCGGGGCCGAACTGGCATTTACCGTGCTACACAACCTGCGTGACCCCGCAGCTGAAGCGTATATGCCGGCTATCGGCTTGCTTGAAGTAACGAACGTGGTGGCTCGCAGCGAGTCGCAAGGCATGATCGAGGCGCCGCGACTCGAGATGTTTCGCGCCATGCTGCGCGTGCTACCCATCCGCACAGACCACGACGCCAGCGGACTCGCGCTAGGGCCGGTTCTTGACCTCGCAAGACATCATGCGCTCTCCGCGTACGACGCGGCATATCTTGAACTCGCGATTCGACTCGCACTGCCGCTCGCCTCGCTTGATGCTCGACTGGCGCGCGCCGCGTCCGGCGCAGGCTTACTCTACAAGCCGTGAGCGGTTACCCGAAGATATCTGCCGGATGCTCCAGTTTTTCTTTGAGTGCCTGGATCATCGCTGCGGCGTCGTAGCCGTCGACGAAACGGTGATCGAAGGACGACGACAGGTTCATCATCCGACGGATCGTCATTTCGCCATCGCGCACCACCACACGCTCGACCGCCTTGTTGATGCCGATGATTGCCACCTCCGGCAAGTTGAGGATGGGCGTCGAGACAATGCCGCCGAGCTTGCCGAGGCTGGTGACCGTGATGGTCGAGCCCGCGAGCTCATCGCGCTTGGCGCGACCGCTGCGCGCGGCATCACTCACGCGGCGGATTTCTGCAGCAAGACTCTGCAGCTCATGACTCGCGACGTCGCGCACCACCGGCACCTTCAGACCATCTGGGGTCTGGGTCGCGATACCGGCGTGTACTGCAGAAAATCGCAGAATGACATTGCGCTTCTCGTCGTAGTGCGCGTTGCACTGCGGAAACTCGCGTAATACCTGCGCCAGTGCGGCCACGATGAACGGCAGATAAGTCAACGATGGCGCTGCGGACGCTCGCGTCGCGCCCGCTCCCGCGGTTGCATTGAGGCGCTCGCGCAGGGCCTCGAGCTCGGTGACATCGACTTCTTCCACATAGGCAAAATGCGGCGCTACGCGCTTAGCCTCGGCCATGCGCTGCGCGATCAAGCGACGCACACCGATCACCGGTATTTCGGTGATTCCGGGTCCGGCGGCACGCGCGCGCTCGATGTCGAGGGCGACAATGCGGCCCTGCGGACCCGACCCGCGCAGATTCGACAGATCGATGCCCGCCTCGAAGGCGCGTCGGCGAGTTGCGGGCGAAGCCATCACCCGCCCGCCCTTTGCAGTAATTATTGGAGTGGACGCGACCGTTGTTGGTTGCGCCGGCGGCGCGCTGCGCGTGTCCGTGGACGTTGCGCTTGCACTTGGGCTTGGGCTGGGGCTGGCGCTGGCGCTGGGACTCGCAGCGTCGTCGATCTCGAATACCGCAAGCTCCGCGCCCACGGCGATCACCTCGCCCGGTTGACCATTCAAAGATATCACCCGACCTGACACGGGCGAGGGAACCTCGACCACGGCCTTTTCGGTCGACATCTCGACGAGCGGTGCGTCTTCTTTGATGTGATCACCCGCGGTGACTTTCCAGGCAATTACCTCGGCTGACACCGTGCCCTCGCCGAGATCAGGCAGTCGCATGATGTACTGCTTCACGCAGCCTCCCCGATCAATTTGCGCAGCGCATTCGTCACCCGACGCTTGCCCGGGAAATACTCCCACTCGAAAGCGTGCGGATAAGGTGTATCCCACCCAGCGACACGCATGATGGGTGCCTCGAGATGCCAGAAGCAGCGCTCCTGGATCGACGCCGACAACTCGGCGCCAAAACCGCCGAAGCGGGTCGCCTCATGGACGATGAGACAACGGCCGGTCTTGCTGACCGAGGCAGCGATCGTCTCGATGTCGAGCGGCATCATGCTGCGCACATCGACGACCTCGGCGTCGAGTCCAAGGGCCTGCACGGCGGCGAGACACACATGGACCATGGTGCCGTAGGTGATCACGCTGAGCGCACTGCCCGAGCGCGTGATCGCCGCCTGTCCGAGCGGGACCGTGTAATACCCCTCGGGGACTTCGGCGAGCGGATGGCCGGCCCAGGATTCGGCAGGCTTGTCGGGCTCGCCATCGAAGGGACCGTTGTAGATTCGCTTCGGCTCAAAGAATATGACCGGATCGTCGTCCTCGATGGCAGAAATCAGCATGCCCTTGGCATCGTGCGGATTGGAGGGCATCACGGTTTTGATACCGCTGACATGCGCAAAAACACCTTCCGGGCTCTGCGAATGGGTCTGACCACCGCGAATACCACCACCGCAAGGTGTGCGAATGGTGAGCGGCGCCGTGAACGCTGCCGCGCTGCGATATCGCAAACGCGCGACCTCGCTCACAATCTGATCGTAGGCGGGATAGATGTAGTCGGCGAACTGAATCTCGGCGACAGGGCGCAGGCCGTTCGCACACATGCCGACTGAGGTGCCAACGATGCCACCCTCGGCGATCGGCGTATCGAGCACGCGATGTGCACCATGTTTCTTTTGCAGGCCATCGGTGACCCGAAAGACGCCACCAAAGTAGCCGACATCCTCGCCGAGCACGACTACCCGCGGGTCGCGCTGCAGCATGACGTCCATCGCCGAGTTGAGGGCTTGCACCATGTTCATCGAGGGCATGGGGCTTACTCCCGCGCCGCAATTTCGGCGAGCAACTCATCGCGCTGCTCGCGCAAGTGCGCGGGCAGCTCTTTGAACACGTCTTCGAACATCAACGTCGGATCGAGCTTCGGGTCCTCGGTGAGCGTGCCGTGGGCGATGGCTGCACGCCACGCGACTGCGACTTCTTGTTCGAGCTCCGTAGCGAGCGCGGCGTGTTGCTCCGCATCCCACACCCCCATGCGCTCGAGGTGCTGTGCGAGTCGCGCGATCGGATCGCCGAGCGGCCATTGCTCGAACTCTTCGCGCGGTCGGTAACGGGTCGGATCATCACTCGTCGAATGGGCGCCGGCGCGATACGTCACGAGTTCGAGCACCGTGGCACCGTGCCCGGCGCGGGCCCGCTCTGCCGCCCACGCGGTCGCTGCATGTACGGCCAAAAAATCGTTGCCATCGACGCGCAGGCCGGCGAGACCAATCCCGGGACCGCGCGCGGCGAAGGACCTTTGCTCGCCGCCGGCATACCCCTGAAATGTGGAGATCGCCCACTGGTTGTTGACGATATTGAGGATCACCGGCGCGCGATAAACTTTGGCGAAAGTGAGCGCATGATGAAAGTCGGCGGCCGCCGTGCTGCCCTCGCCGATCCACGCCGCGGCGATGTCCGACTCGCCCTTGATCGCCGCCGCCATCGCCCAACCGACGGCCTGCGGAAACTGTGTCGCCAGATTGCCGGAAATCGAAAACAAGCGATGTGGCACCGAGTGGTACATGACCGGCAACTGGCGACCGCGACACATGTCACGCGAATTCGAGAGCAGCTGACACATGAGATCGACCAGCGACATACCGCGGGCCACATGCAGGCCCTGATTGCGATACGACGGAAACAACATGTCGCGATCATTCAGCGCCATCGCCGCTGCAACAGAAACCGCTTCCTCACCCAGCGAGCGTACATAGAAAGTGATTCGACCCTGCCGCTGTGTGCGTTGCATGCGCTCATCAAAGAGACGCGTGAGCAGCATCAGCCGCAGGCCCTGCAACAGTTGCTCGGTATCGAGTTTCGGGTTCCACGGTCCGACCGCCTGCCCCGAGCCATCGAGAACGCGCACCAAAGATTCGGCGAGCGGAGCGGTTTCAGCGACCGCCACGTCGGGCTCGGGTCTCGGCACCGAGCCTGCCGCCGATAGCCGCACGTAACTGAAGTCAGGCTGTTCGCCCGGCCGCGCCGGCACCGCCGGCACATGCAGTTTTGAGACTGACATGGTGGAACAGCATAAGGCAGCGCAGTGGCGATCAGCCGGCTAGTCGGGGTCGAGAGCGCGGCAGACTACGAATAGATTATTCTCCAACTATCAATAGCTGGAGATATTTATCCATGAAACTCGACAAGCAGGACATCGCCATCCTCAAGGCCCTGCAGCAGGACGCCAGCGTCTCGAGTACCGAACTCGCCGAGCGCGTCGGGCTATCGCAATCGCCCTGCTGGCGGCGAGTCAATCAACTCGAGCAGGCGGGAATCATCCAAGGTCGGGTCGCGCGTCTGGCTCGCAAGAAACTGGGCCTTGAGGTTCTGGTCGTGGTCAACGTGAAGCTCGCCAGCCACGGCTGGCAGTCCTTGCCCAAGTTCAAACAGCGCGTGGTGAGTTTTCCGGAGGTGCTGCAGTGCTTTCTGGTGATGGGCGATATCGACTTCATCCTGCTGGTCGCCACTCGCACCGTGGAGGAATACAACAGTTTCGTGCAGGGCAAGCTCGCCCAGATTCAGGGTGTGCAGTCGATCGACTCGCGGATCGTGATCGAGGAGACCAAAAACACCACCGAGCTGCCGTTAGGCTTGGTCTAGGGCAAGCCTGCTGGCCCCGTCGCGTCCGCTCAACAACAATCAGACATTGAAGCGGAAGTGCATCACATCGCCCTCGCGCACGATGTACTCCTTGCCCTCGAGACGCAGTTTTCCCGATTCTTTGGCGCCCTGTTCGCCCTTCAGGGTGACGTAATCATCGAAGGCAATCACTTCGGCGCGGATGAAGCCGCGCTCGAAGTCGGTATGGATGACTCCTGCGGCTTGCGGCGCTGAGGCGCCCTTCTTCACGGTCCAGGCGCGCACCTCTTTTTCGCCGGCAGTGAAGTACGTCTGCAGCCCGAGCAGCGCATAACCTGCCCGAATCACGCGATTGAGGCCGGGCTCCTCAAGGCCCAAATCTTTGAGAAACTCGGCGCGGTCGGCATCGTCGAGCTGAGAGATCTCGGCCTCGATCGCTGCGCACACCGCGACCACCTGCGAGTTCTCGCGGGTGGCGAGCTTGCGCACGGCATCAAGCATCGGGTTGTTGTCGAAGCCGCCCTCTTGCACGTTGGCTACGTAGAGCACGGGCTTGTAAGTCAGCAGCTGCATCTCGCGCACGATCGGCCGCTCGGTCTCATCGAAGGTCACGGCGCGCGCCGGCTGGCCGGCATTGAGCGCATCACGGACACGGCGGATGATGTCGCGCGCCTTGAGCGCTTCCTTGTCCATGGTCTTGGCGGCTTTCTCGGCGCGTTGTAGCGCTTTTTCCGCGGTTTCGAGATCGGCAAGCGCGAGCTCGGTATTGATGGTCTCGATATCGTCGAGCGGATCGATCTTGCCAGCGACGTGCAAGATGTCGTCATTGACGAAACAACGCACGACATGGGCGATGGCATCGACCTCGCGAATGTTGGCGAGAAACTTGTTACCGAGACCTTCGCCAGTCGATGCGCCCTTCACGATGCCGGCGATATCGACGAACTCGATCGTCGTCGGCACGATGCGCTCGGGCTTGACGATGGCCGCGAGCTGTTCGAGTCGCGGATCGGGCACCGGGACAATGCCGACGTTCGGATCGATGGTACAAAAAGGATAATTCTCTGCCGCGATCGCCGAACGCGTGAGCGCGTTGAACAGCGTCGACTTGCCGACATTGGGCAGACCGACGATTCCGCATTTGATTCCCATGTTTGATTCAGTCCTGTATGTGCAAACGGTTCATCGCTTTTTCGGCGCCCTGCCCGAGCATGACGGGCAAGGCATCGGCGGCACGCACCACAGAGTCCTGAATCGCCAGCTCATCCGCGGACGAGGCGCGTTGCAGAACATAATCGAGCACCAAATCTTTGTGACCGGGATGCGCGATGCCGACGCGCAGCCGCCAAAAATCGGCGCCGATCGCGGCGATGGTATCGCGCAAGCCATTGTGCCCGCCGTGCCCGCCACCGAGTTTCAGGCGCACCGTGCCAACGGGCAGATCGAGCTCGTCGTGCGCCACCAACACTTCGTCGGGCGCGACCTTGTAGAAATTGGCGAGCGAGGCGATCGCGCCACCGCTCTTGTTCATGAATGTAGTGGGCTTGAGCAACCAAAGTTCCGGCGTGCCGCCACCATCGGCAGTCAGGCGAATACGCGCGACTTCGCCGAGATGTTTGCTCTCGACACGAAACACTCCGCCGTGCCGCCGCGCGAGCTCATCGACAAACCAAAAGCCCGCGTTGTGCCGGGTCCGCGCGTATTTCTCGCCCGGATTGCCAAGACCCACGATGAGCTTGAGCGTTGTACCAGCCACTCGACCTCCGCAAAAACGGAGGCCGCCACGAAGGCGGCGTCCATTCGCGTCTCGATGAAAGAGACCCGCAGAAAGGCGCGATTACTTCTTCGCGCCTTCCTTCTTGGGCTCTTCCTTCTTGGCATCGCCAGCGGCGGCAGGGGCCGCAGCGCCCGCTGCAGGGACTGCAGCGGCAGCTGCCTCGGCCACCGGCGCTTCCGGCTCCTCGGCACGCGGGCTGTGGATGGAGACCACCACCTGATCTTTGCCCTGGGTCACGGCCGTGGCAACCACGCCCGCCGGCAGCGGCACGTCGGAGATGTACTTCGACTCGTTCAGTTTCATCTGCGACAGATCGAGCGTGATTTCTTCGGGCAGATCTTTCGGCAAGCAGGACACTTCGATGTCTGCGATGCGATGCGACACGATGCCGCCCTGCGTCTTCACACCCGGCGAGATCGACTCACCCTTGAAGTGGATCGGCAGACGAATGCGGATCTTCTCCGTCTCGAGCACGCGCTGCAGATCGAGATGCAGCACTTGCGGTTTCGCCGGGTGCATCTGCAAATCTTTGACGATGGCGGGTTGCGTCTCGTCGCCGACCTTGAGACCAATGATGGTCGAATAGAACTTTTCGTTCTCGACCAGCGTCATCAGCTTTTCGTGGTTCAGCGAGAGCATGCGCGGATCGCGCTTGCCGCCGTAGAGGATGGCCGGGACTTTGCCTGCATGACGAAGGCGGCGGCTCGCACCTTTGCCTTCATCGCTGCGAGCATCCGCGGCGAGTTCGAACGAGATTTTCATTGACTGGACTCCTGGTTGGTAATTATCCGTTCCGCGACCAAAACGGACTCAATCGACGTACAGCGAGCTCACGGACTCTTCGTCCCTGATACGCCGTATCGTCTCGCCGAGCAGGCCCGCCACCGTAAGCTGACGGATCCGCCCGCACATTCTTGCGGCCTCGGTGAGCGGGATGGTATCGGTAACCACCAGCTCATCGAGCCCTGAATTGCTGATTCTCTCGACGGCCTTGCCGGAGAGGATGGGATGGGTGATGTAGGCGACCACGCGGGTCGCGCCTTCGTCTTTGAGCGCCTGCGCGGCGAGGCAGAGAGTGCCGGCGGTATCGACCATGTCGTCGATCAGCACGCAGGTTTTACCGGCCACTTCCCCGATGATGTTCATCACCTTCGATTCATTGGGTCGCGGGCGACGTTTGTCGATGATGGCGAGCTCGATGTCATCGAGCCGCTTGGCGAGCGCCCGCGCGCGCACGACACCGCCGACATCCGGCGACACCACGATCATGTTGGCATAGCCCTGTCGCCACGCATCGCCGAGCAGCACGGGCGAGGCGTAGACGTTATCGACCGGGATATCAAAGAAACCCTGAATCTGTTCGGCGTGCAGATCGACCGTGAGCACGCGACTGATACCCGATTCCGCCATCATGTTGGCGACCAACTTTGCCGAGATCGCCGAGCGCGTCGCACGCGGCCGACGATCCTGACGCGAGTAGCCCATGTACGGCACGACTGCGGTGACACTTTTGGCCGAGGCGCGCCGACAGGCGTCAGCCATCACCAAAAGTTCCATCAGGTGATCATTGACCGGCGGACAGGTCGGCTGCACGAGGAACACGTCGCGACCGCGCACGTTTTCCATGATTTCGACGTTGACTTCACCGTCGCTGAAACGGCCGACGACCGAGCGGCCGAGCGGCACCATCAGGTGTCGCGCGATCTCCTGGGCAAGCGAGGGGTTCGCGTTGCCGGTGAAGAGTGCGAGCGTCTGGCTGTCCAAGTGGGCCTCTCGAGCGCGGTGACGTCGTCGTCGATGGGTCGGTCACCGAGTGGCTGGGGTGGAAGGATTCGAACCTCCGAATGGCGGGATCAAAACCCGCTGCCTTACCACTTGGCGACACCCCAGCAGACGCGGCGTCTTAAATCACGACGAGGCCCAATCCTGCAAACGGGCGATCAAAGGTGAACGCGATACCCCGCGAACCACCCATGCCCGCCAGCGATCCGGCACCCGCGCTGCGACTCGCTCGGCAGCCGCCGCCGAGTCAAAGCTTGCGAATAGGCAGGACCCTGTTCCCGTCAACCGCGCCGGGGCGAACCTCGCCAACCAGTCGATCGCCTCTGCGACTTCCGGGTAGCGCTGTCGCACTACCGGCTCGCAGTCGTTTCGACCCCCCGACGCCAAAAGGGCGGGTATTGTGAGGATGGGTGAATTTCGTGTCAATTCAGGCGCCTGGAACACGGCGGCGGTCGGCACGCTGACCCCCGGATGGATGACCAGAAACCATTTTTCGGGGAGCTCCAGTGGGATCAGACGCTCCCCCACCCCCTCCCCGAGCGCCGAGGCGCCGCGCAGGAAGACCGGTACATCGGCCCCCAGAGTCAGGCCGATGGCGGCGAGTTCGTCGACCGTGAATCCGCAGGCCCACGCTGTGTTGAGCACGAGCAGGGTGGTTGCGGCATCCGAACTGCCGCCCCCCAGGCCCCCACCCATCGGGATGCGCTTGCGGATGCGAACGCGTACCCCAGCGGGTTGCCGCCCACTCCTCGCCAGCACCGCCGCCTCGAGCGCCCGGGCTGCGCGTATACAAAGGTCATCGACTGCGGGGATCTGCGTGAGGGCGCCCGGTTTTGCATGCGCATCGTCACAGCGTTCGATGATGCCGGGCGGCGCGAGCTCGAACGCCAACTCGTCAAGCAGCTCGATGATTTGAAAAACCGTCTGCAACTCATGATAGCCGTCGGCTCGTCGACCGGTCACATGCAAACAAAGATTGAGTTTGGCGGGCGCGGGCCACCACACGAGTGAAGATCGCGGGAGCGCAGAGGAGCTCATCGCGTGCTCGCCCCCCAACTGTCGACGAGGAGTCGCAGCCGCAGCCCCTCGCGGGTGGCTTCGATACGCTGCGGCAATTCATAGTTCACCCCGCTCACCTTGGCATAGGCGGGGAAGACCACGGTCCAGCCCTGCTGCTGCAGGCTATCGAGGCGTGGGTAGCCATCGGCAACGCGTTCGAGAGAATCATGTGCGGGATCCGGCACACCCAACAGCCAATAACGTAGCGAATCGACGGGCAAAGAAAACCCGAGACGCTGTTCGAAGTCGGCCCGCGCGAGCTCGTCGTCGAGTCGGCCATGCTCGAACTCGAGACGCAAGCCGCCGATGCCAAGCGGGCCGTCGACTTCGACTTGCGAGGCGGCCTCGCGCTGCGCCCAGCGCAGGCTCGCAGTGAACCCCTCATCGCCCCTGGCGACTGCAACTCTGCCACGCAGTTCGAAGCGCGGCCAAGCCTGCAGCGCACCACGCCGCGCCTCCCAGTCGTCGGGCAGCATCACTGGCAGCACCGTCGTTCTCATTAGGCTCGCGCAACCACTGAGGATGGCGCAGGTCGCCAGCAGCAACGGCCAAAGAAAACGACGAGTCACGCTTTGGAGCCCCAAGCGTCTCAGCGCTTGCCGCCCTTGCGACCCTCGCCGGCCAGCCGCTCGACGGCGCCGCGCAAAGGCTTGGATTCCGGGGCGATCAACAGCGCACGCGCCCAGATGGCGCGCGCCGCAGCCTTGTCACCCGTCGCCCAAAGAACTTCGCCCCAATGTGCGCCGATTTCGGCCTCGCGCGACAAGCGCCACGCGCGCTCCAGCAACGGCAGTGCCGCCTGCTTGTCACCGCGGCGGTACAACACCCAACCCAAGCTGTCGATGAAGGCGGCACTGTCCGGCCGCTGCGCCACCGCCTCACGAATGAGCCGCTCGGCGCGCGGCAAATGGCGCTTGCGATCGGCCAGCGTGTAGCCGAGCGCGTTTTGGATATTGCCATCGCCCGGTCGCAGGACGAGCAGGCCTTCGAATACTTTGACACCCTCACTGGTACGCCCGCCAGCATCGAGCACCACTGCTCGCTGATAGAGCAACTCGGGGTGCGACGGGAAGCGCGCGAGCGCCGCATCGAGCGTCGCCAGCGCCTCATCGGTGAGACCGGCGTCCTGCAGGGCTCGCGAACGCGCGATCTCGACCTCGATCGCATCGCTACGCCCGCTACGCAGCATCTCATCAAAGAATTTGAGCGCCTCGCTGCGATCGTTGCGCTCGAGAAGAAGTCTTGCGGCACGGATGCGCGGCGGCAGTCCGGCTCCGGCTGCAGCCAACTGCCGATAGCTTTGCAACGCCACGTCCTTGCGCCCGCGCCGCTCGGCGATCACCGCGAGATAAAAGAGCGCCTCGGCGGCGCTGCGATCGCGACTCAGCCGCGCCCCGAATCTGCGCTCGGCTTCGGCTTCATCGCCCATCGACAGCGCAAGCAGCGCCAGGCGACGATCCGCATCGGCAACCGTAAGCTCGTTGCCCGCCTCACGATTCGACTCGATGGCGAGCAATTCTTCGCGAGCCTGATCGAGACGATCGAGCGCGATCAGAGTTTCGATACGCGCGAAGCGATGATTTTCGGGATCACCCTGCGCGACCAGATCGGCCTCGGCAAGTGCGACACGATCATCGCCTTGCGCTGCGGCGGCTGCCGCCAACAAGCGGATGGTACGCGCCTCGTTACCGCCGCCCTTGGCCCGGGCCGCCGCGATGAGTTCGCGACAGGCCGACAGATCATCGGCATTGCAGGCAATGCGGGCGAGCGTTGCGAGCGTGCCGGCGGAGGCTTTCTCGCGATCGACGAGATCACGAAACACGAGCCAGGCCGCAGGCGTGGCACCGCCTTCGGCAATCTCGGGCAGCAGATCAGCCAGTGCCCGATCGACTTCGACATCGGGCTTGACCAAGAGATCGCGATACACCTTGCGCGCAACATCGAGCCGCCAGGTCTCGAGCGCCACGAGGCCGATCAAGCGCAAGGCCTCCACATTTTCGCCATCGAGTTCGAACAGCCGATCCGCAGCCTGCGCGGCGGCCGGCAAATTGCGGCAGGCCCGCGCCACCTCGAGCGCACGCTCGATGGTTCGCGGATCGCGATCGGCGAGCCCGCTGGCGAGATAACCGTCGACGGCGCCTTTGCAATCCCCGGCCAGCAGAGCGCGCTCGGCCTCGCTGCGATCGGGGGGTTGCAGCGCTGGCAGCGCCGGCGACAGCAACAACAGGAAGAGTGCCCAGGGGCAGCGAAACGCGTGAGATGACATCGTGACCCGACTATATCGGAACCCGCCCGCTTGTCAGCACCCGCGCGCACCCCGAGAATCGCGCCTGCCCGCCCACGGGCGCAGGCCTGCGGGCAAAAATGAAAGACTCCATCAGACAACGCCTTGACCGACAGCTCGACCGCTTCGAAGAAGTGGCTCGCCTGCTCGCCGACCCCGGTTTGGATGGCAGTTCCGGCGCGTTCCGCGATTTGTCCATGGAATACGCCAAGCTCACCCCGCTCGCCGAGCGCTATCAGGCGTTTCGAGCCCTCGAAGGCGATCTGGCGGCAGCGCATGCGCTGGCGAGCGACCCAGACCCGGAAATGCGTGCGCTCGGCGAAGAAGAAGCTCGCCGGCTCGAACAGACCGCGGCGACCGAGGAACTCGCACTGCGGCGACTTTTGATCCCCGCTGATCCGCGCGACAGCCACAACATTTATCTCGAAATTCGCGCTGGCACCGGCGGCGATGAGGCGGCGATTTTTGCTGGCGATCTACTGCGCATGTACAGCCGCTATGCCGAACGGCAGGGCTGGCAGGTCGAAACCCTGAGCGAGAGTCCGGGCGAGCACGGCGGTTATCGTGAGGTCATTTGCCGTGTCGGTGGCAACGGTGTCTTCGCCAAACTCAAGTTCGAGTCCGGCACGCATCGCGTGCAACGGGTGCCCGCGACCGAGGCCCAGGGTCGTATTCACACCTCGGCAGTGACCGTGGCGATCCTGCCCGAACTCGATGAGGTCGAAGATATCGAGATCAACCCGGCAGACCTGCGCGTCGATACCTTCCGCGCCTCGGGCGCGGGCGGCCAGCACGTCAATAAAACCGATTCCGCGGTGCGCATGACGCACTTGCCAACCGGCATCGTGGTGGAGTGTCAGGATGAGCGCTCGCAGCACAAAAACCGCAGTCGCGCGCTGTCACTTTTGAAGGCCAGACTGAAGGCGGCCGAGCAGGAGAAGCGCGACGCCGCGCAGGCCCGTTCGCGAAAACTGCAGGTCGGCAGCGGCGATCGCTCCGAGCGGATTCGCACCTATAATTTTCCGCAGGGCCGAGTCACCGACCACCGCATCAACCTGACGCTGTATCAGCTCGACGCCATCATCGATGGCCGACTCGAAGATCTGCTCGAACCGCTGTCACAGGAACATCAGGCAGAGCTGCTCGCCGAAGAAGGTATTTGATCGCGTCGATGCCGCAGATCGGCATACGCCGTAATTCCAAAAGCAATCAACAGCGGCTGAAAGAGCGCGCCAAGCACCGCCGTCACGATCGCGGCCGCGGGCCAACCATCGGCAAGCTCAATGAATACCAGACCGAGCAGACTGCCAATGACGAATAGTCCAAAAACAGTCATGGCGACAACCACCAGCGTCGCCGCGAGGTGGCGCCAATGGCCGCGCGCCAACTGCAACGCACCGTCGAGCGCCGTGCGTGGCCCGGCAGACTCGAACACCACGAGCGCGAGCGCAGGCCAAAAGCCGATGAGCAGGTAGATCCCGGGGATCACCAGCAACAGCAAACCGAGCGCTACGGCCATGAGCGCGAGTGCCAGCGTCCCCAGAGCATGCGGCAGCACTCGCCAAGCCTGCCGAAGATCCGTTACCAACGATTGCAAAGATTTTGCTTCGCGCCGCAAGCTTGCGCGTTGGCGCAGCATCAACACCAGCCAACACCAAAGCGTGCCGACGGCCGCCAAAATCATCAACAGCCACCAGGACATATCTTTGGCGCGGTCGAGGGCGAGCGACTGCCCGGTGCTCTGCAGATACGCCGAGGGCAGCTGTCCGAGCAGCACTGCGAGCAGCGATAGCGGCAAACACGCCGCGAGCGACCGGCGATAAAGTCCAAAACCCGCATCGAGTATTTCGCCGAGACTCGCCGCCCGCTGCGGCAACAGCATCGAGGTGGGCAGCGTCGTCGGTGTGGTCATGCGGCGGCAATCTAGCAGATGCCCGCACCCCCGCGCGCCGTGCCACACTAGCCGCATGGTTCAGCGCCGCACGTCATCGCCGCCCGGCGAATCAACGCCGCCGCCCGCGGCCACCGTGCTGCCCGCCAATTTGCGGCCAGCAGTGCTCGCGGCTGCGGCCGCGCTGCGTATCGCGATCGACGATGACGGCGCGGCACTGCGCGAAGCCGAGGCACTCGTGCTCGCGGCCCTCGCCTTGCCGCGCAGCACGCTTTACGCCGACGCGCAGCGCGCGCTCTCGAGCAGCGAGCGCGCGCGTATTGCAGAATGGGTCGCCCGCCGCCGCGATGGCGAGCCCCTCGCCTATCTTCTGGGCGAGCGCGAGTTTTGGTCTTTGACCTTGGAAGTCAGCCCCGCTGTACTCGTACCGCGCCCCGAAACCGAACTGCTGGTCGAACGCGCGCTGCAGGCCGGCGATACGCTGGAGGCGGCTGGCACCGCGCTGCCGCGAGTCCTCGATCTTGGTACGGGCTCCGGGGCTATCGCCATTGCGATCGCACACGAACGCCCCGACTGGCAGGTCACTGCCGTCGAAAAATCCGCCGCGGCGCTCGCAGTCGCGCGGCGCAACGCGCTACGCCACGCGACGACCAATCTGCAACTGCTCGCCGGGGATTGGTTCTCGCCCCTCGCTCACCAACGCTTTCACGTGATTGCCGCGAATCCGCCGTACGTGGCCGGCGATGATCCGCACCTCACGGGCGATTCATTGCGACACGAGCCGCGCGAGGCACTTACGCCGGGTAGCGACGCCTTGGCCGACTTGCGGCAATTAATCGCAGCGGCACCGAACCATCTCGAGTCGGGCGGCACTTTGCTGCTCGAGCACGGCGCGCCTCAGGGTACCGAAGTGCGCATACTGCTTGTCGCGCGGGGTTTTGCTCACGTAGTCTCGCACCGCGATCTCGCCGGGCACGAGCGCGTGACCGAAGGGCAGCTACCCTGACCTGACCCAACGCGCCCGGCCCGCACCAGATCGCCTCACTGCCCCGATCGCATCACTGTAGAGAAATCTTCATGCTCAAATTCAATACCAGCGCCGGCGACTTCACGGTCGAACTCTTTGCCAAAGAATCGCCGGAGTCGACCGCGAACTTTCTTAAATATGTCGATGACGGCCACTACGACGGCACGATTTTCCACCGCGTCATCCCCGGCTTCATGATTCAGGGCGGCGGCTTCGCTTCGGGCATGGAACAAAAGGACACGCGACCGCCGATCCGCAACGAGGCTACCAACGGCATGGAAAATCTGCGCGGCACACTCGCGATGGCGCGTACCAGCGACATCCACAGCGCCACGGCACAGTTCTTCATCAATTTGGTGGACAATGATTTCCTCAATCACTCGCCCGGCAACTACGGCTATGCCGTGTTCGGTCGCGTGATCTCGGGCATGGACGTCGTCGATACCATCGCTGGCGTAGCCACCACGCGTCGTCGCGGTCATGGCGATGTCCCGGTCGATGAAGTGATCGTGCACTCGGTCACGCGCGAGACCCCCAACTGAAACTCGCGCGCCTAGGTGGGCTGCTGCTGCGCGCCGCGCTGCTCGCGATCGGCGCGTCGGTCGCACTCGTGCTGCTCTTGCGCTGGGTACCGCCGCCGACCTCGGCGTTCATGCTCGCCGCGCGGGTCTCGGCCATGACGGGCGGTGACTTCGCTTACTCCAATGCCTATGACTGGGAACCGCTCGAGAGAATCTCGCCACATGCGGCGATGGCGGCGATTGCCGCCGAAGATCAGCAGTTTCCGTTCCATGCCGGCTTCGACTTCGAGTCGATCCGCAAGGCCGTGCAGCACAACGCCAAGAGCAAGCGCAAGCGGGGCGCCAGCACCATCTCGCAACAAGTCGCCAAGAATCTATTTCTTTGGTCGGGTCGCAGTTGGGTGCGCAAGGGACTCGAAGTGTGGTTCACCGTGCTGATCGAGGCGGCATGGCCCAAGGAGCGCATCCTCGAGGTTTATCTCAACGTGGCCGAGTTTGGTCGCGGCACCTGGGGTGTGCAGGCGGCCGCACGAAAGTTTTTCGGCAAGAATGCCGTACGCCTGACCCGCCGCGAGGCCGCCACTCTCGCGGCCGTGCTGCCCAATCCGCAACGCTTACGCGTCGATCGCCCCTCGTCCTACGTGCAGCGCCGCCGCGATACCATCATGGGACAGATGCGCGCTCTCGGTGGACCGGGTTTTCTGCGTCAGCTCGACGACGAGGAGCCCTCCGCCCCACGCAAGTGAGCGGCACTGGACGACGCTTGGATCAAGCACGCTCGTAACCCAAGTTGGGGGCGAGCCAGCGCTCGGCCTCACTCACGCTGACCCCGCGACGACGCGCGTAATCTTCGACCTGATCGCGATCGATCTTGCCGACGGCAAAGTAATGCGCCTCGGGATGCGCGATGTACCAGCCACTGACCGCAGCCGTCGGGTACATCGCGTAGCTCTCGGTGAGCTGGATGCCGACGTTGCGCTCGACATCGAGCAACTGCCAAAGTTTTCCTTTCTCGGAGTGATCAGGGCAGGCGGGATAGCCCGGCGCCGGCCGGATGCCGCGGTATTCCTCGCGGATCAGTTGTGGGTTGGTGAACTGCTCGGCGGTGTCGTAGCCCCACAGCTCGCGCCGACTACGCTCATGAAAGTGCTCGGCTGCGGCCTCGGCGAAACGATCGGCCAGCGCCTTCAGCATGATGCTGGAGTAATCGTCGTGCGCCGCCTCGAAGCGCGCCACATGTTCCTCGATGCCGACACCGGCCGTCACCGCAAACGCGCCAAAGTAATCGCGCACGCCACTCTCGCGCGGTGCGACGTAGTCCGCCAAACACTCATGCGGCTGCCCGGCGGGCTTGCCTTTTTGCTGCCGCAGATGCTGCAAGGTCATCAGGACTTCGCGCCGATCTTCGCCGGTGTAGATCTCGATGTCATCGCCATTGGAGTTCGCCGGAAAAAATCCGACGACTGCACGTACCGTGAGCCAGTTGCCGGCGATGAGTTGCTTGAGCATGCGACGCGCATCGGCATAAAGATTGCTCGCCGCCTCACCGATGATGGGGTCAGTGAGAATGTCCGGAAACTTGCCGGCGAATTCCCAGGCATTGAAGAACGGCATCCAGTCGATGTAATCGAGCAGATCGGTGATCGGATAATCTTCGAACACCTGCACACCGGGTCGCAGCGGGGCGACAGGTCGATACGCCTGCCAATCGATGCGCCGCCGGTTGGCGCGTGCAGCAGCAAGATTGGCCTCGGGCTGCTTCACGGTTTTCCCGGCGTGTTGTTCGCGTCGGCGCTCGTGCTCCTCGGCAATCTTCGCTGCGAAGCCCGCTTTCTGCGCAGCCGTCACCAAAGATTGACAGACTCCCACCGCTCGCGAGGCATCCTTCACATAGACCACCGGCTCGCGATACTGCGGGGCGATCTTCACCGAGGTATGCGCCGGTGAGGTGGTGGCACCACCGATCAGCAACGGCACCTTGAAACCCTGCCGCTGCATCTCGCGCGCCACGTGCACCATTTCATCGAGCGATGGCGTGATCAGCCCGGACAAGCCGATCAGCGCCGCGTTCTCGCGACGAGCGACATCGAGGATTTTTTCGGCAGGCACCATCACACCGAGATCGATGACTTCGAAGTTGTTGCACTGCAGCACCACGCCGACGATGTTCTTGCCGATGTCGTGGACATCGCCCTTGACGGTCGCAAGCACGATCTTTCCGTTGCTGCGCGCCGCGCCGCTTTTCTCTTTTTCGATGAACGGCACGAGATGCGCCACGGCTTTTTTCATGACCCGCGCGCTCTTGACCACCTGCGGCAAGAACATCTTGCCCGCACCGAACAAGTCGCCGACCACGTTCATGCCGTCCATCAATGGACCTTCGATGACTTTGATCGGATGATCGGCCTCGAGACGTGCTGCCTCGGTATCTTCGACGATGAATTCGTCGATGCCTTTGACGAGTGCGTGTTCGAGCCGCTTCGACACCGGCAGCGTGCGCCATTCGAGATCAGCCTCGCGCTTGCCGCCCACCTCGCCCTTGTAGCGTCCGGCAATCGCCAGCAGCCGCTCGGTCGAGTCGCTACGCCTGTTGAGGATGACGTCCTCGACCGTATCGCGCAATTCAGCGGGAATGTCCGCATAGATCGCGAGCTGTCCCGCGTTGACGATACCCATGTCCATGCCGGCACGAATCGCGTGATAGAGAAAGACGCTGTGCATCGCCTCGCGTACCGGGTCGTTGCCGCGGAACGAAAACGAGACGTTACTGACTCCGCCGCTCACCATCGCATATGGCAGTTTTTCTTTGATTGCCCGCGCCGCCTCGATGAAATCGAGACCATAATTCGCGTGCTCTTCGATGCCGGTGGCAACGGCAAAGATGTTGGGGTCGAAGATGATGTCCTCAGGCGGAAAGCCCGCCTGCTCGGTCAGCACCTCGTACGAGCGCTCGCAGATGGCAAGCTTGCGCGCCACGCTGTCCGCCTGCCCCTGTTCGTCGAAGGCCATGACGACCACGGCTGCACCATAGGCGCGCACCTTGCGCGCCTGCTCGAGAAATGCCGCCTCGCCCTCCTTGAGACTGATCGAATTCACGACCGCCTTGCCCTGCACGCATTTGAGGCCCGCTTCAATCACGCTCCACTTGGACGAGTCGATCATCACCGGAACACGCGCGATGTCGGGCTCGGCGGCGAGCAGGCTCAAGAAGCGCACCATGGCCGCCTCGGAGTCGAGCATGCCCTCGTCCATGTTGACATCGATCACCTGCGCACCGGCCGCGACTTGCTGGCGCGCAATCTCCACCGCGGCGGTGTAATCCCCCGCCTCGATCAGCTTGCGAAATTTCGCCGAGCCCGTGACGTTGGTGCGTTCACCGACGTTCACGAACAAAGAATCCGCACCGATGTTGAGCGGCTCGAGACCCGATAGCCGGCACCGGACTTCGACTTCGGGGCGCGGTCGCGGCTGCACGCCGCGCACGGCCTCGGCGATCAGGCGAATGTGCTCGGGCGTCGTGCCGCAGCAACCGCCCACGATGTTGACTAACCCGGAGCGCGCGAACTCGCCGAGGATTGCCGCCGTCTGCTCCGGCGTCTCGTCATATTCGCCGAACGCGTTTGGCAGACCGGCGTTCGGATAGGCACACACATAGCGATCCGAGATACGCCCGAGCTCGGCCACGTAGGGACGCATCTCGCTCGCGCCGAGCGCGCAGTTGAGCCCGATAGCGAACAACTCGCCGTGCCGTACCGAATTCCAGAAGGCCTCGGTGGTCTGCCCGGAGAGCGTGCGCCCAGAGGCATCGGTGATCGTCCCCGACACCATCACCGGCAGATGCGTGCCGAGCTCTTGCTGCACCTGACGTACCGCAAACAGCGCCGCCTTGGCGTTCAAAGTATCGAACACGGTTTCGATCAACAGAAGATCCGCGCCACCGTGAACGAGCGCGCGCGCCGCTTCGGCATAGGCCGCGACCAACTGCTCGAAGTTCACGTTGCGCATGCCCGGATCGTTCACATCGGGTGAGATCGAGGCCGTACGATTGGTGGGACCCAAGGTACCGGCGACGAACCGCGGTGAACCCGTATGCAGCGCGACGTCGTCGGCGATCTGGCGGGCGAGCAGCGCAGCGCGGTAGTTGAACTCCGGCGCCAGCGCTTCCATGCCATAGTCGGCCTGCGCGATGGTGGTGGAATTGAAGGTATTGGTCTCGACGATATCGGCGCCAGCTTCAAAGTAAGCGCGGTGGATCTCGGCGACGATGTCCGGAC
>Ga0194129_10003841_pt1 | contig 20567 bp, 33 predicted proteins | sample TA2KigCa35mmetaG_FD_150862 | JGI IMG/M metagenome (GOLD analysis project Ga0194129, IMG submission 150862) | Freshwater microbial communities from Lake Tanganyika, Tanzania - TA2015038 Kigoma Deep Cast 35m | ecosystem: Environmental > Aquatic > Freshwater > Lake | place: Tanzania: Lake...
GACCATGTGTCGATAGTAGTATCCGATCAAGGACACAACGATGAACGAAAGGCCTTAGACGAGATCATGACTAAGTTACGAATGATCGTGCAAGAGACTGGTGTGTCCCTCTTTGTTGTGTCACACCTACGCAGACCTGATGGCAAAGGCCACGAGGAAGGTGCAGTGACATCCTTGAATCAATTGCGAGGATCTGGTAGCATTGGACAATTGGCAGATATGGTGTTAGGATTAGAAAGAGCAGCGCAACATGAAGACCCAATTGAGCGAAACACAACCAGGGTCAGAGTTATCAAGAATCGTTACAGTGGCGAGACTGGTAAAGCCTGTGCCGTGCTCTATGACAAATACACTGGCCGTATGACAGAGATTAATGAGGAATCGCTATGAACCTTGAAATAGAAGCCTATGAAGGCGAATTAAGAGATCTACGCAAGGCAGCAGAGATAGCGTTAGAGGCTTTGGAAGCAAACTTAGGGAAATGGGCAGCAAAGACTCCAGCAATAGAAGCACTACGCCAAGTCAAATTAAAGGAGAAGAACACATGACATCTCCAGTAATAATTGGTATAATCGCATTTGTGGCATCAATCATTAGAGGATTAAAATGATAGAGAATTGGTCATCAGCAAAGGTCAATGTCTACTTAGAAGAGAAAGACAAAGAGATTGATCGATTGCACGAAGAAGTCAGGATTTTGACAGAGCAGCGTGACGATGAGGAAGCACGAGTCAATGCCTGTGTACGGTTTCTGAGAGAACTGTTGCATCCAGAATATTTTGGATGGGCAGTCAATCAGGAAGTAAGAGAGCAAGCAAGAAAAACCTTAATCACTATTGGAGAGTTTTATGAAACAGTCGGAAGTGAAACTAAAATTGGATAACTACATCGGCTTTGATGACGATGGTTACTTAGAGTGTTCAATCTTTTTAGGCAACGGCGATGACCCAATCATCAATCAGAAGTTTTCGATGAAAGACATCATCAAAGAGTTTATTGATATTCGGTCTTCCTCAAAAGGCTTTGACAAACTGTATGAGCAACAGCGTGACCTAGTTGTCAAGACACTTGAGAAGTCTATCGAAACACTGAAAAAGGCCGCATGAGTGCTACGCTCATAGCGATCATAGGAGTTGTTTATGCGGTGGTGGCTGCTGATCTACTTTGGCGTGGTAACATTGGCCTCGGTATTGCTTTTATTGGTTATTCAATCGGGAATGTTGGACTCTATCTTGCTGCTAAGGTGAGCACATGAAAACTTATTGGGTTGAGCAATTAGCACATCTGCACGCACAAAGTGCAGTCATCTTCGTTCTATTTCTTTTATTTGTTATTATCTTTGCTTTGTGGAGGTCTTATGCCGAAGGTTAGTGGTGTCCCCTATGATGTACAAATGGAGCCGACTGGGCTGACAGATGAGCGCATCCTTGAGTTGGCAAAGGAAACTGGCGCATCAAAGGTCTTTGTTGCTGGCTATGCCATCTCTGGCGACAAGAAGATTATTCAGTTTGCTCGACTCGTGGAGAAAGAACTTGAACCCCGTTAGTGTCTCGACAGTGCTCAACAAGAGTGGTGTAATGACGATGTATGTTCTAATGGATGACGGCACTATTCTGAAAAAGGCAGAAGATGAAGACCGATGGTCAGAAGCGGGTAGTATTCCTGGACATAGAGACGAACAGCCAAGCAAGCCAGATCTGGTTGTGCGTAACAAAGGATCAAAGAAGCGGAGCAGTTGAATGTCATCGCAAGGCCGACACTTTATTAAAAGTATTAGAGGACAATCCGCTGTTGGTGGCCCACAACGGAATCTTCTTCGATTACCCGATCTTGAACAGGCTATGGAATACGAAGATCAAAGCATCGATGTGCGTAGACACCCTAGTCATGTCAAGGCTGATGAGTCCAAGCCGAGAAAACGGACACAGCCTCGCAGCATGGGGCACAAGACTGGGAACAGAAAAGATTGACTTTCAGGACTTTGATGGGGGCTACACTGAAGAGATGCAAGAGTACTGCATCCGTGATGTCGAAGTGTTGGAAAAAGTGTACAATGCGTTATTAAAGGAGCAAGAGCAATATGGTTTCTCAGAAGAAAGCATCGAACTTGAGCACCAAGTCGCAATCATCATTGCTAGGCAAGAGCGCAGAGGTTTTAGATTCGATCTGCCTAAAGGTATGGTGCTTTTTGCAAGCCTTAAAGATAAGATGGCTTCAATTGAGGCATCCCTACATGGCATCTTTCCGCCAATCGTTACCGAGCGAGTTAGTGAAAAAACAGGAAAGAGACTCAAGGATCATGTCGAAGTCTTTAACCCAGGCTCAAGGCAGCAAATCGCCAAGCGCCTCATCGAAAAAGGTTGGCAGCCGAAGAAGCACACAGAAAAAGGCCAAGTGATTGTCGATGAATCTACACTTGCGGGAGTTGATATACCAGAAGCAAAAGCCATCGCTGAATACTTACTCATTCAGAAAAGGGTGGCTATGGTTGAATCCTGGATTGAAAGTGTATCTGACGAGCACAGGGTTCACGGTAAGGTCATCACCAACGGAGCAGTCACGGGACGAATGACTCACCACAGTCCTAATATGGCTCAGGTGCCATCGGTGGGTTCAGAGTATGGTGCTGAGTGCAGGGAGTTGTTTACGGTGTCAGAAGGCTATAAATTGGTTGGTGTCGATGCTGCGTCACTGGAGTTGCGGATGTTGGCACACTATATGAAGGATGAGAACTATGCTAGAGAAATCGTTGAAGGTGACATCCATACAAAAAACCAGACTGCGGCAGGTCTTGAAACTAGGGCGCAAGCCAAGACATTCATTTATGCTCTACTCTATGGTGCAGGGCCTGCCAAGATCGGGAAAATTGTTGGTGGTTCGGCAGCGCATGGTCAGAAACTCATCGATAATTTTCTTCGGAACACGCCAAGCCTCAAAAGACTTCGAGACAAGGTTGACCAGTTATCGGTACAAGGCACGCTACCAGGTCTTGACGGTAGGAAACTACACATCCGTTCCGCACACGCAGCACTTAACACGCTACTGCAGAGTGCTGGTGCGATAGTAATGAAGAAGGCTCTGGTCTTGCTCGATACTGAACTTAGGCGGTACAAGTTAGATGCACACTTCGTTGCTAATGTACACGATGAGTTCCAGATTGAGGCCAAAGAAGAACACGCACAAAGAGTAGGGGAATTAGCAGTTGACAGCATACGCAAGGCTGGTGTAGCATTGAAGATGCGGTGTCCCCTTGATGGGGAGTACAAGATAGGGGATAATTGGTGTCAAACACACTAAAAGAGTTTGAAGAGCCGGATTCAGCAATTATGATTGCTGTTGTTGACGGTCAGGTACATTTAGCGTATTCTCTGGACTTATCAGACGATTACGATGAGATACTTGACATTTTAGAAACTGCTGCTATGATGGTGGTTCAAGCACAAGGCAAGCAGGATGAAACCAGTGTTCATTAACCTTATAGGAGATAATTAAATGAACGACCTAGCAAAACCAGTGAAGGTCAAAGCCACAATCATGTGGTGCTTTCACAATAAACCTAACGAGATGTCCACTAAGTATCAGGTAGACCTATGCAATCTGTCTGATAACGCAGTGAAGGCTCTTGAAGGTCTTGGCATTGAGGTTCGCAAGCGTGAAGACAAGCCAGAGAAAGGCTTCTTCATTACTTGCAAGAGCACAGTGCCGATTAAAGTATTCGATGCCAGTGGGAATAGTCTTGAGGCTACGCCTGTCGGTAACGGATCTACGGCTACGGCTGTAGTTGGTACTTACGAGTGGGCGTGGAAAAACAAGAAAGGCATTTCCCCGTCTGCGACTAAGTTGGTGATTGATTCTTTGGTTGCTTACGAAGAAGGCCAAGCGACTGAAGAAACACTTGATGAAGTTCTGTAAACATAACCGAAAGGATAATTATGTACGTTGTTCGATTTAATGGTAAAAAGTTGTCACTCAAAGCATTCGCTGGTTTGACGAAGTATGAGCAGGCTCGCAATGCACTGCGTAAGTATCTGCGAAGCAAAGGACTGAGCCGTATCCACGGACAACTCGGTTACTCAATCGCACGAGCCTAAGTCGTGATCGCACTTGTTGATGGCGATATTGTCGCCTATACCCTCGCTGCTGGTTGTGAGGAATATAACGAGAAGACAGCCCTCAGCAAGTGCTCTGAATATATTGAAGAACTGGTCTATGTTCATGCTGGCTGTGACGATGCTGATGGTTGGCTTACAGGTCATCAGAACTTTCGTATTACACTAGCAAAGACACAGCCGTATAAAGGCAATAGAACGCAGGAAAAGCCTAAGCATCTGGAGTTACTTAGGACCTACCTAAATAGTGCTTGGAAGTTTGCAATTGAGCAGCACCAAGAAGCCGATGATGCTATCGGCATTGCTGCCTATGCGCTAGAGCCAGAGGACTATGTTATCTGCACTACCGACAAGGATCTGAACATGATCCGTGGCTGGCACTACAACATGAGAAAGAATGAGAAGTTTTGGGTTGATGAAGACGACACACTGTACACCTTTTATATGCAAGTGCTTACTGGTGATCGTGTTGATAATGTGCCTGGGCTGAAAGGCATTGGACCTAAGAAGGCAGAGAAGATTTTAAAAGGCTGCAAGACTGAAGATCAACTTTATGAAGCAGTTTTGAAAGCATACGACAACGATGAAACTTACCTAACGGAGCAGGCACAATTACTATGGATTCGAAGAAAACCAAATCAGGTCTGGAAAAAGCCCCGATAGTTTATGTCGAATGGGTTGATGCCGTAGCAGACGCAGGATGGCAAGAAGGTGTCAAGACAGAGATTCATCGGTGCTTCAGCATTGGCTGGATTGTGTCGGAGGCAGACGATGCGCTCTGCATCGCCAACACAGTCAGCATGGACTCCAGCAATGCCAGAATGCACATACCGAAGTCGTGGATCAAAGCCAGAAAGGAAATCGATATTGAAGCCATCATCAGCGAAAGCAAAGGGAAGAGTTCTACAGCAGGTAGTAAGAGACCTTATAATCGCAAAGTTCGCACTGGAGCCTGATGATGTTCGTTCAGTTAGCATGGGCGTGTCGGGGGAAGACCTGCTTCTTAGTCCAGCAGCCAGACGGAAGTTACCAATCAGTGTGGAATGCAAGTCCAGAGCAAGCATCTCAGTTTATGGACATTATCAACAAGCAAAGGACAACTGTAGAGGATACGAGCCAGTACTCGTCATCAAGCAAAACAGAGATAAGCCCCTGGTTGTGGTAGACTGCGAATACTTTTTTGAATTATTAAGGAGAGTTAGTAATGACAACGTATAGATTTATTTATGAAGGCCAAGAGTTTGATGACAGATCTGACAGTCCATTTCCTTCAGAGACAGTGCTGGAGGCACGGCATGACTTTGATGGCGATCAGACTTGGCATCCGATTCTGTGGCAGTTTTGCCGCTTCCTTGAGCACGTTGGCTTTGAAGGTGTGCGTAAGAAAGTGAAGATTGATGGTGACATCAATGAGTGTTTGTTCCAGCGTTACTTTGAAGAAAAGCGTTACACTGAAGAAGATATTCAGGAATACTACGATGCGCTGAATGAGGATGCCGAATGAAACTACTGATGCTAGACATCGAAACAAGCCCCAATACTGCACACATCTGGGGCCTTCGTGACCAGTACATCAGTCCTGAGCACTTGCTAGAGTCATCTTATGTCCTGTGTTGGGCAGCGAAGTGGCACGGCAAGAAAGAGGTTATGTTTGATTCTGTGTTCCAAACGAAGCAGCCCAAGATTATGCTTCAGCGAATACACGATCTGATCTCTGAGGCCGATGCTGTGTGCCACTACAACGGCACTCGATTTGATATACCAGTGCTCAACAAAGAGTTTCTGCTGCATCATCTGGCACCGCCTGCACCGTATAAGCAGATTGACTTGCTAAAGGTAGTTCGCAAAGAGTTCCGTTTTGCAAGCAATAAACTAGACCACATCGCACAGCGTCTTGGTCTTGGTCAGAAGACTGCACACGAAGGCTATCAACTCTGGGTCAAGTGCATGAACAAAGACCCTGCTGCATGGAAGGTAATGGAGAAATATAATAAGCAGGATGTTCTGCTGTTGGAGAAAGTCTATGATCGTTTGCTACCTTGGATTAAGTCTCACCCTAATCATAACCTCTTCAACGGTCACGGTTGTCCCAACTGTGGAAGCGGGAGACTGCAAAAGCGTGGATTCACCTACACCACCACCGGAACCTTCCAAAGATTCCAGTGTACGGATTGTGGTTCCTGGTCCAAATCCTCCAAAGCAGTGAAGGAGCACGCCAGTGTCACAGCAGCATAAAACTCTTGGTGATTACATCGCAACTAAGCAGATCGGTGGCGATCACTATAAAAGTGGTATTCAGCCTTGGGACGTATTCCTTGATTGGAAGTTAGATCCTTGGTTGTGTAATGTAGTAAAATATGTGCAACGGCATCACAAGAAAAATGGTTTAGAAGACTTGCAGAAGGCTTTACACTATCTTGAGTTTGCAGTAGCGAATTATGATCGTATTAAAGAAGTGTATTATAAGTAAGAGGGGTATTAAAGATGTCGTTAACGCTCAGGGACATAATGGAAAGGATGGCTAAACTTGATGAAATAACGCTACTGGAGGTACTGAACATATCATCAGAAGAGATTATTGAACGGTTTGCTGATAAGATTGAAGATAAGTTTGAAGAATTGGAGATAGACCTAGATGACTAAAATGACAGCATATTCGGAGTTCATTGCTAAGAGCCGATATAGTCGGTTTCTGCCAGAGATGGATCGCCGTGAGCACTGGGAAGAAACAGTAAATAGATACACAACATTTATCTATAAGCACTTGCAAGAGAAACACGACTACAAGATGTCCGATGAACTTTATCGTGACATCCGTGATGCCATCGTTGGCTTGGAAGTGATGCCATCGATGCGTGCTATCATGACTGCTGGTAAGGCGCTAGAGCGTGATAACACCGCTGGCTACAACTGCTCATACCTGCCTATTGATGATCCAAAGGCGTTTGATGAGGCCATGTATATCCTGCTTTGTGGCACTGGTGTAGGCTTTTCTGTGGAGCACAAATATGTTAATCAACTACCTGAAGTCCCAGATCAGTTGTTTGAGTCTGAGACTGTTATTTCTGTTGCCGATAGTAAAGAAGGATGGGCAAAGGCGCTACGCCAAGTCATCGCTCTTCTGTACTCTGGGGAGGTGGCAAGGTATGACCTATCCAAAATTAGACCTGCAGGAGCAAGGCTCAAAACTTTTGGAGGACGTGCCTCTGGTCCCGGACCTTTGGACGAACTTTTTAAGTTCACTACTGCCAAGTTTAGAGCAGCCGTTGGTAGAAAACTTACATCAATCGAATGTCATGATATTCTCTGCAAGATCGGGGAGGTTGTTGTTGTGGGTGGAGTACGGCGATCTGCAATGATTTCCTTGTCGGACCTTGAAGATGATCGGATGAGAGGAGCCAAGAGTGGAGACTGGTGGACACATAACGGACAACGAGCACTTGCTAACAACTCAGCAACTTACGTTACTAAACCAGATATTGGACAGTTTCTCGCAGAATGGACAAGCCTTTATAACAGTCACTCTGGAGAGCGAGGGATCTTTTCACGAGCCGCAAGTAAAACTCAGGCTAAGAAAAACGGAAGACGCAATGGAGATTATGATTTCGGAACAAATCCCTGCTCAGAAATCATACTACGACCCTATCAATTCTGTAACCTTACAGAAGTCGTTGTACGCTCCGATGACACCGTTGAGTCGCTCGCTAAGAAAGTTCGTATAGCAACGATTCTAGGCACCTTCCAGAGCACGATGACACACTTCCCATACCTTCGGAAGATCTGGCAAAAGAATACAGAGGAAGAGCGCCTCTTAGGTGTTAGCCTAACTGGTATCTTAGATAATCACTGGATGGGAGAAGTCTGTGACAGCACTGCGAAAAATCTTGAACAATTGCGTAAAGTCGCCGTGGATACCAATGCTGAGTTTGCAACTGTGTTGGGCATCCCTCAATCTGCTGCTATCACTTGCGTCAAGCCTTCTGGCACTGTGTCTCAACTTGTTGATTCTGCCTCTGGTATTCATTCTCGACATAGCAATTATTATATTCGTAGGGTTCGAGGTGATAAGAAAGACCCTCTCTCGCAGTTTCTAGCGATTGCTGGTGTGCCTGTCGAAGACTGCGTAATGCGACCAGACAGCACAGTAGTCTTCTCATTTCCGATGAAGGCTCCAGAAGGAGCACGGTTGCGTGACGATCTAACAGCATTGGAGCACCTTGATCTGTGGTTGATGTATCAGCGGCACTGGTGTGAGCATAAACCGTCTGTGACGATCTCTGTCAAAGAAGATGAGTGGATGGACGTTGGCGCATGGGTATGGCGACACTTTGATGAAGTCTCTGGTGTGTCTTTCCTGCCTTGGGATGGTGGATCATATCGCCAAGCACCATATGAGGAATGCTCTAAAGAGGTGTATGAAGAGTTATTGACTAAGATGCCAAAGGAAATCTATTGGGATACTCTGTCAGAGAAGGATGATAATGTCGAAGGCGCACAGACATTGGCGTGCGTTGCTGGTCACTGTGAGATATAACTATGTATAAAGTCGATATAAAAATTCAAGAAACTTTAACGGAAGAATCATTCATAACAGACAGTTATGAAGGTGTTTGTGAAATTGTAATGTTTTATTTAGAAAAGATAAGAAACGATCCTTCTAATTTAAAATTGTGGCAAATATCAGTTATTAATACTGAAACAAAATACCATCAAACTAACTGTAAATTTGATTTATTATGAATATGGTAATAGATTTTTATCTTATCTCTGGCTGTATGCTCGGTGCTGAGTTTGTGCACCTTGATGAATCAGATGGTTTTTCCAAAGGCATCGTCATCGATGTCTTCGTAGTGAGGATAATGTTTCTTTGGTAGTCTAGGTGCTGTCCTTTAGGGCCTCTTCGGAGGCTCTTTTTTTTATGGCTTTAGGTACAGTGCTCTTTCATCTTTGCGGCGCTTTACAAGGCCAGGCAGTTCTTTGCCGCCAGCCTTGGTCCACTGCATGAAAGCCTCAGCAGCGCCTTCAAAGTCGCCTCTGTTATGGCACATCCTTATTGAAGAGCGTTGGAGATTGCCGAGCCCAACATTGAAAGAGAAGGATACGAGTGCGTCAAAGCGAGACTGAGTAAGACCAGAAGGACACAGTCGTAATACGCCTCGCTCAAACGAAGCCAAGTCTGCGGCAAGAATGGCATCAACCTCTGCTGGAGTAAGTTGTCTGTCGTATCCATCAGGGATTGGGAGTGTTTTTCTGTCATTTAGCGGTACCTTAATATGGTTGGGATCAATGACATGACCAACACCAACGGTCCAGAGCAGTGCCGGACAACGGTATGGCCGAAAGCGCACACCTTCGTGGTGCTTAATCATGTCAATACATTCTTTGGAGACTTTCATTTCTTAAACGATTGTGTACCAAACCAGAAGGCGATAACGCTTGAGAAGATGATGGCACTGTCCTCATCCCAGAGGATTTCCATAGCCATCTCAAAAGGCACACCAGTCTTCCATGCGTAGAAGAAGCCAAAGATGTTCACAAACAGAAGCATCATGAACATACCATATGTGATGATTGGCCTTACAGAGGCACGCAGATTCGTAACCCACTGCGATGCACCTTTGCCGATGGCTATATCGTGTGCATACAGTGCTTCACGTTCCTGCACCGCTGTCTGCATAGCCACCTGATCGGTCCTGATCTCTTCTACTCTGACCTGTGCAGCAAAGCCACGCTCCAGCATCTGCAGTTCACGCTCAGTCTGCATCTGCGCTAATTGTAGTTCATGCGCCTTATCTGACTTGTCTTGAAAGAACTCAAGGATCTTGGGCAGACCGCCCATAAGGAAAGAGATTAGTGTAGATAATAGTGTAATCATTACATCAGCCCCATCATTTTAAAGATTCCGTACACCACAGTTGATGCTATTAACAGCCACAGCATCTCTCGTCTGGTTTCCATGCGTTTGCGATACATCTCATCAGTTAGTTCTAGGTGTTGTTTACGCATCTGAGTTATCAGTGACTTGACTTCAGAGACAGCAGAGCGACCAAACTGTTGCTCTATCTGTTTGTACATCTCTGCCTCTGCATCACGAATCTGCCTAATGATCTTATATTCTTCATAGGCATTCATGAACATCATGTCACCACGGCGTTCAATCTGTTGTTGCTTACGCTTCCAGGCAACACGAGCCTTTGCTTCCTCGTCTAAGAAAGCATTTACTTCTTTTGCTGTTTCCTTGATCTCACGACCTACAGCAACGGCTTCTTTGATGCCTCCTAGCGCAGCCCTAGCGGTTGCGGCTGGATCGGACATTATTGGCCTAGTTCTTTTTCTAGTCTAGTTAGTTCTTCTTGTTCTGCAGACGTTAATCCAGGACCAGCAGGCGCTGCAGTTGGAGTAGGTGGTTGTGTTAAGTCATCAGAGGTAATACCAACCTTTTCAAAAGCCTGAGATGCTTTTAAGAAAAGATTTTTTCCTATAGGTACTCCGGCTTCTTGTGCTTTTATTAGCCCTAAAGCAGAATTAGTTGCCTCTGGATTTAAAGCAGCCTTTGCCCAAAATCTAGGACCTAAAATAATTGTACCACCAACTAATGCTGTTTTTATAGGATTGTCAGCAGCAAGATTTCTTGCTTCATCACTTACCAATAATGATCCTAAAGACAAAAGTGCTCCTGTAGCCTGAGCCTGTTGAGCAGCAAAAAACAAAGGAGCATTAGCACTTGGTTTTGTTTCTGTAAGTTTTGCAGCATCTAACAAAGTAATAACTCTTTTTTGTTGTTCTTTTGGTAAAACAGTTTCAAAGGTTCTACGCACTGCTTCATCATTTTTAATTTTATCGCCTAATTTTGCAAAAGAATTGTCTGATTTAAGCAAATCTTCTAAGTATCCACGGCGAACAGATTCAATAGTTTGTTGCACATTTAAATCTGGCCTTAACTGTTTAGCACGAGAAAGTGCTGTTGTAGTTTCATTCCAGGCAGTTACGTTACCACTTTTAAATATATTTTTACCAACAAACTCTGGATCTACGTCAAGAAGTTTAGCAGCAGTATCATTATAAAGATCTTGTATACCTTCACGATAAAACTTAGAATAAAATTTATATTGATCTGCTAACGTACTAGCGGTATCGTCAGGAAGCCTTCCTTGAAATGGAATAGCAGTTCCCGCAAACTTAGATCCAGCAGTGTCCATAGATTTTTCAATGTTTGACACAATTCTTGTTAATTGTGCAACTGTTTTTGAATCAGGTTCTGCTTGATTTCTACGAAGATCACGCAAAGTTGTTTTTAAAGAAGATGAAATATCATGTGCTGTTACAAAATCAATTTTGTCTGGCAAACTAGCAAAACTTTCTAAGTAACCACGCTCTTTTGGAGATAAGGTTAATCCTCTTGTTTCCTGACCACGAGCCAATAAAGATTGTGCATCGTTTTTTAATCCTGTAATATCAACAGGCTGTCTTGTAATTTTTGGAGATGCTTGTAATGCTTCGTAAAAAGGACGAGTAAGACTTTTTAAAGCCTCATCTCCTTCGTTAATTGCTGTTACAAGTTCTTTGCCTGTTTGAAGACTATCATAAACTCTTGTAGATACTTCATCAAGAATTTTATTTTTAGCAGAAATAATTGCTTGATCTGTTTTCTTTTCAGCAGCCTCAAACACAGGTTTACCTGTAAACGATCCACGAGCAACTGATTCTTTAAAACCAGCCCAAGGGTCTTCAGTTGCTTGAAAAGGAGTTAAAGTAGCGCCTTCTGACTGAAGTAATTTTTGTGCTGCAACTGTGGCCTCTTCAGGTGCTTGTCCAGGAAAGTATTTAGCAACTTGATCTTTAGCAATTCGATATGTTTTACCAGCGGCTGAAAAAATTAAATTACCAGCAGCATCATATACTGCCTGTTCAACACCTCCTCGCAACACAGCCAAAGGAGAAGGTCTACCAGTAATTGCTTGTTGTGCTGCTTCTCCAGTAGCGCCTCCAAGACCTGCACCAATCATACTACGAACACCAGCAGCACCTAAACCAAAACCAGCACGAGCACCCATAGGTGTTCTGGTTGTTACAGCACCAGCAACTCCACCAATCATTCCTCCGATACTTGGAAGTGCTTCAATTGTGGCTTGGCCGAGTTGTTTTAAAACTCCAGGTTGTTGTTTACCCTCAAGCATAACCGAACCAGCAAGTTCAGCCTCAAGTTGTGCAAGTTCCTGTTCCTCTTGTTGTGTCAAAGCCATTACTGTCCTCCAGCCTTTCTAGCACGAAGTTCCTGTAATCTACGAAGTTTTGCATCTCTATCAGCAGTCTGTCTGTCTGCTTCTGCTTGTGCTTCTTTTCGTTTTGCAACAAAATTATATTTATTTAAATCCCCACCGCCAGAAACAAAATCTTGAACAAAATTATTTTCAATTTCAGATGTAAGAGCGTCTTTACGAAGACGACCAACAACATTTCTTAGTGTTTGAACAGTAAATCCAGGTGTTCCGATTGCTTCCCGCAAAAATGCCAATTCTTTCTCAGACAAAGATCCAGGAAGCGTTTTTGCTTGTCCTTGCGCTAATTGAGCAAGTAATTGTTTAAGTTGTTCAGTTTCAGATGTTCCTGTAACAGTAACTCCAAATGCCTCTGCAACCTGTGATGCTTTTAATTTCGCATCAGCACCAAATCCAGTAAATGCGTTTGTTAATACACGATCAATTGCATCTGCAGTTTGATTTGTTTTTGCAGCCTGAAGTGCACCAGTTTCAATTGTTTTAAATATATCTGCTTTTACTGGTAATACTTGTTTTTCTGTTTGTGTTGGTTTTGGAACACCAGCCTCTGCTTTTTCAAGTTTACGCTTTTGTAATAAAGCATTAACTTTTGCTGTTTGTTCTGCAGTATAATCAGCAAGGTTTGGTTTAACACCAAAACCAAGTTCACTAGCAACTTCAGCAAAATCAGCGGTTGTTTTAACTGATGGTTCTGGTTTTTCTTGCAATGCTTTCATTCCTAATGCTGTACGCTGGAATGTTTCTGCTTGCACAAGTTGTTGTTGCTGTGCCATCTTAGCCGCTTCTTGCCGCAGCGCCAACGCAATGCCACTAAACTGTGGTAACTGGTTTACATTGTTTGCAAGTTGCACAAGTCCTTCAGGTGTTCCAAGATCCACCTGCTGTTGCGTCTGCTGAATAATGCTGTTCAGTGCTTGCTGCGGTGTTTGCTGACCAAAGGCACCAGCAATACTTTGTCGAAGAGATCCTCCTATTTCCCCAATCATTCCAGAAACAGATTGCAAAGGAGTAGACGGTACTCGCTCCTGTTCAGGCATATTTAGGTTAAATAAAGATTGCATCACATTTGCCATATCTATTCCTTAACTTAGAAAAACTGACCTAGATCTTGATTTCCAAAAAGATACCCAGTACCAAAACCGCCAGTATAGGTTGGATTAGTAAAAACAGAAGGAGCAGGGAATCCAGGATTACCTGGCTGACTAAAGATCCCTCTAGGAACATTTCCTTGCTGTGTTGGTAACCCAAATAAACCTCTAGCGGCTCCGCCAAGTTCAGTAAGACCTCTTGCTGTTGCCTCTAAACCAATTTGTTCGTATGGCGCACGCAAACCTAATCCAACCAAACCAGCCCTAGCAGCCAATTCAGTATTACGACTTGCAAGTGCTCGTTCTTGTTGCCCAAGCGTAGCAGCAGTATTAAGAGCGGCCAGAGCCTGCTGATCTATTCCTTGAGCACCGCTAACGAGACCTTGACCAAGTGCTTGTTGCCGGAGTGCTTCTTGAGTGCCAAACTGTTGTGCTTGCAATGCCTGTTGAGCACGAGCAGTCTCTTGTGCAGATAAGAGCGATTCAAACAGCGGATTTACAGTCCTGACACCACCACCAACAGTAGGTAGGTTCTGACCAAAGCCAGTCAAGCCACGAGCCTGTAAACCAGCCAACAGTGCTTCTTGCTCACGAGCACGGCCAGGAGCAGCAAGAGATTCAACTTGACCATACAAGGTCTGAGCAGCCTGTGCAGGATTGATTGCACCGAAGGCTTGACCAGCCAGTCCAAGTTGCTGTTGACGCAGAGCCTGCATCTCTGGAGAAGTGACTGCTGTGGCCCCTCCTGGGCCTACAGTGCCTACGCCAGCGCCTGTGGTAACAGTATATGGCGTAAATGGAACAGCGGCTTCACGGCCAATTCTAGCAGCCTCGCCAGCCATCTCTCTACCAAGACCAGTGGCCTCACGTTGCAATGCTGCTAGTCGTGCAAAATCTATACCAGCGCCTATTAAATCACCAGGTAAACCACCTCCAGGAGTACCGCCACCAACGATGTTAGACAATAAACCACCAGCCTGAATAGCCTGTCCGGGAGTAAGGCCAGTGCCAGCAGTAGTTCCACCTGCGGTTGTGCCAGTAGCGCCTGCACCAGCGGCTGTGCCTGCAACGCCAGCACCACCAGTAGTAGTCGTAAACATACCGCCAGGCAAGCCAGCACCAGACTGTGTTAGATTCTGTGCAATTGAGCCAGCATTTAAACCTTGTCCGGCCAACTGAGCAGCGTCAGCAGCAATAAATGGATCTACACCAGAAGACAGCAGTGTCTGCTCAATCTGTGCAGGACTTAATCCTTGCTGTGCCAACTGTGCAGCATCTGCGGCTACAAACTGTGCGTCTGATACATTGGCAGTAAACATACCACCGGGAGTGCTTGTCAAAGCCTGTTGTAACTGTGCAGCATTAGCACCACCAGCGGCCAACTGTGCAATGGTTTCAGCAACTCCGGGACCAAGACCAGCAGCGGTTAGATTCTGTGCAATTGCAGATGGGCTAAGTCCTTGTGCTGCTAATTGTGCTGCATCAGCGGCAAAGAATGAACCATCAGCAATAGTGGCACTTGTCGGTATGTTAAACTGTTTAGCATAATCACCTAAACCAGCGCCTTCCATAAAGTCGCCAATAGCACCAGTATTAGTCAAATATGAGCCACCGCCAACTAAAGCAGCCGAGATCAAACCTTTTTCAACATCACCAGTAATAGCACCAGTAGTAAGGCCAGCAACAATAGCGTTACCGATAGCAATCTGAGTTGCTGCTGTAGCGCCTGCTGCTAGAGTACCTCCGATAGCGGCACCAAGGCCAGGAAAGAGAGCATTTAATGCAATAGGAGCAATAAAACCAACTACTTGTTTTAAAACATTTCCATCGCTTGTTGTCTCAAACGCCTGAATACTAGGATTACTAACCTTTAGTTGATCTGTTGCTGGATCAAGAGTATATTCAATACCAGCATTATAGCGAATCTTACCTTCACCAAAAATAGGATTACCAATTCCAGCAAGGTATTTATTATCTCCAAGAGGCGTTAATGCAATTTGTTTACCGCCGGGACCATTAACTGCTAGTTGTCCATCTTCGCCTCTAATAATACCGCCAGCACTGGTACCAATATAAGGAGCCACAAGAGCGCCTAACTTACCTAACTGTGCTGACTGTTCATTAGTCCTAAGTTGTCCACCAAACTGCGGAGCACGAGTAGCGGCAAAAGTAGCAAACTCATAGCCGGATCTACCATTATTAACATACTCTTTGATGGTTGGCTGGCTTGGATCTCTTACAGCCTCATCAATCAGCATCGGATTGCCAAAGTAACGAGCCAGTGTATTATACTGATCCATCGTTAGATTCTGCGACTCAAATGCGGCACGCACATCTGAAGGCAAAATCTTTTCTGGTGAATTGGTGCTGTTTACAGCCCTGATAATATCGTTAGCAAATCGCTGTTGTCCTTCAGCGTTAATGTGTATATTATCTGATGTTCTTAAACCAGAATCACTCAACAACTCTGGCATACTGTTTACCAAAGTTACATTATTATACTTCTTTGCTAATTCGTCATACAACGGATCTATTTGTAACTTCTTATCCGATGAACTAGATGTAATATCGTTGACATTAGTAACATTAGGCGCACCAGACAAAACAACCTTTACGCCTTTGCTGCTAAGAGTTGACAGAATACTATCAATGTTCTGTCGAGTAGTATCTCTAGAAACACCACTTAAAAAGTCATTACCACCAGTGTTTAGAACAAGCGTAGTTCCTGGAGCAAAACCACCACCATTATTGATAAAACTATTTAACTGTGCAAGCGTCTGAGAACTGGTAGTGCCGCCAACGGCAACATTGGTAACATTCTCTTTTGTAAAGTTACCAAGTCTAGTAGATAGGTTGCCATTATTAGAAAGCCAACTGTCGCCAGCCAGCACAATACCAGACAACAGGCTAGGTTGTTGAGTTGCGGCTTGTTGTGTTGCTGTCTGCGTAGTAGCAGTTCCGCCAGTCATCATACCAGTGGCAGTCAGCGGTGTGCCAGCGGCTTCAGCACGCTGCGTAACCTGTTCCACAGGAACGCCAGTGGCTTCTGATAGCGTCTGAGCAGATACACCATACTGGTTAGCCAATGATGCAATTTGTGCATCAGTAAGGCCAGGGTTTGCTTGAAGAAACGCCGTTACTTCTTGTGCTGTAAGAGCCATTTTAGTATGTGCCTCCGCCGATGGTGCCGTTCAAAGCCGTGCTGATCGTCAAAGTAGCAATTGTCACTGTACCAGTAAAGGTAGGACTGGCAGTATCTGCCTTCGTTGCAACAGCAGTAGCGATGTTATCAAACTCAGTGTTAATCTCTGATCCACGAACAATCTTGTTAGTGTCGCCACTAGGAAGACTATCCTTAGATGCAAAGTTAGTAGTTTTGGTGTAATTAGACATCTTAAATTGTCCTTCCTGTTACGGCATAAATGTCAAGTTTCTGTATAGACACAGGTTTACCATTGATTAAAGCATCAACGCCAATCTGAATTACGTTACCACCACCAGACAACTGCTTCTTAATGTTGTCAATAAATACAGTTGCTGAGTATTCACTAATGTTATACTGTGCTACACCATATTCAGCAACACTAGCAGCAGTAGTAGTGAACTGCAGTGTTTTGTAGTTAGTCTGATAGTCAAAGCCCCACTTCAGATCAAAGGTAGTAGCAGAGCCACCAACAACAGTGATACCAATCTTCTTTAGGATCTTGGTAATAGATGGGCTACCAAAGTCCAGATACGGAGTAAAGTATGAAAATGTATAACCAGTTCCGTTATCTTGATAGCCAGTGTACTGTGCTATGCCATTAGGCTTACCAAGTAAGAGCCTATTGTTCTGTGTAAACACTGCACACTTAGGATCAATGTTGTTCCACAGCGTTGCTCTAGCAGAGCCGTCTTGTAAGAACTGACGCACATCAAAGCAATAAGTGTACTTACTTGTTGGCATAATCAGTAGATAAAAAGCATCAGTTTCTGCGTACACAGATCTGATCTTTGTCATGTCTTCGCCAGCAATGTAACTAATCAACTGGTCACGGACATTACGGCTGATGTCACGCACAGGAGCAGACTTCTCCTGAATGGTTCTGGCTAGACTACGGACACCGCTGTCGCTAAGGAACAACAGATCAGTGCCAATCTTCTGCACAGAATCACGAGCAATACAGCCAACACCTACGATGACATCTTGCAGAGCAATGTTGCTGATGTTGTCTGCGTTATTATAAATTACGATGTTGTTTCTGCAAAACACAATCAGGAAGTTATTGTGTGCAGTGATAGCAACGATTCTGTCCTCACCAGGCACAACCTTCTCTAGATTAAGTACACCAGAGCCAGAGCCAGTAAAGTCAACAGGATCAAGCAGTTTACTATAATAAATCGTTAACTTGTCAGTGTTACTAATGTCTGCCAACCAAGTGCGACCAAAAGCACCTACACCACAGTTAGGCTTAAATGTTGATCCGTTGTAGGCTGATGGAACAGAGCCAACATCAGCCAGTACTTGAAAACCAAAAGGACCTGTATGTGCATGAGCAGCGCCACCGCTGGTAGGCATCTTATGATACACAAGCGGTTTGTGATCTTTCTGCACGATAACAGCATGAGGTGAGGCAGTAGCGCCACTGCTATATTGGCAGTCTACTACTTGCCAGTTATTAGCAGTGATTGTGTAAGTAGCATCGCCACTGTTATCAGAGTTTCTAACATTCTTTTCAGTCATCGTTGTCTCGCCAACGAATAACTTATTATTACCAAATGCTAGAATACTACTGGTGCCATCATGATTATCAAACTCAGAGATAACCTCCGGAGTTGTGCTAGTGCCGCCGCTGGTAGTCGTATATTCCCAACCTTTACGAGCACTAATACGACCAGACTTATCAATAACAGCATTATATGCAGTTAATGCAAACTGCACACCCATATCAACGCCGGAATCTTGGGTATTAAGCCCAAAGAAGCCTGGCGATGTTATGCTGGTAAACTGTAATGGTTTATTGTTGAAGGCCATTATACCCAGTACCAAGTTTGTTCATCAGGTCTGCGTGCGGCTTCAATAGCAATGTGGTCTGCCAAAGACTGTTTAGCAACAGCGTATTGGCTGCTGACATTGACACCACCGTCCTCACCACGCTCTTCAATGGCCTTTGCCCACGCTAAAGCAACGATGGGGCTCTTAGGCAGTTTAGTGACATCAGTGCTACCAGTGAGTTCATTCTCAGGCTTAAACACATCAAACCGCAGTGTCTCAATAGCACTTGGTTTAGGATAGACATCGATGATGATGTCACCGCTAGAGTCTACACCGTTTACGTTATAATACTCTGGACTTGCTGATAGCGGCTGCGGATTAAGGATAAGATTCTGAGTAAACCACGCTGTAGGCCTATACTCCATGAACCAATCACGAGTATCATTAGCGACCTGCAGAATACGAGAGCGAGTGCCAGCACCAGTTAAAGAATAACTGTATGTATTTACAACAGTAGAGATACTATAGGTTGTTTTTAAGCACTCCCAATCCCAAGAATCTTCTACTTCACGTTTAGCATCATTGACTAACTTGCCAATCAGTGTGCTGTATTCATTTTCAGTAACGGTGGCTACGCTAGGCTCTCTTAGCCTTACGAGCACATCGTTGACTAGGTTTAAGTATGTAGTAGACATTTAGCAGTCCCATTTTCTTAGTGCTAGTGCTTTCCTTGTTGGCCTACCTTTTTCATCCTTCATCGGTCCTTTGACACCAGACATACGAGCACAGAAGGACTTACGTCTTGCCGCTGCTTTAGGCGACTTTGATGCTTGTTTTGCCGATACTGGTGGCTTTAGGTTAGAACCTTCTTTATTCTTAAAGTATGCTCTACCTTTGGCATTTAAGCCGCCTTCAGGATTCTGATAGACTTTCTTGACCATTATTTCTTCGCAGTCTTTTTGGCTTCTCTAAATGCTTTAGCAGTGGGGGCACCTTTGGTGCCAGGTTTACGCATCTTCTCGCCACTACCTTCTTTGATGCGTTTGCGTTTGGCTTGGATGTTAGCGTAGAGTCCCGGTTTCATCGGCCACGACCAGTCTTCTTCATCATCATTGGCTTTTTGGACATACCAGCCTGTGACATGGCTATTGCAACTGCTTGCTTGCGTGATTTTACCACTGGACCGCCTTTGCCACTATGAAGAGTACCTGCTTTGTACTCACTCATAACTTTACCAACCTTCTCTGCTTTACCTTTTTTAGTTGTCGGCTTTTTCATTTTGTTTACCTTTCTTTAACCAAGACTGCACAGTTTTAGTTTCATAGATACGAAAGCATGACCACACAATAGAAAAGATGGCCGCTAGAGCAGGCAACACCTGCGCTAAGGTGCCGATAACAGTCATTATTGAAATGGCATCAGTAACGTGTTTGATGCCTTCAGTGGCTTCTGTAGTCATTTATTACTCCGTAACCACAAGTTTCCAGGACACTGTTGCTTCATCCCATGAATACATTTTCGGCGGCTCGCCAGTACCAGCATCAGCAGGCATGTCTACCGGAGCCTTCCATTGGCAGGTTTCTTCTACCAATACCCAAGAGTTGTATGGTTTAGGTGGAATAAAAGCATCCCGGTCTGCATCGTATGAATAACCAATGCCAGCGTAGTTTTTACGCTTATTGCCGTTATAGGAAGTCTGTTTCCATGTACCGCCAAATAGGCGTTCACAGAAAGCAGCACCGATATGCTCTTTCTCGACACCAGCGGCATCAGCGGTGTCTTTGTTGCCAACTACGATCACTCGTAGAACAACATTGTTGGCATCTAGTTCAGCGAAATGCGCCATCTAATTCTCCTAAATTGAGACCTGTTAAATCAACTTCTTCACCGATATGACCAATCGGGAATGTATTAAATGCAAGACTGATTCTGGTTTGGTCATGGTCTAATGTTTGTACCATGTGCGTCAGGTTTGACGGAAACAGTACTAGATCACCAGTACCTACCTCGAACCACCATGACTCTGAGTTCCACACATTCCACTCTGTCGGTGGAAACTTGATCTGCTCATAGCCATCTTTGTAAAAGTAAATCTTATCTTTTTCTTTGGTGGCCTG
>Ga0194129_10003844_pt1 | contig 20563 bp, 17 predicted proteins | sample TA2KigCa35mmetaG_FD_150862 | JGI IMG/M metagenome (GOLD analysis project Ga0194129, IMG submission 150862) | Freshwater microbial communities from Lake Tanganyika, Tanzania - TA2015038 Kigoma Deep Cast 35m | ecosystem: Environmental > Aquatic > Freshwater > Lake | place: Tanzania: Lake...
GAAATCTTTTTGCAGGTAATTTGTTTGCCTATAACTTCAGTGGTAATATCTCTAATGTGAATGGAAGCAGTATCTTTGGCAACATTGGAGTTACCTACGCAGGTGCATTTGGATCCGTCAACACTGCCAATGCTGTCATTACCGGCGGTTATATCAACGATTTAGCTAATTTAACTGCTACCACTACCCAAACAACAAATTTTAGTACAGCAAATGCAGTTGTTAGTGGAGGTTACATATCTGCACTCGCAAATATTACTGCTGCAACAGGAAATGTAGAAAGTTGGTACGCTACCACACTTAACGCTACACAAAGCAATACGACCACTGGTACTACTACAAATTTTAGCACAGGTAATGCTGTTATTAGCGGCGGTTATATATCTGCACTGACCAATGCTTATGTAACAACAAGCGCCATTACCAATTTCAGTTCTGGAAACATTTTAATCACTGGTGGATATATTGCTGGGTTAGCCAATGCCACAGTCACAACAGGTAACGCACAGAGTTGGTCAGCAGCGACATTAAATTCTACTGCTGCTAACATCACTACCGCTGTAGCCTCAAATTTCAGCACTGCGAATGCAGTTGTCAGTGGTGGTTACATAAGTGGATTGGCGAATGCAACAATTGCCACTGCTAACATAGGCAATATTAATTTCAATGATGTTACCGTATCCAGCCGTACTGGAAATTTAGTTTTAAGTCCGTTATTAAATGGTAATGCAGTAGTAACAATAGCAACAACTTCTGCATTACAATTACCATCTGGTACTACTGCTCAACAGCCCACACCAGTTTATGGCGGCGCTATAAGATGGAACAACATTACCAACACATTAGAAGTGTACACAGGATCTGGATGGGTAAGTTTATTAGGTCAAATTAATAATCAAACCATTACACCTGATGGTACAAACACAGTGTACACACTTGATTACAGTACCACAGCCGAAGGTATCATTGTTAGCATCAACGGTACACTACAGCAACCAGGTGTAGCATATACGGTAGCTGGTACACAAATTACATTTACAGAAATACCACTGGTTACTGATATTGTAAGCATAAGGTATATTGCAGCCGGTACAGTTACAGCGGAAAACACTCAGGAAGTGAGTCCAGCCAATATTGCTCTAACCACTTCGCATGTGATAGTTGACAGTTTTGATCAAGCCAGTTACAGATCAGTACGATATTTGGCATCAACTACAGCTGCCAGTTCTGCAGAGTTTGCTGATTTTGCTATAGTGCAAATGGGCTCTACCGTAAATGTAAGTAATGTCAACAGAGTAGTTACTGGCAGTACTTTAACCACTTTCATAGCAAATGTTTCTGGCACTACTGTGAGATTATGGGCAAATACTGTGGCAGGAACAGCCAATATCAAGCTACAAAAAACCTATTTTGTAGTGTAAAACCTTAACCCCATCCATTCTGCTAAATACTGATAACACCTTATAGAAGGATCAGTAATGGCTGTCACACGAATTAAAAATAATCAAATTACCGATGCTACAATTACCGCGGCTAAAATTGCAAGTCAAACCTTAGTTGGTAGTTTGTTTGCCACAGATTTAACCCTTAACAGTAATTTAAGCATCATTGGTAATCTTACTATTACTGGAACAAGCAGTAATATCAATGCAATAAACACTTTCATTTCGGATCCTTTTGTAATTTTTAACAACGGATATACTGGTTCGTTAACCAACTACACCATTGGTATCCTGGTCAACAGAAATTTAGCCAGTTTGGGCAGTTTTGGTGCAGTAAACGCCGCTTGGGTATGGTCGGAAGCCGATGCGGCATTCACTGGAATAGCTACCACAGACACAGGTACTGGTATTGTAAGTATTAACAACAGTGGTTATGCTAATATTAAAATTGGAAATTTAAATGCTGTTACAGCAGTTACAGCATCAAGTATCACAGCCACAACATTAAACTTTACTAATGCAGTAGCAACTACTTTGGTAGCCACAAACTTTAGCACTGGCAATGCGGTGATCAGTGGCGGTTATATTTCTAATTTAGCAAATGCAACCATTACAACTGGTAATGTTGAAAGCTGGTATGCTACCAATTTAAACAGCACCACTGCAAATATTACTACACTAGATGCAGGTACTACAACTAGTGCAGTGCTGAATAGCACCACTGCAAATATTACCACACTAGGTGCAGGTACTACTACAAGTGCTCAACTAAATGCTACCACTGCAAATATTACCACACTAGGTGCAGGTACTACTACAAGTGCTCAACTCAATGCTACTACTGGAAACATTACCACCCTTGGTGCCGGTACAACTACAACCGCTACCTTAAACACTACTACGGGTAATATCACAAACGGAATGTCAACCACATTTGTTGCTACTAATTTTAGTTCGCCTAATGCAGTTGTAACTGGTGGCAGCGTTAATAACAGTCCAATTGGTAATACTACCCCATCAACTGCGGCATTCACAACTTTGACCGCAAGTGGCGCAACTACATTTACCAATGCCACTCAGAGTGATTCGGCATCAACCGGTGCAGTTGTGGTAACTGGTGGTGTTGGTGTAGGTGCTAACTTGAATGTGGCCGGCAACGTGACAGTGACTGGCAATTTGTTGGTATTAGGTAACACAACAACTCTAAATGTAGAAACTCTTAACGTAGAAGATCTCAACATCACAGTAGCAGCCAATGCCACATCTGCAGCAGAGGCCAATGGTGCAGGCCTAACAGTTGCTGGTGCTAATGCCACATTCACTTATCTAAATGCAGATGACAGTTGGAATCTTAATAAAAAATTAAATGCAACCACTATTGGTGCTGCTACAATTAACATAACAACTGCCAATATTACAACAGGAGACATTACATCTGGCCGTGCCACTACATTTGTAGCAGATAATTTTAGTTCGCCTAATGCAGTTGTAACTGGTGGTAGTGTGAATAACACGGTTATTGGAAATACCACTCCTGTCAATGGTACATTTGCAGTATTAAAATCTACTGGCAATATAGTTGCAGCAAGTGGCACGGCAAGCACCAATACTACCACCGGTGCATTGGTAGTTGTAGGTGGTGCTGGTATTAGTGGTGCTATCAATGCAGGTAGTATACAAGCAACACCAATTGGTAGTACAAGTGCATCAACTGGTGCATTTACTACCATTACTAGTTCAAGCACAATCACTTCTTCGGGTAACATAGTAGCTGCAAGTGGCACAGCAAGCACTAATACCACTACAGGTGCATTGGTAGTTGTAGGTGGTATTGGTATTAGTGGTGCTATCAATGCAGGTAGTATACAAGCAACACCAATTGGTAGTACAAGTGCATCAACTGGTGCATTTACTACAATTACTAGTTCGAGCACGATTACCGCATCAGGTAACATAGTAGCTGCAAGTGGCACAGCAAGCACCAACACTACCACAGGTGCTTTGGTAGTTAATGGTGGTACAGGTATCTCAGCCAATTTAAATGTAGGACTAGGTGCTGCTTTTAATACTACAAAAACTGCCAATTATGATTTTGTGGTTAAAGGTGCTACAGATGAAACACTAATCTGGGCTAGACCAAGCAGCACATATGATCAAGTTGTGATTGGTAACAGCGCCACAACCAGCACTTTAGTCAATGGTGCAAAACTAATTGTTAATACCACAGACAGTATTTTAATTCCTGTAGGATCTACAGCACAACGACCGGGAAGTTCAGGTGGCACAGATACAGCTGGTATGATTAGATTTAACACCAGTAATGCACAACTAGAATTTTATTCTGGCTCAGGATGGGTAAACACAGGAACAAGCTTCACTGTGGTAGCATCTGACACCTTTGACGGCGACGATGTTACTTTGAACTTTACTCTTGGTGCAGCAGCCACTACTCAAAGCGTTATTGTAAGCACCAACGGTGTTTTACAGATTCCAACCACAGCCTATAGTGTAAGCGGTACTACATTAACATTTACACAAGCTCCGGCCACCGGCGATAAAATTGAAGTTCGTAGATTTTCAACTACCGCAACAGTGTCTACACTTGAATCATCAAACGGATATGTTTCTTTTGTAGCTACAAATTCATTTGCTAATATAAACGCAGGTTCGGGTGCAGCAACCACAAGAATGAGTTTCAATACTACAGGCAATGTGAGTGTGACAGCAAATGTTCAACCAAGTGCCAACGTCACATTTGATCTAGGTAATGTGAACAGTTGGTGGAAGCAAATTTTTGTTAACAGCACTGTGACAGGCGGCGCTGATATAGCTGAAAATTATTTGGCCGACGCTGTGTACAATCCCGGCACAGTGGTGGAATTTGGTGGTGAAGCTGAAGTGACAGTGTCAATGGCGGAAGGTAGCACACGTATTGCTGGTGTAATCACATCCCAGCCTGGACATGTGATGAATGGAGGTCTCAAAGGCAGCACAGTGGCCAGTGTGGCACTGTTGGGCCGAGTTCCTGTCAATGTGATTGGTCCAGTATACAAAGGCGACATGTTGATCAGTGCAGGATATGGATTTGCTAGATCTTGTGCCGCCCCAGTATTAGGCTCAGTGATTGGTAAGGCATTGGCCAACTTCGAAGGCGAAAAAGGCTCAGTGGAAGTTGTAGTTGGCAGGTCATAATCGGGTAATACGCAATGCCAATTACAAAACCAAGACTTAGTACCAACATTAACACCGATGTAGGCACTTTCACTGATCCAATATTGGTGTTGCATCAAGGTTCGACTCAGGCAGATGTTGATGTTGGTTTCTTGATGAACCGTTCCAACGGTCTAACCTCAAATGCTGCTGTTATTTGGCAAGAAAGTTCAAAAAGTTTTGTACACATCCTTACCAACAGCAGTGGTGCAGCCGATGCCAATCTTGTTGTACAAACCTATGCTAATGTTTCAGTTGGTAATGTCTTATTAATTAATAATGCAGGTATCTATGTAGATGGCAACATTGGATCTGCAGGACAAGTTCTTGCCAGCGATGGTTCTAAAACATTCTGGGCACCACCAGGTGGATTTACTGGAGGTACTGTAGCCAATCCTTCTGTATTCCAAAGCAACTTGGTTATATCTAATACCACAGCCAGTACAAGTAATGTCACAGGTGCATTAGTAGTTTTGGGCGGCGTGGGTGTTGGCGGAAATGTTTTCGCTAATACTGTGTACACAACAACCGGAGTTTATTGGAGTGGAAATGGTGCTGCATTAGTTTCAGCAGTGCTGGGATTTCCCAATTCTACGCTAGCTCAGTTTCCTACCGGGGACTACGGTGATTTCTCTGCCACCAAAGATGCATTTGATGTCCATTTAGACGCAGTATATGATTCAATGGAACCAATTGGTTCATTTAGCACAACAGATTTAAATTCATAATGATAAGTATAAAATAGGAGTTACATAAATGCCAACAGTTGTACAATTTAGACGGGGAACAACAGCTCAAAACGATGATTTCACTGGTTCATTAGGTGAAATTTCAATTGACACCACTCTTGATACTATCAGAGTTCATGATGGTAGTACAGCTGGTGGCTTTGAATTAGTACAAAGGACAGCCACACAAACCCTAACCAATAAAACGTTAACTACTCCTACCTTGACAACACCTTCAGTAACCGGTAACATTACAGTCACTGGCAATATAATGCCTGCAGCAAATATTACCTATAATATAGGCTCAACTACCACCTGGTGGAATATATTTTATGGTCAATCTGTGCAAGCTCAGTATGCCGACTTGGCGGAAAATTATAAATCTGATGCTGCATATGTAGCCGGTACAGTGGTGATTTTTGGCGGAAATCATGAAGTAACAATTTCATCAACACAATATGACAGTTCAGTGGCCGGAATTGTATCCAGTAATCCAGCCTACTTAATGAATGCTGCTAGCGGTAATTTACCAGTAGCGTTAACCGGAAGAGTCCCATGTCGAGTATTAGGTCCGGTATCTAAAGGTACTGTTTTAACAACAAGCCACTTACCAGGCACAGCAATGGCTCTTGATTTTACAAAGTTTGTTCCTGGATGCATAGTAGGTAAAAGTTTACAAAATTTAGAAGATGGTCAAGTTGAAATCATTGAAGTTGCAGTTGGTAGATTCTAATGAAAACAATAAAAAGATTATTTAGAAATGCATATCCTGGAGAGGACATTTATTCTTCGGCAACCTATATTGAAGGTAAATGGAATTACGAAAAAGAATATATCACACGAACTTTAGATAATCAAGGATTCAGTAAAAAAGCTGTTATCATTGGTAATGGAACCAGTAGATTGCAATTTAATTTAGCAGAATTTCAAAAAAGCCATGTTAAAAAGAGAATACAAACTTACGGGTGCAACGATTTATATAAAGATTTTACACCAGATTTTCTGGTTGTAACAAGATCAGATGCAATCAAAAAAGTAAATCAAACGGAATATTGCCGTGATAATGTAGTATACTCAAGTAGTGCCGCAATTTTGCAATATCCCGGCGCTTTTCATCTGATCCCACAGGATCCTAGTTGGAACTCAGGGTCAATTGCAGCATATCTGGCCTGTTTTGATGGACATCCTACAGTGTATCTAATTGGATTTGATGGCAACGATGCAGCCGACACCAGTAACAATATCTATGATCGCTACAGTGTTCAAAATGACAGCTTCATGTCATTGACTATGGTACATGTGTTTAAGGCATATCCATTGATTGATTTTGTTTTGGTAAATAGTACCGGAAGAGGTTATATGCCTGCTGCTTGGTATGGAATAGTCAATCTAAGACGAATAAGTTTTAGAGATCTAGTATTAGAATGCGATCTCTAATGCAGTTTCAAACGTTTTAATTTTATCTAAAATAACCTTGAAATTAAAAGTCCGCCAGACCCCAGGATGCAATGGTTTGGGATGATCGTCAATCGAGGTCCATGCATATCCTCTATGTTCATCGTTTAGTTCAGGAACAAATTCATTTTCCACCGTAATCAAATACGTGTGATATTCAAAGTTACCCGATTCACTGGTAAATTTTTCCAAGGGAATTAGCTGCGAGAAATCATTTAAATTTATTTCTTCACGAATTTCCCTTAGCAAAGCTTCAGCTGGTGTTTCTCCAGATTCCACTCCTCCGCCCACTAGACCCCACGACCCGGCATGACGTTTTTGATTTCGTAATAAAAAAAGATATCTTTTGGTTTGAATGCTGTAAATTAATGCACCACAACCTATATGATCAGACTCCACTCACCACCTCGATAAACACCTTCTACACTCTTGACCCATTCCTGCCCAGTCCATCTATACTGGTTTCCAGTGAGATTGTTTGTTATATATTCAACAGCAGTTTCGTTCTCACTGTCAAATACCACTTGCCAAATTGTTCCATTGAATTCAATTATGTCATTGGCGTTGGCCACGAGATCATTCCATACCACACTACCCTGTAAATTGCCAATATTCCCAATTGGAGCTGTTATCAAATACCGAGTGTTGGTAGTTGGCGATAGCAAGGTACTATCCACTTTGACATTTTGCGGATTGATTATAGCACTAACTGGATTCAATGTGTTAGAAGGTAAAGTATCTTCAATTGGTTCAAACAATAAAATATAAGGATCGGTAGGATGGTATGCGATAGTTCCAATCAATTCTGAATCAGACGGCAATGCCAGTCGAATTTCTGTAGAACCAGTCACAAGAGTTCCGTAAATTTCAATCACTGAGCGCCAGGTAGCCGGCGGAGCCACAATAACAATATTGTCGTTGGCGTCTACGATTTCTTGCGGTTTTAATAATTGTAATTGATTACCTGAATAAAACACTCCGTAATCCAGTGGTGTTACATATCTACGTGTGCTTAAATTGGCTAAAATAGTGTCGGCGCTAAAGGCACCTGTTTCGTCATAAACACTACCAATAAATTTTTGAATAACACCTAGACGTTTGACTTTGGCTGGGGCACTAATCCAAATTGGCATCATAAAAGTTAATGTGGCAACATCAATTGGTTCCTCAGTTGATGTTGGGATAGATCTTGAACTCCAAATAACTTCAGTTAATTGCACGTAACTAAGACTGGCCCAGTCAATGTAATTATCTGTGCTTTGAACCTCAAATGCAGGATTGAACAATACAGCCAGTTGTTCGATCAATTGCATTTTTTGTTCGGTATTACTAGTCCATACATCTAACTTTATTTCTAAATTGTATGGCACTGGCATCAGTCGTTCTATTGTGTAACTGTCACCTTGTTGGCTATTATACAAACCTGTTTCGGGGTCGTATTGCCGTTCCCGCATCGACATTTTGCTTACAAAGTAAGGTTCTTGCATGCGATCCTGTTGATAGGTAAAAGCACTGATGTATGCACTCATTGCAGGCACAGCGTTCATTACGTTTTCGCTGTTTTGTCTTAAAATAGCAGCAGCTTGTCTACTAGGGTCTCCGTAGTATACAGGCACTCGTTGTAACGTTCTCGTACCGTCCCGATCCTTGCCAAACTCAACTTCAAAGTTACTAACGATCCTCATAAACTGTATCAAGAATCGTCTTATCTGTGCGTCGTAAAAAAACTGCTGTGCCATTAATTATCTGCCTTTGGTTTGAGTGCCTGACTTAGACTCTGCCGCTCAGTAACTTCGCCAGTGTTATTTGTGTATGTATTTGTGTTGTTTATAAAGCCACTACGTAAGGTTTGACTGCTGCTTCCATGAGTCAGTGTGGTTCTTACATTGTCTTCAATTTTGACCCAACGACGGCCGTCCCATCTAAACAGTCTATTGGGCAAGTAATCGGTTCTTAGGGCATAATCGCCAATGCGAGGACTACCTGGAAAAGCTATACCAGATGTCACTGGTAAACCATTTGGTGTTCGGCCGTCGCCTGTGAGATAGCCTTTTACAGTGGCATCAGGGCTGGCCACTCCAGAATCTGAATCTACTGCTATTTGATCGGCGGTTACTGATCCATTGTCGGCAGTAACACCCACTGGATCTCCAGGTCCTAAATTAGGATCAGCAGGTTTAATATAGATGTGATCGATGTCGTAACCAGAAAATGGAACATTAGTTTCGGCTTCTCTTATAATTGCATCGTTAATTTCAATATATTTGTTGATAATGCTCGATACTGAACCCAGTGTCACGTTTCCGGCATTGCCTGTAAACGCATCAGTATCAACCTTTATTTGATTCAGTATGTCTTTGTATTCTTGACTATCAGTTAGCGGATTTATTTTGACACGCCACAGATGTGGCCACCATGTGGCTGAATAACCTTCGGCAGCATTGTTACAATCACTGATGACATAATATCTTTTTAATGCTACTGGTAAACTGTCGTCCAACGGATAATAATCTTTAAGATGCATTAATTCAATCACATCACCTGGCATGAGTTTTCTACCCAAAGTGGCCACCATGTCATTTATGTGAAAAACCATAAAAAGTGTGCCGGTTTGCAAAAACATGCCAAATTGACTTAAATCAAAGGTAACATCTTGTACTTGATATACACCACGCATGCTGTAAACATCTGTGTCATATTTTTTATCTCTGTTTTCTAAAAACAAAAGGTCTTGAATATTTTGTGCGCTTTGATTAATGTAACTGGGCTTGGCCGCGTCTGTGTAAAACTTGACAGTGGTTCCTGAAGCTAACGCAACAGTAGTTGTTGCACTCAATGTGACTGTGTTTGCTGTTTTTGCTGCGACCGTGGTGCCTGTGGTGATACCATTGGCAGTGACAAACATACCTAAATTTATATCGCTAGTGTTAGCAAATGACAATGTTGTACCTGCCACGGCTTGCACTGCATTTGTAGTTTTGGTTAAATTTTGTTCTGTGGTCCCTAAATATTTGTGTACAAGTATACCTGTGCCGCCAATAGTAAACATCTCGCTGATGTTACGATCCATGTACTTGTAGTCGTTAGTGTAAGCTCCGTCTTTCCAAAGTGATAATCTTGGCACAATTGTATCCTGTTATTTTATATTTAGCGACAGCCCAAATTGACATAAATTAGGGTAATGTATATAATGCTTACACATGAGCGAGTTTAACAACCTTGAGGATTGGTTTAAAATAGATCAACAAATTAGACGTAATTTGTGGGCCATGCACAATTTAGCAAACAAACGGCAGTTGGAGCGCATGTACAAAAATCTTGAATCAAGTGTAAGATGCCTCAGCCAATTGAGCGTAGAATATCGCAAGTACGGGCATTCAGTTCGCTACAACGAACAGTTAACTAAAGTGCAACAAGAGTTGCAAGAATTGCAATCATGGCTCATGTTCGCAACACTGCTTGACGAAAAGCCCAAAGAATAGTATAATAATATTTTGCAAATTTCAAGGAGCAGACAATGGCCCTAGCACAAAGCATTAAAGCACCCAAAAAAGCAGCACCCAAAAAACGCGACCCTTTGTTTGCGGATGAAAAATATACAGGGCGCGAGCCAGTGTGGGACACTGAACGTGCCGCTTCTATGTCGCAGGAAGATTTTGACCATCATTTACGTAAAGCATTTTTTTACTACAATTATTTTTACACTCAAAAAGATTTAAAAAAATATGTGGTAAATTGGATGAAAGATCAGTACAGTAAAAGCGACGTGAGTCGCTTTATCAGAAGCAACGACAGATCCGTTCCTATGACAGTGTGCAGCCTGATCAAGGCACACACACAAGGTATGCCGCTTAGGGAAAAAGAGTTACAGTACGTCAAAGACAGAATTTATGAAGCCCTTAATAGTGATATACCAGATGAACCAGCGGCAGAACAAAAAATAGCGGCACCTGCAGCGGTAAAAACTATTCAGGACCGCTTAAACGAAAAAACCAGCGAGCATTTGTCTCACTTTGAAGGTTTGTACGATGAAGTTGTGCAAGGCAACACAGTTAACCCACATACTTACGATTATTTTGTTGCCAACAACGTGCCACAAGGGCAACTGGGTAAATTTGAAAATTATGTAGACATGCAACGCTTGTATTTGACCGCTGCTATGGATCGAATGGATGAACAGTACGTAGAAGCATACAAACACTACCGCGCAGCAGATTTCAAACGACATCTTGCATTTTTGGATTCAATGCAAACGGCCATTGATCAATACAGACAGGTTAAAAAAGCCACCAAAAAAGCTCGAGTAAAGCGGGCACCGAACAAGGAAAAAGTTGTCAGCAAGCTCAAATATCTTAAAGAAGAAAAGACTCTAAAACTGGTTAGTATTAACCCTGTGGATATCATCGGAGCGCAAGAGCTTTGGGCATATAATGCCAAAACTCGCAAATTGTACAAATACGTTGCAGACAGTTTGCAAGGTCCACTAGGAATCAAAGGCACCAGTTTAACAGGGTTCGATGCTGCAAAATCGGTGGGCAAAACATTACGTAAACCCGACGAAAAACTCAAAGAGTTTGCAAAGGCCACAAAAGTACAGCTACGCAAATTCTTAGATGAAATTAAATCTACAGAAACCGTTGGCAACGGGCGCATTAATTCAGACATGATTCTCCTGAAAGTTCAATAAATATAATGAACTACAGGAATCATGAATGTCTAACCCTTTCACTGGCAATGTTGTAGCGGATACAACTTATTTTTACGCCAATGGCGTATTAAAATCAGATAGTCTTTATAATTCAAATACAGGTTCAGGCACAGGACACATTGAGTATGACGAAAACGCCCAGTGGTTAGAATCTTTAAACAAAAAACGAGCCGAAATCACTGACTATATCCGTATGCGACTAGGTGACGGCATAGTGGATGTTGAGCTTGATAAAGAACATTACGAAATGTCAATCAATCAAGCCTTGCTCAAGTATCGTCAACGAGCAGGTAACAGTCAGGAAGAAAGCTATGCATTTCTAAAATTGTTTCCAGAAACACAAGAAATTATTCTGCCTAGTATTGTAATGGATGTTAGGGCTGCATATCGCAGAGGTATTGGATCGGTGTCTGGGACAACTGCCAGTCAATTTGAACCATTTGCCAGCGGGTATCTTAACACTTATATGTTGGTGGCCGGACGTGTTGGCGGACTGCTTAACTATGAATTGTTTGTGGACTACCAAAAACTAGCTATGCGTATGTTTGGTGGTTATTTGAACTTTACATTCAACAAAGTGACCAAAAAACTTACATTAATACGTAAAATTCCTTTTGCTGGTGCCAACTCTAATCCCAATGACTTTGAAGATGTGCTTTTACATCTATATAATCACAAACCTGACAGCATGTTGCTGAACGACTATCAAGCATTTCCATGGATACAAGAATATGCCTACAGTTTTGCCAAAAGAATTGTGGGCGAAGCTAGAGAAAAGTTTGCCAGTATTGCTGGACCACAAGGCGGCACACAGCTCAATGGTGCCACGCTAAAAGGCGAGGCTATGGCAGAGATGGAAAAACTTGAACAAGAACTTAAGGACTATGTAGATGGGTCCTATCCAATGACATGGGTAATAGGCTGATGAAAATACGAGATATCATTACAGAAACCAGAGGTATTTTAAAAAAACGTCAACGTTTTGCAATGCGTGGTTTAAATCGTTTTGCAGACGGTAAAAAATGGAATGGTGACTATACGCTGTATCGTTTGGGGCTGGCACTAGCAGCCACCGATGGGAAAACTATGCCTCCTGTGGATGAGGAAAGTTGGATAGGAAAATGGAAAGCTGCTGCGCCATACACCAAAGAAGAACAGGACATGCTCAAATTGGCATATCAAGCGGTACACGCTGAGTACGAAGATATAAACAACGGCGATTTGCGTAGTCAAGAAGGTCCAACTATTAACAAAACAAGTCCGGTTTTGAAAACTAAAAAGAACAAATACGGAGTGTAATGATTAGCATATTAAACTATCATTTAATTTCGTACACTTCTTTTTTCTTGTTTCTTGTTTTTTTTATTTACATTGCACATTTTTCGTACTCGCTATATATTCACAGGTATCTATGTCATCGACAAATGACAATCAATGTCTATTTTCAGCACGTACTTAGGTTCATCATTTATGTGTCAAGTCCGGTTTGGAGCAAACAGTTTCTTGTTCCTGGATTTGTAGCAAAACATAGAATCCATCACAAATACAGCGACACAGAGCAAGATCCAAGTAATCCTAAATACGGATTTTGGTTTTTGTTGACCAAAGGTAGTACGCTGACTCAAGATCAATTCATAAAATACGGCGAGTTTATGTTGGGACCAAAAGATCAGCTGACAAAATTTTATAAAAAATACCCATGGGGTGGAATTATAATTCTAATTTCAATTTTTACATTGGTTATGGGAGTGGTTGGTTTTGTAGTTGGGTTATTATGGATACCATTTCAGGCTATATATCGTGAAGGCACAGATTATTGTTATCACACTATAGGGTACAAAAACTCTCAAGTAAAAGGTCAGGCCAGAAACGTAACACCTATATCATTGGTCGAAGGATTACATTCAAATCATCACACAAGACCGTGGGATCCTAATTGTGCTCACAAATGGTTTGAAATAGATTTGTTTTACTTGGTATTAAGAATACTACATTTTACTAAAGCCATTCATCTTAAAAAACTAGATAAACATACACAATATGAAAAAAAGTTTGACCTTTAAGTTTTGTTGTTATAAAATTAAACTATGATTATAGGAATTACAGGATTTATTGGATCAGGAAAAGACACAGTGGCCAACTATCTAGTGGCCAAACACGGATTTGTTAGGGATAGTTTCGCTGGCACTCTAAAAGACGCAGTGGCTCAAGTATTTGGGTGGGATAGAGAACTTCTTGAAGGACTAACACCTGAAGCACGTGAATGGCGAGAACAAGTAGATCCTTGGTGGTCAAAACGTCTTGACATGCCGCGACTAACACCAAGATACATGCTGCAATTATGGGGCACAGAAGTTTGTCGCAGAGCGTTTCATAATGACATATGGATAGCTAGTTTAGAAAATAGACTACGCAAAACTACAGAAGATGTTGTTATTAGCGATGTAAGATTCCCAAACGAGATAGCAGCTATTAGAAAACATGGTGGTGTTTGTGTGTGGGTTAAGCGCGGAGCTCTACCAGAATGGTACAACTGTGCGCTGACAGAAAACACCACTCACGAAGATCGTCAATGGTTGCTCGAAGATGCCGGACAGTTGATGCCGCAACGTTATCCTGCGGTACATCACAGTGAATGGGCCTGGATTGGGCAGACGTTTAATTACGAGCTAGACAACAACGGAACAGTAGAGCATTTGTATGAACAAGTCAATAATCTGCTACCAGTGGACTTTCGCGCCAAGTAGTGTTTGTTTGATTTAGTTCGATTCTACAATTCGCACATACACAGCGCAAGTTAGTCCAAGCGTTATTTTTTAAATTTCCATCTATATAAAATACAAAAATTTGATTTAGTATTTTAGCTGCAAAATTACAACGGTCACACACCAGCTTTTTTTTATAACCAGTCTTGGTCCATCCAGGTAATTCTTTTACTCGCTTGCCTTTACGAGCACATGCAGCACATGTGCGCCTATAGTAAGTTTTATTGCCTGCTTTATAGTTCACAGCGGCCAGATTGCCATGGCATAGGCTACATAACGGTCTTTTCACAACTGTATTTATTGCCTAAACCTTTAAAGGCACCTTGTATCTGCCTAAAATAACGAGCTTTTAATAAATACTACAAAATGTTTTGTTAAAGGATAAAAACATGGCACTAGTATCCGCAGGTTTAGAAATTACCGTAACCGACGAAAGTCAATATGTTCCAGGCGCAGTAGGAACTGTTCCCCTAATTATTATGGCTACTGCCCAGGATAAAACTAATCCATCAGGTGGTAGTGCTACAGACACTACTGCCGCTAGAGCAGGGAAACTGTTAACTTATAGCAGTCAAAGAGAATTGATTGCAAGCATGGGATATCCTAGCTTTAAGCAAAGTGCAGCCGGCACACCATTGCATGGTGATGAGAGAAACGAATACGGACTAATGACAGCCTACAGCGTATTAGGCAATGTCAACAAAATTTTTGCTATTAGAGCAGATGTAGATTTAGGTGCACTAGAAGGCACTACAGTTCGTCCAACTGGTGCTGTAGCAAATAATACACACTGGATGGATCTAGCTGAAAGCGTATGGGGTATTTACGAGTGGGATGCTGTCGACGGCGAATTTAATTTAAAAACACCTATTTTGGTAACCAGCACTGACGATCAGACACTGAGTAGTGGTATATATGTGCCTGATACTGATCTTGGACAGATAGGAAGCTATGCTGTAAGTTTTGGTACAGGCAGCAATGCAATTTTGTTCTATAAAAATAGAAGCAACACCTGGGTTAGAATCGGAACAGATGCCTGGGCGCAAAGTTGGGCTACTATCAAAGGCACAGTTACTTTTGCAACTAATGCCACAACAGCTATCTCTGCCAGTACTCCAGCAGCAGCGTTAACTATTAACGGGACTTCGGTTACAGTTGGTGATACCGGATCGGCAAGAACTATTGCTCAAGTTGTAAGTGCAATTAACAGTGCAGCCATTACTGGTGTAACCGCGGCATATATTGATTCAAGATTGGAAATTTATGCAACCGTTGATTCGGAAAGCGATGGCGCTACAGCCGATGGTAAGATCACAATATCCAATGCATCTGGTACTCCAATGGCCAGTTTGGGATTAGGTACCAGTGGTAGCACCTACGCTAATCCGCTATTGACATTTGGAACTTTCGCTGAAATACCAAGCTGGCGTAGCACCGATACAGTACCTAGACCATACGGTAGTGTATTCATGAAAGTAGGCGCTACTGGTAGTGGAGCTGATGTTGTGATCAAGCGTTACAATAGCACAACAGGAGCTTTCGTTACATTAGCAACTGAGTTTTACAACCGGGCAGAAGACGCTTTGTATGGATTGGATCCGTCGGGCGGTGGCAATGGTATTGTTGCAGGAACTGTTTGGGTAGCATACGATCCTTTAAGGGACGATACGGATGCATTTAAACCATTCCGTCGACGTGCGACTGGACAAACAGTGGTTAGAGGTTCTGCTTTGGCAGCCAATCCATTTACTACAAGCGATGAACTAACCATTGGTGTTACAGAAATTGGATCACCAACAATTACCGAGTACACAGTAACACTAACAGGAACAACTCCTGCTAGTTTTGTTAGTGATATTTTAGCTGAAAATATTCCAGAATTGAATGTGAGTGTTACTAACAGCATTATCACTTTCACACACATTTACGGTGGTGACATTTATCTAACAGATGCAACAGGTACTCCCACCGCAGATGCAGGATTTACTAGTTCCACCACAGGTACTATTCTTTATGGTACAACTTTAGCCTTGACCAACTGGGAATCACTCACATATACTTATAGTACAACAGAACCATATCAAGCGCCAGCTGATGGTACATTGTGGTATTACAGTGATCCTGCTGCAGTGGACATTATGATCAATGAAATAGGTGGATTTAAATCTTATCATAGTAGTTATTACGATGGCACCAACACTGATGCTCGCGGTTTTGATCTAAGTGCAACAGATCCAGAAGGCGTAATTGTAAGCGCCAGCGAACCAGAGTTTCAAAGCGACGGTGTAACTGCATTGGTAGGCGGTGATTTATGGTTAAATACAGCAGATTTAGAAAATTATCCTGTCATTTATCGTTATGATGGAGCAGAATGGATCTTGATTGATAACACAGATCAAGTTGGGCAAAATGGTATTTTATTTGCTGATGCACGATGGGACACCGATGGTGCAACCGATGTAATTACAGGATCTTTACCGGCCATTACCGATTTGCTTGAAAGTGATTATTTAGACCAAGATGCTCCTGATCACAGACTGTATCCACGAGGCATGCTTTTATTCAATACAAGACGCAGCGGATACAATGTAAAAAGATTTGTAAGTAACAAGTTTAATGCAAATGCATTTCCTGACTTACCAGCAGTACCAGGCGCAGGCGGTTCTTTGCCTACCATAAAAGACGCATGGCAAACTGCCAGCGGTTTAAAAGACAATGGCAGCCCTTATATGGGACGGCAAGCTCAGCGACGTATGATAACGGCGGCTATGCAAAGCGCATTGATTGCAAGCACAGAGGTAAGAGAAGATCAATTTCAATTTAATTTGATTGCAGCACCAGGTTATCCTGAATTGATTGATGAGATGGTTGCCTTGAATAATGATCGCGCTCAAACTGCATTCGTCGTAGGTGATACACCAATGCGACTAGCACCAAATGCTATCGATATTGCTAACTTCAGTAATAATACCAATGGAGATGGTTTAGCGACAGCAAGTCCTTTTCTAGGTGTGTACTATCCAAGTGGACAATCAAGCGACTTACAAGGCAACACCATTGTAGTTCCTGCTAGTCATATGGCTCTAAGAACAATTATCTTTAATGATAATGTTGCTTATCAATGGTTTGCACCAGCTGGTACACGTCGCGGGTTGGTAGATAATGCAAGCAGCATCGGATATATTGATGCTATTACCGGAGAGTTTACATTCGATGGTATTCGGCAAGGCCTGAGAGACACACTGTATGAGAATAAGATTAATCCAATTACCAACCTACCTGGTATCGGATTAGTAGTATGGGGGCAGAAAACTCGTAACCCAACTGCAAGCAGTTTGGATCGTATCAATGTTGCTCGTTTGGTCAATTACTTACGCACAATATTGGCTAGAGTAGGCGATGGATTCTTGTTTGAACCAAATGACAAGATCACCAGGGATCAGATTGCCAACATAATCAGTGGTGCCATCAATGACTTGGTGGCCAAGCGCGGTGTTTTTGATTATTTGGTTGTTTGTGATGAAACCAATAATACACCAACTAGAATTGCAAGAAACGAACTATATGTTGATATCGCGATTGAACCAATGAAGGATGTTGAATTTATTTACATTCCGATTCGTTTGAAGAATCCAGGCGACATTGCAGCAGGAGTATAATATGGGTATATATTGGAGTCGAAAGGCTCCAATAGATTCCAACTAATTTTTGGTAAATACCTATAACAGGAGATAAAAATGGCAATTGCCTCATTAAATAAATTTACAGTTCCTTTGGCAACAAATCAAAGTGCTAGTACACAAGGTTTGCTAATGCCAAAATTGAAGTATCGCTTTCGGGCGGTATTTGAAAACTTTGGGGTCAGTACCGATCGTGTTGAAATGACTAAACAAGTCGAAAGCATAAGTCGTCCCAATTTAAATATGAATCCGTTTACCATTGATGTTTATAACTCAAAGGTAAACCTAGTGGGAAAGCCAACTTGGGAAGCAGTGAATGTTACCTTGCGTGATGACGCCGGAGGCAATGTTAGTAAACTGGTTGGCGAACAAATTCAGAAACAGTTTGATTTTGCAGAACAAAGCTCAGCAGCTAGCGGCATTGACTACAAGTTTGTTCTAAAATTTGAAATGTTAGATGGCGGCAACGGTGTTAATCAACCAACTATATTAGAAACTTGGGAATTATATGGCGCTCTACTAAGCACTGTAAATTACGGTGACATGGCATATGGTGAAAGTGCGCCAGCTACTATTCAGTTAAGTATCATGTATGACAATGCTATCCAGAGTCCAACAGGAACAGGAATTGGTACACTGGTAGGAAGAACTTTAGGCACTACCATCACTGGGGTGACTTGATTCTTAGGTATGAAAACATTGAAGCCCGGAAATTCCGGGCTTTTTTTTGACATAAATAATTAAAAGTGAATTTTTATGCCTAATATATTTGATGGATTTCTAAAACAAATAGCCGAAGGCGATAATGTTAAAGATTATCAGCATGCTGCTAGACTATTTGTTGATAATAATTATGAATTGTCACCAAAATACACTTGGCTGTTTCATGTGTATTTTGATTTAAATCCTGAGCTGACCACAATACAACAACGACAACAAATCGAAGCAGGAATGTTGGTCAAAACCACCGACTTACCACGATTTAGAGTGGATACAAAAACATATAACAACTATAACAGACCATCCATAGTTCAAAGTAAAGTACGATACGAAGATATTAACATAACTTTTCACGACGATTCTGCTAACATTATTAGAAAACTATGGTTTGATTATTACAATTACTATTATCGTGACATGGATAATAACTACGGTGATGCCACAGGTTCATTAAATCCAATTTATCTTAGACACAATAAACAGGTATTAGGCCAACGAGCTTTGTATAATAAATTTGGTTACAGTCCAAGAAAAGACAGTAGTACTTCTACTCAATATATTCAAGCTATAAGAATTTACAGCTTGCATCAAAAGCGATTCAGTGAATATACCTTAATAAATCCAATCATTAATAGTTTTAGACACGGGTCACATACAAACGGTCAAGATGGTACATTAGAAAATGTTATGTCAATATCTTACGAAACAGTTTTATATGCAGGCGGAGCCACCAGAGTTGCTAGGGGATTCGCCGATCTACATTACGACAAGTCGCCAAGTCCACTAACACCAGCCGGTGGTGGTACCAACAGTATACTAGGTCCCGGTGGATTGGTAAATGTGTTAGATGAAGTAATCACAGATGGTGCAGGAGGAAATTGGGGCTCAAGTGCATTTAAACTGGTTAGAGGCTACCAGAAAAATAAAAATGTAGACTTGGTTAATCTGGCCAAAGGCGAACTAGTTCAAGCATTTACTAATGTGTTACGTGACAGTGCAAGTACAGGCAGCTTCAATTTTGGTGTAGCATCTAATGCCACTTATATACCTTACAGGGGTGTTCGAGCAGGTGGCGGTACTGGATTTCAATCAGCATTGGCCACACAAACAACAGCAGCACCAGGCAGTGTTAACAGCAATGGATTGAACATTACAGCAGGGCTGTCGGGAATCACAGGCGGAATCGCCACTGCCCTGTCAGGAAATCCATTGGCAGCAGTAGGCTCACAAATATCCGGACTAGTAACAGATGCACAAGGATTAGTACAAGGGGCCAATTTAAACAAAATAGTAGATATTGCAAAAGGCGCAGGCAATCAGTTAGTAGCAACTGCAAGCGATCTAATACCTACCAACAGTTTTACAGCAGGTATTGCAGCAGCCAATGAAAGAATAAAAACACTTGCTAGTGCAGAAAATGCCAAGACCTTACAAGAAAGTGTTGGTAAAGCAACATCATTTTTTACTGGACCTAACGCACAAGGAGCCGTTGCAGCATTTCAAACTGGAACAAATAATCTTGCCTCTGCTGCAAGGTCTGCATTAAATTCCACTCCGTTCAAGAATTTGCAATTCACAGCTGGTTCGCAATTGGGCAACTTATTGGGATCTAATAATTTATCTGCAGCATCGGTTGCACAATATATAGGCAATACATCAACCAATCCGGCACAATCAACATGATACAATCTAACAGTAAAATTTTTTCTAATACGTTGTTTGGGTCAGGTACTAATCAATCGTCAACTGATCTTGTAAATAAAAATTTGACCACACAACAAGAATATTTGGCTTCAAGCGGCATTAGTCATTTAGGAACAAGACTACCTCGGGTTCCTAGCAATCAACGTGTAGC
>Ga0194129_10003846_pt1 | contig 20558 bp, 19 predicted proteins | sample TA2KigCa35mmetaG_FD_150862 | JGI IMG/M metagenome (GOLD analysis project Ga0194129, IMG submission 150862) | Freshwater microbial communities from Lake Tanganyika, Tanzania - TA2015038 Kigoma Deep Cast 35m | ecosystem: Environmental > Aquatic > Freshwater > Lake | place: Tanzania: Lake...
GTTCGTAGTACCGATATTAGCTTGCCCACTAGCGTCAGTGGCTAGATACAAATTTTTCCCATGGGCTTTTAGCCCAGCATTATTAATAAACGTAGCCAGCTGAATTTGGCCAAGCTGACTTCGCTCGGATTCTGAAACCAGCCCCCACACGGTTCCATTTTCTGCAATCTCAACTTTCTTTATATTCTGTGGAACGATGATTTCAGGTTGGAGCGGATAACCGTCAATTGTTTCTACTCTTCCGTTGGCCGATTTATAAAAAGACCCGTCACGACTATATCCTGTTTCGCCGGTAGGCATACCAATCATAAAAAACCCATCACCTCTCACCATCATGTCGAGGTCCCGACTCGTGTGAACCGGGCTACCCAACTCGAAATTTCTTTGAGTCCCACTGACTTTAACACCCATTCCTCGTTGGATTCCTACAGGGGCTTGAGTTTGAGCCGAAGTATTGGCCCCGGGTTCCTGAAGAGTTTCATATAAGAGGTCTTGAAACTCAGCTCTCTCTTTTTTGTAGCCGGTTGTATTCACATTAGCTAAATTGTTAGAGATGCTGTTGATTTGAGCCATTTGAGCTTCCATCCCGGAAGCTGCAGATTTTAAAGCGGTGATCATGATCGACTCCTTCTTTCTAAATCAATTCTCATTTAGTTAAATCGTTCGCCGTTTTTCCATCTATCTCTTGATAGGTTTTAATCGCTTGCAAATGGGATTCATAAGCTCGAGTAGCTTCAATCATTCGAGTCATTTCCGAAATAGGATTCACATTCGAGCTTTCGATAAAGCCTTGATGAATTTTGGTTTTCACATTTTCGTTTTTTAAATTATTGGGAGAGATATTTTTAAAATAGGTATTACCCGATTTCTCAAGCCATTGATCTTCTTGAAACTCCTCTATGTTGAGCTGGGCTACTTGAGCTCCATTTTGGCGAATAATCCCCTCTTGAGTGATTTCAATAGGACCGTTACCTAGTTGAATCACTCTTTGTTCAGGTCGAGGATTTCGAGCGGGAGAGGGAACCTGCTGTCCGCTTGAATCAATCACTCCAAAAAGATCCCCTTCGACGGGAGTTGCTCCTTGAACTTTGTCTGCTTTCGACAAAACAGGATAGCCGTTACCGGTGACTAAAACCCCTTGAGGAGAAATATTGAAATTTCCTTGCCGAGTATATTGAACTCCTGAAGGGGTCAGAACTTCAAAGAAACCTTTTCCATCAAGAGCTAAATCTAAAGTCCTCCCCGTCTTCTCAACATTACCCTGTCTGAAATCGGTGTAAACTCCATCCATTTCAACAAAACTTTTATCCCCCGATGAGCGACCGTTTATAGAGCTAGAGGAGATAATTTCCTTTGGCAAGGATTCTACCGAGTCATTTCTTCTTAAGTCGGTGAGATATTCGTTGAAGGTTCCTGAATCGCGTTTAAAACCGGGAGTATTGGCATTAGCCAAATTATTTGCAATTAGTTCAAGTTCATGGCTTTTAGCAATTCCTCCTGACAACGCTGTGTAAACCCCTTTATCCATAAATTCCCCTTAAGTTTTTAGGTGCTAAAACCGATCTCGTTATAGACGTGTGTGGATACAGTTTATTTACAGCTAGCAACGCAAATGCCAAATCAATTAGCCTAGACACTGCGTTCCATCCCCCCCCATCAACGGCAACTCTTACCCACTTAACCGGCAAAAAAGTCCTTAAGCCTCTCAAATCAATCTCTTTAAAAAAATAGAACCAAAAAAAACACGTAAAATTCAATAAATTCAACTAGTTGTGTTTGACAAATTTTGTTGCCGCCGCGCGCTCCACCCCCTTGATTTGAAAAAGAGATTGTATTAACCTCCAGGGCTGTGAAGGGGGTTGAATGAGGCATTTGTTTTTAGTTATTTCTGTTTTCATGTCCAGCATTACCTTTAGCCAAACTACTATCATGGAAACTTACGGTGATTCGCTCACTACAGGACTTCTCAATTACACCAACATCACAGAAAACAATGAACTAAACTCTGTCAGTGCCATACTCTCAGACCTTTCAACCTTTAAACTAACCAACGACCGATCATTTCTAAAAAAACATGAATGGGCCGAGTTTTCTTGGCCAGCTTATCTAACCTCTCGACTCAAGAATACTGAAACTCAATTTGAGATCAGAAACTTTGCTTTAAGCGGAGCTAAAAGTAATGAATTGATAAAAGAAGTCGCTGAGGCTCCTCAGCCCGAAGCCAATCAAAATGTCATCGCTTTTTTCTTTATTGGCCATAATGACCTCTGTCATCACAAAGGAAATCCCGAAAGTTTGAGCCAGGATTACTTAAATAATTTTCAAAGGGCGATTGAAGAATGGGATAAAAAACATCAAGATGCTCGAGCCTATTTGATTTCTGTAGCCGAAGTGCAAAATATTTACCCCGTCTTAGATGAATGGGTTTGGCACGACGGCCCCAAAGCTCGTTACCGTTGCAATGAGAACTGGAAACTCTTTTTTCCCTATTGTCCGAGCTTCTATGAAAAACACAAACAAGGAACGCTTAACGATTATCTCATTCCTAGAGTGAAAAACCTTAATGAAAGCTTAGATAAAATCGTTGAAACAATGAAAAGAAACGGCGGGAGAAATCAATATTTTAGATTGAATAAGTCTATGGGCGCTGAGTTTAGAAAAGAGTACTTTGCTTTAGATTGCTATCATCTATCTCGAAATGGACAGGAATTTTTAGCTAACGAAATTTATCAAGCAATCAAATGGCAGTCGTTCTAAAAAATTAAGCCGATTTTTTCTTGAGAAGCTCACCCACCCTATGTGAAACCTCGTGGATTTTAATTTCACTAGGCTCGATTGCTCGTGAAAAGTTATTCCAAACTTTCATAGGACTCATAGAACTATTGCAAAGAAAAATATTCACAATAGCCATCTTATATTCGGGCCAAGTGCTAATTATAAAGTGGGATTCTTTCAAAATAAGGCAAAGAGTCAATCCGTGAGGCTGAAATCGATAGTGGGAACTCCTAACCACAGTGGCCCCTTCGGCTTCTAAAGCCTCTCGAGCTATTTTCTCGATGCTTTCAGGCGCACTTAAATCTAATCGGCAGCCATAGGCGTCTACAATAAGCTCTTTGATTTCAGACACGATTACCCCCTGTGACTTTTAGTTAAATTTTACCACCAAAAGAGCGAATGGTTATATAATTTGAAAAAACTAATGCCCTTATTGAATAAATATTTTCTCTATAGCTCAGCAGGGATTGTGGCGTTCTCCTGTGTTGCTTATGAATTACTTCTAGGTAGCTATGCTACGTTTTTGATGGGCGCCAGCATATTTCAATACTCTCTCGTCATCTCTCTGATGATGTTTAGCATGGGATTGGGGGCTTTTTTAACCCGCTATTTTAAAGGTGATTTTTATTTGGCCTTTTTTTGGGTTGAAACTCTATTAGCTTGGTTAGCCTTAATGGCAGTTCCTACTATGTACTTTGCGTTTTGCCTTAACTTCGCCCCAACTCCAATATTGATTATTTTTGTTATTCTTTTGGGACTTGGCATTGGAATGGAAATTCCCTTAATTTCAGAAATCCTTCAGTCACACGATTCACTTCCAAATGTTTTATTTTCTGATTATCTAGGCGGTTTTTTGGGGGGGCTTGCTTTTCCGCTTTTGTTACTCCCCAACTTTGGTTTTTTCCCCACGGGCGCCCTATTGGCTCTCTTGAACAGTTTGGTTGCAATCAGCTTCTATTTTTTATTTAAACAAAATTTTAGAAAAAACAAGGTTTGGATTCAGGGCGTATTAATTATAACGATTTTGTTTTGCTCTGTGGAATTGTACTATGCGGAAGATCTAAGAATAGCACTTGAGAATTACTATTTTGGAATTCATAGAAGTTGAAGTGCTGAACCATCTAAGACAACTCAGCACTTCAACTTAAAACTAAAACTTCTAGTTTAAATAATCTTTAAAAGCTTTACCTGCACGGAACTTTGGCACAGTGCAAGCTGGAATTTTTATCGCTGCGCCTGTTTGAGGATTACGTCCGGTACGAGCTTTTCTTTTTGATTTAGTGAATGTTCCAAATCCTACTAGGGTTACATCATCCCCTTTTTTTACACTCTTTTTGATCGCTTCGATGGTGCAATCAATCACTCTCTCACAATCCGCTTTAGTGATTTCAAGTTCAGATGCAAGTTGTTCTACAAGTTGCGCTTTGTTCATTTTACAGTTCCTCCTAATTGGTGTTGAAAATGGAATCAATCAAAGAACAGGTGATACCACAGGGAATTTTTAAGGGTCAAATATTTATTATCAAGAATGGCTGTTTTTTTTCTTGCCATTTATTCAAAGCAAGCCTCCTAATAATGAAGAATGAAAAAAAAGTTTGACATCTTATTTTTTTTTCTGAGTTTCGTTATATTTCTTCCTTGCTGTAAACCTCGTTTCTCTGTCGAACCTAATAATATTCTTCGAGTTGCGATTGTAACCTCGTCAACCTTTGAAAATCCATTTGCTCCAGAATGTTTTCAGTCAATAAATCTCTATCACCTAGTCTCTCAGGGCCTCTTTTCGGCTCACTACGAAAAGAATGAGCTTGTTATCGATCCAGCACTGGCGAGTTCGTGGCAGATCATTGAACCTAAAACTTTAAAAATCACTCTCAAAAGCGGTTTGCGAAAATCGGATGGCTCTAACCTGACTGCCAATGATTTTATTGACGCATGGAGAGAAACTCTCTCCTCAAAGAGTCTAACTCTAGCCCGTCCGCTCTTTCCCATTGTTTTAGCAAAAGAGTTTTTTGATGGAAAAGTTCCTTTTTTTAAAGTCGGGATAAAATCACCGGAACCAAACATTCTTCTTCTTAATCTAGCTGAATCTCCAGAGACCTTTATCTGGACCTTAGCCGACCCTTCTCTTGCCCTCCAACCGACTTATTCAAACAAAGTAAGAACCGTAGGCCCTTTTAAATTGGAAAATCATTTGGAGAGAAACAAATTCACTTTAGTGAGGAATCCGTTCTATTGGAATAGCAAAAGCCACATCAACAAAATAGATATTCAAATACTTAAAAACCCGCTTCTAGCTTACAACATGCTTGAAGATAAGGAGATAGATCTGGTTCTCTTCGATTCGCGTCAGCCACCAGTTAAAACCAAATCACTTCATTTTTATCCAACCCGTACCAGAGCGGTTCTTCTTTTAGACACCGAAATCGAAACAAAAAAAACTACCCAACTTGGACACAAACTTATTCAAGCTATCAACCCTTTGGAATTTCAAAAACTTCTCGGAGCCAGTTGGTTTCCATCAATAACTTTAGATTCCTACTTTGCTAGTCCTTTAGAGGGGGAGAGTTACGCAAAAAAAACATCAACAGAGACTCTTATCTCCGAAAAGGCACAATCTGTTACCTTATATTACGTCAAAGAATTTGAGCCTCTTGCCCAGCTCCTTCAAATGCAATGGCTCAAAGAACATTCCATTCACACCAAACTCAACGAGGCAACTCTTTCACAGTTAAAGAATTGGAATAACGCCCCAAAACCCAAAGTTTTTTTATTCCCTTTAAAGCTAAACCCACTTCACCCAACTTCAGCCATAGATAACTTACAAAATCAGGTCCGACTTCTAGGGATGCCTCACACTTCTCACGCACTATCAAAAGCTAAAAACGAAATCCTTTCCTCAAAATTAAAAACAACTGAAAAGCACCACAAGTTTTTTCAAGAAATAGAACAACGACTGATTCGAGACTATGCTCTCTATCTACCTCTGACTCAAGAGACCCTAGCCACCTACCACTCATCTCAGCTCAAAGGAATTAAACCCTCCCCTACGGGCGGGCTTGATCTTTTAGGGGTTATTTTTTAAAGACAAAATCCGGCCTTCATCACTCCACTTTTGACAGTCTTACCCGCCTTTTCCCAACGGTATTGCAATTGAGGTTCACAACCTGTATCTCCCGCTCTCAACCAGCCAAAGAACTTTTCTTCTCCTAAATCAAAAGTATACCAAGTAATCTCTTGTGTTTTGACTTTAGTCCCCCGCACCTCATTTTGCGCTAGGTCGGTTGCTAACACTCCATTGAATTCATGACTCTCCCAATTTTTTCCCTGGGCCATTCTTCTTGGAATTCCCACCAATTTAATATCTAAATAGAGGTCGGAAGCTCCGAAGGCCTCGCGCCTTTCAGAAAGAGCCTCTAGGGTAGGCCAAGCGGTCGAATAGACCAAAAACAGATTAGGAATAACTATTGCTAAAACTTTAAAATAAGGGTTCGACATAAATTTAAATGGTGCGGCAAAATAACAATTTTGAAAGAATTTCTCAACCCCCTTTCTGAAAAAATAAGCTTCTTAACAAATGTGATTGAGAAATATTAGGACTGCTCTTTTCCCTTGAGGTTTCAATAACTTTGCTTCACTCTTTAAAGGAACATTATTTCAAAGGAGATGATTATGAAGTTTAAAGCCCTTATTCTGTCAACCCTATTTGTCACCGGAGTCTCCCTAGGGAGCTCGGACAGCTCAATGGAAGTCCAGAAGCCCTTACTTCAAAGCCATCAAATAAGAGCTTGTGATTGGTGGACCTCCATTCAAACTAACAGTGGTCAAGCCTATGCTTGTTCTATGTACCCATTTTCGATTAATGTGCCAGACGCAAGAGAGGTAGAAATGGCTCTTCAAAACGCCCAAAGAAGAATCGAAGCCCTTGAGGCAAAAGTAGGGGTTTTAGAAAGTCGCTTGCCCGCGAGTGAGTAAACTATTTGATCAGATCAAAGTCGGGCTAGACGAAACCCTTGAGGAACAACTTCAATGGTTGGATCCGGAGTACGGTTCTTACCGCATCCTCAAAAAATCGGTCGATGCCCGACAAAACACCCCCTTTTGGGTCTACCGTATTGAGACCTTTTCCAAAGGAGAAAATCGGCCAGAGATTAGTCATCCCGTAGAAAAGCTAAAAAAGACCCCGCTGGAAAAACCGATCATTATCGGATCTGGCCCCGCAGGCCTCTTTGCCGCCTTAAGGCTCATTGAAAGAGGAGTTCACTGCCGACTCTTCGAACAGGGTTCTACTGCAACTCAAAGAATGAAAAGTATAGCAGCGTATTGGAGATATGGAACACTCGATCCCTATAACAATGTTTGTTTTGGTGAAGGTGGAGCCGGTCTTTATTCCGACGGAAAATTAATCACTAGAATTAAATCGCCTTTTATCCCTTATGTTTTAAATCGATTGGTTCAATTTGGAGCCCCGGAGGAAATCCAATATCTTTCCAACCCTCATGTCGGATCAGATAAAATAAGGAAAGTTATTCCTCCTATCAGAGAATTTCTAAGAAATAACGGTTGTGAAATCTACTTTGATACACCCGTCAAAAAGGTTCTATTTGAAAATCATCGAGTCAAAGGTATTTTACTCAAAGATGGAAAAGAGGTTTTAGGTACTAAAGTGGTTTTGGCAACCGGGCACTCCTCCGTTCCCATTATAAAATTGCTAGCTCAAGATGGCGTCACTATTGAAGGAAAATCCTTTGCTGTCGGCTTAAGGATTGAGCACCCTCAAAAAGAGATAAACAAAATTCAATATAAAGCCTATGCGGAGCACCCGGCTCTAGGAGCAGCCAATTACCGTCTAGCTAAACACGATAACAAAACAGGGATTGGAGTTTACAGCTTCTGTATGTGCCCAGGAGGATATGTGATCTCAAGTGGGACCGACTCTGAAGGAGTCGTCAGTAACGGCATGAGCAATTACAAGCGAAACTCTCCTTATGCAAATGCCGCGATTGTTGTTTCGATCGACCACAAAGAGTCTTTTGGAAGCGACCTTTTTGCGGGGCTGACTTTCAGACAAGAGTTGGAAGAAAAAGCTAAGGCAGGCGTCACAGCCCAACGTGGGAGCAAACAACTTCCCGCTCAGACGGTTATGAACTTTTTAAACCGCCGAAACGGGGATCCTCTGCCCTCCTCTACTCCTTCGGGATGTATGGCTTTGCGATTAGATCAATTACTCCCTGAAAATGTTGTTAAAAATTTAAGTCAAGCTTTAGAATCATTTAATCGATCGATGTCGGGATTTATCTCCCCCAACGCTCAGCTTTTAGGAGTAGAAACGAGAACCTCTTGCCCTATTCGAGTGACTCGACACTCCCAAACTCTTCAATCCTTAAGTCATTTAGGCCTTTACCCTGCAGGGGAAGGTGCCGGTTACGCCGGTGGAATCACAAGCGCTGCCGTCGATGGAGTCAGAATTGCCGAGGCGATATGGCAAGAGATGAGTGGCTAGAGATCAAATCTTATACCCTTCCTCTTAAAATAAGACTTTAAAGGGAGCAGGAATGTAAGTTTTCGGCGAGCCCTTTTCATTGTCGCATAATTTATATTCCGTTTACTCTTGGTCAACATCTATTTTGTAGTCAGTTGTTAAGAACAATCCGGCCTTTTTTTGTCACGTTAGCACCTTTTCTACCACTCAGGTGCTCTATACTTTTGGGAATAGCCCTTGCACCCTCTTATCCCAAAAGTTTCCCAGTTGAGATCTGGAGTGGAAGTTATTTTAAGGAGTTTGCTGATGTTCACACAAAGAGTGCTTTCTATCGTTGTATCATTAACGTTTCTCTTATTGTCTGGTTGTAAAATTGAGACGCCTCCACTCACTATCACAGTCTCGGGAAATACCGGCAACACTGCCTCCACAAGCTCCCAGCTTTCTTGTGCAGTTCAGGTTCAAGACTCTTATATCATCGCAGGTGAAACGGTTCCCATCTTACTTCAAGTCACTGGAGGGACTGCTCCCTATACGTTCTCAGGACTCTTAAATTCATTTAATTCGCAGGTCACCGTTTCAGATATCTTTGCAAATAACGGAACCACAAGCTCTCAAGTGACAAGAACCTATTCCATTTCGGACAATTCGGGCAATTCTGCCTCCTGCCAATTGTCAGTCACCGTGTATCCGATTCCGCCCGTTTCTAATTTAGCCTGTGCTTTTAGTGTAGATGATTCGACCCCTTCTATGGGAGAACTCGTAAATTTTACTGTGACTGTATCCGGAGGAACTGCCCCTTACAATTCTAGCCAGTACACTCCTGGAACTAACACCAACTTCTCAAGCGGACTTACTAGCTCCTCAAGTACTACATTTTCTAGTTCTGCAAATTACAGTGTCGCAGGACTCAAGACGGCCTCTGTGATTATTTCCGATTCAGCTGGTGCTCAGACCACTTGTTCCCAAGTACTCAATGTCATCTCTGCACCATCGGTAACTGTAACCGCTTCGCCTTCGGCTAGCGTTCCCGCTGGAACCTCAATCACTTTATCAGCGACGACTGCCAACTTTGGAGTCAGTCCGGAAATAACCTTTTCCACCACCAGTGGAGGAGTGACTTTCAGCGCTGTGGGAAGCTCCATCGTAGTTTCAACCGTAGACACTTTTTCACGGACTGTAGTCGTTGATGTTATGGCATCAACTGCGACTCAACAAGCAACGACATCGATTACTCTTAATTTTACTTCATCCCAAACACTCAATTGCAGTCTCACTCATGCCAGCGGTTATTATCGAGCTGGCGAATCTGTCAGATTCAGTGTTTCTGCAACAACAGGTGAAGTTCTGTCCCTAACTAGTCTCTCTGCCCAAGATGGCACAATTATAGACTCTCTAGGCGGCAGTTCAGCTCGAATTCGATTTTCAAGCTCCGGTTATAAGAATGTCTCTGCCACGGCAAGAGCCTTGTACTCGGACGGAACTTTTAGAAACTGCAACGGTGGAGCCACTTTGACCAACTCGATTTATATCTACAGCGCCCCAGTAAACTTATCCTGTACCGCAATTACAAGCCCTAACTATTCTTACCCAGGGAACTTATTCTTGGTGAAAGCTCAAGTTCCTTCCGGATCCGGAGTCGGAACTGTCAGCTTGACTCAAATTCAGACCAGTTGGGATGCCATCACGTCTTATAGCTATCACAATGACGCTACCAGCTCCTACATGGCGATTTACAATACAGGAATTTTCCCAATTGTCTTAACGGTCAGAGATGCGGCCGGGAACACGGCGACCTGCTCGACTTTTCACACAGTTTATTGAAAATAATTTTAAAAAATGCCCCGATTTTGGAGAGAAACCTGGTTGGGGCGCCAGGATTCGAACCTGGGAATGCTGGAATCAAAATCCAGTGACTTACCACTTGTCGACGCCCCAATAAACCAGATTCAAGTGGTAGGCAGGTATTAATCCATATTCTTGTTCAGTTGTCGAGGGGTCAGATCTTAATTTCCAAAGATCCCTTTAAGAGCGTCTTTCAACTGCTGCCCAGCCCTTTTACCAAGCTCCTCTTGTAGTTTTTTACCCACTTCCTGAGTTACTTTCTGAACCGCTCCCTTAGAGGCATTGTTAAGGGCCACTTTTAAAAAGTGCGTTGTCATCGCCTCATAATTAACTTTAGGAGACTCGCATGTCCCCCCAATTTGAACGGGAAAAACGACCGGTTTGTTCCCCTCGGCAAGAAGATGCTCGACTTTAAACCCCCCCTGCTCGAATTTAATGTCGCGGGCTCGGGTCAAATTGTACGGATCTTGAATCTGCCAATCGGCTTTTAGAGCACAGGTTCGGAGATCTAGCTCAGTGCTTCCTACCAGCTCAAGCCCCTGATTGGGAACAGGCTTAGCTAAAAACCTAGGGGCCTTAAACACCCCTTGTGCAATGGTGAAATCGGCACTCATTACTTCGTATTCCGATTTAATACTTCCCACTTTTTCCAAGGATTGCCCTTTTAAGGGCGGCAGTTTCTCAATGATCTTAATCATCGATTGGCCTAAACCTTGGGTCACCATTTGACCGACATCTAAAGTTGAAAACTTAGCCCCTTCAATCTTGAAGTTGCCTTGACCAACAAATCGAGACTTTGCATTTTCAGGATCAAAACTGGATCCGGAACCGGCAAATTTGAAATATCCCTTACCGTAAACCGTGTTTTTAAGTAATGGGCTTTGGGAATTTACGGCCTGTCCCAACTGAGCCTCCTTAACTTCAACCTGCCCAGTATAGGTCGGTAAAGAGCTCATCAAATTCACCTGTGCAGACGCTATCACCGAGCCCTCTAACACTTTTAGTTTTGCCTGATCAATTTTCATTAACCCTTTTTTGAAGGAGCCTTGTATTAATATATCGGAAATGACTATCCCCTTGGATTTCATTTCTCTAATCTCAGCTTTTAAGACAAGGTCTGATTCATTCATCCAAGGGCTTTCTCGTAAAGCTCTTACACTTTTATCTAAAGACTCTTTACCTTGGTAGAATTTGTCTTGTGAGGTTTTCGAAGACGCATTTAGAGTTGTTGGGGTCAAAGTACCGTTAGAGTTACTTTTTGGCCAAAAAGCGTCTAAATCTATTTTCTTGGAATGAAACAACAGCTCCCCCCGTGGCTTTTCAAGGGAATCTAAATTAGCTTTCACCTCTAAATCGACTCCGGGAATCTCAAATTGGCAATTAGCCGTCATCGCTTCTTGAGACCGATTAAACTCGGCTTGAAATGAACCAGGTATTCCCCGATCTTTTTTGTAGCCCCCATTAGAATCGATCCTGAGCTCTTTTAAGTTGGACTTCAAGGCCACACTGCCCTGCCATGAATCCTCTTGAACCCAGTTTCCTTTGATAACCCCCAAAATTTCCAAAGGGCCCTTAAAAGACCAACCATTGCTTAACTGCGTATCCAAATCGGCCGAGACTTTTAACTGACTCTGACCCGATAGAGAAATGTCCTTGGCTACAAAATTCACCGAAGTCACTTCCGAACGACTTTTCGTACTCAAATCATTGTAGACAACTCTCGCTTTTGAAATCTGAACAGTCACTTTAGCATGAGTTAAAAAATCGGAATTAAAAGCGTCTCTATCCAACGTTGTTTTCAAAGAGGGCTCAGTACTGTTTTTAGTTTCCTGATCCGTAGAGGCAGGGCTTTTAACCAGATCCAAAAGATTTATTTTCTCCTTCTCATCTTTGACCACATTAATGGAAGGGGAATTTAAAACAAAAGTCATCGAAGGAGCTCCAGACCAAATCGAAGAGACAGGAATCTCAACTGCCATTGATTTAGCCGCCACCAGGGAGTTTCCTAAAGTATCTTTCAATTCCAATCCATCAACTCCGACTCTGAATTTTCCCCAAAAGCTCAAGGACAATCGCCCCAACTCAATTTCACCTTTAAAATAGGGTCTTATTTGGGCCACCAATTGAGGACGATAACGATCGATATTAAACCAAAAAGGAATCGTGGCGAGAAATAGAACAACCAGTCCAATAACACTTAGGAAGAACAATCCTAGTTTTTTCAAAAGTGAAGATTTAGCGGGTGTCTGTTGCATTTGAGACCTCCAGTTGATTGGAAGCCCTATTTTAAATAAGAAACCAAATCTATCAATCAAAACGTGATTATTTTAAGGCCTGCTGTAATAAAACATCGGCTAAAACGGGATCCATGTTCTTGAAAATATGATCCATCCCTAGAAAGATGAGCCCTGTCTGAAAACAGTTTCCTGCAGCTTGCATCGCCTTTTTATGCTTTTCAACCATCTGATTTCTAGGAGTGTCTAAAGCCACTTCGGCAGAACATGGGACAAATCTGGGGCCATTTTTAGAGTTAACTCTTCTTTGCCCAGTGAGGGTAGCTGTCCCAGACTCACCATTTAAACCTGAATCACTTCCAGTTCCATTAAGAGTGGAAGTTCGGATCTCAATTCTCCCATCAGGATAGGCCCCCAACTGCCCTTGCGCCCCACCCGATATAGCATGCACTTGACGGTTTCCAGCCGCAACCTCAAAGGGATTAACTACACAATCTCCGGAGCGCTTAACCCAGTTTCCTATAGTCGGATCCCCGGGAACCGGAGTTAAACTAGCCGACTTGGCTGCACACTGGGTAAAAATTCTTGGAACAATAGCCCATTTCTTGGTCTGCGCGTCGATAAAAGTAATTCGATTATTTCTCTCATCCTCCATAATTCTTCTCATCTCAGCTTTAAGAGCCTCATCGATAGCGCTATCAACGCCCGGTGGCTGATTAAGCTCTGGGGCTTGAAGAACGTTTTGTAGAGAATCTTTATCACCCTGAGTGATGACTCCGGCAGGACCGCTACCTCCTGCCCCCGGAGTGCCTCCACTCAGTAGCGATTGGGTCCCGGGCTGAAATAAATTTCCTGCCCCTCCAAAATTATTTCTGCCTAATCCTTGTCTGGCTTGGTTCATACAACCAAAGTTCAAAATAAACACTATGGCGGCCATTAAAACCTTAAGAGAATTTTTAGACGGTTTTCCCATGGTATCCTCCACCCTATTTTCCTCATTATAGCTGATTGAAGCTGCAAAGAAGATACCCAAATTATGACAACTGTTCAGGCACAAAACACCAGTACAAAAAAACATCTTTTGTCTAATTTTTAAACAATCGACTAAATTATTGACAAATAAGTTGTAAAAAACTTTCTCACCTTGAGTACGGCTTTGATAGAATAAAAAAAAGGATAACTTATGCACGACAAAGATATGATCGTAAAAAACTGGCTTCCAAGATACACCGGAACTCCTCTGGAAGAGTTTGGAAAGCACATTTTACTAACCAACTTTCATAACTACGTTGATAAATTTGCCCAACGATTTGGAGTGCCTGTCCGAGGTTTTGATCGCCCCATGCAAACAGCGACTAATAAAGATGGGCTCACTATTATTAACTTTGGCATTGGATCTGCCAATGCGGCTACCATTATGGATCTTTTGACGGCCATTAAACCGGATGCGGTTCTTTTCCTGGGCAAATGTGGCGGGATCAAAAAATCGACCGAAATCGGCCACTTTATTTTACCCATGGCGGCCATTAGAGGGGAAGGAACCTCCAATGACTACGTTCCTCCTGAAGTCCCAGCTATGCCTTCATTTAAACTCCATAAATTCATCTCTGAAAAAATTGTTAAAGCAGGGGTCGAATATCGCACAGGTGTCGTTTACACTACGAACCGCAGAGTTTGGGAACACGATGAACACTTTAGAAATCGGCTAAAGGAGTTAAGAGTCATCGCAATCGATATGGAGACTGCGACCGTCTTCTCAGTCGGCCTGGTGAATGAAATAGCAAGAGGAGCTCTACTCTTAGTTTCAGATGTTCCCATGACCCCGGAAGGGGTAAAAACGGACGAGAGTGACAAAACCGTTACTGCCAAATTCGTCGATCTGCATTTAAACCTAGGAATCGAAGCGATGACCGAAATTGGGACGAAGGGTGAAAAAATAAAGCACTTCTATTATTAATATGTAAAAAAATACTAATGTTAAATCATTTTAAAATTTACCGGAGACAGTGGCTTTCATTTTTGATTTCTCTGCTCTATCTCATACTGACCCTTAAATTCATGTGGCAGTATGATTTTAGTCAGGGTCTCTACTTTGAGTTTTCGATTCTAGCCTTTTTAGGGCTGGCCATTGCCGGATGGTTTAATTCTTTTAATCTAGCTCTGGCTTCATTTGCCTTTGCAGCACCCCAGATAGTATTTTGGTTGATTGATGCTATTTGGCTTTGCTTTAGCTCCTCTTCACCGTTAGGTTTTTTAGAGACGCGCTTTCACCCAGCACTTCCTCAACTAGATTTCCTAGCCTATCAGTATCCCCTTCTTTTTCTACCTCTCGCAGTTGGACTTATTAAGGTTCTTGGGAAAAAACAATCACCGCCCTACCTAATCACTGGTTTGTTCTCTATCGCTGGCCTACTTTTATCACGTTGGGTATTTCGCGGGGATAATGACGTCAATTGCTCTGTGTTGGCTTGTCTTCCTTTTTTTTATAATATTTCGGCCGTTTATTACCCTTGGATTTTCATGGGGTTTTATGTGGTAATTTCTCTTGGAATTGCAAAACTTTTGACATGGTACTTCTCTTGCGAAAGCCAAACTTCTATCGCGAGTCAAAACCCCAGATCCTTTTTATTTATTTATTTGCTTTTTGCTTTTACTTTGTTTTTGAATTTAACCTATAGATACTCTCACACCCCTCACTTCTTCTGCCAATCCTCTCAAAGCTCTCCTAAAGGAGTTGAGTTGAATTGCAAATATGCTCTAGATGTGACAGGGTCGCATTTTTCCCAGTACTTTTCTTTGAGAAATCGAAGCGAATTACCCCAAGCCTGCAACCTTTACATGACCTACAAAGAAAAAAAGGATTTGATGTACAGCGCTGTCCTCATAAAAGCCAAAGGCCAAATGACTTTAAGTGTGACCGTGCCCAACCCGACCGATCCGATGGGCTCTACTGTTACGCTGCTTCCCGAATGCGAGCCCTTGTCCTTTAATTAATCCGGTAGAAATATGAGGTGATTTCCTCGATAAAAAAAGAAGTGATCTTCCATTTTTTTATGCCAGTCATACATATAGCGATTCAAAGAAAGGGTATTCAGAGTATTGATCTCTACTTTAGGTAACACCCACCTAGGATCATAACGGCAAAAAATCGACATAGGGCCATTGCCCAAAATTCCAATCTTTCGACTAAACTCAACCATATCGAAAGCAGGGTTGGAAGTCGCTATAACAAAAGCCTCCCTCTCTTCGGGGCTCGCATAAAGAAATGCTTTTAGACCTACCGATTGAACCGAGAGTAGAATCGATGTTGCTACTTTAGAAACAGTAATTCGACTGTTATCTTCTAAAGAGTAAGAGGGTCCGGCCTGTATTGTGATAAATCCATTAGCGGAAAGAAATTTAGAAGCCGCGTGATAGAACTCAGCTGAAAAAAGTCGAGAGAGCGTAATATTTTTAGGGTACGGAAAATCAAAAATAATAACATCGTATTTCGGCTGTTCTCCCCTTGAGTGGTCCATCACCCAACGAAACGCATCAGCAACCACTATCTCTACTTTAGGACTGTGTAGTGCGTTGTTGTTGTATTCCCTTAAGATATCATTTTCTTTGGCAAGCCTAATCATAGCGGGATCTAATTCGACTAACGTGATTTGTTTTAGATCTGGGTTTTTAAGCAAATTACGAACCACTAAACCATCGCCCCCCCCTAAGACAAGGGCTCTCTCTAAATTCTTTTTAGTAAACCCTGTAGCCAAAGTTGGGATATCTGCAATACAGGTATGATAAATACCTTCCGTTTGGCTGCTAAATTGAATAAACCCATCTAAAAAAAGAATCCGTTCTTTAAAACCAGGCGTCTGCCCCATGCTACTATTTTCCTCAGTCATTAGAATTTTTTGATAGTGGGTTTGCTCGTTTAAAATAACTTTAGCTAAGCCGGTTCGATCAGTATTGGGAGCTACTTGGACTTTAGCTAAATTCAAGATCAAAAAAGCTAAAGCCGTAACTGCACAAGTAAAAGCAAATATTTTTTGGGAGAGCTGCCTATAGAGGGCTAAAATCAGAAGCACGCACGTACTAGCGATCACACAAAGCAAAATGCCAGTTTTTGTATAACCTAAAGGAACTAAGCAAATAAAAGTAAAAATAAAAGTAAAAAGGGTCGCGGCCGTATAATCAATAAAAAACAAAAACCCAAGAGAGATCTTATTTTTTTCCGTGGAAAGCCTAAGGGCCAGAGGAATCACCATTCCCGCGAGAGTTCCGGCTAGTAGCATTAATCCCACAGGCCACACTAAAACATTGCCAAATCCTTTGATTCCAAGCCTTAAAACCGGAATCGCAAGACCACTGACGGCAGATATCATCACGACAATACCGGCTAAACCCTTGAGAGAGGGATTTTTAACTTTTTTCGAAAAATAGCTTCCCAATCCCAATGCTAAAAAATAAGACGCTAAATTGACCGAGTAATAGAAAACATCTTCACTAAATGCCATCGACCAATAGCCCGAGACCAGCATCTGGGTCATAAAACCTGCCCCGGAGCCTATCAGGGTCAGAATATAGATGAGAGAGTTCACAGAAGAAATTATCTCAGATTAATTGAAGTGCGAGAAGGGCAGAATATTTTTGATAATCGTTTTGCTTTAAGCGACTCATGACCAATTGAAGATCTTGAACCCAATCGACATCGGCACCCCAGGGCAGTTCAACTACCTCTCCCTCAGCCGCTACAGCTCTCTTTAATTCTTCGCCGGTTGTGTTTTCACTATAGCTGATGGAAGTCCATAGGGTTTTGGAAAGAGACCGATTTCCGCCGAAAAGATAAAATCCTCCATCGAGGGTTTTTCCTAGGACAAATTTAGGCTGTGATGCTTGTTCTACCTCTTTTACCGCAGACACAATCCAATCACTGGAGAGTTCAGGAGAATCGGCCCCTAAAACAATGCCTTTTCCAAACTCCATCTGCATTTTTTGATAGACACAATTAAGCCTCTCTCCCAAATTACCTTCACCCTGCTCGATCTTGTCGAAAGTTTTCCAGATTTCACTCTTCATTCCTTGAGTTTCCGCGACGGCCCAAAAAGGTTTCATTGAGACCCTATTTTGGGCTTCGATTAAAACCTCTTCAGTCCATCGGCAGCACACTTGATAAAACTGTTCAGCTTTGAGCCGTCCAATTGAACCGGCAAGTCTGGTTTTAATAGGAGACAACCCCGGAGTCTTAACAAATACAGCCACCGGAGTCATTGATTCACCCTTTGTCTTTGTTCACGAATTCTTAAGCACTCCTGTTTTGCCTGCTCGTAAGTTAATCGCAAATGCCGACAAGTCGTGTTCCACCATCCTAATTTTTGATATTTACGGCCGCTGGTTAAAAGCTTCCCGTGGATAGGTTTTACCGGAATGTGTCTCTCGTGGGCTTTCCAAACCAACAAATGGTCCTCACCGAAAGAGGCCTTTTCCTCAAATCCATTGAGTTTTTTAAAGGTCTCTTGGGTCATCAAAAATCCTTGATCTCCGAAAGGTAGCTTTAACAATCGAGATCTTACTTTCGTCCCCAAGGCATTAACCCACAAGAGAGATGGACCATCGTAAAAACCCAAATCAAAAAACCAAACCGCCCGAGTTTTAAGACCCATGGCTCTTTTGATAGCCGGCAAAGTGGATGGGGTAAATTGAGAGTCACTATGGATAAACCACAAATATTCTCGGCTTGCAAAAGCTGCCGCGCGATTAAGCTGAACGCCCCTTCCTTGAGAGCCCAGAATGACCTTGATGTTTTTTCTTTTTAGAAGGTCTTTAGGAAGCTCAATCGGATCGCAAGCCGAAAGTAAGATTTCGGCCTCTTGCAATACGGGCTTAAGTTGTTTCAATAAAAAGCCCCAACTCCTTTCGTTGGGTCCGACCGGAACTATAACCGAAAGTTGCTTAGCCCATTTCATTTTATAATTTGAGAACTCTCACCATTTCAGATTTGTCTTCAGGAATCGTCTGGGTCACTAGAGCTCCTTGTAAACTTCTTCGGCTTTCAGATTTTTCTTCATCAAACGGTTTCACAAATACCCGTTTTAAGACCATTTGCACTTTTTCGATCGAATTCATGTATAACGCCATAACTTTATCGACGCTCACATGTTCCTTTGGATCTTCTAACCAACAATCGTAATCGGTCACAACCGCCAAAGTACAGTAAGCTATTTGAGCTTCTAGGGCTAAAAACACTTCGGGGACATTGGTCATTCCAACTAAATCACACCCGTTATTCTTAAAAAAGAAACTCTCGGCCCGAGTTCCTAAACGAGGACCTTCAACACAGACATAAGTTTTATTTGAATGGATCTGAATTTTCACTTCGGCGGCAGCCTTACAAACCAACTGACTTAAGAGATCACAAGTAGGTTGACTTGACGAAATGTGGGCCACCACCCCTTCACCAAAAAAAGTGGGGCGCCTTTGACCTGAAGTCCAGTCCAAATATTGGTTGGGAATCGCCAAATCTCCCGGACGAATGGCAGCATTCAAACTCCCCACGGCCGAGACACTCATGATGCGCTTAACCCCTAACGATTTTAGGGCCCAAATATTGGCTCGATAGTTGATCTCGCTTGGAAGAAATTGATGGTGAAGACCGTGACGAGGAAGAAAAGCAACCGGATTTCCCTCAAAAACTCCCAATGTAACTTCGGCCGAAGGAGCCCCAAAAGGGGTTTCAACTCGACGTTTTTGAACGTCCGTTAAAGCCTCCATTCGATAAAGTCCGGTACCGCCAATCACTCCAAGCATAAAGCCTCCTTATAAAGGCAAAAACTGAAGAGTCTCTTTAACCCCGGGATAGCCCATCAAAAACCAATAGGACCAAGTCGCAATTTGAATCGTGTGCCCTACGAAAATAAAAAAGTGGCTCCACATTTCAACTCGGTCCGAGTTGCCCTCATAAAACCGAAACCAATGCATGCCCTCGTCGATCACACTATAAAACACCGATAGCCCAACCATACAAAGGGCCGGGATTTTCAAAAACTCGGGCCACGTGTAAGCCAAACAAAGTAGAACACAACTTGAGATCCCGGCAGCAATAGTAATATGATGAACTAAAGCCTCTCCTCGTTTTAAAGCCTGCTTGTAAGCACTCCGATGCCCAATCGTATCAAAAGAGATAGCAACGATAAAAACCACAGTTCCAATCGGCAAGTTCCAAACATAATCGGGATACTTCACGCCATTAAAATAGCCAACAGCCACAAAACCACAAACTGAAAATAGAAGCCCCATCATGAGCCCTACCCAAGCAAAGTAAACTTGCCAGTCCTCTCGCTCAAAAGTCGACATTCTTCGAGCGTAAAAAATCGTGTCCTCTAAGAAATTTCGGGTGTGCTCCATGACTGTCTCCAAAGTGTATTAATCATACTCCGCTTCCACGGTCTGGCCAACCGATAAGGAAGGGTCATCAACACAAGACCAAATCCCTGAACAGCACAGAATATTTTTTCCCAGCCACTAACGACAGTTCGTGTATCCCAGGCCAGCTCCCCTCGCCGAACCACTTTTTTCCCTATCGCTGAATAGACACAGCTTGCCACTGCGACCGCCAAGGCGGCTCTGAAAGAGAGATATTTTAAACCACGATTACCCGATTCGTAATAGCTTTGGGCTTGCTTCACGAGCCTTCTAACTAAATAAGCAACCGCCTGTCGGTGTTTGATATCTCCCACATCCGTTGCACAAAGCTCTACTTCTTTTAACCATTGAGCAGGCAAATAGACGCGCCCCATGTTGAAATCTTCAAGGATATCGCGCGCAATGTTGGTCATCTGCATCGCCATTCCCATGTCGGCTGCATTTTTGAGAGCCGATTGCTCGCTCACACCCATAATATGGCACATCATCAATCCCACTACCCCGGCCACCCGATAGCAGTACAGATTAAGGTCTGCAACCGTTTCATAGTGAGTTTTCTCAACATCCATTCTCATCCCTTCGATGAGTTCTAGAGGATAAACAGAAGGGATTTGGTACTGATTCACAATCAGACTTAAGGCCCTAAACTCTACCGGCAAATCACTTTTAGCTTCATAAGCAGCTTGAGTTTGCTGATACAGCCTTTCGACCCTCTCCTTCTGATGGGACTTGGCTTGATCTATCTCGTCGTCGCAAAACCGACACCAACCATACAAACAGAAAGCTGCCTGTTTCGCGGCCGGATCAAAGAGTTTAGAAGC
>Ga0194129_10003847_pt1 | contig 20555 bp, 19 predicted proteins | sample TA2KigCa35mmetaG_FD_150862 | JGI IMG/M metagenome (GOLD analysis project Ga0194129, IMG submission 150862) | Freshwater microbial communities from Lake Tanganyika, Tanzania - TA2015038 Kigoma Deep Cast 35m | ecosystem: Environmental > Aquatic > Freshwater > Lake | place: Tanzania: Lake...
TCACTGGTGGTGCCCTCGATTTTCAAAAACCTACATTTACTTTCGAGCTCGTGCCAGTCACTTCAGAGCCGGCTCCTGTAGTCGCGCCTTGGCTAGAGAATTTCAAGTACAAGAACACTCAAGATCCCGTCGTGCGACAGGTAAGCATTCAACCAAGTTGCTTGGCGCATGACACAAATATCTGTTATCACCGAGCAAGTTTTCCGAAAGATTCCCGAGCATCCGTGACTTTGCAACTTCCCAATCGTCTGACAGGTTGGTTAAACGGACGCTTAGTAAAACCTAATGTGACGACCGAAAAAATCAATGAAATCTATGATCGAGTCGTGGTGGATGCAGCGCCCTCGGAGAACATCATCGCTGGTGGCTGGGTGGAGTGGAAAAATATCCCCGAGAAACTCTTCTTCAATGACGATGGCACTCCGAACACGATGGGGGTCGGTCGACTTGATGGCGCCGCTGGAATGTATTCCGGAAGCGTTGGGGCAATCCAGGAATATCTGAAATGGCAACCGTATTTAGGTGAGAAAGCGCTACTCAAGGAAGAGGGGTGGACTATCTCCAGCACAGTCGTGGAGTCCACCAACAGTTGCGGGAACCAGAGTGGATTGCAGGGTGTAGTAGCGGCAAATGCCTCGGCTTACTCACCGGGTGCGCCAGATTTCAATAAAGAGACCCAGACCCTGGATTACAAGGTAGCGGCTCCTCACTTCGCTCCCGATGGCAAGACCGAGAATTTGGGTACCTATGGACTCTCTATGCGCGCTGATTTAGTGCAGTGCTTGTATGGAGTGAAGGATGTGCCAAGTCGAGTTGAGATTTCGATAACCAATGCGAGCAGCGGCGAGAGCAAGGGCTCTACCGTGGAACTTTCACGAAATGGTAATTGGGTTTATCTGAGCGCTGAAGGATTTACCTTCTCCTCTCCAACGTTGAAGGTCAAACTCATTCAAGATAAGAAGATTGAAACAGCCCCTGCTCCCGCTAGTGAGCCACAAGTAAGTGCGGCCGCTGCACCAAAAGTTGCAGTAAAGAAATCAATCACATGCGTGAAGGGCAAAATCACCAGAAAAATTGCTGGTACCAATCCTAAATGTCCCACAGGGTTTAAAAAGAAATAATCTAGAGTCGGGCGATCTTCGCGCCTAACGCCCGAAGCTGCTCATCAAAGCGCGGATAGCCGCGATCGATGTGAAAGATATCCTCAATAATCGTCGTACCATCACAGACTAAAGCAGCAAGTACGAGCGCTGCTCCTGCTCTGATATCTGTCGCTGCTACAGGTGCACTTGAGAGTAGTTCTCGACCTTTGACAAAGGCATGATGGCCATCGGTAGTAATGTCGGCGCCGAGGCGAACTAGTTCGTTGATGAACATGAAGCGACTTTCAAAGACATTCTCGGTTACTAAGGCCGAGCCCATTGCTATGGAATTAAGAGCAATAATCATCGGTTGCAGGTCGGTGGGAAATCCTGGATAGGGAAGGGTCATGACATCCACTGCTTTTGGTCGGTGATCCATCCGCACTCGCAGGCCCTCTGGAATCGTGGTGACTACCGCTCCGGAGAGGACCAACTTTTCAAGCGGGATCTCCAAGTGATCTGGGTTGGCATTATGAATAGTGATATCGCCCTTGGTCATAGCGGCCGCAAAGGCCCAGGTTCCCGTGACGATTCGATCGGGGAGCGCTTCGTGATCTGCAGGATGGAGCGCATCAACTCCATTTACCGTGATGGTTGAGGTACCAAGTCCGGAAATCTGCGCACCCATCTTCTGCAGATAGATTCCCATATCCACGATATCTGGCTCACGAGCGGCATTCTCGATAACGCTCTCACCTCGAGCGAGCACCGCTGCGGTGAGTAGATTCTCGGTCGCACCAACGCTGGGAAATTCCAATTCGATAATCGCCCCGCGCAGTCGCCCAGATACGGTTGCGATGATGTAGCCATGTTCATTTGTAACTTGTGCACCGAGAGCTTCTAATCCATTGATGTGAAAGTCTAAACCACGTGAACCAATTGCATCCCCTCCCGGTAACGCAACTTCAGCGCGGCCAGTTCGAGTGAGAAGGGGTCCGAGTACGTTGATTGATGCCCGCATCTTGCGCACGAGATCGTAATCGGCTCGATGTTTTAATTGATCAGGAACCGAGATCGTTAATGTCAATGTGCTCTCATCATGTGAAACGTGACACCCGAGTCGGATTAAAAGCTCGGCCATGATAGAAACATCAGCAATGGTGGGCACATTGCCAAGATGGTGCACTCCAGGGGCCAAGAGAGCGGCCGCCATCAATTTGAGGATGGAATTCTTCGCGCCATACACCTGGACCTCGCCCTCCAGTCGGGCGCCTCCAGTGACCTCAAAACGTTCCATGTGGTTCATCGTAGAGGTTAAGCGTAAGGTAGGAGCATGGTGAATCTGACTCGTATCTATACAAAAACCGGAGATGATGGCACGACCTCGCTAGGGGATATGAGTCGCACCTCAAAGAACGACCCCCGTCTTGAGGCATATGCAACAGTAGATGAGGCCAACTCCAGTATTGGGGTGGTACTCGCGCTTGCAACACTCTCTCCTGAGGTGAAGAAGCTACTCACCCGAATCCAAAATGACCTCTTCGATGTTGGCGCGGATCTCTGCACGCCGATGGTAGATAACCCGCCCCATGAGCAATTGCGCATCCTGGAATCTCAGATCTCGCATCTTGAGGAGCAGATCGATCACTTCAATACCGATCTCACGCCGCTCCGCTCTTTTGTCCTTCCCGGAGGAACGGCAGCAGCAGCGCTATTACACGTTGCACGAACTGTCGTTCGACGAGCAGAGCGTTGCACTTGGGCGGCCATCCATGCATTTGGCGCTGGAGTCAATCCATCGACTGCGAAATATCTCAACCGACTTTCAGATCTGCTCTTTGTCCTTGCGCGTTATGAAAATAAGAGCGTCGGGGATGAGTTGTGGGTCCCGGGCGCTAATCGCTAGCAGATTACTTTTGGCGTAAGACTGCTTTAGCGGCGGAGAGTTCCTCGGGAAAAACCAGTAGCGCAATTCCATCTTTTGCTTGCACAAGATTGGCTTTGATATTTGAATCAATTAATTTCTTTCGCTCCATCTCGCCTTCGATAAAGTTGGCTGGATGACTCACCGGAACTAATAAACCATACTCATCACTATTCCCACTCTTTGCCGGCCTAGCTACATGGGATTTACCGCGGGAGAAGGTCCACTTGAGTAAGGGAATGAGGATAAGGAGTGCGAAGAATCCACCAAAGGCCTGTAAAAAAAGTTGGTTATTGATTCCACCGAGCATGGGTCAAAGAATAAGTGATAGGAGGTTAGCTTGCAGCCGGAGTAGCTGCCGGACTTGGATCGGCTGTGGGGGCAGTCGAAGGGGTAGCCGAAGGAGTTGGCGCAAGTTCGGGATTGGGAGTGAAAGTGTTACTAGGAACTTTTCCATCGCGTTTATCGCTCCGACAGAAAGCTCTCATATTAAGGATCTCGGCATAGCTCTCAACGGGCTCTTTGCTAATGAGGATTATTGTCTTAATCTCTCGCGCCTTTGAGGGTCCAGCAAGAGTTCGCAGATTCCCTAACACATCTGCATATCGTCCTATAACAATTGACTGCACTTCCCACCAATTACATTTACTCTTCGAAGCGACATAGACCACAGCGCAGACCCTCTTATCGCAGGCTTGAATCTCACTAAGTAAAGTCGTTTTAGCACTTAATACTCCGACGAGTTCTCGTTCACTTTTTGGAGTGGAGATATACACGCCATCGACTGCCTTGAATCCTTTTGGCGGCCATTTCGGCGAGGGAGAGGGAATCGGTTTTGAAATTTTTCTTGGGGCTGGCTTCTTCTTGGTTGTCTTCTTGGTTGTTTTCTTCGCTGGCTTCTTGGCTGGCTTCTTTTTAGCCGTTGGCGAAGACTTTGGTTTGGGGGTGCTTGCAGCGCTTGCGCCGGCAGAAATCAGAAAGCTACTTGTCGAGCAGAGTAAAAGAAGGGCGAGTGCGCTACCTAAAATCTGGAATTTTCTTCTCATCTTCGTTCCCAGCGGAAGGTCTTGATTGCGATGGCGAAGCCAGCAACTAACCATGCAGTGAGTACAAGAGCAGTCCGGCCATGCTCCCAACTCTTTGCTACCTCTTGTGCGGCAAAGGAATCTGGGAGAAAGACCGAGCGAACACCCTGAGTAAGCCACTTTAACGGGAAGAGGGCGGCAAAGTTCTGCATCCAGGTTGGTAGTTGAGTGAAGACGAAGAAGACACCGCTAAAGAATTGAAGAATGATCACGATTGGTGAAACAACTGCAGATGCCCCACGACCGCTCTTAGGCACAACTGAGAAGGCGATTCCAAGAATGGTCGAGCTGGTGATTCCCAAGAACATCACCCATGTAAGAGTTATCCACTTATCCGCAGTAGTAGGTAGCGATATTCCATAGAGCGCGACGCCAAAAGCCAGTAATAATCCGACCTGAATGATCATGCTGACAAATACCAGAATCACTTTTCCTATGAAATAAGAGGCGGTCGGCGCTGGCGTACCGCGCAAGCGCTTGAGGGTGCCATCATCACGCTCCATCGGGATGGTGATGGCTAATTGTTGGAATCCGGTATTCACAAGGCCTGATGCAATCATGCCGGCGACAAAATATTGGCTGAAGGTAACTCCAGGTGCAATCTCATCATTAAAGACTGCGCCAAAGATGAAGAGGAGAAGAATTGGGAAAAGGAGGGTGAAGACAACGCTCTCACGCTGTCGCATAAATTGTTTGATTTCCAAGATGCCACGCGCAAATCCAATCGCGAGCACGCCCGGTTGTTTTACCTTCTCGCTCACGCCTGTCCGCCAATCATCTGTAGGTAGATCTCTTCCAAAGTTGGGCGAACCATCGTGAGTTCCGGAATCTCACCAGGAATTCGCGCAGCAAGCTCTCTCACCAAATGAGTGGGAGTATCGGTGAGCTCGTGGTGAAGAGCACCATTCTCACGCCAACGAACATTGACCTTCTCGCGATCTCGTCCGCCTAATTTCTCTGGGGTAGCACAATCGACAATCACGCCATGGTTCATGACTGCGACGCGATCTGCAAGGGCTTCCGCCTCATCAAGATAATGGGTGCTCATTAGAATTGTTGTGCCGTTTTTGCGGAGTGAGCGAATGAGATCCCAGAACGAGCGACGCGCCTCTGGATCAAAACCTGTGGTTGGCTCATCGAGGAAGAGCAGCTCCGGATTACCGATGATTCCCAGTGCAACATCTAATCTGCGACGTTGACCTCCCGAGAGATGTTCTCCTCGAGCGTTCCGCTTCTCCTGCAAACCAACTGCTGCTATCACCTCATCGACATCGCGAGGATGCGAGTAGTACTTAGCAAAGTGGGTGAGGATTTCTACTACTGAAAGATCAGCAGCATCCTTCGTAGATTGGAGGACGATTCCCACTCGATTTCGCCAGGCGGGCAGATTTGTCCGCGCAGGATCCTCGCCGAGAACAGAGAGCTCACCACCATCGCGTTTTCGATAGCCCTCAAGGATTTCGATAGTGCTCGTCTTCCCAGCGCCATTTGGGCCAAGGAGGGCAAATATCTCTCCCGTTGCCACCTCAAGGTCTATTCCCTTGACTGCGTCAATACGCGCGCCTTTGCCATTACGGTATGACTTGGTTAAGGCGCGAACAGCGATTGCATTACTCACAGACCACACTCTATCGCTTGTAATCACTCTGAGATTTACCGAGAAATACTCACAATTACCTGCGAAAATACCTGAGTGAGTCCACGGAAGAACTATCGATCCAAGGGAGCGCGCCCGGATAATTCCGAAGGGGCAGAGCGCGAGCCTCGACCATCAAATGAGTGGGAAGAAGATGGATTCACAGTCCGTTCGCTCACTGGTTCGAGTTCGACAAAGGTCTATCGCTGTCCAGGTTGCGATCACGAAATTCGTACCGCGACCCCCCATATCGTGGCATGGCCTACCGAAGATCCTGATACCCGCAGACATTGGCATACCCCTTGTTGGAATTCTCGAAATAAGAGGGGGCCAAAGATCGAGCGGACGCGAAACGCCCCAAAATATTAGCTAGATATCAGTTAGCGCTTCTTAAATCCAGTGGGGCATTTTGGATTACTGCCTGAGACTTTGCGAATTACTTTTCCTTTAATGCACGAGATAGTTTTATTAGCAACCTTTTTTGTTGCTGCAGCCTGAGAACCAGAGGTTGCTGGCTGAGTCAACTTCTTCTCCTGAGTTAACTTCACTTTGATGACGGGGGAGGAGAAGGTGAAATTCTGTGCTGACAAAAAGAGCCATTCTCGTTTGACATCTTCACGAATGCTCTCAGTGGCAATCGTTTGCTCTTGACCATCAGCGCCCACTACCGAGATTGATGCTTGGAATGGCGCATCGCTGAAGCCATAGACGCAACGAGCGGTCTCACTTCGAATTGCCAAATCATAAGTTCCGCGAGTGAGGGTTACTCCATCTGCTAGATGATGAAGACCTGCAACTTTATAGTTGAGCGTTCCATTCTTAAATTCAGGCGCTCCATTCTCATAGATCAGCGCATTAGTCGTCACAATTCCCAGGAGCTTGGTCTTATCGTTAAAACACTGTGAGGTTACTTGCGGTTGATAGCCATTCACACTGGCACCCGATTGAATCAACCATTGCGCCTTAGCCCCAGGCATGGTCTTGAGAATGGGTTCGAAGGCGGCAAAGTCGGTGAAGTTTCCTACCGGGCTATATCCAAGTCCGCGGGTACCAGGAGTATTGACCAATTCGTTATATCCAAAATCATTACTTCCTAGACGAACTCGAGCATCAATTGCTGGATAGTTCTTTAACTCACTCTTCTTGATCACCCCATATGCACCAGGTGCGGCAACCGGGGCTCCTTCGATCGTGATCTTGTTGAATTTATTATCTAAAGGGGTGACATCCACTTTTATATCTTTAAGGCGTCCGTATAACCAACCTGTCATTTCATTGCCCATACGAAGAGTGAGCGCAGCGCGAGTATCGTCAGCAAAATCTGCCGCCTTGCCATAACTGCCACTATCTAGCCAAGCTGGATCCTTATAGATACCTTGAGACCCTCCAACGGGGCGCACACCGTATGTTGCTGCGCCATCAGGATTGACGCTCGAATAGGTTTCTAGTGGCGAGAAATCTCCCGGAATAATCTCCACAGGAAAAACATCTATCCGCATCGATTGCAGAGAAATCGGCGCGTTTCGTTTGCTGGCGCTACCTACTCCTTCGCGAAATTGGGAATACATGACTTTTACGGAGACGCCATAACTCTTCGTTCCAGCCTTATTGGTAATCGTGGGTGCGCTCCACAGACTTGGTCCGCCACCTGCGGGTAGGCCAGTCACTGGATCAGCCGGAGTTCGTGGCCCAGCAATCTCGCGCTCTAAAAGAGTCTGCTCAAGCGGGCCTGTGCCAGATCCAAGAGCAAGAGACTCAATGCACATTCGTTGAGTAGCAGTTGCGCACGGAGGCAAAATCAATTGCGCGTTGATTGCAGCGCCTTTCGTGCACTCTGGATCATCCATCGATGCACAGAGATACATTCCGCCAAGATCGTTCTTATCCTTTCGGAGCACATTGCTGTCGATAGTCGAAACTAATTGACCGAGACCAGGACGGGTCTCCTCAAAGGTAAATCCGAGATAGCCAGGTGTTGATGGCCCATCAGGGAGTAAATCAAAAATCGATGCGCTCTTACCTGGAAGAGCAGTTCCCAAGATTGAAACCAACGCAATCAAAGTTACAAGTACTGCTCGGCGTCGAAATAGCGCTCTCATTTGTGTCGAATTCTACTCAACGTTGTGATGACTTTATCTGCGAAAGCGCTCCGCTTGAATGAGGTAAATTCAAGAGGTAGATTGAATCGGGGTTTGACCACTGAGCGCGGATAGGTGAATTCCAATAGTCCTTCCGGCCCATGAATTCTGCCCATCCCACTGTCTTTCACTCCGCCAAAAGGCATGGAGCCCATCGCGGCAAAGGTGAAGACCGAGTTGATAGAGACCATCCCACAATGTAATTGCGAAGCAATCTGCTCACCATTGCGCCGCGACCAGACAGAGGCAGCAAGCCCGAACGAGGTGTCGTTTGCCTTTTCAATCGCTTCCTTCATATCGTTCACGGTATTAACTAAGAGAACTGGGCCAAAGGTCTCTTCCCGCATCGAGGGTGCATCCTCTGGAACATTTGTGATGATCACCGGCTCCACAAATCGTTCGCCCACTGAACTCTGGTCTCCAACTACCTGCTGACCATGTTTGAGCGCATCATTCACATGGCGTTTGATAATCTCTATTTGAGCAGGGCGAGTAGCGGCACCGTAATTTACTCCCGCCTTGATTTCATGAGCACGTTCTCTCAATATTTCTAGGAAGCGTTCAGCTACTTCGTGATGGACGTAAATCCGCTCTGCCCCGATACAACTCTGTCCGGCATTTGCCATCCCCGACCAGAGCGCGTGCTCTGCTGCTCTATTTAAATCGGCATCACTATCGATAAGTACTGGGTCTTTGCCGCCACACTCAAGGACAAAAGGAATCATTCGCTCTACACATGCTGCGGCTACCTTTTTAGCCGTTGCGGTCGAACCTGTGAAGGAGATTTTATCGACGCCATGATTGATCAATGCAGCTCCTACACTTCCAGCGCCCGTGACAACTTGGAGCAGATGACGTTCCGGCACGATTTCTGCAAGTGTCTGCGCTAACCAAAGGCCAATTCCCGGAGTGAATTCACTCGGTTTGAAAATTACCGTGTTCCCTGCAGCAAGTGCGTATGCAATTGAACCTATTGGAGTGAAAATCGGATAGTTCCATGGCCCAATGACCCCGACCACGCCAAAGGGAACTCGATCTACATGTGCGCTCATATTTGCCATCAAGAGTCCTGGGGAGCGGTGATGTGGACGTAAATAGAAAGAGGCCTTTCGAGCAGCCCAGGCAATATGTTCGCAGGCAATCGCTGCCTCTAAATCGGCATCGCTTCGCGGTTTACCAGATTCGGCAACTATCAAATCTGCCGCCTCTGTTAAGCGCGAAATTAGGAGCGCATTCCATTTCAGGAGAATCGCCCGTCGTTTACTAAATGAGAGATTGGCCCACCAGAGCGCCGCTGCTCTTGCTCGATTGATTGATTGCGCTACCTCGTCATCGCTGGTGATTGGATAGGTATGAAATAGCTCTCCAGTTGCCGGGGCAAAGGTAGAGAACGTTGCTACATCACTCATGAGCGCCCTCTCCTGCGATACTTACCCTCTTATGACAAGGCTAGAGGTTATCCGCGCTGCAACGGTACTGCCAGCGCTACGAACCCCCGTTCGGCTGCGAACCGCCGACGGGCTCTCCCTCGTCGGTGAGTTGGCATTGCCCGAGCACGGTTCGGTGCTGGGGGCATTGATCATGCTCCACCCACTTCCCACTCATGGCGGGATGATGGATAGCCACGTCTATCGCAAAGCTGCCAATCGTCTCCCCGCGCTCGCCGACTTAGCAATCTTTCGCTTTAACACGCGAGGTACCGAGAGTGAACAAGGTAAGAGTGAGGGTGAGTTCACCAATGGAGTCGATGAACGCTTTGATGTCGAAGCGGCAATTGAGTTCGTTGCCCGAGAGTTGCCTGATGTATCCAACATCTGGGTGGTGGGTTGGTCATTTGGTACCGACCTTGCGCTAAAACATGCACGTGCTCCGCGCGTCAAAGGTTTGATCTTACTAAGCCCTCCGCTGCGCACTTCACAAGCGAGCGATTTGGAGTGGTGGGCCAATGATGGACGACGAGTTATCGCGATAGTTCCGGAATTCGATGATTTTCTACCACCCAATCAAGCACGAGTGCGGTTTGCCAAACTCACTCAATTGGAGATGATTGAAGTAGAAAATGGTAAGCATCTTTGGATAGGTGAAGCCTCAGTACAACGGATTCATAATGAGATTGTGAAGATCGTTAATCCGACGAAGTATCCGCTTCCAACCGAATATGAACTTACTTAGTCTCTGCTCGCGGTAAGACAACTTCATCGATAATCAATAGCACAGCGGCGGCAATCGGCACAGCCAGAAGTGCGCCCACTAAACCTAATAGTGAGGTACCGACGAGTGCAGCGATGATTGTCACGAGCCCAGGAATCGCCAAGTTTCGCTTCATAATTCGCGGCACAATGATGTAATTCTCAATCTGCTGATAGAGGATGTAGGCAATAAGGATTATCAAGCCTTTAGTTGGACTCTGTGAGAATGCAACGAGAGTCACCACTCCTGCACCAATGAAATGACCTATCAAAGGAATCAAGGCACAGACAAAGACGAACATCCCAAGTGATACTGCATACGGCAGACTCAAAATCGCCGAGAAGATTCCAATGAAGAGCGCAGCAAGAAAGGCAACCAAAATCTGACTTCCCACGAAAGTTCCGATGCGCGCGATGATTGCATCAGAGATCTTCGCGATTCGCTCTCGTCGCGATGCTGGAGCGATTCGGTAAGCAATCTTTGTGATCTGTGGAAGCGATGCCATGAAATAGAGAGTAAGTATCAAGATAGTTAACGTAGCGAATGTGCCATTAAGGACAAACTTTCCTACTCCGACAAGTCCGCCAAATGCAGTGAGGACAAATTTGTCATCTTCAATCCACAGCCGGGTGTTCTTCTCCAACGTATCGAGGAATCCATATTGGTCATTAAGGTGGGCAAAAGTCGCATTGGACCGTAATTGATTAATGAGATCTGGCGCCGAAGTGACTAGTTGATTAGTTTGAGAAATAATCGGAGGAATAATCAAAATCGAAAATAGTGTGACAAAGCTCAAGACGGAGAAAAGCATCACTATTACAGCAAGTGGTCTGCTTAGCCCTCGACCACGAAGAAATTCAATTGCTGGGTTGAGCCCCATCGCAATAAAGAGCGAGACCAGAATCAACACAAAAACCTGACTTGCTGAGGCCAATGCCCGAGTCAGCGTGAGCGCGGCAAGTGCGCCAAGCGCGGCTATAAAACCGAAATAGAACGGATGCGTTCTGCTAAAAGGTGCGCCTACCTCACCGAACTCTTTACCGAGATCTTGAGCCATATGAGGAGTTTATCGAGCAGCTTTACTGCTCTTCAATCAATTCAATAAGAACTCCACCGCAATCTTTGGGGTGGAGAAAGTTGACGAGCCAGCCGTGAGTCCCGCGTTTTGGCTCCTCGTAGAGAGTGCGAATATGAAGAGCACGCGCTTGCGCAGCTGCCTGCCGCACATCTTCCACGCGAAAGGCGAGTTGCTGCATCCCTGCCCCGCTCTTATCGAGAAAACGCGCAATAGCTGAGTCAGGTGTGAGCGGGGCAAGAAGCTGAATGAGCGTTCCGGAGTTTGAGCCAACTTCGCTGCCTATCGCCAACATCGCCTCCACTACGCCCTGCTCCTGGTTCTCCTCTTGATGGAGTACCTGCGCATTAAAGGCACCTTGGTAGAAGGTGATGGCTGCCGCCAGATCAGGGACGGCAATGCCTACATGATCGATGGCAAGGATTCCGGTAATCGCAATGGGGCTCATATAGTCGTATCGTGGCAGATGTGGGAGAGATAAGTCTTGCGGCGCTCGCCGGTGGCGAGATGGAGTTGGTGGCAGAGGCGATTAGCGCTGTTGAGAATGGTGAGGTCGATTCGGCAGCAGCATCTGCAATTGAAGGCCTTGTCACTCAACTACCTGCTCATGCTCGCCAGAGGATAGGGATCACCGGAAGTCCTGGAGTGGGTAAGTCGACCTTGACGGGGGTTTTAATTAAGGAGTTTCGCAATCAAGGGCGAAAAGTTGGCGTGCTCGCCGTAGATCCCTCTTCAGTGATTAGCGGTGGCGCCCTTCTTGGAGATCGAATCCGGATGCATGAGCATTATCGTGATTCGAAGGTGTTCATCCGCTCGATGAGCGCACGCGGACACCTTGGCGGCCTTGCACAAGCAACACCACTTGCTAGCAAAGTACTTACTCTGGCTGGCTATTCACCGGTAATCGTGGAGACAGTTGGCGTAGGTCAGAGTGAAGTAGAAGTAATGCACCATGTTGATACCACACTTTTAGTGTTATCACCTGGCGCCGGCGATGATATTCAGAGCGCCAAAGCAGGCATCATGGAAGCAGCAGATATTTTTGTCATCAACAAGAGCGATCGAGATCTTGCAGGTGCCCAAAAGTTACGACAAGAAATAATTCGGTCACAAGAAATCTCACATCGCAGTGATGGTTGGGTTGCGCCAGTGGTGATTGTGAGCGCATTGGAGCGAAGCGGAATATCTGAACTCCTTGATGCTCTCACTGGCCATCAACAATTTTGCGCCCGGATTACTAGCTAGCTTGCTCGCTAGGATAGAGCTATGGCCAAACTCCCCAGTCAGTTCAATCGTGCATTTGACCTGAGTTCATTGAAAGAGCCGCCTAGCATTCCAGGCGGAACGGTCATTGAAGCGAATGAGCGGATATTCGTTGAACAATTGATTCCGCTCTCGAAGCAGAAATTAGTAGTGGTCGTGCTGTGGACTCCGCGCAGCAGTGAGAGCGTTGCTCTCGTTGATCTCCTGACGAGAATCTCGCGAGAGGCAGAGCAATCCCACGCTTGGCAATTAGCAACAGTTAACGCTGATGTGGAGAGCGCGATTGTCGAGGCGCTCCGGGCCACTGGAGTTCCCACCACAATTGCCCTTATTGCCGGACAAGTTGCCCCACTTTTTGAAGGACTCATTCCGCCAGAGCAATTGAGTGAATTGTTGGAAAAAGTCGTCGAACTGGCAAAGAAACAGGGAGTTGCTGGAGGCGCTAGCGAGAGTAATCCGGCTGAAGAGGTCGAGGAGCCAGAGGTAATCGCCGCATATGGTGCGCTCGCCGTCAATGATCTCGCTCGTGCTCAATCGGAGTTCGAGAAGTTACTGGCCCGTAAACCCAATGATAAAGATGCGCTCCAAGGTCTAGCCAACATTGCGCTACTTACTCGAATTACCGGACATGATGGAGGGGAGGTGATGGCAAAAGCAGAGTCGGATGCGCACGATATTGAGAATCAGAAGATTGCAGCGGATTTTCAATTTCTATCCGGAGATATCTCTGGAGCCTTCTCGCGTTTGATCAATCTCATACAACTCACAGTCGGAGATGAACGAGAATCCATCCGCCTTCAGGTATTGTCGCTTTTTGCAATGTTGGAACCCGGTGATCCGGAATTGGTAAAGGCGAGAAGTGCATTGGCGAGGGCGTTATTTTGAGTAGTGAAGTGAATTCCACAGCAGGTGGGGAAGTAACCCCAGGACAGGTTCGCCTCTTTTCCACCCTACATTTCCTCTTCGGTCTTGGAATCATGAGTTGGGTCACTCGCTTCGTCGATGTGAAACGAAATCTCGGTTTGAGTAATGCTGAATTCGGCTCCCTTCTCACCATAGGAACAATCGGATCGCTAACCGCCTTTCTCGTTATGGGCCATCTTGTCAATATACATGGCGTCCGTCGCATTCTGACCATCAGCTCGATCAGTACATTCATGTTGATAGCTGCGGCGACGTGGATTACCAGTCCAGTCTTTTTCATGTTCTTCAATATTTTTATCGCTGCCGCTATCTCAGGATTCCACGTCTCCATCACGACGCAGACAATGTGGATGCAGGAGCGGCTGCAAAATGGATTTGCCTCTCGGATGTCTGGGGTTTGGTCAATCGGTGCTCTGCTCACCTCTGTGATTTCTATTCTCGTCGCGAAATTGCTTTCCATAGAAATTCATGTAACTGCACTCAGCGCGATTGTCACTATAGTTACCTTGATTATTATTCGGAAACTCTCACCAATCTTCTTGGGTAAGAATCCGCAGGAGGCTGAGAAGGATGCCTTCGTTCTCGCCAAGTTCTTCACGACCCTGAAAGTAGATTGGATAGTCGCGTTCGGACTTCTCTTTGGGAGCATCTTGGAGTTCGTTACTGCTGACTGGTCATCGATCTATGGACGTGAAGAGTTAGGCCTTGATGCTTCGCTCAGCGTGGTTCCCTACTTCATCTTCATCTTTGCGATGATTCTGGGGCGCTTTAATTTCAGCAAACTCGAGAAAAGATATAACTTAGAGAAGCTGGTTACAGTTTTTGGAATTGCTGGCGGCTTATCTATGGGCCTTGGAATCATCTTCGGCAAAGTGGTTGCCGGCTCCGCACCGATTCTTGGATTAGTGGTCTGCGGTATTGGATTTGCCGGTGGGGGATACGGCCTCTCCTTTATGTGGGCGGTATTCAACCTGCGCGGGATTGAGCGGAGCGATCTAGGAACGAGCGCGGTAATCTCGCAATTGGCGCTCTTTCAGAACCTCTCGGTCTTTGTGGTGAAGAACGTCGTAGCGATTGCAGCCGGAATCTTTGGGTTACCGATTGCGATGTTGATTCCCTGCATCATGTTGATGTTCGTTGGGTACTTCTTAAGACGTGCGAGCGTCAATTAAAACTTTATCTATCTAGCCTGAACCCTCGGTATTTCCTGGATCTGCGGCAGAAACATCATGTAACGTATATTTGTCGATTGCTTGCTCAACGACAGCGGCTGCAATCTTTCCTTCGAGAGCAAGTCGTGCCAGCGTAGCTACGACAATCGATTCTGCATCGACGCGGAAGTGACGGCGGAGCGCTCCGCGAGTGTCGGAGAGTCCGAAGCCATCGGTGCCGAGTGAGGAGAAGCGAGCGCCGAGCCATGGTGCGATTTGATCCTGAACGCTTCGCATGAAATCACTGACGGCCACTATTGGGCCGCTCGTTCCCTCAAGTTTCTGGGCTACATACGCTTTCTCAAGATTATTGGGGTGCATCATGTTGTGGCGATCTACCGCTAAACCATCGCGGCGGAGTTCATTCCATGAGGTCACTGACCAGATGTCGGCACTGACCTTCCAGTCAGTGAGCAAGAGCTCTTGCGCCTTGAGCGCCCAGTTAACAGCAACTCCCGAGGCCAGGATCTGCGCTTTCTGTGCGTCTGGTTCGGCGCCCTCTACACCTTCTACTCCTGCTTTGAGGTGATAGATACCTTTGAGTAAGCCCTCGACATCAAGTTTCTCTGGCTCTGCAGGTTGTACATAGGGCTCGTTGTAGACGGTGAGGTAGTAATAGATGTTCTCACTATTCTCGCCATACATGCGCTTGATGCCATCTTTGATGATGTGACCGACTTCGTATGCGAATGCTGGGTCATATGCGATGACTGCAGGATTTGTTGATGCAAGTAGATGCGAGTGACCATCTTCGTGCTGGAGACCTTCGCCGTTGAGTGTGGTCCGTCCTGCGGTTGCGCCCAAGACAAAGCCTCGCACAAGTTGATCGGCTGCTGCCCAGAATGAATCACCGGTACGTTGGAATCCAAACATCGAGTAGAAGATGTAAATAGGAATCATTGGTTCGTTATGAGTGGAGTAGGAACTTCCTACTGCAGTAAACGATGCCACCGATCCGGCTTCGTTGATTCCTTCGTGGAGAATCACGCCTGTTGTTGATTCCTTATAGGAGAGCATCAGCTCGCGATCGACAGCGGTGTACTTCTGCCCGTGCGGTGAGTAGATCTTCATCGTGGGAAAGAGTGAATCCATTCCGAAGGTGCGCGCTTCGTCGGGGATGATCGGGACGATTCGTGGGCCGATGCCTGGGTCCTTAGCGAGATCTTTGAGAAGGCGGACGAAGGCCATCGTGGTGGCGACTGCCTGGTGGCCTGAGCCACGCTTGGCGCTCTCGAAGGCAGATTCTGCCGGGGCTGGGAGTGGGCGCGAGGTTGCGCGACGTGAGGGAATGAAGCCACCGAGGGCGCGTCTTCGCTCCATGAGGTACTTATGCTCGGGTGCATCTTTCGGGAAGGAGAGATAGGGAGGTAGGTAGGGATCTAGCTCTTCATCTTTTATTGGTAGGAGTAGGCGATCGCGGAACTCCTTTAAATCTTCGGCGGTCATCTTCTTCATCTGGTGAGTGGCGTTGCGCCCTTCGAAGTGGGAGCCGAGCGTCCAGCCCTTGATGGTCTTTGCGAGGATGACTGTGGGTTGTCCAGTGTGCGTAGTTGCTGCTTGGTATGCGGCATAGAGCTTGCGATAGTCGTGGCCACCTCGTTTGAGATTCCAGATCTTCTCATCGCTCCAGTTGGCGACCATTGCAGAGGTGCGTGGATCTTTTCCGAAGAAGTGTTGGCGGATAAATCCACCATCTTCTGCTTTGTAAGTTTGGAAGTCACCATCGAGTGTGGTGTTCATGATGTTGACGAGTGCGCCTTCGCGATCTTGGGCGAGGAGTTCATCCCACTCTCGACCCCAGACCACTTTGATGACATTCCACCCTGCGCCGCCAAAGAGTGATTCCAACTCTTGAATGATCTTGCCATTACCGCGCACTGGGCCATCGAGGCGTTGCAAGTTGCAATTAACGACAAACGTTAAATTATCAAGTTGCTCGCGTGCGGCGAGGGAGAGTGCGCTGATGCTCTCTGGTTCGTCAATCTCACCATCGCCCAGGAATGCCCAGACCCGTTGTTCACTTGTATCTTTGATGCCGCGGTTATGTAAGTAACGATTAAATCGCGCTTGATAGATTGCATTGAGTGGGCCAAGTCCCATCGAGACGGTGGGGAATTGCCAGAACTCTGGCATCAGACGTGGATGTGGATATGACGAGAGTCCACCACCTACGTGTGAGAGTTCCTGACGGAATCCATCCATCTGTTGTTCGGTTAATCGTCCTTCGACAAATGCGCGACCGTAGACACCAGGGGATGCATGGCCTTGGAAGAAGACTTGATCTCCGCCACCGGGATGTTCGGGGCCGCGGAAGAAGTGGTTGAAGCCGACTTCATAGAGTGATGCTGATGATGCGTAGGTTGAGATGTGTCCACCGACTCCAACGCCAGGGCGTTGTGCGCGATGGACGGTGATGGCAGCGTTCCATCGGATGTATGCGCGGATGCGACGTTCTAGATATTCATCACCAGGGAACTCGGGTTCGCGATCTGGTGGGATGGTGTTGATGTAATCAGTGGTGCGAAGTGATGCGACGCCGACGCCATTTTCGCGGGCGCGTTGCAACATACTTAATAAGAGGTAGCGCACACGCTCTGGGCCATCGCTCTTGAGTGCGGCATCGAGGGATTGGTGCCATTCGGCAGTCTCTTCAGGGTCGCTATCGACCAGTTGATCTATCAACTGGATGTCAGTGTCTTTGGGGAGCTCCCGAGACATGTCCCTCCCTGCTCTGGTCGAGTATGGCCTTCCCTGTAGGCCCTTATCTTCCCCCCTTAACCCTCCAGGTTCATAATCGAGCGGTGCTCGCCCCCTCTTGCCAACCTCCCGCTTTGGTAGTGGGATTAAGGCTGGTTCTCTGGTCAAGGGTTGGCTGGAGTGTTGTGAGGGTGTGTAGGAAGGGAAGTGAGTGAGCAGCATAGGAATGGCTGCCCGGTTAGGGATAAAGCCGGGAGATGTGATCCTGGAGAGTGGAAAGCGTGCAGACGCTGATGAGGCTCTCAGGAGTGAGATTTTTACCGCCGCTGGTAGTGAGCCAGTGGGCGATGGTGCACAAGAGGTTGTTGATCTCGTTCTCCTCTGGTGGCGCGAAGATGATGGCGATCTCGTTGATGGTTTAGTGGACTCGCTTACCTTTCTCGATGCCCATGGTGTGATTTGGTTGTTAACGCCGAAAATGGGTCGGGCTGGCCATGTTGAGCCGAGCGATATTCAAGAGAGCGCGCAGACTGCTGGGCTTGCGCAAACATCGACTTTTGCTGCGTGTGCTGATTGGAGTGCGACCAAATTGACCGCTCCAAAAGGCGGACGGCGATAAAACCCTACATACTTACCTACTTGAGATAGCAGAGATAAACAGAAATAAAGGAGAAATCATGTCGGCACCTGCAGTTGGAACGATGGCCCCCGAGTTTGAACTCACTAATCAACATGGAGAGAAGGTTGCACTCGCTTCCTTTAGAGGCAAAAAGAATGTTGTCGTGATTTTCTATCCATTTGCATTCTCCGGTATCTGCACTGGTGAACTCTGTTCGCTCCGCGATGATCTCGCCGCATTCCAGAACGAGAACGTTGAGTTGCTTGCCATCTCATGCGATCCAATGTTTAGCCTCAAAGCATTTGCAGAACATGAGGGTTACAAGTTCTCACTCCTTGCAGATTTCTGGCCACATGGTGATGTCGCAAAGGCATATGGAGTCTTTATGCCAGAGCGTGGCATGGCATCTCGTGGCACGTTCATCATTGATAAGAGCGGCAAGGTCGCATGGAGTGTTTTGAATGGCCCAGGAGAGGCTCGCGATATTGCTGCATATAAAGCAGCCCTCGCAAAGCTCTAGTTTCAGGCGAGTTTTTATAGGTTAGACTTCTGCTCGTTGCTTCACTGGGTGGTTAGCTCAGCGGTAGAGCGCCTCGCTTACACCGAGGATGTCGGGGGTTCGAAACCCTCACCGCCCACAAGTACTCTCAAAAGTCGGTAGTTCTACTCACTGCTTTTTATTCGAATATGAACATCTGATTCTCGAAAGATTTGAATACCGGAGTAGGTCACAGACGTTTTTATTGCGATGGATCCATCCTCACGAAGATAGCGCCAAAAATTCTTGTTTTCTGTCAACCTTGGATTTCTATCATCGCGATAGTATTCCTTGTTTACATTGACTACATACGCCGTGTAGTCATTCAGATTAAGGAACTGGTTCGAGGGATCTTGCATGGAACCGCCCATTTTAAAATTGCTAAATGGACCATCAGTTCGTTTTTCGATAATGAGCACTTCTTCATTGCTGAGTTTGACTATTACGGATTCTTTTTTATCACCAAATGAATCGACTGAATCAAGGGATACCAAGAAAGACTCTCTAATTTTTTCCTTTTCAAAACACAAAATTTCATCTTCCGCAAACCAGCCGGCAAGAAACGCTTCCCATGAAGTTATTGCCTGCGATGAGCCCCACTGATTAGAGAGGATACCCAAATTGGATCCATTGATTGGGCCATGTCCAATAAAGCCTTGAAAGTGAAGGATTTCATGAATGAGATGCTCCCAAATATCATGTTTTCGTACTGAATTTAGGAATGCACCTCCCATTTCTCCATACACAGATATCTTTTGTTGACCCTCAGCAGTTTGGACTGTCTGTTCATGAAAGTAGAGCGCTGTTCCAAACTTCTTTTCTGCCTCTGTTGGAAATACGAAGTAAACGAACTTCGTGTCGGTGAAATCAAAAAGAGGATCCACAAGTGTTATGAGCTCCTGCAGTGCAACAGATTGAGGCTGGAGCTCCACTTTTGCCCCTTTCCCGCAGGGCGCGCAGGTATACCACTCTGCTCCTTTTGGTGCCCTTACCCAATCGTTACTTACTAGATGAGGGACGTATTGCATCTTTCCACGACTGAAATAAGTTGCCCAATCTTCAATCTTCTTCAGGTCATCTTCGTACATATAGTTAGGTTTTCCGTCGCCTGCCGCATTTGCGAAGTCAATTGGGACAATTGCAATCTTGACTTTACCTTTCAATGGCAAGACGTTCCTGATCGGGAAACCCTTCGCTCCTGCTCCCGTTGTATTGCCCGTTTCTTTTATTCGACAAGTTTCTAAATCCGATTGAAGACCCATATATGTGTTTATGACTGTGGGAGCAGCTGTCGGAGTCGGTGATTGTGAAGGGGATGGAGCAGGAGGAGACGAAATTTCGAAGGATTGGGATGGTGAGGGGGAAGGGGATTGGGATGGTGATGGTGAAGGTGAAGGTGAAGGTGAAGGGGATGCAGTGACGACGACCTTTGGTTTCTTGATTGCCACCCCTTTGCTCCAAACCAATTTCTTCCCAGACTTGATACAGGTGTATTTCTTTCCAGTAACTATCTTGGTGATTCCTGCTGATGGACAAGTGGTACCTGGTTTGATTGCGGCAAGGGAAGGCGAAGAGAAAGAAGTAATGAAAACTATAAGAGAAATTGAGAGTAGGAACCCCTTCTTCACTCTTTAATTGTCACTCATCACTATTGGATTTGTCTGCAGCATCCTTTAAAATAGGAGATGATTCGAGAACAAGAGAAGATCGCCTGTAGGTAGCGAGGAATCGAATTAGACAAAATGGTCAAAACCATCACCGCCCACAGGTACTCTCAAATAGTCACAGGTTTTGTGGCTCGTTAATTTGGATAGGGAAGTGCCCGGGAATATTCACTCATTAGGTAGGGAACAGAGTTTGTTCTGTACCAATCATCAAGGGGAGTGCCATAAGTTTCTTGGAAAGAAATACGCCAATCTTTTTCTTGGCTGAAGGCCGGGCGTGTAATCGTCGAGTCGAACTCCGGCCGTTCTTACGCTAAATCGAATTTAGATAGATCTCTCAGATCGAAATTTGACCCGATGCTTCTTCATCTCCGCGCTAATAGATTGACTAAATAGCTCAACGAAAAACCGAAGCCGATAACTGCATATAGGTAACCAAACCAGGTTATCTCTACCGGGATCAGCAATGTCAAAAGTCCAAGAGCGGCTGCACTAACGCACATGATTCG
>Ga0194129_10003848_pt1 | contig 20550 bp, 15 predicted proteins | sample TA2KigCa35mmetaG_FD_150862 | JGI IMG/M metagenome (GOLD analysis project Ga0194129, IMG submission 150862) | Freshwater microbial communities from Lake Tanganyika, Tanzania - TA2015038 Kigoma Deep Cast 35m | ecosystem: Environmental > Aquatic > Freshwater > Lake | place: Tanzania: Lake...
CGTGCCGGGTATCGCGACCTGGTACGGCTATGGATATCAAGGCAGGAATCTGCAAAACCAACTCCAGTTGACATCTATGACTTTTTCGAATCGGTATGTATTGATGAGGAGACGCTACGGAGAAAGTTTAGGGAGTGGTATGAACACCGTAACGCGGATGGCTCCAGAATTACGCCGATTCAAATTCGCCCACTCATCTCAACTGTTGACTCGCGACTTAAACCAGTTGCGAAGAATCAGATGTGGAACGCACGACTTGATTCAATGACATTCAGTGGGGTCCGGGAGAATGCCGTGTTTGGAGGAGCGCGATCCGAACTCGAACACAATCAGTCCCTGTGGCGCTCACTGCTAAACGAGTTCAAACTCTCAACGATCACAGTTGGGGGAAGAGCTATCTATGTCAGCTCAGACGTCCCGACCGATCGAATCGCAGAGGTACTTGGGTCTGTGCGCCGACCCGCCGTCGCAAGTAGTGTCCTGAGTGACTCCCTGTTCATCTCGTTTCTGAGAAGTGCCGAATGTCGAGTACGGAGATGGTCAGTCGTCATGCCGCAGCCTGTAGGCCCTGCTGCAAATAGGGGCCATTGGACACTCGATGATGGAACGCGATTGATTGAGGTGGAACGCGGTTGGAAGAAGAAAAATGAGAGGCTAAAGACGATCGGAGACAAACGGGATCGACCAATCGCACACGTACTCACGGTCACTAGCCCGCCTGCTGGGACTCCTGCTGGCTTGTTGGCAGACGCAAAGGCAGCATTTGGCGATATGGGGTCTGATGATCGCGGTGTGATCCTGCTCTATCCAGTGCGTGCGGAACAACACAAGGGCCCACCAGTATTGGCTTTCGAGTGCATAGTGCCGCAGCATCCAGTGCGACTTGGCTGGGTGGTGGTTGACTCAGGGCAGGATGCACCGATCGTCGCTATGTCGGATCCAGCGGGCGACGCCGGGATCAAGGGTGTCAAAGAGCAACGGCTCAATGTGGGTACGGCAGCACGAAAGCGTCGCGGCAAAACCAAACCACGTCAGAGAAGACGTTCCTCACGATAGATGTTCCGTGGGTGTTCCACGCTCAGCGATTTCGAATCTGAAGATTGAGGGTGAGTTGACTTTGGTCTGAGGCTTCGGCGATCGAGCCGAACTTATGTCGCTGGCGACTTGCCGTTTTGAACTTCGTCGATTTCAGGAGGTATTCCCGATGTTCGTCAGGATGTTTAACAGGTAATTTGGTGCAAGAAGTCGCGGATTTGAGTCTCGGCAACGGTCTCGACGACGGTAGATGCTTGGGTGGTCATGGTGTCTCTTGATGCAGTGGTCAGGGTGGGGGAGGGGTGTGCGAGGAAACGTTGCTATAGATGTTTCTGCCTGGAAAGTTGAGTTTGGTTACAAGCTGAGGTGTCAACTATTGGTTTGTCGAACTCACAACTCAACTTGAAAAAGCAGCGCAGCGTCTTTAAAGGCTTCGCACACCCGCAGAAACAAGAGTGTCCCAAGTTCTATCGAGCTTGTCCCTGGGTATCTCCAGATGCTGTTGAGTGCGATCCTCAGGTACCCAAATGACCATACCGCTCCGTGCTCGTGACAGCAGTACCCGATATCGATTTATGGCGAGAGACTCGTCGGAATCACGTTGCCACTTCTTCCCGACAAATCTCTGGGACTTCCAAGAATTCTCAAAATAGAAGTCACCACCCCAACACATGCCGACCCAGTCGAGTTCTAGTCCCTGGCAGTCGAACTCTGATGCTGCCACTTCCAGCGAGTAGGAAGACCGAACGTCATCTTGGTCATGGACGAACCAGTGCGCAAAGTTGACTCCCCGAAGAAATGGGGTCGACCGTTCAATCCCGAACGCTCGTAGTCGACGATCTTTCGAGGGTGCTACTAATCCGACCCTACAGTCCGATCGTGCTCGATCTCGTAGGTAGCCGCGCATCACAGACAGATCTCGGGTTGCCACAATCGGAAACTCCGTCCGGTTAGCAATCTCTTTTGCCTCGTCGATTCGACCCGCCAAGAGCGCTTCGATCCACGAAGTCACCGTCAGCGAGTGAGGCGATCGAATGCCAACAGATAGATGTAGTCGGTCATCGACGTGGTAGCTCTCAATCTGGGCTGAAGAGCGCTTGCTAAGTGACGTCGGTCCTATCATGGTCCAATTTGGACTCGTTGCGGCTGCCTCCAACCAGGCGGCAATTCCGGCTTCGCCGCGATCAATTTCCTGACCTGAACCAATCAGCGCGACTATCACCGCCCAGTCCGGATGTCGTTGCATAATTTCCAAGGCCGCGGAAGCTTCCGAGCACGAGATCTCGCCTTCGTGAAACTTTGACATCTGATGGGCACTCCATGCGCGTTGTGCTTCGTCGAAAACAATCACGTGTTCTGATGGTGGGTCAGTACGTCGGTACTCGCTATTGATGAAGGCGTGTACTGGTTGGACAAATCCGCGAACTGGCGCAGTGCTCGTGCCTCCTTTGCGACGGTGGTCAAGTTCGAGTGCGTAGGAAACCACTTTGACTAACGGCCCGTTTCCCGAGAGGTAGGTGCCAGTGAGATCTGGAGCCGATGAATCCGGCTGCGTAGCGCCGAGACCAAGGAACGTCTTGCCAGCACCTGGAACGCCGTCGACAAAGCAGATCACATGATTCCTGGAAGCGCGAGCGTCGGATATGAGTGATCGGACCATCTTCAGTGCGTCTTCAACCTGGTCACCTCTGTGATGTCGGATCTCGAGCACATCGTGATTAGTTGCAACGTGTCGAATGACCTCAAGGATCCCAGGCGTGCGTTCAAAACGGCCATCAACCCACTCCATGGCGTCGAGCGGATGAAGTGCCGTGGGGATATCGGTCGCCACCCTCGTGAGGAACGAGCCAAGGGCATCTGAGGATTCGACCCAAACCCGCTCATCATCAGCCAAGACTCTCTCAGCCGACACCGAACCTCGAACCAGATCGGTGAGCACGACCAATGGGATTACTGGTCTACCTATTGAAGTGGAATGAAGGTGCCTCAAACTGATTGCATAGTCGGAGACCTGAAACTCGGCAGCGCGCAGCGAGCGATTCTCGCCAGTCTTGAACTCAATGACGACGATGCACGACTTTGTGAGAACGATGCAGTCAACTCTCTTCTCCACTCGCGGAATCTCAAATTCGAGTCCAATCCACCAGTTCTCTTTCTCGGGAACCCTGAGATCGTCGTAGGCGCGATCCAGCGCCGCCTTGGTCATCAGCCAGGCAGATCGAGATTGAGTAGTTGCGTCAAGTCCTGAGCGGTTGGCCCTGGCGATGAGACGCTCAAGGACTTCGTTGGTGGTTGTCGAACGGAATTCGCTGTAGCTCGAGAACCACCAGCAGTTCGCGGCTGACTCGCTATGGGCCATAGATCACCAAGCTTGTGTTGAGAATCGACGCTCCACATACCATTTGCAAATTTTCTCAAGTCTTGCTGAGATTCGCCGATCATCATCATGCTCCATGAGAGTGATCACGGAGTAGCCAAGTCTGCGGAGCTGGTCAGCCTTGCGGCGGTCTCGCCGACGATTGTTTGCGATCTTCTGCCGCCACCATTGGCGATTCCGCTTGGGTTCGACGTAGCAGCGCGGGCACCCGTGCCAGAAGCAGCCATGCACGAAGACAGCAATGCCGTAGTCGGGGAGTACTAGGTCGGGCTTGCCGGGTAGATGGCTAGTACGAGACGTATGTCGGATGCCAACCTGTCTAACGATCTTCCGAACACGTCGCTCGGGCTCTGTGTCTCTCGTTGCAACTCGACGCATCCGCTCTGCAACTTCAGGTGTCGGCCTCAGCGGCTCAAGCTTCAGTGGCACGCCGAACACGGTACTTGCCTCGCGGGGCTTTGTCTGCAGGGTTGATGCGATGCGATTGATTTCGGGATTCTGTACGCGAAGCGCCAGTAGGTCGCTGCCAAAATTACTCCAGAATCCTGTTGCTCCCCTCATATAGGGTTGCGGTCGAGATGTCACCAACAGCCCAGATAATGAAACTCCATCGCACGCTCCGCGGAAACTCGCAGACAGACAGAGAGGTAGAGCATCTTCGAAGCTCGAGCTTTGGGCTAGACGACCTGGCCATAATCACGCATTACCTTCACGCACCGAACCCGAGATATCGCCAGCACTACAAGCGAATGATGCAGACCCGAAATCTCCTCGACGTCGTTGACGTGTTTGAAATGACACGGTTCGCTAGCCGGGTTGTCTTTCCCCCCATTGACGAACCGCGGTTCAGGTTCATAGATCTCTTTGCTGGTATCGGTGGTATGCGCCTAGCCATGCAGCAAGCAGGCGGGCAATGTGTCTTTAGTTCTGAATGGGACGCCTCAGCTCGAATGACGTACTTTGCCAATTTTGGAGAAATTCCCTTTGGGGATATAACGAGTATCGCAAATGAGAACCGTCCTTCGCTGGAAATTCCGAGTCACGATATCCTCGTCGCCGGATTCCCGTGCCAAGCGTTCTCTATTGCCGGTTTCAAGGGTGGTTTCGATGACACCCGAGGCACACTCTTCTTCAATCTGGTACGGGCAATTGAGGACCACAAGCCAAAGGCGTTCCTGTTGGAAAACGTCAAGGGTCTTGTCTCACACGACCGTAAGAAGACATTCAGGCGTATCCTCGAAGTTCTTCGGGAAGAGCTGGAACCCGCCTATCACGTCAAGTGGAAAATCGTAAATGCCAAGGACTTCGGAGTTCCGCAGAATCGAGAGCGGATCTTTATCGCAGGATTCAGGAGTATCGCTGCCTTTGAGCGCTTTGAATTCCCCGCTGGAAGGGAAACTGCAAAGCGAATTGAGAACATTCGAGAGAGGGAAGTTGTCGACACAAAGTACTACTTGTCTCAGAGATATTATGAGACGCTCGTGCGACATCGTAAACGTCACGAAGCGAAAGGAAACGGCTTCGGCTTTGAGATTAGGCAGGATAATGACTTTGCAAATGCAATTGTTGTAGGGGGAATGGGTCGTGAAAGAAACCTCTTGATTGACAAGCGGCGACGCGTCTTTGAGCCGGCTACTAACATTGTCGGTGAAGTCAATGAGTTGGGGATTCGGCGAATGACACCTCGAGAGTGGGCCCGACTGCAAGGCTTCGATGAACGATTCAAGATTCCAGTTTCCGATGCACAGGCCTATAAGCAATTCGGCAACTCCGTCGCCGTGCCAGCGGTTGCAGCGACTGCCAAAGCGATTGCAAGAGCACTCGGATTTGAACGTAAGTGACTGAGCCTCAGGATCCTAGACGTCGAAACAGTCGAGGAAGTGAGCCACGGAAGCGATCGCGTAAGAACAAGGGCGAGTGGGCGGAACTTTATGCGTTTGCCTCGATGCTCGTAGACGGCAAAATCCGCGTATGGGGACATGGCAATGAGAGTGCTCCAGGGTTCGTACATCTGACTGAAGTCCGTAGAGACGTTTCGCGTGACTCTGAGCATGTTCGAATCCGTGGCAATCACCTTGACTTAATCCACGCTGGGCACAGAATTGCACGAAGTTCAATTTCCGCGAATCTGCGGAAGTTTCGCAGTGAAATCCTCCGAGGTGCTTCTCCAAGAAGAGGGGAGAAGGGGGCTTTCCGTCCGCCACATGGCGAGGCACTGCTGAGACAGCTGGCATTTTTTAGCGATGGTGTCGGGGGCCGCACAAAGTCTGATCTGCACATCAACGTGAGGGACCCGCTCGTGGGTCCGACCGGTCTCGAGGGTTACACCATCAAATCGTTCATGGGCGCACCTCCAACCTTGCTCAATCCGTCGGGGGCTACGAAGTTCAAATACTCGATTATGCCGAGCGTTCCGGCAGCCCGATTGGAGATGCTCAAGCAAATGAAGGGCGTCAGGCTCAAGTTCCAAGCACTCGAGGAGTGGGGATACGAACTCCAGCTATGTGAAATGAACGAGACGTTTCGGATGAATCTCGAATTGATCGACGTTCGGATGCCCGAACTCGTGGCTGAGTTGCTTCGGTACTTCGTGACCAAAGAACGAGGTGACTCCAGCATTCCAAGTCTTGTTTCGGCAATTGCCACCAGGAATCCACTTCGAATTGGCCGACCCGAGATTTGGTACAGCCACAAAGTCAAGGATCTCTTGGAGGCATCGTCTTACGGAATGGTGCCCAGTTCTCCCTGGGATGGGCGACGATCTGCAGCCGGCGGTCTGATAATCGTAGATTCGGAAGGTAGCCTGTTTTGTTTGCCACATCGAAGTCGCGATGAGAACCGTGATTTCCTTTACCGGACAACTTCACTGGTTTCACCAGGGCATGCTGAGAAACTTGGTAATGGATTAGTGACCGGTTCCAGGCGAAGTTGCACGATTCAAACTTGTCTGCAGATCAGGTACCGAAGCGGCATTGCAATCAAGTGAACACCCTGCGAACAAGCAGTGAAGCGGGAGACGCTGCGCGTCTGCCCAAACCCAAGGTTACGAATTTGGACGCATCCAACTGGTCCTGGGGGAACTCGAGCTACCAATAACGGATTTCACGGGTGACGGTACTTTCCGTGCCGCTCTGGGCAGGCGAGGGAATTCGAATGTGGTTGATGACTGAAAATTGTGGCGCGATGCAGATGTCAGATAGGTTCACTTGCGACAATGGTTGGAAAAATGGGCACCAGTGGTACGTCAGAGGGAATTCTGGAAGCAGTTCCATTGAGAAATCGGTCATCACTTCTCAAGAAGGTGCCGAATCAGCGAACGCAGTCAGTTTACTTCTGTCGCACCTATCAAATTGCAGTTCATCACGGCGGAAGCTCTGGGGGTGTCTGGTATCCCCACGGTCAAAGACGAACGACCAGAGACGGAATTCTGCATGAACTTCTGGAATATCGAAATGAGCGAGGCAAACAGTATTGGGTTATCTCAGAGCCGGCATTGGCGATCTGCGGAACAAGCTGTGCGATGGTGGTTTCCGACGATGTCGAAGAGGACTTTGATGGCATCGACCGGATATTCGCAACTGCTCCGAGATCTCAGAGCGTTCCATCTTTGCGAACGTTGGCACTCTGGCTGCGCCAGTTGCGTACCAAATCGCCGTCAGATGGGCTCAAGGTTTATCTGACTGAGTCGAATCCATCACCCCGAATATCGAAAGAGAGTGGGCATGAGTGGCGTCTAGTTGCAGGTGCGGAAGGGTTCAGTGGAATTCATCCCGAGGCTTCAGGTCTTGATCGAGATCCTTCCCCCCATCTCGCCGCAGTTGGTGCAGCCATCACTATGTGGCTTTCGGGAGACGTGCGACCAATTGACAAGTTTTGTGAACGTCAATGGTTTGATTGGGATTGAGGTAGGACACTTTGTGGAGCTGACTGTCAATGGTTGCCGTATCCGCCCGTACGCGCGTCTGGAGGGCACCTATCGACTTGCACACGCAAACCTTGCGGGAGCGAACCTGTACCGGGCTCGACTGACCAGGGCAAACTTGGAAGAGACAAACTTCTCGAATGCAAATCTCTTTGAGGCGGATTTGTTTCGGGCAAATCTCGAACGTGCAAACCTCTGTGGGGCGGACCTTAAGAACGTGAACCTCACCAAGGCGTGCCTCGTCGGCGCGAATCTCGCAGGCGCGAATCTCGCAAACTCGCTGCTCATCGAAACGGACTTGACAAATGCAAACCTCGAAGGTGCGAATCTGAGTCAGGTTCGGTGTATTTCAGCAGTGTTTATGGGTGCAAGAGTTGTTGACGCGAACCTATTTCGAGCCTTTGGAACACAAGCGAGTTTCAACGGCGCGAATCTCGAAGGCGCCGACCTGTCCGAAGGTGTGTTCGTCGGAGCGGACTTCACCGAGAGCCTGCTGACTGGAACTCGGTTCAGGGGTGCAGACCTCAGGCAGTCGATCCTTCCAGAATCGCATCGAGACTTGGCCAACGATCATCCGATTGAATCAGTCGAGATTGAACTCGAGGAGTGAAGATTTGAATCCGCCCCTGGGCTCGCTGAGCGTTTCATCTTGTAACGGCGCGGGAGATTTGCGTGGTTTTCTACCCAGGCGATACCCTTTGCGTCGACGCGTGAAGTCCTACGTTAAGTACCTGACGTGGGCCAAACTTAGCGGTGGGTTGGGGGTGTGAGTTATGAAAATGATTCCGAAGACTCCCTCAATCGGAACAGCGTCTTCCGAGCGCAAGGTCTTTCAGCTCTTGCAAGGGTTACCTGGCTGGGATGATTGGGTGGCCCTCCATAGTCTTCGGCTCGACTGGCACCTAAATCAGATTGAGGGCGAAATTGATTTTCTGCTTATCGGGCCGGCGGGGATCTTTGTCGTCGAGGTAAAGGGGGGACGGGTTGAGTTCGACGGCAATGTTTGGACATCAACTGATCGGAAAGGGGAGATCCACCTCCTGACAAAGGCACCCATGCGCCAGGCTTCAGACGCAATGTGGTCACTCAAGACGAAGCTGTGTGGGCAGGGTTCACGCGAAGTCAGAAACGCTGCAAAGTCGGCCCGCTGGGGTTGGATGGTGATTGCCCCAGATAGTCAGATCCACTCTCCTTCTATTGAGTGGCATCCTGACAAGATTCTTGGCTCGGGGGCGATTTCGAACTACGAAGCGTTTTCGACTGCCCTCGAGAAGTCTGTCCGGCACCACGTCAATCAGGATCCGAAACGTCATGAACTGACAGCTCCTGAGATTTCGGACCTGGCTCAGTCGTGTCGGCCCATTTTCGACACAGTTCCATCTTTGAAGGAGGAACTGCTGCATCTTGACGAAGTTGCTATGGCCTTGACAAATGAGCAATACAAGGTGCTCGATTGGGCCCTCGATAATCCCAGGATTATCTGTACAGGTGGTGCCGGTACGGGAAAGACTCTGGTCGCACTCGAAGTTGCGCGGCGGCGAAGAGATTCAGGCCTCGCGGTCACGTTCACATGCGGAAGTCAACCACTCCTCGACCTGCTGGCACGGCAGCCCCGAGTATCGGGAATCAACTTTGTCCATTGGTCGCAAGCGACCTCGTCGCCAAAAGCCGACTTTCTGGTGGTTGATGAGGCCCAGGACTTCCTCGGGGCAGAGTTTGAAGCCGTTGTCGCAGGCCTCCTTAAGTCAGGGCTGACGCATGGCGAGTGGTTCTTTGCACTCGACCCGAACCAGCAGTCTGGTTTGATCAAACCGTTTGATGGAGAGTTCTATGACATTCTCAAGTCCTACGCCACTGTGATGCGCCTCAACAAGAACGTTCGTAACACACTGACCATCATCGAACAAACTCGCTGGGCAACCAAGGCAGATCTAGGTGTTGAGGGGACAGGTTCGGGGCCGAAGGTGGTATGGGCACCGCCCGTAGAGGGCTCGACCGAAGGGGATCTCGTGGTTAAGGAGGTGAGGCGTCTGCTTGATGAGGAATCGACGCACCCCTCCGAGATCGCAATTCTCTACCTGAACCCAGCGGCAAAGCCATCCTTTTCCGAGGAGGCGCTGCAGGAACTCGGGGTTCCTCTGCTCAATGTTTCCAGCGCTCTTCATGTATCTGGTGTTACATTCGCTTCGGTTAGTGATTTCAAGGGTTTGGAGCGTCAAGCAATTCTGATAGTTGGTGCAAGAAACCTTGACGAGATATCAAACCCGCTACACCACCTTTACACGGGTATGAGCAGAGCCAAGGGTTTCCTCTGGATAGCTACAACGCCAGAGCTCGGGGACCTCATCCAAAACGCCGAAAGTCAGCCAGTCACATGAGCGCTCGACAAGAAATCGCAGAGTATCTCCGCAGGCATCTGATGGGTCCCACCTTCGGGTCCGGTGAAATGATTCCCGATTTGCCGCACGAGTTGTACACCGTGGCGGTTCTGTTTCCGCCAAACGTCGAGGTGAACGACATCGAAGATGAGTCCGAGGGCGTCGACGGAGACGGTGAGCACGAAGATCCAGTACCTCTATCGGGCCAACTCCGTCCATCGAGTATGGGGTTGTCATGCGTCGTAGATGTGGACGAGGTGGTAGTCGACCTCAGCGCCGCACAGTATGAGCACATTGATGGTCGCTGGAAGAGGAGTCCGTTCGTTGAGACTCTCAAGATCTGTCGCGGTCAGGAGAAGAACCCCTTGCTTCTTGGCGGCAGACTCGAGGTTGTTTCGCGTTGGCGAGAGTCGAGCATTCCTGGACGTTGGAATCTCACGGTCGCCGTTGTTAACCGGTCAGCTTTTCCGCCAGCGTCCGAAGGCAAGAAGGGAATCGCTGCAGCATGCCTCTATCAAGTCGCATTCACGGTGCGAGCTGACGGGGGAGCACTGTACCCTGCTTCGGGTGTAGAGCAGCCTGCACTCAACACAGAAGAAGAAGACGAGTTGGCGTTTCGATACCGAGGCAAGATTTCTTACGGTGTCGGCCATGGGTGTGCCGTGTCTTGGGACGACTCCGTACTGGAACCATGTGAGATCTCAACTGAGTCAATTCCGAGCCACACCGTTCCCACGCTTGCTGCACGAGAAGGCAACGATGTGTGGCTCGGCGCCGCGTGGTTATCCAACATAACAGTCGATCAGGTGCCACGACTTGGCGAACTCGTCAAGGCTTACTCCGATGCCATCGCTGAGATGGTGGCTCGGACACAACCCGTGAACGATAGAGAAACCGAAGCGATGAATCGCCTTGTGAGTCGCATGGAAGAGGCGCGTGATCGCATGGCTCGAGGGATCGAATTGCTCCGTGTTGATGAGGTCGCCTTGGAGGCTTTCAGGCGCGCGAATAGAGCAATGGTCGATCAACGTTGGGCCAGTGACAAGATCTCTGTTCTGAAGGGACGGCTTCGCTCACCGAAAGAGAACATCAACGCCACTCCCTCGGAGGCCGAGCTCCGAGCGCTCAACTTTACGTGGCGGCCCTTTCAGCTCGGATTTGCGCTGATGCTTGTGGAGTCCTTGGCGAACGACGAGAGTGAATGGCACGAGACGGTCGATCTCATCTGGTTTCCAACGGGAGGAGGAAAGACCGAGGCCTACCTTCTCGTTGCGGCTTTCATTGTCGTCTTGCGAAGACTTCGGGATCCCGTTAGGGGTGCGGGTACCGCGGTACTAAGTCGGTACACCCTCCGGCTCCTTACTGCACAGCAATTCCTAAGGAGCTGCACACTCTTCTGTGCCCTGGAACTATCGCGACGTGCAGCCTCCGAAAAGCTAGGTTCCACGCCATTCGAGATTGGTCTGTTCATCGGTCAAGACTCCACCCCGAATACGTGCCGGAAGGCGCTTGAGCTGATTGAAGAAGGAGAGGTGACACCTGAAGTGAGCCCATTCGGCTTGCGTCAGTGCCCTTGGTGCGGTACGAGACTGCTACCCGACGAGCCTGGTGGCGAACACGGTTACCACGCGTCGAACAGCGATTTCTACTTTTCCTGCCGAAATCAAAGTTGCGCATTCGTCGATCGCCTACCAATTCAGGTCGTCGACGACGCGATGTTCAGCCAGCCCCCAACCATGGTCCTCGCGGTCGTAGACAAGTTTGCGTTGCTGCCCCGCGAACCCAAAGTCGGAAAATTCCTCGGTTCCGACGAAAGATTTCAGCCACTTTCGCTAATCATTCAAGACGAAGTCCACATGCTGGGATCAGCCCTGGGAACGGTCTTCGGTCTCTATGAGGCAGCCATCGATGTGATCTGTCGTCACTTCTCGGGTGGAAGAGGTCCAAAGATCGTCGCTTCTACAGCCACGACTCGTGACTCGAGGAGGCAGATCGCAAATCTCTTCGGCCGAGAAGTGAGGGTATTCCCGCCTTCTGGGCTAACCGAAGATGACAGCTTCTTTGCTCTCGCTCAAGCAACTCCTGGACGAACGTACCTCGGAGTTCTCTCCCCCCATCACAGCCCTTCAATGAGCCTTATTCGTATTGCCGCGCTACTCGCACAATCGGTGATGGACGTCAGGATGAACTCAGATGAGCGTGACGCTTACTGGACAAACGTGATCTATCACGGATCTCTTCGCCTGCTGGGCAAGACCCTAGTTTTCGCCTCTGACGACATACCTGACTGGATTGGGAGGTATTCAGCTGGATCTACGGAGTCGCGCCAGATACGTATAAATCAAGTTGAACAAATGACCAGCAATGTTCAAGACTGGGAGATTCCGAAGGTTCTCGAGCGTCTTTTTGTTCCGGCTGGCAAACCTGAAGAAGCCTTGGCAATTCTCTGTGCCACAAACATGATCTCGGTCGGTGTTGATGTACCGCGGCTGGGGCTGATGCTCGTTCACGGACAGCCAAACGGCACGTCGGAGTACATTCAAGCCTCTAGTCGAGTTGGTCGACAGTCCACACATCCAGGTTTAGTCGTAACGCATTATTCAAAGACCAAGACTCGAGACACCTCACACTACGAGACCTTCAGGCCGTATCACCACTCGCTGTATAGGTACGTGGAACCGACGAGCGTGACACCACTTGCACTACCAGCTCGCCAGCGGGCACTGCCAGCTGCCCTTGTCGGAGCAGTCCGCATCATTCATGGACTCACAGAGAATGATCATGCGGGGAACGCGCAATTTGGCGAGGCCGAATATCAACAAACTGTCAGAACGCTCAGCGACAGGCTTGCTGCCACTGGAGACACAGATGCAACACGCGCTTCCGAGCACCTTGAAGAATTGGTGCGGGACTGGTCGCAACGATGTAGTAAAAAACTTGTGTTTGAGAGTGCAGACCGAAAAGTCGACAGTTTGATCTGTGACTTTGGCGAGCTGCGACCGAAGTCTTGGCGATGTGGACGTTCATTCAGGAACGTTGATGTCGCTTGCGACGTGGGGGTCGGGAAACGTGGGTGAGTCGAAACGAATCATTCGAAGAGTTGCGGCTGTTAGTCCGTTTGGAACTGGGGCAATCTGGGAGGACAATCGCGAGTCCTTTGTCGCGATGGATATCTCACGCTGGCCGAAAGACGCTGGCACGCCGATTGAGCTCAAGCGCCTGGAGGACGATCTCCAGGTCGCGGGTTTCAGAATGCCACCAAGACAGAATTCACGAGAGAGGAAGCCACTGCCCTTCTACCGATTTCCTGAATACCTCTTCTGCCCTGCATGTCGTTCACTTAAACAATACAAATTCGATGACGATCAAGTACGACCAACGTGTCAAAACTCGAAGTGTGCTCGAACCACACTTGTTCCGGTTCGCTTCGTGAAGATGTGCGCTGACGGCCACATCTCTGACGTGGATTGGCATTGGTGGGCTCATCGGGGCGCGAAGGAGAGTACCTGCCAGGAGAAGCACTCATTGGTCTGGAGGGAATTGGAAGGAGGTATCGGACTCGAGGGATTGAGTGTGGAGTGCAGGAAATGTGGAGCGAAACAGAACCTCAAGGACATTGGGTCGATTCCGTTTAGGTGCAGTGGACGACATCCCTGGGAAAAGATCGAAAAGTCAATCAACTGTGATGCTGATGTACTTGTGACGCAAAGAGGAAATCACAATGTTTGGACTCCGAGTTTGCGAACCGCACTCGATATACCTCCCGAGTCGAATTGGGAGCCTGACGATGACCTGCGAGAGTTGCTGCGTGAGAATTCAGAATTCAAGAACCTATTGGGACAGGCACCTGGTGGATTCTTCGAAGCACAACAACTCAGGGGAATCGCCGCTCGGCTTCGCATCCCATTGGAGAAAGTTACGCAGCTGTTGGAGCAGGAAAGAGCCGGAAGTCGACAAGAGAGCCCCGAGACTCAATTGCCACTTCGGGTAGGGGAGTGGCGAGCATTTTTGAGGTCGGAGAGTGCCGATGACCGAAGTCGTTTTGTGGTTGAGAAAGTTGACTTGAGTTCTTCACGAAATGAGCCTGGCGGGAATGCGACCCTGACGTGGATTTCTCAAATTTCTCAAGTTGTTGCGGCTCGTCGGCTCCGCGAAGTCCGAGCACTTCGCGGGTTCTCCCGAATCAAAGATGTTGGTGAGAGTTACAAGAACTCGACCGTAAAGATGGTTCCGTGTTCGTTGGATCCGTCCGTCAAGTGGCTACCTGCAGTTGAGATCTACGGTGAAGGAGTCTTCCTCAGTTTCAACGACGAAGAGATGCGAAAATGGGAAGCTGCACCAGAGGTCCGAGCTCGAGTCTCGGGACTGATCGGCAGCAGCGTTCCTCGCCTAGGTGACGTTGTCGAGCCACCAGTGTCGCTGCCGCGGCTTTATCTCTTGCATACACTCTCACACTTGTTGATTCAGCAATTAATCTTTGACGCTGGCTACCCGGCCGCATCAATGCGGGAGCGTTTATATGTCTCTGGGGCAGATTCCGAAGATGCCATGTGTGGTCTACTTGTCTATACGGCGTCTGGAGACACCGAGGGCAGTATGGGCGGTCTTGTACGTCAAGCAGAGCCAAGTCGATTCGTCAATACGTTCGCTCGCGTGCTTGAGCGCGCGCAATGGTGCTCGCTCGACCCCGTATGCTCCGAGACGCGCAGCGGAGAAGCTGGCGTAAACCAGGCGGCCTGTCATGCCTGTTCATTGATACCAGAGGTGTCTTGTGAACTGAGAAACCTATATCTTGACCGTTCGTTGATCATCGGCAGCAACTACTCTTACTTTCGGTAGCCAATATGTGTCTCAACTTGCCGCAATACACCCAGTTAGACGATGATCAAAAGAGGGTGTACATGCTTCCAATGAGCGGTCGAAATCTGATCTCGGGTCCTCCGGGTACGGGTAAGAGTGTTATCGCAATACATCGAGCGGCAGCGATGGCCAAGAAGGGAAAGCTGCCGACGATTCTGATGTTCAACAAACTGCTGCAGTTGTGGACCGCGAAAGCATTAGAAGAGGCAGGAAGAATGGCTGCCCTGAATAAGTCAGCTGTAGAGAAGTTGCAATCGAAGACATCTGAGGCATGGTTCAAGCAGTGGTTTCTGGAAACTTTCGGTTTAACTGCGCCTACGGTCGATGTGGTGATAAATCCATCTGTGAAGATGCCAACGAAGTATCCCGGAAAATGCGAAGTGTGTCACCAGGCCACCAGGCAGGGCATAGATCTGGCAGTACGTTACGGATCTGGGGGCTGGCTAACGGTTCACGAAGCGTGTCTTCAAAAACTAAATGAGAAGAAGTCAGAAAGTGCCTACAAGCCCATCGACTATCAGGGTTGTGTGCGGATTGCTGAACCCAAAATGGAGTCTGCTCTTGAAAAGGCAGCCGGAATCCACATGCTTATCGATGAAGGACAAGATCTGCCGAATTCGGCCTACGTGTTGCTCTCTGAGTTTTGCGAATCCCTAACGGTTTATCTGGACTCCGCACAAACCATTACTGAACACAAGAGCACGGAGGAAGAGATTATTGGGATACTCGGAATCGAGGAAGATCGTCGACAGATCCTCAAGAAGAACTATCGGAATGGCAAGGAGGTGCATCAACTGGCCGAGAAGTTCAGGCCGGGTCACATGGTCGTGGGGGAGAGCCCCAAACGCAAATGTTCGGATAAACCCAAGCTGATCGGTTTCAGTTCTAGGTATGAGGAGTCAGCCTGGATCGCAACACTCGCAAGGAACTATTCGAATCTGAGTCTTGGCGTATTCGTGAGAACGAAGAAGCGTCGAGACGCCATCGAAAAGGCGCTTTCGGACGAAGAAATCACGTTTCAGATCTACAATCCCGATACTCGTGGGCAGTCGTTTGATCCGTGCAAGAAGGGAATCACGCTTGCCACACAGAACAATGCGAAAGGTTTGGAATTCGACATCGTCGTCGTGGCAGGTATGGACGAGTGGCCGTCCGAGATCCCGGATTGGCTTTATGGTCAGTTCTACGTTCTAATCACGAGGTCGAGAGACCGCCTCTTTCTGTCATATGTTGGAAAGTCGAAAGAAGATCTTCCGAGGATGATGACCTCAGACCGATTCAAGCCATTGATTAGCGGGAACCTCATAGGCAACGAGTTCCAGCAGTGAGAAAACCTAAGACTCAGAGCGAGTCACTGGAGTTACACGATCGAGATCCCGTCCAGGTAGGAGCAACTGGAGTGTTGGTTGGGGCGTCGACGGATGATGTATTAGCAATGATTTCGACGGGCGTTTTGCTGGATCCCCGTTTGCGATTCGATCCAGACTCTGCTGCTAAGCGATTCCTGACACCTCCCTTGCCTGTCTTTGGCGACCGGGTGGAGACATGGTTCGAGAGCGAAGTAGTTGAGCGCCAAACTCCAGGCAGTCCGGTAGCGCTCGAGATTGAGTCGTTGGTCAGTGAAGTCGGAAAGTTATCGACATCTGGACTCTCGGCTTACCCTGCTACTTGGGTTGAAGGTGTGATCTTTCGTAACACAGATGAGTGTGAGCGATTTCGGGATAACTTGCTGACTCTTGGTCTAGAGGGAAGGTTGGGTCGAATTCGGATCGATGTGAACCCTGACAAGTTTGGAGCAGATTCAGTCGACTCGCGTACTGATCTAGTCGAGTTTTCTCTGGGTGAGCGACAGAAGATACAACGGGTGTTTCGGGTAACAAGCGCAATCGCAGTGTCATTTGCAGCTCGACGTGACAAGAGAACCACTAGTCATGCGGTTCGACTCCTTAAGGGATTAGTTAAGAAGAGCCCCACCTCTGAACACGACGGGGATACCCCTCTCCTTGACGGGATCCTTAGCCACAGGATCGGCACATCATCAGTAGCACGAGGTTCAATTGAAGAGTTAGTGATCGTCTGGTCCAACGTAATTATTGACGATGACTATTCGAATCCCAAGCCAGTCAGCACGCTGCTGGAAAATCTGGAATCAACTCTCGAGGGTGATGCATCCTTCGAGAAATACTCCAGTGAGGTCAGCAGGCGCTTTACCGAACTCCGGAATCTGGTTGATGGAAAGAGCAAAATGAGTCCGTATTCGATCAGCGCAGATACGTCGGGAATCACCCGAGTTCTAGATGCACTTCAGCTGATGGTGATGCGAAGATCACCACTGGATCTACTTGAGATGCCGCGAAGAGACCACATGGCATCTCCTGGAGTCTTCATGCTCGCTGCCTATTGGTGTGGTCTCTCTACTCCACGAACCAACCTGCAAGAGGTGATTGTGGCAGAACCATTACTAAGTGTTTTGGTAGATCTAGAGGTGAATGCAGTCTCCTCTGGAGAGTCCACTCCCTCGGTGGTCTCTAGAAAATTCTTGGTTGAAACGGATTCGTCATCCGCTCGAAGAGTATTCGACTTCACAGTTAATGGAGAGACTGCGGCTGCCCCGGTCGGCTCATCGTGGAAGGACGAGGCAACTCCTCCTAGTGCGGAAAACCCAGCGAATGACCAGTCGCTGTCAGTGAATCTTCGACGGGAGCCCGTTGCGCGATATTCACTTGGCGATTATGAGGCAGAGATTCGTGACGGGGAAATCAGGATATTTGAGAAGGAGCCAAAGCAAACGAATAGGCGTACCCGCGCGGGGGATGCCCCGAAACCCCACTGGAAGGATCGACTGTGAGTCGCTCGAGGCGATTCAGAGTTTCACACGTCACAAGCGATGGCAATCGTGCCTTCGCAAGACAGAACGTCAACGCACGGATGGACAGCGATGCAGTACGAGAACACATCTCGAAGACTCCCCACGGACTCAAGGTAGTGGTCGAACTAAAAAAGACCCGGGCCGAGTGTCTTGAGTGCGACTTTAGAATTGCGCCCGGGCCGAGATTTCAGTTTGTTCTGTTTGACGCTGAGAACCACGGTCGAATAAGTCAGCTAGTGTGCGCACAACGTGATGAGAAACTTGTCTTGTCGTTAATCCAGAGCATTCGGAATGGCAGTGTTTGTCGAGATGACCTCTAGCCTCACTGTTCCCAAGTCATCGCTAAGACATTGGCCCCAAGTTGACGGCTGAATGGGAATCGTGTTGCATCATCTTCTGCTGCCCGGCCGTGGCGGTCGATTACCCCTATAAAGCACTACCGCGTATCTCGGATCAACCGAGCGGGGCAGCGGCAGGGCCTTGGGTGCACGAAAGACTTGGACGGCCGAAACTTCTGGGGCGAACGTCTGGATGGTGATTAGCCGACCCCTGATCATTGATTGTGGTGCCTTTTCAAGACTTGGCTTAAAGGTTTGTGCCGCCTTTTTGGCATCCAGGACGATGATGTTTCTAGTGTCGGCGAGAGCCCACACCGCCTGATCCACGTCGGCTGGTTTGTAGGGCAATACCAGTGCCTTGGCTATACGTTTCAATAGGTAATCAGCAGCCTTGTCAGATGCGAACGGTTTACTTCGAATCTTCCGGAGCTTCTCGTTAGCAATGGCACGACGTCGTAGGAGCTCGGCATAGGCGAGTTTCCATCGCTCTGGTCGCTGAGTGGACACCGGAGTCAGTGACTTTGTACTTGAGAGTCGGAAGCGCTTCGCCTCCACTTTGCTATCACGCACAAACTTAGAGCTCGTGTGGGCAACTTCAATGTTCAGCGCCGCAACAATTTCATCGACGTCAGAATCCGTATAGCTGTATTGATCTTGGCTGGCAAGATCCCCAACTTTCCGAATGCGGCGCAGTGCATCGGCCACAGTCCTGTTCGCGTCCTTTATGAAGTTGGTTCGCTTTTGGTTCACGTTCACTCCTTGTTTGTGACACTCTACTTAAGCGAGACGCAAACCCACCTGAGTTGAACAGTGTGGATTCGTTGAGTCAATTGATGACTTAATGGGACTACAGATTTCTGTTTGAATTCTTCATCAGAGAAAAACAAATTGCTTCAGGTTTTTTTCTCGGGGTCCACCCCCGATACTGGTTCGTGCGAGCCCGATGCTCGCGCGAATATCGCCATACTCAACACATAGAAAGTAACTGAGGTACCGAATATGCCACTCTTCAATTCCGACGACTACGCAAACCTGCACCCTGAACGAGACCAAGTTCCGTCGGGGATGCTCGACGAATCGTTCATGATCGACTTCTTCGTGATGTACACCGATTGGTTCGCAGATGTCATCGAGCATTGGCCGGATTCGGGCGACGAGCTCTCGAGGGCATTTGACGAGGAATCACCACTGTGGTCTCGTGTAGCGCTGAAGCGGGAGACTGACGACCCGCATTTGATGCTGCTGCTTACGACGGCGACTTCGGCTATGGAACTACTCGACTGCATTCACCCAGAGACGAGGGAGGAACTAGTCAGCCACTTGAACGAGATTGCCAAGATTCGCCGTGGTGAGTGTGAGTCGGCTAGTGAACGAGCCGAAGTAGATGCTGTCTTTACGGCAATTTACCGCTTCGTGCGGTCGACCTCGGACGACGCCCGAATCGAATTCCTGATGCAGATGATGGACCAAGGTCACGACGTCGATGGTCAAGTGGACCCAGATAGGGCGGTTCGGGTGTCGGCCAGTCTGGTGGTGGCATCAATCTCAATCGTGGTTGCCACTCGAGATCTCGAAACCCGTGAAACATTTATCAAGGTGCTGCGAGCACACACCGAGGCAATCGCGGCCGACCCAGTGGTGCCGTACTACGAGAGCGACGATGACTGAGTCACAAGCGCGGCGCACGGTGCGTTAGCAAGTAGCAACCCTGCTACAGCCGATTGAGAGAGTGAGACCATGACTACGGAACGCATCCAGCGTGTCGCTGCCATCCTGCGTGGGGCGACCCCAGGCCAACTCGTTGATATGTTCGTCCATGGCGACCGTTCGGACATTCAAAGAGTTGCGAATCGACTTCGCCTGATCTACGCGGGGGATAAGACCACCGAATTGCAGGTGACACAACCAGTGAAGGCGTGCATTCACCTCTCGAACGACGACTACCTGCCGAATCTCGTACGTGCACTAACCCAACCCATCTCAGCTGCGCCTAGCAAATGAGTTTGCTGAACCTCCTCCTGCGTCGGCAAGCGGTCGTCGCGTCGGTGCGTGCGGCCGAGCCGACCATCGGGCGTGCGCTGTGGTTGGTGAAGTCGGCCCAAGCCCGGGTCATTGGAGCGCGAGATGCCTTCGTGTGGCGGCGTGGCACACGCGCGATGCCCGACCCTGATGGTGGGGCGCTCGACCATGAGTTGATTGTCGCCCTAGACAACTACCGTCATGTGCGCGAACAACTCGAACTACCTGCCACCGAGGTCTTCGGTTTATGGAAGCAGAGTTCCGCCGATCGTCAACACGTGCTCTCGGTGACGAACACGCTGGCGATGATCTTCTCCCGCGAGGCACGGGCCCGCTATGCAGAGCACCTCAACATCGTCGAGCGGTCGATGCGCGAAGTGCACGAGTCGCTGCCCGAGGCGTTGCCCGCCGAGGCGCTGCAGAAGGCGGCACAACCCGTCGCGTCGGCGAGCGAGTCGCTGCAACGGTTCCGACAGAACAACGCGGCCTCGATGGCCGCACTTGAGTATCTCGGCAATCAGCGAGTGCCATCGTCGCCAGCTACGCCGGCCGGTGAGATGCCCGCGGTTGAGGTGGCACCGCCGATTTACGGCGGACTGCCGTTGGAGATTGCGGCACGTGTGGAGACCACGCCGCTGCAGCGCGGGCCGCTCACCGCCATCCTCCGGCGGTACCAAGAGTTCGGGTCGCGTTATCTCGTTCTCCAGGAGCGCTCGTTGCTCGGCGACGACATGGGGCTCGGCAAGACGGTT
>Ga0194129_10003852_pt1 | contig 20537 bp, 15 predicted proteins | sample TA2KigCa35mmetaG_FD_150862 | JGI IMG/M metagenome (GOLD analysis project Ga0194129, IMG submission 150862) | Freshwater microbial communities from Lake Tanganyika, Tanzania - TA2015038 Kigoma Deep Cast 35m | ecosystem: Environmental > Aquatic > Freshwater > Lake | place: Tanzania: Lake...
TGTACCGATCGTTTGATTCGCTAGAAGATTTCGAAGCGGAGATTGCATTGTTACGCGCCGGCTTACTCGGAGACACCGCTGCCGCTTACGCACCTGATCAATTTGTCAGCGTGGGCGACAGGGATGGCTCCGCGTCTTCCAAAGAATAAAGAAAAACAACGACGCGAACCAAAAGTGGATCGCCCCACACAGAAAGAGAATCTCATGACCGAGACTGCAAAAGAAAAGAAGTCCGCTGCTAAAAATATTCTTAAGTTACAGCGGGTATACACCAAGCCAGGAGTTCATCCTTACAGTGAAGTTAACTGGGAACGCCGAGATGTCGTTCAAACAAACTGGAAAACAGGCGAAGTCGTTTTTGAACAACACGGTGTTGAGTTCCCAGATTTTTGGTCAGTAAATGCTTCCACAATTGTTACCACTAAGTACTTTCGAGGAGCCGTAGGTCATGACAATCGCGAGTGGAGCTTAAAGCAAATTATTGACCGCGTTGTTCTTACCTACACAGCAGCAGGAAGAGCAAATGGTTATTTCAGTACCGAAGAGGATGCAAAAACCTTCGATGAAGAATTAACCTATATGTTGCTACATCAAGTATTTTCTTTCAACTCACCAGTTTGGTTTAATGTTGGAACATCTGCACCGCAACAGGTAAGTGCTTGCTTTATTTTGTCAGTAGATGATTCGATGGATTCTATTTTGAATTGGTACAAAGAAGAAGGAGTTATTTTTAAGGGTGGCTCTGGCGCTGGTGTGAACTTGTCTCGAATCCGCGGTGCAAATGAATTGCTATCTAGTGGTGGTTCGGCATCTGGTCCAGTTTCATTTATGCGCGGTGCAGATGCATCTGCAGGCACAATTAAATCTGGAGGAGCAACTCGTCGAGCAGCCAAAATGGTGGTGCTAGATGTAAATCACCCGGATATAGAGGAATTTATTGACACCAAGGCACGAGAGGAAGAGAAGATTCGAGCTTTGCGAGATGCTGGGTTTGATATGGATCTTGGTGGTAAAGACATCATTTCCGTGCAGTATCAAAACGCAAACAATTCTGTTCGAGTTTCGGATGAATTTATGCAAGCAGTTGAGAATGGAACTGAGTTTACCCTTCGTGCTCGCAAGGATGGCAGAGTAATTAAAAATTTAGATGCTCGAGCTTTATTCCGTTCAATGGCACAAGCTGCCTGGGTCTGCGCTGATCCAGGAATTCAATACGACGACACAATCAACTATTGGCATACTTCACCGGAATCTGGACGAATTAATGCATCCAATCCTTGCAGCGAGTATATGCATCTTGACAATTCATCCTGTAACTTGGCTAGTTTAAATTTGATGAAGTTCTTAAAGGATGATAATACTTTTGATGCAGACAGATTTAAGAAAGCAGTTGAATACATTATTACTGCAATGGAAATCTCTATCTCATTTGCAGACTTCCCAACCGAAGCCATTGGCGATACCACCCGGAAGTTCCGACAACTAGGAATTGGTTATGCAAATCTCGGCGCTTTACTTATGGCACTTGGACTTCCATATGATTCGGATCAGGGACGGGCACTTGCTGCAAGCATCACGTCATTAATGACTGGAACTTCTTACAAGCGTTCTGCTGAGCTTGCAGGAGTAGTTGGTACCTATGATGGTTATGCCCGAAACGCTGAAGCACATAAGCGTGTAATTCGTAAACATGCAGCAGCAAACGATCAGATTCGTAATCGAACAGAAATTGATCGTCCTGTGCATCAGATTGCAACTGATGTATGGAGTGAATGTATTGAATTAGGCGAGAAGTTCGGTTACCGAAATGCCCAAGCATCAGTGTTAGCTCCAACCGGAACTATTGGTTTGATGATGGATTGCGATACAACTGGTATAGAACCTGACTTTTCGCTAGTTAAGTTCAAGAAACTTGTTGGCGGCGGTTCTATGCAAATTGTTAACTTGACTGTGCCGCGTGCACTCGAGCGACTTGGTTACACAGATGAGACAGTTGAAGCAATTGTGGAATACATTGCTGAAAATGGCCATGTGATTGATGCGCCAGGACTCAAGCCAGAACATTACGCTGTTTTTGATTGCGCCATGGGTGCACGATCAATTGATCCAATGGGACATGTTCGAATGATGGCAGCAGCTCAGCCTTTCCTGTCTGGTGCAATTTCAAAGACAGTGAATATGCCAGAGAGCGCAACAGTAGAAGAAGTCGAGCAGGTTTATTTTGAGGGCTGGAAGATGGGCCTTAAGGCACTTGCAATTTATCGTGATAACTGCAAGGTTGGACAGCCATTAAATAACGCAAAGAGCGACAAGACCGAGGAAGCTGCAACAGAAACTCTTGCGGTTGCTCAGCCAACACGTCGTCGGCTAAGTAAGTCACGATCTGGTAAAACAATCTCATTCACAGTTGCTGGAGCGGAAGGTTATTTAACAACCGGTGCATATGATGATGGTGCACTTGGTGAAATCTTCTTAAAGATGAGCAAACAAGGATCTACCTTGGCTGGCATTATGGATGCGTTCTCAATTGCAATATCAATCGGCCTTCAGTACGGCGTACCACTTGAGACTTTTGTACAGAAGTTTGTCAATATGCGCTTTGAGCCAACTGGCATGACTGATGACAAAGATATTCGAATGGCACAATCAATAACTGATTTTGTTTTCCGTCGACTAGCTTTGGATTACTTGCCATATGAAAAGCGAGCAGCTCTAGGTATTTTTACAGCTGAGGAGCGGGCCGCTGAAGTTGCGAACGGTTATGAGATTGCACCCGTTGCAAGTAACACCGTAATAGCTGCAGCAATTGAAGCTGAAGCATCGGCAAAGCCAGCTGTTGTAACCGAAGCACATTCCAGTACAGAAGTTCTAGAAAGCTTGCTTGGCACAAAAGCTGATGCACCTTTGTGTATGACCTGCGGTATCAAGATGCGTGCTGCAGGATCTTGCTATGTATGTGAAGGTTGCGGAAATACTTCTGGATGTAGTTAAACGTACCTAAGAACAGCGCCCTTCAGGATCTCTGGGGGCGATGTTTTTTTGCTGAGGACTAGCCCAGACAAGACGCTGCCAAATCGCGCTAAGGGGATTTGAATCAGTTAAAGGACTAATGTTGGTCTCTTATGCTTAACTTAAAAATACCCACTCCATTTGATCATTTACCCTTATCTGAGCCGGGATACCCAGTTTTAAGTACAGCACCAAAACTTATGTGGTGGCTGGCAATGCAAATGAAGCGATTGCTAGCAACCGGCACTTTTTTTGGGATAGTAGGAATTGGCTCAATGGCTGCTATGCCTGGATTTATCGGCGAAGCTGTTCAGGCAGTTGCAGATAACAATCAAAACCAAGTCAATTTTTGGGCAATAATGATTTTGCTTCTTGGTGCCTTCACAGCATGGTCCACGATTATGAGACATCGCCGTGCCCTTGCAATGTGGGTTACTTGCGCATCACGCCTACAGCAACTAATTGCGCGTCAAGCAAAGACACTTGGCGCTGATCTACCTCGATATGTTTCAACTGGAGAAGTGGTTTCAGTGAATTCAAATGATGTTGAACGTGTGGCTCGAGGTTTTGATCTGATTCCTAGGTTTATCGGTGCAGTTATCAGTTTCATTGTGGTGGCCATCATATTGGTTCAAGGTGCGCCAACTCTTGGATTGCTAGTGGTAATTGGTGTACCACTACTAGTTACCGGTATTGGTTTCTTGATTAAGCCACTTGAAAAGCGCGAATCAATACAGCGGAACAAACTTTCACGAGCTAGTGATTTAGCAAGTGACACTGTTGCTGGGTTGCGTGTTTTACGTGGCATTGGTGGTGAAGATGTATTTGTGGATAGATTTAAGCAAGCATCACAAGAAGTTAGATTTGCTGCTGTTCGAACAGCCAAAATGCGAGCAATTTTGCATGGTCTTGAGGTGCTCCTTCCAGGAGTTTTGCTAATCGGCGTTGTTTGGGGTGGCGGATTATTAGTTGCTTCTGGTGAACTTGAAATTGGTGCGCTTGTTGCATTTGCTGGTTATTCAGTTTGGATGGTGCTGCCAATTCAGACAATGGTTGAGTTTGCCCAGCGGTGGGCTTCAGCCTCAGTTTCTGCTAAACGAATTTTGAAATTACTTTCAGTTGTTCCTGTTAATGAATGGGGAGAATTAGAATTAACGGACGTTAAGACCATTAAAGATTTGAGTTCAGGCTTAAGCGTAACCAGCGGTGAATTGTTAGTTGTAGTTGCCGACGCAGAAACAAATACTGATTTATTGGTTGATCGGCTTGGTGGTTATCAAGAAATTAGTAAAGTAGAGATAAATTCCATCCCAATGCAGCAATATTCTCGCTCAAGTATCCGATCTAAAGTTATGGTGCAAGAAAAAGAGCCAACTATTCTTTCCGGCACAGTTGGTACGCACTTCGCAGTTGTTAATTCAGGTCGAATTTCGATTGCGCAGGCCATAAATGCAGCATTAGCTGATGACGTACTTGATTCGTTGGTGGGCGATGGAATGGCAGCGGAGATTATTGAACGTGGACGAACTCTTTCTGGAGGTCAACGACAGCGACTTTCGCTCGCTAGAAGTTTGTTCGTTGATCCGGAGGTATTGATTTTAGACGAACCAACAAGTGCCGTAGATGCCCACTCTGAAGCCAGAATTGCTGCTCGAATTGCCGCTTTGCGTCAGGGAAAAACTACTGTAATTTTCTCTGCAAGTCCTTTGATTTTAGATGCGGCAACTAAAGTTGCCTTTGTTTCAAATGGACATGTTGTTGAATCTTCAACACACAAAGTTTTGATTGAGAAATCTGCAGAGTACCGAGCCTTAGTGGTGCGTGGCGAATGAAAGAATTTGATCAATCCAAGCTTGGAATTGCGACTTTTGACCCACCACCAAATAACACTACTCGAGTGGCAAAAGATTTTGGTTTAGATCGAGCCAAAGCACGTTTACCAATTGCATCCGATACAACAGTTAATCACGAATTGTTAACCTTATTCAAGCAACATCGAAATGAATTTGCTTGGGTTGCAATGCTGCAAGTGCTAACAGTTATTGCTGCACTTGTTGCACCTAGGGCATTTGGTAACTTACTTGAAGCCTTAAAAGATGGTGCTGGTCGTGAAGCTGTGGTAAGTACCGTATTGCTCATTACGGCAGCATTAACATTTCAGACCATATTTGCTTACTTTACCCGTACTAAAGCTGCGATTTTAGGTGAATTTGTGCTTTCAGCATTGCGGGAGCGATTTGTGCAACGCGCAGTGCAATTACCACCAGATGCAATAGAGCGAGCAGGCTCAGGTGAATTACTAAATCGAACAACTACTGATATTAATCACGTTACCTGGGCCGTGCGCGATGCCTTGCCCGTTATTACTATTTGTATTTCAGAAATCGTGATTATAAGTATTGGTATATTTATTACTTCGCCAGTTTTCCTAGCGGCAGCACTAGTAACACTACCTGTTGTGGTTGGTTTGACTAGGTGGTATCTGCGTAGGTCTCCGCAGGCTTATCGTGTCGAATCATCACTTTACTCTCAAGTTAATTCAGTACTTGTTGAAACAGCTGAGGGTGGGCGCACCATTGAGGCATTGCAGTTAGGTGATGATCGATTGATTCGCACGCGATCAGCAATTGGCAGATGGTTGCAGTGGGAGCGATACACAATGCGATTGCGCAGTAGATGGTTTCCAGCTGTTTCATTCTCTTACATAGCCCCGCTTGCGGCGGTTTTACCAATTGGTGCTTCGATGTATCAAAACGGGCAAATTAGTTTGGCGCAATTAACTGCTGCGCTGCTTTATACCCAGATGTTGGCGGATCCGATAGAAGGCTTGTTATGGTGGATTGATGAGTTTCAATCTGGCAAAGCCTCACTTTCTCGCTTGCTGGGTATTTACGAAGTGCCAAACCGAGAGATTAAAGAAGCAAATCCTGCCAATGACGAACTGATTGGAACTGATGTGCATTACGCATATCGGACGGGTAAAGATGTATTGAAAGGCGTTAATTTTATCGTTCAACCAGGTACACGTTTAGCAATTGTTGGTCCAAGCGGAGCTGGTAAATCAACCCTAGGTCGATTGTTGGCAGGCGTTCAACCGCCAACTGATGGCAAATTGACCGTTGGGGATGCTGAAATTGGTTATCTTCCAGTGGAACAAGCACGAAGCCACGTCGCATTGGTTACTCAAGAACATCATGTTTTTGTAGGAACCATTCGCGAGAATGTTTCGTTAGCATTTACGGATAAATCAGATGATGAAATCTGGCAGGCGTTAGATGCAGTTAACGCTTCAATGTGGGTGCGTGAATTAGAAAAGGGATTAGATACTGAAGTTGGCAGTGGAGGACATCGATTATTGCCAGCTCAAGCCCAGCAAATTGCATTAGCTAGATTAGTTTTGGCAAATCCTCGAACATTAGTGCTGGATGAAGCAACTAGTTTGCTTGATGCAAAAGCGGCGAGAAATCTTGAGGGATCGCTTAATCAGGTGCTTGGCGAAAGAACGGTTATTGCAATTGCGCATCGGCTACAAACAGCGCACGATGCGGATTTGATTGCGGTTGTAGAAGATGGTGAAATCTCGGAGTGGGGGTCTCACGATCAACTTTTGGCTGCTGGCGGAGCTTATGCTGCACTATGGCGCTCTTGGCGCGACGAGCATTAACCAGAACAAATGTGCGATAGCAAGCCTTGCATCACGAAACTAACTTGGGTGAGATACTCTTAAAGTAATTAAGAAAGTGAAGTGGATTGGTGTCACAGATATTACCTGGAACGGGCGTGGGATCAACAGCAGTTATTGCACCAGTGCATCGATTAGCAGATCGACCTATTCAACCACCACCAACTCGGCGTAAAAAATCAATTGAAGAAGAAATTGCAGCGTTAGAGGCAGCTGCTAAAAGTGTGCAAGACTTACTTCAATCTCGTGCGACACAAGCAAGTGGTGACGCTTCAGCTATTTTGACTGCTCTTTCAGCATTTGCGGCAGATCCCGCATTAATGATGGCTGCAAAAGCGGAGATTAGCAACGGCTGGGATTCGCCAACAGCGATTAGTAGGGCTGCGAAAAGTTTTGCCCAAATGTTGCAGTCAGCAGGTGGTGCATTTGCTGAACGTGCTGCAGATTTAGATGAAATCGCCCTTCGCATTACTGCTGAACTAACTGGCCAGGAGTGGTCAGTTGAGATACCTACATCAGGAAGATTTGTGCTGGTTGCTGAGGACTTAACCCCTGCTGATACCGCAGGCATAAATTCTAAAGTTGTAGTTGGTGTGATAACCCAAAAAGGCGGCCCAACAAGTCATACCTCCATTATCTGCAGACAAATGGGAATTGCCGCAGTTGTGGGATGCGCTGCTGCACTTGAGTTAACTAATGGTGACATAGTTTTAGTTGACCCAGTAGGCGATCGAGTTGTGCTAAATGGCGATTTATCCGATGCAACTCAAGCTTTACCTATTGTTGCACCTGATGCTAAGACTTTGATTCCAGTTTACGGAAATATTGGAAATCAAAAAGATGCAAAAGCGGTTGTAGAAATGCATGGGGCTGGTGTTGGCCTGTTTAGAACCGAGCTTTTGTATTTAGATGCGCAAAGTGCGCCAACAATTGCCGAGCAACGCAAAATTTATCAAGCAGTATTTACTGAGATTGGCAAACTACCAGTGGTCATTCGCACACTCGACGCTGGTTCAGATAAACCGCTTAGGTTTTTAAATCTAGATTCTGAAGAAAATCCAGCCCTGGGTATTCGTGGCTGGCGAATAAACAGACCGCAACCACAAGTTATTTATGATCAGCTAACTGCGATTAAACAAGCGGCAGATGCCACTGGTGCTGATGTTCGCGTTATGGCTCCGATGATTGCAATTCCACAAGAAGCTTTTGAGTTTGCCGCAATTGCGCGTGAAATTGGATTAACCAACATCGGAATTATGATTGAAACGCCAGCTATTGCATTTGCTGTGCGAGATTTGGCAGGACACCTTAATTTTGTTTCGATTGGCACAAATGATTTAGCACAATATCTTTTTGCTGCAGACCGACAGCACAATGAGCTAGTTGATTTTCTGGATCCCTGGCAACCAGCCCTGCTTCGCACGATCAAACGTATCTGCGATGATGCAAAGCGCATTGAGTTATCAGTGGGTGTTTGTGGTGAAGCAGCCGCTGACCCCTTGCTCGCGGTGGTGCTTGCAGGCATTGGCGTAAATTCAGTTAGTGCTGCAGCTCCAGCTATTCCAGCGGTGCGAACACGATTAGCAATAGCTAATATTGAAATTGCTGAGCAGGCAGCTGACTTAGCAATGAAGGCAACAACTGCACAATCCGCTAAATCTCTTGTCAAATCTTTACTCAAATAAAATTAATTTGTTGCAGCTATTAGATTAGAAACTGCTTGCGAAACTAGTTTACTTGCATTTGGATCAATTAAGTCGCCATCTTTATTAAAGACTTGTGCTGAATTGCCAATTGCAACTTCTGGTTCATCAATTAACTTAGCTTTGAAGTGACCCATGACTTGTCGTAAGTGCGGTTGCATTCTGGCCGTGCCCAATTTGCCAGGGGAGGTGCCCATAATTAACGTCGGCTTGTTTTCAAATGGGTTAAAACCAACGCGAGACAACCAATCCAAAAGATTCTTAAGTCCTCCAGGAATTGACCAGTTGTATTCAGGTGAGGCAATCATCACCGCATCTGCTTTATTAATCTCTTCAGCAATTTCCAATATCTCTTTATTTGCTGGAGTCATATCATCAAAAATTGGAATTTCTTTCCAGTTAATCCAGTGAATATCAGTTTGATTGGGTGCGCTTTCAGCCGCAGCTCGGAGCAGATGGTGATTGCTCGACCCAGGACGTAAGCTGCCACAGATTGCCACAATAGTTTTCATAGTAGGAGTGTTCCGTATTTTGTTCTGGTTGCAACTTCACTACAGTTGTACTATGTCAAACCCAGTTCTTGATGCCTACACGGCCGGTATAGCAGACGTTGCAGATTTACTTACTTACCCTCCAGCTGACCTAAATCATTCGCCAAGCGAGGGAGAATGGTCTGCCAGCCAAGTTCTTAGTCACTTAGCTGATGCTGAGATCTCAATTGCGCTTCGTATTCGAATGATGTTCACCACGGAGAACTACTCATTTTCCTCATGGGATGAGGATTTGTTTGCAAATCTAAACCCTAATCGCAGTGCTATCGCGTCAGTTGCAACTGTTACTGCACTTCGTAGGGCAAATTTGGATTTGATTGCTGGGCTTGATTCAGAAATGCTCACAAGAACAGGTATTCGGCAAAACGGAACAGCAATTAGCGTAATTGATTACCTAAAGATGATGAATCAACACACATTTGATCATCTTGATCAAGCTAATAGGGCGTTGGATCGATAACTTGCCACAGGCTTACTGGGCTTTTTTAGTGAGCTCAATTGTGATTATTTTGATTCCTGGTCCATCGGTTTTGTTTGTGATGAGTAGGGGAATTGCGCTTGGTAAGAATTCTGCTATTGCAACCGCATTTGGCAATTCACTTGGCACTTTTGTTAACGTCTTGGTGCTTGCAGTTGGTTTAGGTCCGATTATTGAGCAGTATCCAGTTGTTCTGATGATAATTCGCTATTTAGGTGCAGCCTATTTAGTTTATTTGGGTATTGAAACCATTCGCACTAGAAGAAAAGTTGCGCTAAATGTGCTGAATGAAGAGGACCAGGGATTATTAAAAGTGATTCGCCAAGGAGCTATTGTTGGGATAACTAATCCAAAGACGATTGTTTTCTTTGCTGCCGTGTTACCTCAATTTGTGGTCACTAAATATGGCTATCTATGGCTACAACTGCTTTTACTAGGTTTAGTTTTTTGTATCTTGGGATTTTCTTTTGATTCTGGCTACGGACTAGCAGCTGGATTGCTAAGAGATTGGTTTACTAGAGAGCCAAAGCGACTTGCGCAACTTAGCGCAACCGGTGGCAGCATGATTGTTGCACTTGGAATTGCCGTCGTGATGGGTTGGTTTTAGTTTTCTACAGTTAAAAAGTTTTTTATTCAAATGGCTACTTAGTCCGCATAGTTCAGGTATGAATACACCATTAAGAGTCTCCGGACCGCCTTCTTTGATCTCAGCCCTGCCATATCTCTTGGGATTTCAGCCAACTGATTCCGTCATCTGTGTTTTACTTCAAAGTGATGCCATATCAGGATGCATTCGCTATGAATTAAGTAATGATACTGAGCAAGTGTTTGATTTGATTGAATCAACTTTAGTAAACCACAACTATGATGCGTTAGTTGTAGTTGTGGTTACTGAAAATATTGCATCAGATTTGAACAGGTTGTTAACCAAATTCAATTTAGCCAAGATTGATTTATTAGATTTTCTAATTACCGACTTTCAAGTTTACAGATCTGCTTTGTGTGTTGATCTATCTTGCTGCCCGCCAACCGGCACAGATCTAACTGCTGCTCAGCGCGATACCGTGTCTGCTGAATTAGTGCTCAGCGGACATGTCGCAGCAACTTCACGAGCTGAGTTGTTAGAGAGATTAATGCCTAGGCCAATAAATTTTAATCAAGAAGTTGCTGATTTGTTAGATGGCGAAAAGCTATTAGGTAGTGAGTTGCTAAAGCGGCTAACTGAAATACATCGAACTGCAATTTTAGAAACCGAGATGATTGAAATAGTGATTGCACTTTCTGATCCTGAGATTCGGAATGACTTGGAATATACTTTGTTTGAATCCATTGATGGTGAGTTAACTAATCCAGATCAACTTAGAATCGCAGCTGAAAACTTGCGACAATGCGCGGTAATTGCGCCTCGACAACTAGCAGCAATGCCCTACGGATTGTTGGCCTTTTGTTTTTGGAATCTGGGGGAGTGGATATTAGCTGATGCATCAGTTGCGCAAGCACTAAAGTTAGATGATATGAATTCGCCGGCACGTTTAACAAAGCGGTTAATTATGCAAGGGGTAGATCCGGTGACAGCAAGGCGGCAGATTTTTCCAAGTGCAGCTTAAACAATTTTTCTTAAATACTTTGTTGTAGCATCATAAGCAGAGTCCATTCGTTGTAGTACTCGCTTTGCTTCTCGTGGGTCAAAAGCAGCTCGGTCTACTGACAAAATCGTATTAGAGCCGGTAGGCAGCAAATGTACTTCAGCTGTTTCTTCCGCCTTTGTTACTGCAGCATTAAATCTAGCTCGGCGAACAATTTCTAGTGCCGTTAAAGCACTCGAAATTGGATTGTTCGGAATAGGAAGTGACTGCTCCATTTTTCCAACTTGTAGCACAAAGATTCGAGTTGCTCCCAGTTTTCTTGCTTTATCAACAGGAACTGGATTTACGATGCCACCATCCATATAAAAACCATCTGCAATCTTTACCGGTGGATAAATACCTGGAGCGGCTGAACTTGCCAGTATTGCAGGAACTAGGGGTCCAGATTCAAACCAAACTTCACGTGCATTTTGAATGCGCACTGCAACACAACCAAACTTAACTGGTAGATCTTCGAACTCTTTGGCATTTAATTGTTCAGTTAATAATCTATTCAAACTCTCCGCTTCAAACAGCGATACTCTGGTTTTTGCTAAAGTAGAAATACGCTCGACAATAGAGCCACTGAAGGGACTTTGTTCCGCCACATTTAGCCAAAGTTGGGTTAACTGAGCAACGCCATCTACATTTGGTTGCTGGGCAAATCCAGCGCCATTAATTGCACCAATGGACGCTCCCAAAATTAGATCTGGAGTGATTCCGAACTCCACTAGTGATTGCAACATTCCAACTTGGGTTGAACCCAAGAGCCCACCACCACTTAACACAAAAGCAGTCTTGGCATCACTCACAGTCCTATTCTGCCACTTTTTGTTTATCGTTCTGAAATAGCACCTTTGGGTGCATACGGATTTATTCGGTTAGGTTCGCTAAATGCTGAAACCACTACTTTTCATTCTTGCCCTGAGCATCATTCCTTTGAGCAATCCCGAAGTAGAGGTGATTACTCAAGACGGTGACTCCTATCTGGTAACTGGCCGCTTTTTTATCTCCGACCAAAGCAGCGAAAACTCATCGACTGCAAAAAAAGCAGCAAGTTGCGTTGGTTGCCAATGGCATCTACAACCAATTTGTCCAGATCCAATAAACCAACCAACGCACCTTGGATTTGATTGCACAGATTCTGGTAGCTATTTATGTAGTGATAATGGCAAAAGATTTCAAGTATGGTTTTTAGATGAAGGGCTATGGAAACCTGGTGATTGGCAACTGCGTGGCAGTATTTGTATCGGCCCAAGTGGCCCGAAAGCAATTCGGGAACTCCAAACAGAAGTTGTGCAAACTGCAGTAGGTCAGTTGCCAGAAATTAGATTTGATTTACAACCAAAAACAAATTCTCTAGTGAATTTACCAACAAAAGTCAAAGTTAAGTCTCCTAATCAGTACCAATTTGAGGTCATTGTTGCGGGCGTTACTGTTTTAGTAACAGCTACATCAACTTATCGCTATGAGTATGCAAATTTGTTTAGCATCACAACCACAAGTAGGGATTCTGTTTATAGTTTTCGAAGTAAAGGTAACCATCCTGTAAAAGTTACTGCCTATTGGCAAGCTATCTGGAGCACCACGGCGCATGGCACAAACCCTGTTTCTAGCCCTGACTTAACGCAAACATTGTCAAAAACAGCAACAGTATTAGCAGCCAGAGGGCGATTGATAAGACGCTGAATGAGAATTTATGTGCCAGAATTCGCTTATGCTGCAAATTGCTCAAATTCCCGCTGCTGATAAATTGTTATCGAATGATCCATTAGCACTTCTAATTGCGATGTTGCTTGACCAGCAGCAACCAATGGAACGCGCCTTTGCCGGTCCATATCTAATTGCGCAACGACTAAACGTTAGAAAATTGTCAGCTAAGAAAATTGCAGCGCTTCCAGCGGCGCACTTTGTTTCAATAGTTACCCAGAAGCCAGCAGTACATCGGTTTCCAAAAGCTATGGCCGAACGTATTCAAAAGCTATGTCAAGTAGTTGTTAGTGATTATGGCGCAAATGCGTCGAATATTTGGAATGATGTTACCGATGCCGATGAGCTATTTTTGAGGCTAAAGAAATTGCCAGGATTTGGTGAAGATAAAGCAAAAATTTTTATTGCCCTGTTGGGCAAACAGCTCGCTGTTAGACCTAGAAACTGGCGCAAAGTTAGCGCTCCATATGGAGATCCCGGCACCAGAATGACAGTGGCGGATGTCAGAAATCAAAGATCGTTGCTTGAAGTTAGGGCTTTTAAGCAAGAAATGAAGGCCGCTGGGATTTGGTAGTTGGCCCTAAATGCGCTTAATTGAGCAAGTTATGCGATAATCCGGCCTGCCTAAAGCAAGTCCTGGGACTTGACTTTGGGCCTTGTTATTCCCGAAATGGAGATTAGGTGCCGCAAACCAAGAAGAAAACCGCAAAGAAGCCTGCTGCCAAAAAGCCAGCCGCAAAAAAACCTGTTGCCAAGAAAGCAGTTAAGAAGAATTCTAAATCTGCTGCTAAAAAAGCTAATAGCAAGAAGCCAGCAGCTAAGAAATCTTCAAAAAAAGCACCAATAAAGAAGAGCAACGCTAAGAAATCTCCCGCTAAAAAACCTAAGTTGTCTGCTGCTGAGATAAAGAAAAGAGCAAAAATTGCCGCGGCCAAGCAAGCTGCTGAAAAACAGCGCGAAAAAGAAAAACTAGCTCGCGAGAAAGCAGCAATTGCAGCAAAGCGTGAACGCGAGCGCAAGGCAGCTGAAGTTGCCAAACAAAGATTAGCTGCTCAAAAAGCAAAAGAGAAAGCGGCGTTAGCTGCTGAGTTAGCCAGAGAAAAAGCGGCAGCTCAGAAAGCCAAAGAAAAAGCAGCGGAAGTAGCCAAGAAGGCTAAAGAAAAAGAAGCCTTAGCAAAGCAGAAAGAAAGAGAGCGGCTGGCTGCGTTAAAACAAAAAGAGCGCGAAAAGATTGCGGCACAAAAAGCGAAAGAAAAAGCAGCGATTGCAGCTGCTAAACAGAAAGAAAAAGAACAGAAGATAGCTGAGGCAGAGCGCAAGAAAGCAGAAATGCAGGCTTTGCGCGATGCTGGTAAGAAACCATCAGCAATTCCAGCATCCATTAAAGCAGTGCTCGGTGAAGATGGCGAACTGCTTGAAGATGATTTAGATCCAATTATTACCCGTCGCAAAAAAGGTAAAGGCGATGAAGATGAAGAAATTGATTTAGAGGAAATTGCACGATTAGAAAAAGAACTTGAAACAGAAATTGCTGAAGAGATTGCTGAAGTTGCAGATGATGAGCCAGCAAAAGCGGGTAAAAAGAAAGCTGATGATGAATCAGAGGTGTTTACCATCTCGGATGTTGATGAGTCAGATGAGCCAGTACAAACAGTCACTGTTGCTGGCGCGACTGCTGATCCTGTTAAAGATTATTTAAAACAAATCGGAAAAGTTCCACTACTTAACGCTGAGCAAGAGGTAGAACTAGCAAAGCGAATTGAAGCTGGTTTATTCGCTGAAGAGATCCTAGCAACTCAAAAGATCAAGAAAGCATCTGAACGAGCAGATTTACAGTGGATTGCTCGAGATGGTCAGCGAGCCAAAACACACTTATTGGAAGCGAACTTGCGACTAGTTGTTTCCTTAGCTAAGCGATATACCGGTCGAGGAATGTTGTTTTTGGACCTAATTCAAGAGGGCAATTTAGGCTTGATTCGTGCTGTTGAAAAATTTGATTACACCAAAGGTTACAAGTTTTCTACTTATGCCACGTGGTGGATTCGGCAAGCAATAACCCGTGCTATGGCTGATCAAGCACGCACTATCAGAATTCCTGTGCATATGGTTGAGGTTATTAACAAACTTGCTCGAGTACAACGGCAAATGCTTCAAGATCTAGGTAGAGAACCAACTCCAGAAGAGTTAGCACGCGAACTTGATTTGACACCTGAAAAAGTAGTTGAAGTGCAGAAGTATGGCCGTGAGCCAATCTCTCTGCACACGCCACTTGGCGAAGAAGGCGATTCTGAATTTGGTGATTTGATTGAAGACTCAGAAGCAATCGTGCCATCTGATGCAGTTTCATTCACGTTACTGCAAGAGCAACTGGAATCAGTTTTGATGACGTTGCAGGAACGAGAAGCAGGCGTAGTTCGTATGCGCTTTGGCCTAACCGATGGGCAGCCAAAAACACTTGATGAGATTGGTAAGGTCTATGGCGTGACTCGTGAACGAATCCGACAAATTGAAAGCAAGACGATGTCGAAATTACGTCACCCATCAAGGTCACAGGTGCTTCGCGACTATTTAGATTAAGGTTTAAACGATTTGATCTGGCGCGGCAATTAAGCGATGGCTTTCATCTTGAACGCTAATTGCAATTTTACGAATCTTCACACCGTGTTCGGTAGCGTGGTGATTGCAGAACAACAGTTCCAGTCCATGTTCAAATTCAAATCGAACATATGCCTGGGCGCGACAGCGGTCGCAGCGATCGGAATTGGTTAGTGCTTTTGCGGTAGTTGTTGCCATGAAGCCCTCCTTTTCAGGCATAATTTTTACACCATCTTTAGGAGACTGCATTGTTAATCAGGCTGATTTTGTCGCTCAGGTGTGTCGCGCTCAGATAACTCTCAGCAGGCTTCTACTCTCGGAAATGCAACAACCACAAATTAAAGGACGTGTTCGTTAATGGCTAAGCCCAGCAAAAAAAGCGGCTATGACGCATCTGACATAACCGTTTTAGAGGGACTAGACGCTGTCAGAAAACGTCCTGGAATGTATATCGGCTCAACTGATGGCAGAGGTCTTGCCCATTGTTTATGGGAGTTGCTAGATAACGCCGTGGATGAGGCAATTGCGGGATATGCTAAAAATGTTGAAGCTATCTTGCATCCTGATGGTTCATTTGAAGTAATAGACGATGGTCGCGGAATTCCTGTTGATGTAGAAAAGAAATCAAAACTAACTGGGGTTGAGTTGGTAATGACCAAACTTCATGCTGGTGGCAAATTTGGCGGATCGAGTTATCAAACCTCAGGTGGCTTACACGGTGTTGGTGCATCAGTGGTAAATGCTCTTTCAGCTCGTTTGGATGTGGAAGTGGATCGGGAGGGCAAAATTCATCTAGTTAGTTTTCGCCGAGGCATTGCTGGAGTGTTTGACTCTGCGAAACCGGATGCAAACTTTACTAAGAAAAGCGGTTTAAGAGTTGCTGGTAAAGTAGCAAAGGGAAAAACAGGCACTAGAGTTAGATTTTGGCCAGATCGACAAATCTTTACTTCTGATGCCCAGCTAGATATAGCTCTACTGCATGAGCGTGCTCGTCAAACTGCATTCTTGGTATCGGGATTAAATTTAACGGTTACCGATTTACGAAATGGTAAAGAATCTGTTAGTTATAAATTTCAAGGTGGAATTGCAGAGTTCGTTGAGCATTTAGCATCAGATGATCCAGTTACTCGAGTAATCCGACTAGAAGGCGTTGGTAAATTCAACGAAACCGTTCCGGTAATGGATGAAAAAGGACATCTTCTTCCCAAAGAAGTAGAGCGCGAAATGCATGTTGATATTGCGCTTCGTTGGGGAGTTGGGTACGACTCGGAGTTGCGTAGTTTTGTGAATGTTGTTTCAACACCAAAAGGTGGAACACATGTGCAAGGATTTGAGCGCGCATTAACAAAAACCATTAATGATCAACTTAAAGCACAAAAAGTCATCAAACCGGCTGATGATTCAGTTCTAAAAGAAGACATATTGGAAGGACTGACAGCCGTAATTTCAGTTAGAGTGCCCGAACCGCAGTTTGAGGGTCAAACAAAGGAAATTCTTGGCACACCTGCAGCAACTCGTGTGGTTGCAAATGTGGTTAGCAAGCAATTAGGTGACTGGCTAGCTGAACCTCCAAGGGGATCAAAAAATGAGGTAAAGTCAGTGCTGGAAAAAATTGCAAATGCAGCACGCGCCAGAATTGCCGCTCGAACTCATCGAGATATTCAACGCAAAAAAACAGCTGTTGAATCATCTGCGCTACCAGCCAAACTAGTTGACTGCCGAAGTCGAGATATAGCGCGCAATGAGTTGTTTGTTGTTGAGGGTGAATCTGCATTAGGCACTGCCAAGTTGGCACGAGATTCTGAATTTCAAGCGCTATTACCTATACGAGGAAAGGTATTAAATGTTCAAAAGGCATCCTTTGCAGATATGTTAAAGAACGCTGAATGTGCATCAATTATTCAAGTTATTGGTGGTGGGTCAGCTAGAGAATTTGATTTGGAGTTGGTCCGCTACGGGAAAATTGTTATTATGACTGACGCTGATGTAGATGGCGCACATATTCGATCACTACTTCTTACCTTGTTCCATCGTTATTTAAAGCCGCTGCTAGATGATGGTCGAATTTATGCAGCTATGCCACCTCTGCATCGTATCGAGGTGGTTGGTAGTAAAGAAGTTCACTACACATATTCAGACGCACAAATGCAGCAGATGATTGGATCACTAACCAAAGCTGGAAAGCGAATAAAGGATCCAATTCAGCGCTATAAAGGACTTGGCGAAATGGATGCGGTCCAGTTGCGCGACACCACGATGAGTGTGGGCTCTAGGTCATTAAGAAGAGTTTCAGTGCAAGATGCTGCTAGGGATGCTGAGATTTTTGAATTATTGATGGGTAGTGAAGTTGCTCCGCGCAAAGATTTTATTATCGCTGCAGCAAATTCTCTTGATCGCTCAAAAATTGATGCTTAGCTGATACTGCTACCAAGAGCGGTAACTTGGCTGGTCAATTTCTCACCTGTGGAATCTCTCTCGTATAGTTCTGGTAACTCAACCGCAGCACCTCGTGAAGTATTTGCCAAAACTGGCCCAGAGCCAACAAATGATAAAACTAAGTTCGCTTCACCTTTACGGAATTTGTGACATCTAATGCCTGTTCCGCCTCGAGTAGTAATAGAAAATTCATCAAGGTTAGTCACTTTTATACTGCTGTGGTTAGCCCCAGGTAGCGCTCCAGCTGCACCAGCAACAGTCACAACCAAATCATCTTCATGACAAACATAAAAACCAATTAGCCGGCCCTTTGCGCTGGTCTTTATGCCAGATACGCCAGCAGCACCTCTACCCAATGGACGCAAGTCTGAAAGTTCAAACTGAAGTAATCGGGCATCTTCAGTAATTAGCACCCCAAGTGGTTCATCATCTGCAGCAATCCAGCCACATCCAATCACGCTATCGCCAGTTTTCAAACTAATTACTTCAATTGCATCTCTATTTGGCAGATCCGATAAATCAAGGCGTTTAACGACTCCCTGCTCGGTTGCTAATGCAAGCGAACCGACAGGATCAACAGCACTGATCCCAACTACGCGTTCACCGCGTTTAAGTGAAACAAGATTGCTCGCCACAACATTACTGGCAAGACCTGGTTTTGTGCTCACCGGTAAATCCACAACGTTGATTCGGTGTAATCTGCCTTCTGAAGTAATAAGCCCTATTTGTGACCTAGATGATGTGATTAGATAGTTAGTAACTGCATCATATTTAACACGAGTATCTGCGGGTGTAATCTGATCAGTCTCGGTTCTGGCTAACAAGCCAGCTTGGGAATACAACACTAAACATGGCTGATCTGGAATCTTAATTTCATCAGCATCAGCAACAACTGGTAATTCATCATCACTTAGAATTGTGGTACGCCGGGGTTTGGCGTGCTTGGTTGCAACTTCGTCTAATTCTCCAGCTAGTGTCTGGTTGAGTTTCTCAGGGTCATTTAGTATCGCTGTTAATTGTTTTATTGTTGACTTAAGTTCGGACTTTTCACTTTCTAATTCAATCACCGAAAACTTGGTTAGCCGCCTAAGTGGCATATCTAGAATGTATTGAGCTTGAATTTCTGAAAGCTCAAACACTTTAGTTAGTTTAAGTTTTGCTTCAGCAGTATCATCACTAGCCCGAATAACTGCAATTACTTCATCGATATCTAGCACAGCAAGCAACAAGCCCTCAACTAGATGCAGCCTGTCTTTGGCTAGCTTACGTCGATGTTCGCTACGTCTGCGAATAACTTCAAGTCGATGCGCTATAAATACTTTTAGCAAATCAATAAGGTTGAGCGTCTTGGGCTGACCATCAACTAATGCAACATTGTTTATACTAAAAGTTTCTTCAAGAGGCGTAGTTTTATAAAGTTTTGCTAATACTGCCAGTGGTTGATAACCAGATTTAATCTCAATCACAAGGCGTAATCCATGGTCGTAATCTGTTAAATCAACTACATTTGCAATCCCTTCAATCTTCTTGCTGGTACTTAAGTCTTTAATTTTTTCAACGACCCGTTCCGGACCAATGTTGTAGGGGAGGGCGGTTATCACAAGGCCTTTGCGCCTTGGATTAACATCCTCAACAGCTACGCTTGCACGAATTCGAAAACTACCTCGCCCAGTTTCATAAGCTTCACGAATTCCGTCAACACCAACAATTTGACCGCCACTTGGAAAATCTGGACCGGGTAAAACTTTAATTAATTGCGCCAAAGTGGATTTTGGTTTTGTCAGTAAGAGTTTTGCAGCAGCAATTGTTTCACCCAGATTATGTGGAGCCATAGAAGTTGCCATACCAACGGCAATTCCAGAAGCACCATTCACTAAGAGCGCTGGTACTGCAGCTGGCAACACCTGCGGTTCTTGCTCTCGACCATCGTAGTTTGGCATAAATTCAACAGTGTCTTCGTCTATTGAATCGGTCATTGCAAGTGCTGCTGGTGCAAGACGACATTCGGTATAGCGCATTGCTGCTGGACCATCATCAACTGATCCAAAATTTCCATGTCCATCTAAAAATGGAAGGGACAAAGTAAATGGTTGAGCCATTCTCACTAACGCGTCATAAATTGCGCCATCACCGTGCGGATGCAGTCGACCCATAACTTCACCAACAACACGAGCAGATTTGACGTGGCCCTTTTCTGGACGTAACCCCATCTGTGCCATTTGATAAAGAATGCGTCGCTGAACTGGCTTCAGTCCATCTCGTGCATCCGGTAGTGCTCTTGAGTAGATAACTGAATAGGCGTATTCCAGAAATGAGTCGCGCATTTCATCTGCGACATCAACATCATAAACCTGCGGCTGGGAAAGCGATGCCTTGGTTGTTGATTTAGCCATACTGGATTTGGCCTCCTGTCTGGGGCATCTTGCCACTAATTAAGCGCAAGATTGGGGATTTCCTGCTTACTGTGTAATTTCAATAGGACTGAATCTGCAATCTGAATCTAGAATCGGGGGAAAATCAACGATGTAGGGAGCAAAGTCCGTTGGCTGAATTAGTTTATTTTTCCGGCACGATGGATAGTGGTAAATCCACCCTTGCTCTTCAGACTCACCATAACCACTCAACTGCTGGAAGACGCGGTTTGGTTTTTACTCGCAATGACCGCGCGGGGAAAGCAAAACTTAGCTCTCGATTAGGTCTTGAGACGGTGGCGATTGAAGCAGATGATGCTTTAGATTTTTATTTTTT
>Ga0194129_10003854_pt1 | contig 20534 bp, 20 predicted proteins | sample TA2KigCa35mmetaG_FD_150862 | JGI IMG/M metagenome (GOLD analysis project Ga0194129, IMG submission 150862) | Freshwater microbial communities from Lake Tanganyika, Tanzania - TA2015038 Kigoma Deep Cast 35m | ecosystem: Environmental > Aquatic > Freshwater > Lake | place: Tanzania: Lake...
CAATAATTAAGATTATAAATTTATATAATTTGAATATTCAAATTGAACTCCATATTACTACTCCTATTTGGAAACTTATAGGAGGAACCCGGTTAATTACCGGCTCCAATAGTAAAAAGATATGGAGATATAGGACAATCCGCAGCCAAGCTCCTAAAGCATAATTAATTATGCAATGGAGAAGGTTCAACGACTATACGGATGTGGGCTGAATTCTATTTTAGAATTTGGCATAAGATATAGTCTACTCCCACTGGAAACAGTGTTAGCCCTTTAGCAAGGCTAATCACAATGACGACAGGAGGAAATGCCTGTTCGAGTGAGGTATGGTGGGTAGATTAGTGATTAACTAATCTGCCCCAGGAGAAGTCGGGATGGTGGTCTGAGATTAGGTGAAATGGAACGTGATGCACTAATCGGTCACGGTGTTGCTAAATTTATGCACGAGAAGATGATGTTCAACTCTGATGCATATGCAACTTACATATGTGACCAATGTGGGTTATTCGCTCAACGAGCACAAAGAAGAGAGAATAAGAAAGAACCTTCTAATACAGATATATTTGAATGTACTTACTGTAATAATACTAACTACATTTCAAAAGTTATGATTCCATATGCATTTAAATTACTAATGCAGGAATTAATGGCTATGAATATTGCTCCTCGTATCAAGACTAAGAAGATGGAGTTTTAATTTATTTAATATTAATAATTCATATTATATAAAAAGTTGAATAAAATATTATAATAATGAACATTATTAGCGTCGGTTATGCTATGGACTTTGCATCTTGTCGTGATGCACTAAAGGAAGTCGTTTGTAAGAAACTTGGTATTCCTAACTTGGATGCCTATGCAATTCCTGATACTGTTCACTCTGGTGTATGGTATCATCCACAGGTGAAGCAAATTAGTGACCAATGTATTTCGGAACCAAAACTTGAAGCATGGTACAAGAAACACGTATCAGTTGACAAGATTTACCTTCGTGCATTTTACATCACACCAAAGTTACTTATTTTTGAAGCTTACAGTGGGTCGGACAACTTCTTTATTGTTGCTTCAAACATGACTAGTGGAACAGCTACAACAATGCACAAGAAGAATGCACTACGCGGGTACTATGGTGAACGTTATGAGATTGAACGTTTTGAAGTTCCAGCAACTACGTACATTGATCGGAAGTAATTATTTTTTTATTTGAATAAAATTTGATATTTTATTATGTTAAGATTATTTAGTATAATAATAAATAATAAATGAACGAGTTAATTAAATCATTTGATAATATGGATTTATATAATAATCCAGACTTAACATATTTTAAAACACCAGTTGAGCATACACTTACACTTAAATACTACGATCAGCTTGACTTAGATAATGCAAGTGATTATATGAAATATATACCAGAAGATTGTTCTTCCCTTTATGTTCAATCAGAAACAGATTTAAAATACTTCTTTATAAACTATTTTGACACAAGTCCTAAAGATAAAATTAAATACTATGTTAGATCAGGTGTTTTTTTGTTAGATCAATCTTACAATTCTAACATACATATAATCTTTGGGATGCCTATTTATAAACATGTTATTATTGAAAAAATAACAGATTTTGAATATAAGTTTTTTCTTTATGAATAATTTATTTATTTACATATAATGGACAATATATATAACCTTAATTTACAACAATTAAAAAATATGAAGATAAAAGAGAAAGATAGTAAGAAAAAAAATAAAATTATTAGTGCAATAAATATAATAATAAAAAAAAGTCAAATTAAATGGCATCCAGAAGATTTGATATTTAATGATAATAAGAATAAAGAGAATGACAACACGTCTATTAACTCAACTATATCTACTCTTTCCACGCTATCAACTTTATCAACTTTATCATTACAAAAAAATAATAGAAATAGAAAATCACAGCAAGATTTATTTACTAATTATGATATAAGTAAATATTACAATAAAGTTTCAAATAAGAAAGATGATAATGATGAAATATGTAACAGAATATTAAATCATGCTAAATTTATGAATAAAAAACAAGTAGATATAGTTAGACCATATCAAGAACGAGAAAAGAAGGTATTAGGAAAAAGAAAATATATATCTTAATATACTTAAAAATATTTAACTATACTAATTACCCTTAGCAACAATTCTATATGCAACACATAGTCCACTTTGTTCTGAACATCTAATTATTCTAATTACTTGTCCTCTTTTAAGATTAAAATAGTTAACAACTGGATCGGTTGTTAATATTTTAGCAATTTCTTTTTTCTTGAGTAGATAACTATCAAGTAATTCTTTAGTTTCTTCTTCTGATAGAACTTCATAGAAAGGAGAATCTATATGTGATATTAAATCTATCATTAAAAAAGATTCAACAAAAACTTCTGTATTAGGAATACTTGTTAAAGATGATTTAGCTTTATCTGAAATAGCTTCAAATACAAATATTTTATGATTATTAGGATGCTGGTCTATAAATTCTTTAATTACTGGTATCTTAGTTATTCCTACTATTTTTTGATACACCAATTTAATCATAACAACATTACCATTAAAATTTTTATTTGCATTATCAGATATAATTGGACTATCTAATTGGATAGAATAAATATCTGTATCAGATTCTTTTTTTATTTTATTAATATTAGTTGAATAACTATCTTTTATATAACCTCTTGATCTAAACATTTTAATAATATTTGTTAAAACTTCAATACGAATAGTATTATTATCTTTTCTTACAGGTACAAGTTGTGGATTAATATCAGATTGAGAAGTAGTGGTTGTAGCCATTGATATATATTAATAATACAATAATAATATATTTTTATATCAACTTTTTATTATTATAAAAAAATTGATATTAATAATATCTAATGTATATATTTATTTATATTAGTATTAATGGAACTATCAAACATTATTGATACTATTATTGCTGATATTGATGCAACAGAAAGAAACACTCCTGCAGTTATCTATATTGCTATTGGATCGGCTGCAGGATTGTTTAATTCAAATGGTTTACTGGATGATGAAAATTATCATCAGTTTCCAAATTTCTTACAAACTTTTCTAAATGAAATTCCTAAAGTGAAACTTCATATAGTTTTAATTGACCCAGCTTTAGAAAATCCTCCTTATATTGTGAAAGATCATAGTAAGAATCTAGATTTTAACATTGTTGAGGATAATCATTATATTTCTGAAAAAAATCATACGGTTCATACATATTGTATGAGAAAATCTGTATATTTAGATTGTGAAAATAATTACGATGATTTTATTAATATTACAGCAGATATGTTTCGTTTAGTAGAATACTGTAAGCAACGTTCTGTACTATTAGTATATAACGATTTTACAGGTAGAGAAAATAGAACTGTTGCTGAGTTTTTTGATGATACAGTTCAAAGTCATTTAGATCACATTATTTTTGGGTTGGATGCTCGTAAAAACGAAGGATGTTATATTAACCTACTTGCACCACTTTCACAATTTCCATATAGAGTTATTGAGAGAAATCGTATTATGATTAAAGTATTTAATATTTACGATTTTATTATTGGAAAAAATTTCAATACAATCGAAGATGCAGTACAATATTTTGGAGTTGAATCTGTAGAGAAGATTACAGCTCAAATTGAAACAGTCATTGGACATTGTAGAGATAAGTTTAGAAACTTTTCTATGTCAGTTTTAAGAACTGTTTATTATCTAAAAAAAGGACAAATTACAGAGTATAATGTCAATGCGTTTATTAACACTGTTGATTATAAGATTAAAAAGAAATTTACTGAATTAGTTAAAAGTAATAATTACGAAGAACTGTTTAATTTTCTACTAGTATATTATTCTAGAGAATTAAATATTATTTGTAAAATTAAAGGTCAGCCAGAAAATGGTTTTGAAATTATCAAAGCAATTACAAGTAATCCTGATCCCTATCAATGGTACAATGTATTACGAGATTATATTTAATTTATCATAACTAACTTTTTGTGGTTATTTTTAATAAAAAAATTAATTTTAGAAGTTAATTGTAGTCTTTTTTTAAATTAGACCATTTTAGGTTGACTAGTCAATGAAACAGATTCTGAACAACAGCAATAATAATTACAAAATCTAACTGGACAAGAAATAATATCAAAGATACAACAAAATGGTAAACACCAAAATTGACATTGTCTACAACAAAGTTTATTTCGTTCAGAATCACCACGTCCCATAGGAGTATCACAAGCTAGCCAAAAGTCATTGTAGGTTTCGCAAGTATAATCAAAAATCTTAAATTCACAAGCCATAGTTATATATTAATCTTAAATTAGTCAAAATATTAATATAATCAATTTTTTTATTATAAAAGTTGAAAAATAAGTTATTTATTATATTAAAAATAATAGATATAATATTATAATAATGTCTAAAAAAATGTCTAAATTTATTGGTGGTTCTGGTAAAATTTTAGTTATAGTAGAATCTCCTGGTAAGATTAAAAAAATACAGGATATTTTAGGTGATGATTATATAGTTACTGCATCAGTTGGTCATATATTAGATTTGGCATCTGATAAAATGTCTGTTGATATTAAAAATAACTTTGAACCTGAATATATAGGTTTAACTGGTAAAGACACTGTAATTAATGATATTAAAAAACTTGCATCAAAAACAGATGATGTGTTATTAGCAACTGATGAAGATAGAGAAGGTGAAATGATTGCATGGAGTTTAGCATATATTTTAAATTTAAAAAATGCAAAAAGAATAACTTTCAATTCAATCACTTCAGAGGAATTATTAAAAGCCGTTAAAAGTCCACGTAAGATAGATGATAACTTAGTAGATGCTCAAAAAACAAGAAGAATTTTAGACAGAATAGTAGGTTATGAAATATCACCAATCTTATGGAAAAGTATTGGTCAAGCATTAAGTGCAGGAAGAGTACAATCAGTTGTTGTCAAATTAATTCTAGATAGAGAAGAAGAAATAGAAGAATTTATAAAAACTAAATTAAAATCTCACTTTATTATTAACGGTAAGTTTTTAGATACTAAGAATGTTGATTTTATAGCTAATCTTTATACAACTAAAAAATCTAAAGTTATTGTTGACGATGAAGATGAAAAGAAAGATGAGAAGAAAGATGTAAAAGAAGAAGATGATAAAAGTGAAGGAACTTTATTAAAAGGTTCTAAAGCTTTAATTGAAGATAAACAAACAACATTAAAACTATTAAAAGAAATGATGAAAGCTAAATTTACAATTGGTGGAATTGGGACAAAGAAATCATTTAGAAAACCATCACCACCATTTACAACGTCAACATTACAACAAGAATCTGCACGAAAGCTAGGATTTAGTATTAAGAGAACTATGACTGCAGCACAACATTTATATGAAGCGGGTCATATAACTTATATGAGAACAGATTCAGTAAGTTTATCAAAAGAGGCAATGGATAAAATTAATAAATATGTTTTAACTACTTTTGGGAAAGAATATTCTAATCCAACAGAATACAAAGGTAAATCAGCTAATACACAAGAAGCTCACGAAGCAGTAAGACCAACACACGTAGAAGTTAGAAAAATAGAAGAAAAAGGGAAAATATTATCAGATGAAGTTAAATTATATGAATTAATTTGGAAACGTTCAATTGCATCTCAAATGAAACCAGCAATATTTAACATTAATACAACACAAATATTAATATCAACATTAAAAGATTACTATTTTACAACTCAAGTATCAACTGTATTATTTAATGGTTTCTTGGCAGTATATAATATTAAGAATGTTGAAGATGATGGTGAAAATAACGACGATACTAAATCAATATCGTTACCTGCAGTTGGTAAAGAGATTAACTATAAAGAAATTATAGGAGAAGAATTATATAATAAACCACCATCAAGATATAACGAAGCTTCTTTAGTTAATAAATTAGATCCTGAAAATTTAAATATAGGTAGACCAAGTACATATGCATCAATTATTGGTAAAATTCAAGAGAAAGAATATGTTGTTAAACAAGATCATCAAGGTATAGAAAAAGATACAATAACACTAATTTTAAAAAATAAGAATATTAGTGAAGAAAGTAATAAAGTTACGATTGGTAAAGAATTAAGTAAATTAACACCAACTAATATTGGTAAAGTAGTTACTAAATATCTTGTACAATATTTTCCAGATATAATGGATTATAAATTTACAAGTGATATGGAAGATAAATTAGATAATATAGCAGAAGGTAAAAGTAAATGGATAAAAGTTTTAGACGAATTTTATAAAGATTTTCATCCAGTTGTAGAAAAATTAATTGCAGAAAAAGTTAGATTTATGGATATTGATAAAAAAATAATTGGTAAAGATAAAGATGGTAATAATATAGTTGTTACAACTAAAAAATATGGACCAGTTGTTTTTATAGAAGATAATAAAGGTAAAAGTTTAAACATGGCTCCTATTAAAGTTCCATTAACAACTGATAATATAACATTAAAAGATGCATTAGAAATATTATCTTATCCTAAAAGTTTAGGAAAAATAGATAGAAAAGAAATAAAATTATACAAAGGTAAGTTTGGTTTTTATGTTAAATTTGGTGATGAAAATATAAGTTTAGCAAAATTAAATATTGAAAATGAAGAAGATATTACTCTTGATAAAATTAAAGAATTAATAGAAGAAAAAAAGAAGAAATATTTATGGGAAGGTAAAGATGGTAAAATAACATACTTAGTATTAGAAGGACCTTATGGTAAATTTATAAATGTTACTGACAAATCTAAGAAAACGAATAAACCATTAAATGTTAAACTACCAGAAGATGTTAAAATAGAAGAACTAACATTGGATAAGATTAAAACACTTGTTGAAGAAGGTAAAAAAAATAAATTTAGAAAAAAGAGTAAACCAAGTGAAACTAAAACAGATAAGAAAGAAGTTGGAGAAAAAACAGAAGTTAAACAACAAGCTAGAACAAAAAAAACAAGTAAAAAAACAAGTACTAAGAATACTGATAAAAAACCAAGAGCAATTAAGAAAGTTGTTAAAAAATAATTAAATATATTTATAGTTATTAATATATTTAATAATATAAATGATTGCTATTAAATATTGCTGTTTTTGGCCTGGTTTTAATCCTACAGATTTTTTTATTAATAAATTTATTGATAATTATAAAATAGTAAAATAGTTACAGATGATAGTTACGATGTTATTATAATGAGTGTTTTTAATTATAACAATTTAAAAGTTAAAGAGAGTAGTAAAAAAATATTGTTTAATGGAGAGCACCCGTCATATATAGATAGATTTATAAAAATAACAGGAATTAAACTAGATCTGGTTATTGGTTTTACTCAAAATGCAAGTGATAATATTAATAATATAACACAAATATATTATCCATTATGGATTTTATATTATGACAATGTTTATAGTCAAGAGTATTTTGATAAAAGAAATCAAGAATTAACTAAGATTGATAATTTATTAAATAAAAAATTTTGTTGTTTAATTAATTCACACGATATGAACAATACAAGAACACCTATTTATAATATTTTAAATAAAATTAAAAAAGTGGATTGTCCAGGAAAACTTCTTAATAATATGAAGAGTATTGGTAGTAGTAGTGAAGACAAAATAGATTTCATTAAAAATTATATATTTAATATCTGTTCTGAGAATGGTATTGGTAGTAACTATTTTACAGAAAAATTACCACAATGTATTGATGGAAATTGTATACCTATATATTGTGGTGATATGGGTACTTTTAATGAAAAAATATTTAATAAAAATAGAATAATATTTGTAAGTAATAAAAATGATTTATTAGAATTAGAAAATAAAATAAAAGATTTTATGAGTAACAAACAAAAATTAATAGATTTTTATAAACAACCAATATTTAATAATAATACTTATAATAATATAGTTAAAATAAAAGAAATTGCTAAATTAATTATTAATAAAATAATAAAGTAATTTTAACTTATATTCCAAATAGTTTCACAAGCTAGACAACCATAATAAGTTGAATAAGAATTCGGATTAGGTCTAAACCAAACAGCATCTCTTTTATTTGGATCTTTATTAGAATCACAATCTTTATTTTTACAAATATAATCTCTAGTATGTGGTAACGTTTTATCGTGGATCATATATTTATATTTATTAAGATTAACTGAACTAGAACTTGAAACATTTGTATTAATTCTACTTAATACTAATGTCTGTGATGTTAACTTTGTATTATACAAACAATTTTTACAAACAAAATATGCAACTTTACTTTCATCAATTGTATCAAGATTTAATGCTTTTATTAGTTTTACTCTATCTGCTTCTTTTAATTTATTAAATTCAGGATGTGAAGTTAAAGATGATAATTCTATATTTTTATTATTTATTTCTTCTTTATTCTTATATTTATTAATTATATTTAAAATAACATCTTCTTCTGTTACACTACTAACAGTGTTTGGTGTAGTTTGATTAAGTAGATTTATTTTAGGAACAGATTTACCAATATCCATAATATTATCACATTGGGGACAGAATTGCATATTAATATAATATAATATAGTATTTATATAATAAAAAATTTAAAATTCATTTTTTATTATATATATTAAAAATGGCAACAAATATACCTGAAACAGGTGTTGAAGAACTAGTAGATCTAGAAGATCTAGATATTAGTAATATTGAAGAAATAATAACAGAAATAGAACAACAAACTAAAGATAAACAATTAGCGGTGTTAGATATTACTAAACTATTAGAAATAGAACAATTAATAAAAATAAAAATTACTGAACTTAAAGAATTTAAACAAAGAATAGAAGCTAAAATAATGAAAATAAAAGAAGATATTCGTCAAAAAGAGAAATTAAAAAAAGAAGATTTACTTAGAGAATTAAATAGTTCTTTAGACAAAGTGGAAATGATATATTATAAACAATTAAAATCTGATGTTGGAAAAGCATACAAAAACTACATAGAACTTTTTACTATTGTAAATCAAAAATATGATAAATTATTTGGTGAACTATATAAAGAAAGTTCAATAGAAGAAAGAGATAAAACTAGAGAAGAGTTACAAAAAATAGAAGTAATAGATAATTCATTATTACAAATTGAAGGTTATCTTAATAGAATTTCACAACATATAAAAAATAGAAGAGATGAAGAAAAAAAACAAAAAAAGAAAGAATTAAGGGAAAGAGATAAATCGTTTAGAGAAGCAATAAAAGCTAGTAAACGTGCAGAAGAAGAACAAGAAAAAATAAAAAAAATAGAAGCATTAAAATTAAAGGATGAATTAAATAAACCAGAAATATTAGAAGGACTTAGAGCTGATATAACTGAAATGGAAAAATTAATAATAAGTATAAATACAGAAATAAAACGAAATAATATACAAGGTGCAAATAGAATAATTGAAAACTTAGAACAATTAATTGACAAAGATAATATAATAATAAGTGGATTTAACGAAAAAAAAGAGTTAATACAAAGATATTTAATGCCAGATAATTACACAGATATAGAATCTATGATAGTTAATATGAATGATATATCAGAACAGATAATGCATATTAATTTGAATAAAGAAAGATTAAAAAGAGAATTAGAAGAAAAACAAAAAATAAAAGGAAAAAGAAGAGCACAAACAACATTAGATCTTACCGCTTTTCTCAGAGCTGACGAAGAAGATACTGGAAGATCTTTAGAAGGAATATGTAATGATATTCCTGTAACAAAATCAAAAACTATAACAGATGCAAACTTATGGAGATATATATCTGGACAACAACTTATAAAATATTTAGAACAAGAAGGACATACATATTTTAATTTAGATTTTTTAACATTAACCAGACAATTTAAATTGGATAATGTTCAGTATAAATTTGATATACCAAAATATGAATTATTTTGTGTGACACCTGAAATTGCATCATCAAGTATTTTTGGTTTTTTTATTAGACTTAATTTTGCAAGAATTACTGTCTTAATTACTGTTCATTATTGTCAAAGTAAAGATACAGGTGGGTCACAATAACATATAAAATGTTATAATGATGTATTAGAATTACTATATAACGATCTATATTTTAAAAAAGATAGTGGTAGAGTTAAAGTTGTAAAAGGTATTAGTCGTGGTCCTCAAGCAGGTTCTAGAAACTATAAAATTTTATTTAATTGTATATTGACAGAATTTGAAAGATTGATAAATAATTTTTATTCATCTGAAATAGATGGAAGAGATATGGAATTATTATCAAATAATTTACCAAAATTAACTAATTTTAAACCACAACCAGTTACAGAAAGTGATAAAAAAATAAGTGATAATAAAATAAGTTTTATTTATCCTATCGAAAAATTAACAGGTGGTATGAATAAAAATATAGACATTTATTATATTAAATATCTCAAATATAAACAGAAATATTTACAATTAAAAAAACTAATTAACGATAAGTAACTCTGTTACTCTCCATTTTTCTTTTAATCCGTTTGGTAACGTTCGAATAACTACCAACGGTATTACCTTCTTTTCTAACTCTATACGAGCTATTTCTTTAGGACCAAGTGTCTCAACATTAGTGATCATCGGTTTTGCACCTAATGATAACTGTTTTGCACGTTCACCTATTAATCTAACTCTTTCATAAATTGTCATATAATTTTTTGTTATTCTTCTATCATTATCAACAAAACCAGATATTTTTTTCTCTTCTTCTTCAAAAAAATCGTCTTCTGCTCTAAAATCAAGTGTATCTTTATTTTTCTTTTTTCCTGTAAATCTATAAACACAATCTACAACATCGTCTTCACCGTCTCCTACTTCACCACCTTCTTCCTCCTCTTCTTCGTCTTCCTCATCCTCTTCCTCTTCCTCCTCTTCATCGTCTTCCTCACCTTCTTGTACATCTTCATCTTTCTCTTCTTTTTCTAATTCATCGTCTGAATTAACTTCTTTTTCTTCTACTTCTTTTTCTTCTTCATTTTCACCATCAGTTGATTCGTAATCTTCATCGTCAACATCGTCAGCATCATCAACAGACTTTAGTCCTCCCTTTAATGGTTTTATTTCTTGTTCTATAACATTAGAAGTCTTTTTAATAGTTGTTTTAACAGGCATATTTATATAATATATTTATCTATATTTTAAATAATATATGTTATTTAAATATCAAATTTTTTTTTGCATATAAAATTAAAATTAATAAACCTATGGGCAAAAATAAAGGTTCATAGTAATTTAAATAAGTCCATAATACTACAAAAATAACAGGAAATAAATTTTTACGTGGAATCATACTATAACAATCTTGTGTTCTAAAATATATCCACAAACCAGCACAAATGATTGCAATAATTACTTTATTATGATAAGTTATATAATTGTCTAATATCATATTATAATATCATAATATAATAATTATATTATACTTTATATTATACTTTATATTGACGTAAATTTCTATTATTACAAAAAATTGATTTATTATTATTATATAAAAATATTTAAAGATATATTTATAAATGAGAACTCAAATGGATGATTTAGATATTATTGAAATTTTTGAGAATATTTTACGTACTCATAGACTTTCTAAAAACTCAGAAGAGAAACCAACACATACAAGTCTAACAGGAGGTAGCTATTGTTTTGAAGGTAAAGACTATGAAGAATTTCTAAATGCATATAAAAATGTTGTACCAGTTGCTCCTAAAGAAGACTATCATTTAGCTCTAGTTGAAAGACAACGTAAAGTTGGTCCTATTATATGTGATTTAGATATAAAAGTTAAAGAAAAACACGGTGTAGATAAAGAACGCTTGTATAACGATAATCATGTTGAACAAATTGTTACAATTGTAATGAAATGTGCATATGAGTTATTTAAAGTTGAAAAGGATGATTTACAAGCATTTGTTTTTGGGAGAGGTGAAGCACCTAGTAAAGAACAATCTGGAGATTTTAAAGATGGGTTCCATGTATATTTTCCATATTTACCACTACGTGTAGAGTACAGAATGTTACTATATCAAGCATGTATTAATAAAATTAAAAAATTCAAAGTACTAGATGACATTCCATTATTAGAAACAGTTGAAAAGGTTTACGATCCATCTGTAGTTTATGCAAATGGTATACTTATGATTGGTTCTTGTAAGAAAGGCAGAAATTCATATATTCTAACACATAAGTATTGTTATAATGATAAAAATCACACTGTTTATAAAGATGAAATTGATACATTAAAAGATGATATTAAACAGTTAATTGAATTAACTAGTTTACGTATGTATGATGACGATGCATCTTTAGAATTAAGAAACAAAAAACTTATTAAAGATGCTGTTAAAATTGCACGTGATAAAAAATATCCAACTGAATTAGTTCCAGATACAGATGATGAAACAGAACTAGATACATCAACAGAAGTTTCAACAGTTGATAATTATAGAGTAAAACCTGGTAAGATTTCTGAAACACCAGATGAACAAAAGTGTATATGTTGTCATAAAAGAATTGGTACTCCTCCAGAAGATGACGCTATTGTTAGAAGAATTGTATTAGAATGTCTTAACCGTAAACGACGTAGAGATTATGATACATGGTTGCGTGTTGGATGGGCGTTACATAGAATATGGCATGGTTATCTAGATCTATTCATTGAATGGTCTAAATTAGATACTAAAAAATATCAACCTGGATGTTGTGAAAGAGTTTGGATGACGGCAAAAGACAATAGTTATTGTTTACCATCGTTAGTAAAATGGGGTAGACAAGATGATCCCAAACTATATAATGAAATTATTGAAGAAAAGATTACTGATATTATTAAGAGAACAAGTATTACTACTCATGATGATCTTGCAACTATTATTTACACTAAATATAAACATATCTACGTATGCATAGATATACAAAAAAATATTTGGTATGAATATAAAGGTCATAGATGGGAGCAAATACAAGATGGTTACACACTTAATGAACGAATTTCAAGTGAAATTTGTCCGTTAATTACAAAAATTCAAGATAATTTTTTTCAAGAAAAAAGAAAACTTGAAGATAAAGAAGCAACAGATAATCTGAGAGAGCTTCATATGTCTATTAGAAAGATTTATGAAAAACTAAAAGATGTAACATATAAAAATAATCTTATGAAAGCTTGTAAAAATAAATTTTATGATAGTAAATTTTTAGAAAAACTCAATTCAAATCCTAAATTAATTGGTTTTGAAAACGGTGTTTTTGATTTACAGATGGTTAAATGTGATGATGCAGGTAACGTAACTTCTGTTGGTGCATTCAGAGATGGTACACCTGATGATTATATTACTTTCTCAACTAAATATGAATGGAAAGAATATAATCCAGATGATAAAGTAATTAAAGAAATTAATGATTACTTTGAAAAAGTTCAAACAAATTCTGAAGTTAGAAGATATCTATTAAGATTAATTGCAACATATATTGATGGTTCAATTAGAAACCAACAATTTATATTTTGGCCTGGTTCAGGTGGTAACGGTAAATCATCAACTATAGATTTAATTAAACATAGTTTTGGTGAATACACTGCACCAATGCCTGTAAAAGTTCTTACTGGTGCAACACCAGATGCAACTGCTGCAACTCCTGCTCTATCTGATAAAGCAGGTAAAAGATTTGTACCTGTGAGTGAACCTGCTCACAATGAAGTTTTAAATATTTCAACTATGAAAATTTTAACAGGTGGTGATGAAATTTGTGCAAGACCTTTGTATGGTCCGATGTTCTATTATACACCACAATTTAAAATGATATTAGCGTGTAATAATCTACCAACAATTCCATCACTTGATGGTGGTACTTGGAGAAGAATTGTAGTTCTATCTTTTGATAGCAGATTTATTGATCAAGAAGATTACGATAATATGAAGAACAAAAAAGAAAATTATTTCGTTAAAGATGCTGATCTAACAGGTGAGAATGGTAAAATGGTAAACTGGGGAGCACCATTTATGTGGATTTTACTAAGACAAGTTTATCCTGAATATTATAAAGATGAATGTAAAAAGAAAGGTTTAGGACTTAAAATTCCTACAAAAGTTAAAGAGGACACAGAAAAATATCACAGTAACTCTGATAAATATTATGAGTATATTTCTAAGAATGCAATCAAAGGTGAACCTGAAGATAAGCTTGAAATTAAAACACTATATGATGGTTTTAGACACTGGTTTAAAGGTTGTTATCACGGTAATCCTCCTAATATTTTAGAGTTTACGGATTACCTCGTTAAAGAAGATTACAAAGTTAATAAGAAGTTTATTATAGGATATAAATTTATTCCAGAAGGTTTACAAGATATTGGTGAAAGTGATAACACTGTTTAAAATTCCATATCTCTAGACATTGTTTTTTTATATTCATTAGATAATTGTGAATAATGTTCTCTTTCTGTAATTTCACCTTCATAATAAATATTATATGCAGTAACTACACCGCGATTGTAAAGATATGTATATGGATTTAACACATACATATCTCGTTTGAATGGATTAATTTTAAATATACTTCCTAATTTATTTATAAATTTATCTGTTAAATAACACTTATTTTCAATAATCCATAATAAATATTGTGAAACTTTATCTTTTGGAAATTCTAATTTATAATATTTATCATATATTTGATATAATTCATCATCAGATTTATCTAAAACTTCTTCTATTTTAATATTTTTTAAATAATCTAAATCATAATAAGAGAATTGTGGTGATAATTCTATTTCTAATATGTTTTCTTCTAAATATCTTTTTTTACTATCTTTAAGATATTCATAAAAATCTAAACAATAATTACCAATTAAACTTTCTAATTCAACATCTTCTTGATTATTAGTTTCTGTATTTTTATCATTCAATCTTTGGTTAATTAAACCAGTAAACGTTGCACAAGGTTTATAAGTAGAATAAATAATTACACGGTCAAGTGCAAAATAATATGCAATTTCAGCGATAAATCTTACTAGATCATCTAGTTTTAAAATTTTATTAACATCTAATGTATTATATTTAACATAATAATTTACGTGTAATTCATCTATATTATCTACTGTTCCTATTTCTAACATAAATAATAAATAATTATCTAGTATACAATACATACTAAAACCATCTGTTGTTTTAATTGCAAAGAATTTTTTATATGCACCAACACTATTATATTTTTCTGCACAAACAGTAAATTCTTTATCTCCAATTTTCGTATTAAAACGTTGTGTTGTAGAAAGATTATTTGTAAATTTTTTTATTCTTTCTGTTAAGCTTAAACTTTTATCTGGTTTAAAATTTAAAAAATCAATTGTTCTTAATTTATCTTCAGCTCTATTATTTATTTTAATTTTTTTATGTCCAACCCATTCAAACTCATATTTAGTAGATATTTTAGAAGTAAAATTAATATCAGTATGATGATAAGTTATATTATTATCTCTTGCAATTAATTTAAACTGTGTCCCTGGTGGAAAAATAATTTCTTGTTCTTCTGGAAAATGAGAACAAGCCTCTAAACATAAACCAATACCTTTAATATTTTTAGGAATATGAATCTTTACTAGAATAAAACCAAAACTATATGTATCACTTCTATAAAATGGATCTCTTGTAGTACTCATAAAAGCATTATCTGTGTATATATCACCTATTTTTAAATGCTGTAGAAATTCATCACTTTTAATAAATCTATAAATAATATAATCATTATCAAAAGCTGGAGAATTATTACACAGAATTGTTAAATTATTAATTAAACTATTAAATGTTGAATTTTCAGTATAGTTTAATTCAGGGTTTCTTAAATAAGTGTTTAAGTTAGTACTACCAGTAATAGTATAATATTGTACTAATCCTAACATATTATTTTCAACAATATATTTTTGATGTTCTAATAAAATATCAGCAGAAATATCATTTTTACTAACAAAAATACACAACTTAGTTAGTAATTCTTCTGTTATATTTTTAACATCAATATCTTTACCCATATTTCTTGCTAAATTTATTATTTCAGTTCTACTATAATAAGGTTTTGAATTATGAATATATTTATTAAAAGATTTTCTTTTACAAAATGTTATATTTCTTCCTAATTCAGGAGAATATTTATACATAGTTCTGTAAAAAGTATCTTCTAATATATTTAAATTAAAATTATCTAAAAACTCAACCATTAAATTAAATTTATTTTTTCTTCTAATAGAAATAATATCAGTATCTTTTATTTCAGAAACTTCTTTTTTAAGATTATTAATAAATTCTTGTTTTGGAAATCTATAATGATTTAAACTAACACGATTGTATAAATTTTCAGGATATATTAAATATAAATTGTTTGTGTAAACATCATATAATGGTATTTTTGTTTCTATATTTGATATATAATTTTTTATATCAGTTGTTTTTTTACTCAGTTTATGTGTGTTGTAATAAAGTGTTTCAATTATATTTTTTTCACTTATTTCTTCTTCTTTATTTGTTTTAATATTTATCAATTTAATTTTCATAATAATATTAATTATGAAAATTAATGTAAATTTTATCTTCTCTTATAAATATAAATTAAAATTAAAATAATTATTAATATTATCAATATATTTCTATTCATTTTATCACTTTTAGTTTTATTAAAATATTCTTTATCTGTTATTAATCTTCTTTCTAAAAATGAGTGAGTTTTAAAAAGTTCAGAAGGATCTTTTACATTTGTCTTATATCGTCCATAAGTTTTAAATAAACTTTGCTTGTATGGATTATCATCTTTAAACTCTAAATAAAATTCACTAGGTATATATTTTTCTGGTACTACATATTTTTTATTTTGAAACCATGGATTGTTTTCATCAACAAGAGCTACAACAGAACCTTTTAATAAATTATCTACTGAGTTTTCATCTTCGTCATAATTTTTATAACTATCGAAATCAGTAATACCTTCGTTTGCTTCAGACATTAGTGTATTATTTATAGACATTATATAATGTTTTGAGATATTATTTTTCTATTTATATTATCATAATTTAAACAATTTATAATTATATTTATTAGTTTTTGTATTATCGTAAAGTTATTTACATTTATTAAATTTATAAGTTTACTATATATTGATTGAAATTTAATACTTTTATATCCTCTTAAACGTGATAGATTTTTATTAAAAAACATAGTTGAAATTTCTGATTTTTTTAACATTTCTAACGGTATTGGACCAAGTTTAGAATTAAATTCATAAAGCAGTTCTAAATCATTGTTAACATCAAATAATATATTTCCTGTTATAATTTCATACAACGTACATCCTAAAGACCAATAATCATATGTATGGTTGTAATTTAATTTTAAAATAGTTTCTGGTGCTCTATAATATATAGTATACTTTTTATAAAGTTTTGGATCATTCGGTTTTACTGCAGTTCCTATATCGCATATAATTATTTTTTGTGGTTGGTTAAATATATAGTTATAGATATCATCTTTCTCATCATTATATACAAATTTATCAACAGCATTTTTAACTAACTTTGTAAAATTTATTTTATTTTTTTTAAGTTTAACAGTTTTAATTAAATTAATTAGTTTATTTATTCTTAATGTTGGTACATTTAATAATATATTTTCTGGCTTAATATCACCGTGTACATAACCTTTACTATGGAAGTTATTCAATATATTAATTATTTGATCTGTAATGTTATCGATAAAACTTACTGGAATATTAGTTTTAAAAATTTCAATAAGATTATATAATGAATAACCACATAGTTGCATTTCTGCACATAAAAATAAATTATCTTCTATTTCTTTGTGTATAAAAGTAGTTATATAATGTGTTATATTATTTATTGTTTTTAATTTATTATAAGTTTCAACTTCAACCATACCTCTATCATAATCTTCTCGTGTATATATTTTTAATGCACAAAAATTATTGTTATTAAATTTATAAGCTAACCACACAGAACAATATGCACCTTTACCTATTTTTTCTATTAACATATAGTTATTATTAAATATATGATAAGCCCAGTCAATATAACGATCATCTTCTTCATCAGTATAATCAGAATCTACTGACATACTTGATTTGTTTGATGAACTTTTAGAAGACATAATATATATTATATAATATATTGTTTAATATATAATATTATTTTTGTTGTTTTAATTTATTATTAATTTGTTTCAATTTAGTAACATCTTTTTGTAAATTTTTAATGAAGACAATTAGTTCATTAATTTCTTTATCTTTTTTAACTAATATTTCGTCATATTCTCTTTTAACTTCTTTTATTGTTAATCTTCTAAAAAATAAACATTTTTTAATTTGAACAGACCATGACAATTTACCATTATTTAAAATAATATAATCTGGTGATTTAATTATAGTTATTATACCACCTGTTCTAAATTTCATTTCACCATCTTTATCTTCAAAGTATCTAATATGTGAACCAATTGGTACTTTCTCTATATTTTCAACTTGTTCATAATCTATTAAGAGAGATTCAACTTGTTCTTTTGTTAATTTATCTGTATATGTTAACTCTGGTCTTTTATAATTACTATCTTTTATAGATTTAGGTTTATTAACTGTCTTGCTATTTATTTTTTTAGTTTCCATAATAAAATATATATATGTTATTTTTTAATTATTTATAAACTATTTTTTATTTTTATATTTACTTAATATTGATGCCTTATAATCATCAAACATTTGTTTAGAGAATAATTCTTTGTTTGATATTGCTGAAAAGAGATAATACTTAGATGGATTTATATTCCAATATAAGTTTTTATAAGGATTAAATAATAGTACAGTTTCTATTTGCTTATCATATGTATATGTTATTTTTAATACTATTCCTATTATATGTTGTATTTTCAAATCTAAAGTTACAGTACATAATAACATCCTTTCATCTATATCATTAGTATTAATAAATGTATAGTACTTAGTTTTAGGGAACTTCTTATTTATCTTCTCTATTATATGTTGTGGTACTGTTTTGGGTGTATAGTACTTTAATATATGTCTTATATTAGCTAGTCGTTTATCAGCCATCTATATAATATATATTAAAAAATTGAAATTCTTAACTGTATAAGTTCTCCATAAATTTTTGACTACAAATTAAAGTCCACCTTGCACCGGTGTGGACGGCTACCCTGTGTAGCTGATAGGTGTCTTGAAGGTTTCTCCGTCGCCACAAACGGAGCCAGTGGGATAGGCTTTACCGACTATTGCCCACGGGAGACTTGTATCGGTTCCCACGATCACTCGAAAATGGATCAACCTTGTTTTCGCAGTATGGTTCCAGCTGTATCTGGTTCTGAGGTTTTGACGCCTCCCAAAAATGTCAACAAGATCCCGTACAACACAGGTACGGATGCCGAGGTTGTTCTCAAGGAGGTTTTTGAGACGGATTCTACTTCTAGTTTGCCATTGACACGTTCCCAGGTGGGGAAAGTCTATGCGCATTACCAGAGCCTCGATGACAACGAGATGATGAAGGATACCTGGCGGGTATTCCACACGCTCGTTGTGATTTACCTCCGCGACATGGAGGATGTGTACACAACCATCCGAACCAAGTTCATGGGGAAGATCAGTGACGCACGCATTTCGTCAATGAAGCTGGCGGTTATCCAACCGTTTGCTTCTGCCTGGGACATGGCAATTGACGAGTGTACTCGCGTTGTGGTGGTGCGTGTTCCCACCCCACCCAAGAACACTTTGCAACCACTTGCAGAGGAGATTCTTGCGTTTCTCAAGCGGTTCGCAACCATCCAAGTGCGGGGAGAGGTGAACTGTGCGAAGGGTGCACGTCGCGACGACAAGCAATACCTTCCAGACTACGTCATCAACACTGGTGGCAAGAGGGTTCACATACTTTCCATGCTCCAGTGCATCAAGGCACATTTGGAGAACCCGACCGAGTTGCGAGTACTCAAGAAAGAGATGCTGGTACTTTCTCGGAAGCGGGATCAAGTTCCACAGGACGCTGCACGTGCTCGTGTTCTTGGACACACGTTTGATCAAGCGGGAGCACTTGCGTCTCTGGACGAGGAGATGGGAACACTGGCTTCGGCGATCGCAGATACGAACTCCGAGGATGTTCAGGATGTCGCTTTTGTAAACAAGGCGATCAATGTTCTGACTGGTCGGCGTGGATATACTCTGATGGAGCACATTCGTGAGCTCTCAGGTAGTGTTACTGACCACGATCCGGAGACTTTCAAGCTTCATCTTCGTCCAAAAGAGGAGGATACAGAACCTAACAACATCTACGGTTACCTCCCTGATTCCCTTAAGTCGCTTCTTCGCAATACCCGCGGGTCTGACATGCGGAAGGCAGCGAAGGCAGCGAAGGCAGAGGCGAAGGCGAAGGCAGAGGCAGTAGAGGTCGCTCAGGT
>Ga0194129_10003855_pt1 | contig 20532 bp, 12 predicted proteins | sample TA2KigCa35mmetaG_FD_150862 | JGI IMG/M metagenome (GOLD analysis project Ga0194129, IMG submission 150862) | Freshwater microbial communities from Lake Tanganyika, Tanzania - TA2015038 Kigoma Deep Cast 35m | ecosystem: Environmental > Aquatic > Freshwater > Lake | place: Tanzania: Lake...
CCTCGCCCTCGCCCTCGCCCTCGCCTTCACCCTCGCCTTCGCCTTCGCCTTCGCCTTCGCCTTCGCCTTCGCCTTCGCCTTCGCCTTCGCCTTCGCCTTCGCCTTCGCCTTCGCCTTCGCCAGCCTCACCCTCGCCTTCGCCGGGTCGGCCCTCGGCGATGGGCTGACAGCCCGTCGCAACGATCAAAGCAGTGACGGAAATAAGACGACGCACAGGAGTCTCCTCGCGTGACGGCCTACGCGGCCACACAGAGGTAAGGGTAGCCCAGAAACGGCGATTTGCCTGCATCGGGCGCGTTGGATCCGAAAGAGCGAGACACCCGCGAGCCAGTCGTTTGCGCCTTGGCCGCGCCGCTCGCGCGACGGGCGGCAAGAAAGAAAGAGGCCCGATGCCCAGGACGGGTCATCGCGCCTCCTTGCCCAGCGGGCCGCCGCCGGTCGGCGGCGACCATGCATGGTCGCGGTTTAGCCCTCGGGCGACGCGCACCCCTGCACGTCGGCGGTGTTCGTGGAGTCGAACGTCGCACCGACGCACGAGCCCGACGCACCACCACCAGCCGTGGGCGTGCAGATGAACTCACCGCCGCAAGCGTTGAAGGAGCAAGTCGTGCCCTCGGTGCCGCTCAGCGTCGACGTCTCCTCGAAGCCGCTGGTGTTCGTGTAGCGCAGCGACACATCCACCCGCGGGTCGTCGTCCACCTCGCCATTGCAGTTGTCGTCGCGGCCGTTGCACGTCTCGACCCCCGGCGCCGGCGGCTGCGCGTTGCACACCGCCGTGCCGTCGCCGCCGCACACCTTCACGCCGCTGCGCTGGCACTCGCCCAGACCCAGCGTGCACGTGTCGCCCTTGCCGAGGCCGTCGTCCACCGCGCCGTCGCAGTCGTCGTCGACGTCGTTACAGGTCTCGGCCGTAGGCGTGCCCGCGACCACGTTGCACACCACCGTGCCGGTCGCGCTGCACACCTTCGTGCCCGTGCGACGGCAGGCGCCCGTGCCCTCCGAGCAGGTCGCGCCGAGACCAAGGCCCTCGTCGACGGCGCCGTCGCAGTCCTCGTCCACCGGCGTCGCGCCCGGCGGCGTGCACGTCTCGGTGCCCGCCGGGCCCGCGCTCACGTTGCACGACGAGCTGCCGCCGCTGCACTGGATGCTGCCGGTGCGGCGGCACTGGCCGACGCCCGCCGAGCAGCTGGCGCCGACGTTGTAGCCCTCGTCGGTGCTGCCGTCGCAGTCGTCGTCCTGGCCGTTGCAGGTCTCGCCCGTCGGCCCGATCTCGCCGTCGCAGATGCGCTGGTTGCAGTAGCCGTTGGTGCAGCCGCCGTCATACAGGTGCACCTGGTGGCCGCCGTCGTCCCAGCAGCGGAGCTGGCCGGCCTGGCAGCGACCAGTGTCGGTGCCGCAGGCGCGCATCCACGCCGGCACGCGGGAGCACGTGTAGCAGCCGTTCCACCAGCAGGGGAAATCCCAGAAGCCGTAGACGGCGTCGGCGTTCCAGCGGGTGAAGTGGGTGACCGCAGCCTGCCAGCGCAGCTCGCCCTCGACCTCGACGACCTGACCCTCGCCCTCGCGCGACCAGAGGCCCTCGACGTCGTTCCAGTACCAGGCGGGGATCGTCTGGGACTCCGGGTAGATCGTGCGGTAGATGGCCAGCGCGTCAGCGTAGTCGGCCAGCGGCAGGTCGAGCTGGGCCTGCGTGCCCTCGCCGAGCTGCACCGGCTCGCCGTGGATGAACAGCTCGACGTCGACCATGCCGAAGGTCTGCAGCGTCGCGCCCGGGCCCTCGTCGGTGCGGTACAGCGGCGGCGACGCGCGCATGTCCTCTTCGACGGCGCCGTCGAAGTAGGCCACGCGGACCTCGAGCGGGCCGACGACCGGATCGCCGCTCAGCTTGCTGACGTAGCCGCCGGCCGGCAGCGTCACCGTCGCGCCCTCGGTGGTGGCGACGCCGCCCTCCTCCGACGAGAACGTGAAGACGTCGACGGGCTTGACGACGTACTCCACCAGCGAGCCCGCGGTGGCGGGGGTGTGGGCCAGCGTGTAGCGCGCCGGCGCGTGGTCGTCGGCGGCGACCTCGACGTGCAGGCTGCCGTAGGTCAGCGTGTCGACGACGAAGTCGCCCGACTCGTCGGTGACGCCGTCGGCGGTGGCGTCCCCCGTGAGCTCGACGCGGGCGCCGGTGACGGGGCCGCCGTCGGTGGCGATCACGCGCAGGTGCAGGCGGCCGCCGCCCTGCAGCGTGGGCGCGACGAAGTCCTCGTCGATGGCGCCGTCGCAGTCGTCGTCGAAGCGGTTGTCGTTGTTGTCGTCGGTGGAGGGCGCGGCCGCGGCCGTCGCCGTGCACGTGGCGCCGTCACCGGTGGCGTTGCAGGTCTGGGCGCCCATGCGCTTGCACAGACCGACGCCGTCGCTGCAGGGACCGAGGTTCGCGCCGGGCGTACAGGTGAACGACTCGCCTTCGCCCTCGCCCTCTCCTTCGCCCTCGCCCTCGCCCTCGCCCTCGCCCTCTCCTTCGCCTTCTCCTTCGCCCTCGGCGCTGCCGTCGCCGGAGCCATCGCCGCCAGCGCCATCACCTGCGGAGGGGGCGGTCGCGGTGCCACAGGCCGTGGCGAGTGCGAGGACAATCAAGGGCAACAGACGGCGCATCGGGTACCTCCTGCTTGCGCGAACGGATCGGAGAACAAGAAGAAGGTAGGGGGCGCGCGACGGCTTTGGCCAACCGTCGAAGGCGGATCGATCGATGCGATACACCGGCGAATCGGTCGATTGCGCCATGCCCCCTTTTGCCGCGTCGGGGACGCTGCGCTGATGGCCTTATGGTCTTCGCCCACACCGTCTCGCCCCCCTTGGTCGCCGCGCTCGTGCTGGCCGGCGGCCTGATCGCCTGCCCCCGCTCGTCGTCGACGACGTCCGCCGATGACGCCGCCGCGGCCGCCCGCGCGCCGGCGACGCACGCAGCCCCGTCGACGGCTGCGCCGCCGACGCCGACCGGCGCGCGCGGGCCGACGTTCCTCGAGAACGACACCGCGACGGCGGTGACGACGGCGAAGGCCGCCGGAAAGGTCGTCTTCGTCGACGCATGGGCGCCGTGGTGTCACACCTGCCTGTCGATGCAGCGCGACGTGCTGTCGCAGCCGGCGTTGGCCGCCTACGAGGATCGCGTGGTGTTCGTCGCCGTCGACACCGACCGCGAGGAGAACGCGCTGTTCCTGGCCACCTACCCGGTGAAGCTGTGGCCCATGTTCTACGTCCTCGACGCCGCCAGCGAGGCGCCGCTCGCCGTGCACCCCGGCTCGATGAGCCTGGCCGAGACCGTCGCGTTCCTCGACGGCGCGCTCGCGGCGCGCGACCCCGAGACGACGACGGACCCGCAGGCGAAGGCGCTGCTCGCCGCCCACGCCGCGCTGGCCGCCGACAAGGGCGCCTACGCCGCCGCCGCCTACGCCGCCGCCGCGCGCCTGCCCGGGCCGCGCCGCACCGAGGCGATCCTCGGCGGCCTGCGCGCCGCCCCCGACGCCGCCTCTTGCGTCGCCTTCGGCACCGAGCACCTGCGCGACGTCACCGAGGGCGGCGCCGCCGGAGACGTCGCCGCGGCGCTGTGGTCATGCGCCGGCAAGCTGCTCGAGGGTTCCCCCGCGCGGGCGAGCGCGACGGCGCTCGTGAAGGCGCGCCTCGTAGAGCTGGCCGCGCAGGCCGCCCCCGGCGCCTCCGTCGACGACCGCGCCGACGTGCTCGCCACCCTCGCCGAGGTGCACCAGGCCGCCGGCGACAAGGCCGCCTTCGCCGCCGTCCACACCGAGCGCCTGCGCCTGCTCGAGCAGGACGCCGCGAAGGCCGTCACCGTCGAGGACGCCCGCGTCCACGACTACGCGCGGATGAACTCGTATCTGGCGCTCGGCCGCGGAGACGACGCCGTGGAGATGCTCACCGAGCGCACCGCGCAGCTGCCCGGCAGCTACGAGGCCTGGGCCCGCCTCGCCTCGACGCTGTTCAAGCTCGGGCTTCACGAGCGGGCCGACGCCGCCATCGAGCGCGCCATCGCGCTGTCGTATGGCACGCGCCGGCTGCGCTACCTGACCCTGCGCGCCGACGTCGCCGCCGCCCGCAAGGACGCCGCCGGCGAGCGCGCGGCGTTGCAGCGCCTCGTCGACGACGGCAGCGCCCTGCCCGCGGCGCTGGGCGCCGGTGACCTCGTCAAGGCGGCGCGCGACCGGCTAACGAAGCTGCCCTGAGCGCCGACGTCGAGCGCGTTCGCTCGGCCCGTCACTCGTTGCCGAAGTCGTACTCGAGGGTGCGGCCACAGCCCCGCGCCTGCACGGCGACGCAGCCACCGTGGACGTCGTGGCGCGTGCAACTGACCGTGGTCTCTTCATCGGTGCATTGCAGCTGCTCGACCGAGGTCTTCTTCGCCTCGGCCAGCACGCTGGCCTCGACCTCGGCCGGCGTCGCCGTGTTCGACGACGCGACGGTGGGCGGCGGCACGCTGCGGGGCTTCTTTGGACCGTCACCGGCGCAGGCCGGCCCGGCGACGGCGAGGAGAGACAGGGCGCAGGCGGACGCGAGCAGCGAGGGGATCAAGCGGCGCAACATGGGCCCAGTGTACGCCCGTGCCGGAGCGTCGTCGACGTGACCGGGCTCGACCGCCAGGTGGTCAGCCGCCGGGTGGTCAGCCGCCGGGGGCACGGGCGGCCTTGCGGGCGGCGCGCTCGACGTCGACGGCGCCTCCGCCGACCGTGAACGGGTCGCGGTCGAGCAAATAGACAGAGACGCTGCGCACCACCGGAGCGGCGAGGATCGGCGGCAGGCGCAGCGCGCCAGTGCTGGTGGACCACGCGTCGAGCACGAACGCCTCGGCATCGACCTCGGCGTCGAGGCGGACGCGGACGTGGCTGGCCGCGGGCGCGGCGGGCAGGATCACGCTCTGGTCGCCGGGTGAGGGCAGGTCGGCGAGGACGAAGGCGCCCTCGGGCGGATCGAGCAGCGCGCCGACGTCGATCTGGGCGGCGAGCTTCGTGGCGCGCACGACGGCGCGGGAGGCGAAGGCGTCGTCGGCGTAGAACGCGTGCACCGCCAGCGCGCGGCGGGCGGGTGCGAGGTTCGCCGTCGGCGGCACCGACTTCATGCCCTCGGGCAGCGGCACGCCCTCGAAGCCGGTGGCGCCGCGCACGACGCCGGTGCCGGTGACGACAAAGCGCCCCGGCAGATCGAGGCCCGTGACGACGAGAGCGCGCTCCGCGGCGGCCTCGGGCGGCTGGCAGACGACGCCGGTGCGCTCGCGCGGCGGCACCGACGGCACGGTGTTCACCATCGGGGCGGCGGCGAAGTCGGGGACGAGCTCGGCGGTGTCGCCGTCGCCGTCGCGGTCGGCGTCGTCGGCGACCAGCGGCCGCGGCGCGAGCACGCCCAGCGGGACGACGGCGGCGTCGAGGCCCTCGCTCTGCTCGGCGAAGTCGAGGGCGAGGGCGTAGGGTTCGCCGGCGAGGGCGAGCTGCACGAGCTGCTGCTGGTCGCGGCGGTCCTCGAGCGCGAACGCGAAGCTCGGCCCCGCGACCGGCACCAGCTCGGCCAGCGGCCGCACCTGCTGGTCCCCCGACAGCGGCAGCGACGCCGACAGCGAGAACGACGCCGGCAGCGCGAGAGGGATGGCGCCGAGGATGGGCAGCGTCACCTGCCCCAGCGCCACCGCGCCGAACAGCCCGACGACGTCGGCGCGCTCGGGCCCTGCCAGCGCCGGCAGCACCGCGCCGATGCCCACCGGGCCCAGCTCGTCGCCGGTGGTCTGCACCGTCGCCAGCACCGGCGAACCCGCCGCCGCCGGCGACGACGGCGACGATGCACCGCCGTCGCCCAGCACGAGGCGCAGCCGCCCGCCAGCGGCCACCCGCGCGTCGACGTCGTCGACGAGCAGCAGGCCACGGCGCGCCGCGACGTCCCGCGCCAGCACCGCGGCGGCGCCGGCGGGCGGCGGATCGAACGCCGCGACGCCGTCGTCACCAGCGGTCACGGTGACGCCGCCTACGTCGACAACGACGGCTGCGGCGGGCGCCCCCGTGGCGCGCTGCACGAGCACGGCCAGCGGCGCCGCCGGGTCGACGACGACGAAGCGCACCGACGCGTCGCCCACGGTGACGCGGGCCGCGCCGGAGCCCGCGGCGACGACGGTGACCGTGTCGCCAGCCACCGTCGCGGTGATGACGGGCTCGCCGGTCTCGCCACCCTCGTCGACCGCCACCGTCGCGGCGAACGCGCCGACGACAGCGACGCCTTCGGCGTCGAAGCCGGCGGCGACGAAGTCGGTGGCCTCGCCGACGAACAGCGCGCGCTGACACGCCGCCGCCGCGTCGCAGGCGCCGAGCGCGTCGGCCAGCACCACCAGCGCGGCGTCGACCGCCGCGGGGGCGGCGACGCAGGCGAGGCCGGCGCAGACCTGCTCGCCGGCGCAGTCGTCGTCGCCGCGACAGGCCGGCCGGCGCACGCAGCGGCCGGCGACGCACTCGTTGGCCGCGTCGGCGCAGTCGTCGTCGACGAAGCACGTGTCGGCGGGGCGGCAGTGGGCGTCGGTGCACAGGGCGCCGCTGCCGCACTCGGCGTCGGCGCGGCAGGTCGGGCGCTCAGCGCAGCGCACCGGCGTGGCCTCGACATCGCAGAAGAAGTTCGGGTCGAAGCAGTCGACGTCGGCATCGCAGGTGGTGAAGCCGGCGCAGCGGCCGCCGTCGCAAAAGACGTCGCCGTCGCCGCACGCGTCGTCGGTGGCGCACTCGGGCGTCTGGCAGGCGCCGTCGTCGCAAATGCCCTGCCCGAAGCACGTGGCGTCGTTGAGGCAGCGCTGCAGGCAGCGGCCGTCGACGCAGGTCTGCAGGCCGAGGCCGCCCACACTCGGGCCGCAGGCGCTGTCGTCGAAGCAGGCGGGGCGGCAGGCGCCCTCGTCGCAGATCTCGAGCGGGAAGCCGCCGCAGTCGACGTCAACGTCGCACGCCACCGCCGGCGCGCAGTTGCCATCGACGCAGATGCGCGTGCCGCACTGGGCGTCGAAGGCACAGTCGGCGAAGCGGCACACGCCGGCGTCGCACACGCGCCCCGACGCATCGCCATCGACGGCGCACTCGTCGTCAGCGACGCACGGCGGCGGCGGCGGCGGCGGCGGCTCGACGCATACGCCGTCTTCGCAGACAAGCCCTGGTCCGCACGGCGCGTCGGTGCACGGCTCGCCCGCCGCCGACCATGGCGCGCACGCCGGCGCGAGGGTGACGATGAGGGCCGCGGCGACCCGGGCGACGGCGATCGCCACCGGAGGCGACGACGACGACGACAACGAAGAAGAAGACGGTGACACGAAGACGGCGTGGAGGCGAGTCATGGGGTCACCTGCAAGGCGGGCGTCAGCAGCACCGCGCGGCCCGCGGCGAGGTCGAGGTCGACGTCGGCGAGCGCGTGCCTCCATGCGGCGACGTCGCTGGCGCTGCGGGGCAAGGTCGGGCGCGCGGTCGCCGCGAAGGCGCGGCCGGGGTGCTCCGACGACTCGCCGTCGTCCTCCTGCAGCGCCTGCAGCAGCGCCTGCAGCGGCGGCAGCGGCGCGGGGAAGTCGCGCACACGCAGCGGCGCGCCCGACGGCAGCGACAGCTTCTGTCGCACGACGGCGAGGGTGACCGGCCAGCCGCCGAGCTCGTCGACGAGCCCGCGCTCCTTCGCGTCGACGCCGGTCCAGATACGGCCGCGGGCGACGGGCTCGATCTCGGCAGCGGTCCGCTTGCGGCCGGCGGCGACCTTGTCGACGAATGATGCGTAGATGCCGTCGACCAGCGCGTCGAGGCGCGCGCGCGCGGCGTCGCTGTAGGGCGCGTCGGTGGAGTAGAAGCTCGTGTCGGCGTCGCCGACGGCGATGGTCTCGAAGTTGACGCCGAGCTGCTCCCACAACTTCGTCGTCACCATCTTGCCGGCGTAGACGCCGATGCTGCCGGTGATCGTGACCGGCTGCGCGACGATGGCGCTGGCGTTCATGGCGACGTAGTAGCCGCCGCTGCCGGCGACGTTGGCCATGCTGGCGACGACAGGCTTGCCGGCCTTCGTGGCGCGCTCGACCTCGTGGGCGATGGTCTCGCTGGCGGTCACGCTGCCGCCGGGCGAGTCGATGCGCAGCACGATGGCGCGCACGTCGTCGTCGTCGATGGCCTGCCGCAGCGCGGCCGCCGTCGTGTCGCTGCCCACGGTGCTCGTACCCGACACCGGGTCGGCGTTGGTGCGGCCGCGGTGGATCTGGCCCACGGCGGTGACGACGGCGACGAGCGGAGCGCCCTCGGCGTGGTCGTCGTCGTAGGCCGTACCGGCGCGCTGGTGGTAGCGCGACAGCCACAAGAGCGTCGCGTTGGGCCCGGCGCGCTCCTTGATGCGGGCGATGGCCTCGTCGCGGTACCCGAGCTTGTCGACGAGCTTCTTATCGAAGGCGGCCGCGGCGTCGTAGGGGCCGCCGGCCAGCAGCGCGGCGACGGCGGCGGCGTCGCCCAATGCCGGGCGGCTTTTCGCGACCTGCTCGACGAGCACCTGCTGCGCCGACGTCAACAGGCGCAGGCTCGCCTCGCGGTGCGCCTCGGTGAAGCCCTGCTCGGTAAAGGTGTTGGGCGCGTTCTTGAATTCCTTGCGGGCGGCGGACTGTGGCTGCACGCCCAGCTTCTCGAGAGCGTCGCGGCCAAACGGCGTCTCGCCGGCGAGGGTTGCGAGCCCGACGGCGCCGGCGGGCTGCAGCCACACGTCGTCGAAGGCGGTGGCGATGTACCAGCCGCCGGTGCCGGGGGTCATCTCGCCGAAGCTCTCGGCGAAGGCCAGCGTGGGCTTGCCCGAGCGCTTGAACGCGAGGACGGCGTCGCGAAGCTCAACCGCCGTCGCGAGCCCGTGGCCGGCGCCGCCGAGCCGCACGAAGAGCCCGCGCACCTTCGGGTCCGTCGCCGCCTGCTCGAGGGTGAAGACGACGTCGCGCACGGTCAGCGCCGCCGTCGGCGACAAGGGCGCGCCGCCGCCGGGGGCCTCGCCCAGGGCGCGCTCGAGGTCGAGCTCGAGCACCGTCACCGGCGGCACCGGTCCGCCCGCCGGTCCGGCGCCAAGGCCGACGACGCACAACGGCGCGCACAGGGCCACCGGCGTCAACAGCACCAGCAGCAGCAGCAGGCAGCCGGAGCGCGACTTGCGGGGAGCGGCGTCGTTCATGGGAGCGACCGTACCAACAGTCGACGACGGCGGACACGCACCATTGCGGCCCATTGCGGGGGCGTGCAGGACGCTGCGGAGCGTGGCCTACCGACGCGCGAGGCGCAGCGCCGTCGCGATCGCCGCCGCCATCGACGACGAATCTGCCCGCCCGCTGCCGGCCAGCGCATCGGCGGTGCCGTGGTCGGGGCTCGTGCGGGGCACGCGCAGCCCCCACGTGACGTTCACCGCCTCGCCGCCGGCGAGCAGCTTGTAAGGGCCAAGGCCCTGATCATGGTGCATCGCCAGCACCGCGTGCACGCCCCGCATCGTCGATACACCCCGCCGGTGGCGCGCGACGTCGGCGAAGAAGCCGTCGGCGGGCACCGGCCCCGCGACGTCGACGCCGGTGGCGCGCAGCCGCGCCAGCGCCGGCGCCACGACGTCGTCGTCTTGCCGCCCGAGCAGGCCGCCCTCGCCGGCGTGGGGGTTCACGCCGAGCGCAACGAGGTGGGGGCGCTCGACGCCGGACAGGGCCCGCGCCGCCTCGGCCAGGCGCGTCACCGCGCGGGTCACGGCGGCGTCGGTCACGAGCGCGGCGACGCCTTCGAGCGGCACGTGCACCGTGAGCAGCCCGAGCACGAAGGGCCCGCCGGCGAAGACCATCAGCGGCGGGCCGTCGTCGTCGTGCAGGTGCCGGTGCACCAGCTCGGTCTGCCCGGGGAACTGCTCGTCGCCGACGCGCAGCGCGCTCTTGCGCGTGGGCCCGGTGACCAGCGCGTGGATGTCGCCGCGCGCCGCCGCCACACAGGCGCGCAGCAGCGCCTCGCGCTGCGCGGCCAGCGCGTCGTCGTCGACGACGCCAGGGCGGGTGCGCGCGCCGCGGTCGTGGTCGTCGTCGACGGTGCAGGCGACGCGCAGGCGCCCAAACGTCACGACCTCGCCGTCGCGCTCGGCCGCCACGCGCGCCCGCCGCGCGCCTTCGAGCAGCAGCGCCGGCGAGCCGAAGAAGCGCAGCCGCAGCGTCGGCGGCAGCGCGCCTTCGTCGTCGAGGCGCACGAGCGCGGCGACGATGACCTCGGGCCCGACGCCGGCGGGGCAGCCGGGGGTCAGGCCGAGGGTCAGGAATCCGCGGGGGAGCGTCAGGTCGGTCATCGCCGCGGCGCCGGGCCGTCACACAGCGTCGTCGAAGGCGCTGCGGCCATCGCGCAGCAGGGCGATGCGGGTGCCGTCTTCGAGGACGACGTGGGGACCCTGCGCCTCGTCGGCGGCGACGTCCCACGTGTCGCCGGGCCCGTACTCGGTGACGACGCCGCCTTTCATGAAGCGCAGGCGGCCGGCGAGCACACGCCCGTGCTCCGCCGACGGGTGGTGCAGCATCGGGATGACGACGCCGGCGGCGGCCTCGACGAGCTCGAGCGTGCGACCGTCGGCCTGCCGCCCGACGCGCGCAACGCGCAGGCCGCGCAGGCCGGGCAACTCAAAGAAGACGGGCAGAGCAGCAGCGGCGGTGGTGGTGGTCACGACGACCTCGGGGTGAAGGGAGCGATCAGGGGCTGACGACCAGTTCGACGATGACCGCGTAGTGGTCCGACGGCTCGACCAGCGTGTCGCCGAAGCGCAGCTGCTCGGTGAAGTCGATGCGGCTCCTGGCGACGACGACGCGCTCGTCGGTGTCGCGGGCGAACACCTGATCGAGGCGCGCCGGGAACTCGGTGCCGCCGTACTGGGTGAAGTACAGCGAGTTGCAGTCGGTCGCCGTGAACGTCGTGTGCGGCGTGCGCTCGCACCAGCCGTCGTCGGCGCCCGGTGTCGCCAGCGCCGCGCCCGGATCGTTGACGACTGTGTCGCCGAGTACGACGTCGGCCAGCGCGTCGGCGGCCGAGCGGCCCATGACGTCCAGATCGACCAGCTCGCCGTAGACCTGCAGCAGCGGGTACGAGATTGCGTTATGGAACCAGATGTCCTGCTCGCTGCCGTCGGGCAGCTTCCACAGCAAGTTCTTGTAGTACGGGCCGGCGTTGAAGTCGCCGCCGACGAAGACCAGTTCGCGGCCCGTATCGTCGCTGGCGACGGCGGCGCGGACCGCCAGGCCCAGCTCACGCGCCTGCTTGGCCCGCCCGAGCCAGTTCTCGGCGAACGCCTGCATGTGCGTATTGAAGATCTGCATCGGCCCCAATTCACGATGTTCGAAGCGCACCGCAATCCACCCCCGGCGGATGCCCGGCCCGGGGAAGTACTCGGTGCCCGACTGCGAGCCGTAGGCACCGTAGCGGAAGCTCGGCTCGGTGCCGGGCAGCAGGGTCGCCGCGCGCACAAAGGTCATCAGGCCATCGTTGTGACCCTCGCGCGGCTGCACGAAGGCCCGGTAGCCCATCGCCTCGGCGGTGCGGGTGAACTCGGCGACGTCCTGCTCGAGCCACACCTCCTGAAGCATCACGACGTCGACGCCGCGGTCGAAGATGAGCCCGGCGGTGACGGTGCGACGGCGCTCGAGGTCGGGGGTCTCGGCGTAGGGCACGACGCCGAAGATGTTCACGTCGAGCAGCGCGACGTTGTAGGTCATCAGCGTCAGCGGGCGTCGGCCGGCGCGGGCGCGGTCATCGTCCAGCACGTTCGTGCTGGACAACAGCGCCGACGGGTCGGGGGCCGCGGTGAACACGAGCCCGTCGCCGCGCGCGAACAGGTCGCGGAAGGTCAGCGCGTCGCCGCCCTCGAGGGCGCGGCCGAGGTGGGCGGTGGCGGCGGCGTCGCCCACGAGGAAGCCGTCGGTCTCGTCGTCGCCGAGCGGGACGTCGCCCCAGTCGCAAGCGGCGAGCCCGGCGAGGGTCGAGGTGAGGAGAGGCACAGCGAGACGGGAGAGGTGACGCATCGGGCGGTTATGCCACGCCGCCGCACCCATGGGTCGTTCCTCAAGGCGCTGGCCCACGGCGAGCACCTTCGGCAGGCGACGCGCGCGTCGGGCCCCCCGACCGCGGGCGCAGCGACGCCCTTGGCGGCAGGCACGAGCGCCGCGGCCAGCACCGCTGCAAACGCCGGTCCCCCGGCGAGCACCACGACCAGCACCGCGCCCGGCGCGGCGTCGGCGCCGCCCACGAGCGCGACGAGCGCGACGAGCACAACGAGCACAACGAGCACAACGAGCACAACGAGCACAACGAGCACAACGAGCACAACGAGCACAACGAGCACAACGAGCACAACGAGCACAACGAGCGCGACCAGGCCGCCGAGCCCGCCGACGTCGGTGACGCCGCACCCCAGCGCGTCGAGTTTCTTCCTGCGGCTGCGCACCATCGACCGGCTGCGCGGGTCCCAGCGGCTGCACGTCGAGGCCGGCGGCACCATCCTGTTCACGCCGGCGCTCTTGCCCGCCGGCGCGCCGATCACGATCCTCGTCGTGCACCCGGTGACACAAGACGAGCTCCCGCTGGCTGGTGTCGTTCAGCGGGCGGTGGCCACGCTTCCCTTGCGGCTCGAGATCCTGTTCCGCTCCCGCGACGTCGCCGAGTTCGAGCGCTTCATCGACACCGGCCATGGGCCGGCCACGACGAAGCCGCCGTCGGGTCCGCTGACGACCGCGACTTTCCGCTCCGACGACGAGCTCGAGTTCGAGACCGACGACGCCGTGATCGGCGACGACCCCGTGGCCTGGGGTCTGAAGAGCAGCCTGCTGCCGGTGCACCAACCGCCGATCCCCCACGACAGCCTCCCGCCGTCTCCCGCTGGCGACGACGACTTCGACGTCCAGATCGACGTCCGCGACCACGCCGAGCGCGGCGACGACGACGACGCGCCGCGCCTCTTTTCGCCAGCCGACCGTCTCGCCGCGCCGATCCCCACCAGCGACGGCGCGCCGTCGACGCTCCTGCCCGAAGGTGCGCAAACGACCTCGTCGACGCACCTCGCCCTCGGCGAGGTCGAGCCGGCATCGGGCCCGGGGCTGCGCCCCACGGCGTACACCGTCGCCTGCGACCGCTGCGACGCGCCGGCGTACCAGCTGCTGCCCGGGACGTGCGCCGACACGCTCGGCCTCGTTGCCAACCTGAATCCCTTTCTGGACCAGCGGTCCAGGCGGCTCGTCTCGGTCCTCCGGCTCGTCGCCGCTCTGCTGCGCCTTGAACGCTGGCGCGACTACGTCGCCGGCGACGGCAACGACCTGACGACGCTGTTCGACGCTGTTCGACGCCGCCGCCCTTGGCGAGGCGCCGGTGCACCCGCAGACCGACGAGGTGCTGCGCTCGACCCGCGCCCTCGAGCGCCTGCCGGCGCTGGCGACGCGCCTGAAGGACGACGAGCGCGCCACCACCAAGGTCGGCTGCCCCGCCTGCAGCAAGGGCCACCTGACGCTGCGCCGCGCGGGCTGACGCTGCGCCGCGCGGGCTGACGCTGCGCCGCGCGGGCTCGTCTCGACGTCGGCTCCAATTCGTGTCGAGGTCACTTCGACCTCGACGTCGCGCCGGCTCGACGTCGATGCGTCAGCGCGGCGTCGCCGGGCGCGGCGCGCGCGCCCACTCGCCGTTCAGGTCGACGGGCCGGTGACCGGGGGCCAGCAGGCCGCGCAGCGCAAGGTACTTGTCGGCCAAAGGCGGCAGCCGCTCGCCGGTGATCGCGCGGCTGAGCCTCACGCCCAGCGGCACGTCGTCGCCGATGCCGCGGTCGAGCACGGCGAAGGCCTCGGTGCCGCAGCTGCGGTTCAGCGTGTTGTACGCGGCGCCGAGGCCGACCTTTGCCGACGTCGACAGCGCCTCGCGCAGCACGTCGTTGGCCTCGCCGGCGCGGACCCTCAGCGGGTGCGTCACCGTCGGGTGGGCCGGCGTGTACGAGTTCACGTGGCGGTAGCGATCCTCGAGCGACTCGAAGCGATCGACGACTGCGAAGTGGCCCTGCTGGCCCTTGACAAGGTCGTACTTCCAGCCCGGCTGGCCGAGCGCCTCGGCCGAGAACACCAGATCACGCAGCGCCAGCGTGCCCTGCCCGTCGGCGTGCTGCGGCACGAGGATCGCGGGCTTGTCGTCGGCCAGCGTGAACCGCAGCATCGCGTGCGCCGCCGGCACCGGCGCCGGAAAGCTCTCGATCATCACGCCGACGTGCTTGACGGCGTCGCGCGGCACCAGCGTCGTATAGAACGCGCCGCCGTGGCTGAGGTTGGCGAAGGCGTGCTCGATGGTCGCCGGGTCGACGCCGGCCTTCTGGCAGGCCTCGGCCTTCGCCGCCGCGTCGAGCAGCACCACCGGCCGCGCCCTCGTCGTGTCCAGCGGCTCGCCGCGGGCCGGGCCGTTGCGCAGCACGCCGTCGCGGGCGAAGGCGTCGCCGCGGGCGGCGTTCTGGCGGGTGAGCACGTCGGCGACGCGGAAGCTCTCCAGCGCCTCGAGGCGCTGCCCAGCCACGCTCGGCACCGACCGCGCCGGCAGAAACGGCAAAAACGGCAACAGGCGGCGCGAAGTGGTGGTCTCGACGACGTCGGCGTTGCCCATGGCGCGCCACAAGGCCGCGGCCTCGGACCGGCCGGCGATCACGCCGTCGCCGTTTGCGTCGGCGGCGGCGACGGCGACCCCCCGCAGGCGCGCAGCGCCCGTCAAGCCGTCGACGGGGAGGCGGGCGTCGGCGAAGCGCTGCACGAATTCCTTCTGGGAGACGGTCGTCATGGGGAACCTCCGGTGAAGAGAGGTTCGGCCACCTGTGCTCAAAGATGCGACATGTACGACGATAGGGGGATAGCCCTCATCCCCCGGCGGATCGGGCCCTCATCCCCCGGCCCCTTCTCCCAATTCTGGGAATTCTGGGAGAAGGGGGGTGAGAGAAAGCCCCTCGCCCAGCATTGGGAGAGGGGCGCGCCGAAGGCGGGGGTGAGGGCTCAGGCCGCCGTCAGGGCTGGGAGAGGCGCGCCGAAGGCGGGGGTGAGGGCTCAGGCCGCCGTCAGGGCGCGGCCTGGATGGTCATCCAGACGTCGTCGTCATCGTCGGTGCTGCCGGTGTTGCGCAGGTCGGTGATGGCCCAGACGTAGTAGGCGTTCTGTCCGCTGACGATGGCGACGTCGAGCGGCGACCGTACGCGCACCTTCGCGTCATTCGCGTACTTCGACGACAGCGCAGCGCCCAGGAGCGGCGTCGGCGTCGTGAAGGCGGTGCCGTCGAACACCGACCTGTAGATGGTCAGCTGCGGGTCAGCGCTGGTGCACGACGCCGAGAGGGTGCCGCCACACGGCCGCTCACCCCAGACCGCCAGCACGGCGCCGGTGTCGTTGTTGACCGCCACCGCCGCGCCCTGCGCGCCTGAGCCGCCTGCCGAGACGTCGAACGTCGGGCTGAGCGGCGACCCCGCACCCGCCAGCGGCTCGTAGTTGCGGTAGTGCAGCGGCGCGTCGCCCAGCGGGTTGTCGCGCCAGACGACGTGGACGAAGCCGGCGGCGTCCACCGTGATGTCCGGCTCGGTGGAGTCGGCGTCGTCGTTGCTGATGTTGACGACCGCGCCGAGCTGCTCACCGACGGCGCGCAGCTTGACGTCACCCGGCGTCGCGCTGCTGGCCTTCTCGCGCCACGCGACGAACGGCACCGCGTCGACGCTCACCGTGTCGATGGCGATGGACGGGCTCGGCGGCGCGCCGGCGTTGGCCACCGAGACGTCCACTCGATCGGTCAGTTGGACCGCTGAGCCCCAGATGGCCTCGTCGTACATCCGGTACTGGACGATGGCCTGCAGGTTCTGGTTCGTCGACACGTAGGCCAGGTGCACGCGCCCGAGGGCGTCGGTGGCGAGGCTGGGCGCGTTGTCGTTCACCGGCAGTGCCGCGTCGACGGTCAACAGCCGCGGCGGGCCCGCCGTGCCGTCGATGCCCGAGACGACGCGGTGGATCAGGTCGAGGTCGGTGCTGCCACTTTCGCGACCGATGGTGCCCTGGTCGACCCAGACGACGTGAACGTCGCCGAAGGCATCGATGGCGATGGCGGGCTGATCGGCGTTGGCCGAGCCGGGCAGGTCCGACAGATTCACGACGTCGTCGAAGCTCGCGCCGTCGCTGCGGGCGTAGAACAACTGCTTGCCGATGGGCGGGCTGCCGTCGTTGATGAACGGCACCGAGCAGTCGGACGCGTTGGGGCCGTCGAAGCAGTTGTCGATCCAGACAATGTGGATCGTGCCGACGTCGTCGACGGCGACCTTCACCTTGTCCGACAGCTGGCGCACCCTCGCCACCGGGTTCGAGTACACCTCGAGCGGCTTCACGAAGTACAGCACCTCAAGCACGTCGGACGTGAAGCGGCCGGCGTCGTTCGTCGCCGTGATCTCCAACGCGAAGCGCGTCGTCTCGGCCACCCTAGGCAGCGTCACGGCGATCGTGTAGAGGCCGGTGGCCGGGTCGGCGTTGAGCACGCCTTCGTCGCACACGGCGCTCAGGCAGGCCTCGACGGTGGCGATGGGCGACGTCGTCGACCCGAAGGCCTCGACGACGATCTCGACGTCGGCCGTCGACACCACCTGCCCCTGGTTGGGCGACTTGATGGTCAGCTGCGGCGCCGCGCCAAGCTCGGTCAGCACGCAGCGGTCGATGCTGACGTTGCCCGCCTCGTCGATCGAGCGGAAGCACAGGCTGTTCTCGCCGTCGCGCAGCGTCTCGACGATCTCGAAGTTCAACGGCGCGCTCGACGCCGCCACCGTGCGGCAACTCGGCTCGCCGTTGGACTTCACGCACACCTGGTTGCGCACCTCGGCCTTGGTCCCGCTGATGGTCAGCTGCGGCAAGTCGACCTGCGCCGGCGGCGGCACGATCAACGGCGGCGCCGGCGCTATGGTGTCGCGCGTGATCGTGAGCGGCCCGATCTCGACGCTGCGGCGGCCCGTGTCCTCGGTGTAGAGGAAGAACCGGTTGGCGCCCTCCTCCGACAGCGCAAACTCGAACGAGTAGACGGTGCTCACCACCGTCGGCTGCGCGGCGTCGCCCCCCCGGAAGGCCAGCGTGCCCTCAGCGTCTGCCTCGCGGCGGAAGTAGACCGAGACGCCGCGCGGACGCGCTCCCCCGAGCGTCACCGTGGTCGTGTTCACCGAGCGATCCGGCAGCGACACCGACGGCGGCGCCAGACCGATGCGCGCCGTCACCGACTCCTCCACCGGGCTCGACACGTTGCCGGCGCGATCGACGGCGGTGAAATGCCAACTCGAGTCACCAAGCGGCGCCGTCACCGTCGCCGTCCAGCGCGTGGCGTCGGCGGGGTCCTGCTCGGCGGTGACCAGCGCGCCGCTGCCGACGGGCAGCCGCTCAACGATCACCGTCGCGTCGGCGTCCTTGTCGCCGGCGACGTCGATCGTCGCCGTGGAGCCCGACGAGACGAGCACCAGCGGGATCGGATCGACCGTCGGCGGGGTCGGCGGCGTGACGTCGTAGGCGATGGTGAACGGCCCGGCCTCTTCGCCGACGTCGCCGCGCTCGTTGGTCGCCGCCAGGAAGAAGGTCAGCGTGCGCGTCACCGCGAGCTCGGCCGTCCAGTCGGCGCTGTTGTCGATGGTGGCCAACGGCGCCCACGTCGTGCTTCCCTGCTGCCGCAGCGCCACGCCCGTCGCCACCAGGTCCACTGGTTTGGTGCCGCCCACCGTCACGGGCGAGGCGTTGGTCGCCACCGGCGCGGTGTCCAGCGTCGGCGCCGGCATGAACGCGATGCCGTAGCATGACGCCGCTTGCGCCTCGCTGACGTTGCCGGCGCCGTCCTTGGCGACGAACGACAGCCGGTTTTCCCCCGGGCGGATCTCGACCGACGCCGTCCACGTCGTCTCGGCGTCCCACACCACCAGCTGCGTTTCGCCCAGGTGCACGCTCGTGTCGGCGTCCTTCGTACCCGTCACCGTGACCAGCCGCGACGCCTCGCCGGCGGCCAGACGCAGATCGGCCGGCAGACCGTCGACCGTCGGCGGCGCCGGCGGGTCGATGTCGCCGCCCGCGGTGATCGATAGGTCGATCACCGCGGACTCGTTGCCGGCGACGTCGCGCGACGAGAGCCTCAGCGACGCACCGTCGGCCGTCAACGTCACGGGGTGCTCCCATGTCGTGGCGGTGTCGGTGGCCGGCAGCACCGCGTCGTCGTTGACATGCAGGCTGGCGCCCGCCGCCTTGGTGCCACGCAGCGTCAGCGTGACCTCGGTCTGCCCGAGCGGGATGACCACGCGGAACGCGCACAGGTTCGTGCACGACACGCCGCCCACGGGGTCGTCGACCACCGGCGCCGGCGGCGCCTCGGTGTCGAGCTCGACGTCGACGGGCGCGCTCGGCTCGCTCAGGTTGTCGGCGGCGTCGCGGGCGACCAGCGCGAAGCGGTTGCGCCCGTCGCGCAGCGGCAGCTCGAACGACCACGAGGTCGTGTCGTCGATATCGCCGGCCTTCGTCAGCGCGTCCTGTCCGTCGACGAGCACGATGACCTGGGTGCCCGCCGGCTTTCCGCCAAAGATGCGCAAGGGGTTCGTGTTCACCGCGTCGGGCAGGGGAAAGATGGTCGGCGTCTCCAGCGTCACCGAGACCTTCTGCTCGGGACATCCGGCGAGCGCGACAGCGACGAGGACACCGGTGGCGAGGCGCAAGACGGAAGAGCAGGAGTACATCACGACCTCACGGACGGGGCCCCAGGACCCCGTGGCGGGGAATCTGCCGCAGCAGGCTCAGTACGCGCAATCGACGGCGGGGTCCCAGCGCGTGCCGCCCGCGGCCACCAGCGCGGTCTGGTCGATGACCGGGCAGCTGGTCTGCGGCTGCGATGCGCCGCTGAGCACCGGGCAGCCGAAGTCCGCCGGATTGATGCACGGGTCGCCGCCCGGGACGAAGCGCCCACGACCGTAGAAGCGGTTGAACGTCTCGACGATCAGGCACTTGCTGTCGTCGTACCGGGTGATGCTCTGCTCCAGACGGTCTTCGACCAGGTCGTCGACAATCCGGTTCAGGCGGCACTCGGCCACATCGACCAGCGGGTTTGCCGAGCCGCGCGGCACCTTCACCGTCAGCGCCGTGGGGCCGCCGTACAGCGAGAAGTGCATCGCGTAGGCGAGGGTCAGCGCCATGCCCGTGCGCCACTGCTTGGTCGCCAGGGCATTGCGCTGCATGGCGTCGAGGTCCGCCAGCGACTGCGCCGCGGTCATGTAGACGTTGCGCACCATCTTCTCGTTGTCGCTGGTGGCGGTGGCCACGGCGGCGATGCCGTTCTCGAACGTCGTCAGGTTGGTCTTGACGCGCGCGAGCGGCTGCCGCGCGCCGAGCGGGATGCCCGGGTCGTCGTCGACGCGGTCGATCTGCCGCGACACGGTGGCGGCGACGTAGCGGGCGATGTTGTCGACGCTGGTGGTCGCGTTGTTGAAGTAGGCCTCGGGCGCCGCGCCCAGGCTGCGGGCCGGATACCCGTAGATGCCGGCGTAGATGTCGTCGCGGAACAGCAGCGCCAGCGCATCGAAGGCTAGGCGCGCCGATGCCATCGACTGCGACACCTGACCGATGCGCAGCTGCTCGTCAGCGACGTCGAGGCGGGCCACCGCCAGGTCGGTCTGGACCTTGGGCCGCACGAAGAAGTCACCCATCGCGCGCGGGCTCGTCAGGTGACCGCTCAGCGGGCCGAACAGGCTCCAGTTGGCGAGGTTCGCGCGCTGGAACCGCTCGGTGATGAAGCGAACCTCGGCCTTGGCGCCGCGCGGCAGGTACTTGGTCAGGAACCGCGTGTCGGTGCCGGTGGTGACGAACACGTCGCCCAGCTGCTTGAAGGCGTTCTCGGCCAGCAGCAGCGCGTGGTCGGGCGACTCGGTCTGCAGCCGACTCGCCGTGTCGAGGTTGGCGCGCGCGCCGAGCAGCGCCGGCTCGGCGCTGACGTCGAGCAGGTTCTCGATGAGGCCATCGACCCAGACCACGCTTGCCTCGAGGCCGTCGGTGAAGTCGACGACGCGGAAGAAGTAGTCCTTCGCCAGGGCGTTGCCGGCGCGGTCGGTCAGGCGCAGCGAGAGCTTGTACGTGCCGCGACCGAGGCGCGACAGGTCGAGGGTGTCGTTGGTCGCGCCCACGCCAGCCTTGCTCGGCATGCACACGGTCATCGTGCTGCAGGCGTTGACGTCGGCCGTGCTGGGACCGGTGGGCAGCGTGCCGCTGGTCGTGAACGTCGTGTTGACGAGGGTGTTGGTCGTGTTCGTCGACAGGTCGGTCAACGACGCGTTCACCGACGCCAAGCCCGACACCGTGATGCCGTTCAGGTCGAGGGTCGTGAAGAGCATGTCGAGCTTCTCGCCGACGAAGTTGTGCGGGTAGGTCGCGACCCTGGTCGGGCTGACGTTGACCGCCACGTTCGGGTCGAGCTCGCTGACCCACTGCTCGGGCATCGCCAGCGTCGACGTGGGCGCTGTGCG
>Ga0194129_10003858_pt1 | contig 20528 bp, 20 predicted proteins | sample TA2KigCa35mmetaG_FD_150862 | JGI IMG/M metagenome (GOLD analysis project Ga0194129, IMG submission 150862) | Freshwater microbial communities from Lake Tanganyika, Tanzania - TA2015038 Kigoma Deep Cast 35m | ecosystem: Environmental > Aquatic > Freshwater > Lake | place: Tanzania: Lake...
CACCGAGGACGAGCAGAAGCCGGCCGAACCCGCTCCCGCCGCCGCGGCGCCCGCCACCTTGGACAATGGAGCGGCGTTCCAGCGCATCGAGGAGCGTGAACCGCGCCCGGGCACCCCGCTCATCGCCAACAAGCTCTACCCCATGGCCGGGCGCCTCGAGCTCGCGGGTTTCTTCGACCTCTCGTATGCCGACAAGTACGTCGAGCACCTCGGTGGGCACGGCGCGGTCGCGTATCACCTGTTCGACTGGCTCGCCCTCGAGGGCTACGGCGGCTACCTCGTCGGCGACGAGACCGGCATCGTGAAGAACGTCCGCCGGACCGACAGCAGCGGTGGCAAGTCGGCGACGAACACCCCGGTCTGCTTCGGCGGCGGCTCGGGTCCGTGCGAGCCACAGCTGCCGGGCATGTACCAGACGACGTGGTTCGCGGGCGCCGAGGTCCAGTGGGCGCCCATCTACGGGAAGGTCTCGGCCGTCTCCGAGGCCGACGTCAACTTCCAGCTGTACGGCAAGTTCGGCGGCGGCGCCGAGGGCATCCGCCGGTTCCTCAAGACGAACACCTACGGCCCCGACAGCGTCCGCCCGTCGGGCCACTATGGTCTGGGCCTTCGCGTCATCCCGTGGAAGCACGTCACCGTCCGCGCCGAGCTGACGAACTACATCGGCGTAAACCCCAACGTCGAGGAGCACGACGACGCTGACGAGGCGCTCTGCCCCGACGGCTTCGTGCTGTCGCAAGGCAACACGCAGACCTGCAACCAGGACGTCTTCCAGTCGTCGTACCTGCAGGTCGGTGTCAGCTTCCTCCTCTGACCCCGACGCCGACGACGCACCTCGCTCACGCGCCCACTTCCGTCACCCGGACACCCCATGAAGACGATCTCGATCAGCCTCCGCGCGCTGCTCTGCTCGCTCCCGCTCGTCACCGCGCCTGCCTTCGCGCAGGACGACGACTCGGAGGCGGGCGACGACGAGCAGGAATCCACCGAGGACGACGCTGCGGAGGGCGACGAAGAGTCGACCGACAAGGGCGCGGCCGATGCGAAGAAGGGCGAGGACGCCGACGCGGGGGGGGAAGGCAGCGAGGCCGCGCTGGCGAAGCCAGTTCTCGAAGAGACCATCTACGTCGTGCAGGGCAAGCGGTTCCTCGCCCGCGGGCACTTCGAGGTGACGCCCCAGTTCGTCTGGAGCGTGAACGACTCGTTCTCGGCCCACACCGGGATGATGATTTCGGGGCTCTACCACCTGAAGGAGAACGTCGCCCTCGAGTTGAACGCGGGCGTGTTCAGCTGGTGGGACGAGCCCGGCGTATCGCAGCCCCGCCTCGGCGGTCGCGACACCGCGATGACGACGGAGCTTCGTCAGAAGGAGAATCTCGCCCCCGAGCGGGTGAAGCGCTACCAGTTCCCGTACGTCGTCGCTGCCGACCTGCAGTGGAGTCCGCTGTACGGCAAGGTCGACTTCCACGAGCTCGTGCTCGGCCAGTTCAACCTGTACCTGTCGGTGGGCGCCGGCATCGTCGGTCTGCAGCTCGAGACGCTGACGGCCGGTGGGCCCGACAAGACGTTCGTCGAACTGAACGGCCCCTTTGGCGCGCTACCGCCGGTGGCTTTGACGACGTCATTCGGCGGCGGTCTGCGCTTCTATTTCACCGAATGGCTTGGCGCGCGTGTCGAGGTCCGTGACTACGTCACGCCGCTGTCGGTGTTCCAGAGCGGCGAGAACGCCGTCGCCGACGCCGACGTGCCGAGCTTCGACGTCACCAACACCGTGCTGGCGCAGGTCGGCGTCTCGATCGTGTTCTGAGGAGCCCTGCCGTGATGAAGAACTCCAACGTCGTGATCGCGCTGTCGCAGTCGCTCCGCGCTGTTTTGGTCGTCGTCGCCCTCGGGGCGTCGACGGCGTCGGCGCAGAACATCGACAAGGCCATCGACGCGTTCAAGGCCCGCAACTACGAGTCCGCCGCGGCCATCTACTACTCGGTGCTTCGGCTGTCCGAAGACCCGGGCGAAGCCGTCGAGGCCCAGTACGGTCTGGCCCGCAGCTTCGAGAAGCTCGGTCTGCATCTGGCCGCCCTGAAGTACTGGACCGACATCGCCGAGGCGGGCAACGAGCACCCGCACTTCCTGAAGGCCATCGAGGGTCTCGTCGACGCCGGCGAGGCCCTCGACGACGACCTGAACATGCCGAAGACCCTCGACAAGGTCTACAACGGGTCAAACATCTCGACCATCGAGAAGATGAATCCGACGGTCCTGCAGCGGGTCTACTTTCATCTCGGTCGGCACGTCTACAACAAGCAGAACATGAAAGAAGCTCGTAAGATGTTCAAGGCCGTCAAGGAAGGCAACCCTGCCTATCCGCACGCGCAGTACATGCTCGGGCTGCTTCGGCTCGGCGTCGGCCAGCCTGACCAGCCAGCTCCGAAGTACAAGGAGGGCATCGAGCACTTCACCAACGCGCGGAGCGCCATCCCCGCCGAGACCAGCGACAAGAAGCTGACGGCGCTTCGAGACCTCGCCTCGCTCGGTCTGGCGCGGCTCTACTATGAGCAGGCGTACCAGCTCGAAGACGGCGACCCCAAGCGCATCGCCGGCCTTCGCAACTCGATGCTCGAGTTCCAGCGCGTGCCGCGCTTCTCCGACGGCTGGTCCGAAGCGTTGTTCGAGCGCGCCTGGGCGCACACAGTGAACAACGAATACGGCCGCGCGCTGGGCGCGCTGCACTCTTTGTCGGCGCCGTACTTCAAGGACGAGTTTTACCCTGAAGCGAAGATCCTGCAGGCAATTATCTACTACTACAACTGCCAGTGGGACCGCGTGAATACCATCCTCGACGAGACCAAGGCGCAGGTCGAGCCAATGACGCTGCAGATGACGAAGCTGGTCGAGGGCAACCTCGAGCTCGACGAGTGGTACCCGCTGCTGCAGAAGTCGATGGAGCAGCCCGTCGACGTCATCGACGAGGCGCTGCTGCCGCGCCGCGTCGCCGCTGCGGTCGCCCATGATGCGAAGTTCGTCAAGATGGAGGCGTTCCTGAAGGAGATCGACCGCGAGCAGAAGTTCTTCGAGAAGAACCGCACCTTCGCGCAGTCGGACATGAGCCAGACCCTCGTCGAGGACTTCGATGCGAACCGGCAGGGCTACCTCGGCGTGATGGGCAAGTACCTGAAGGCCAAGGTCGCGAGCCTCGCCGCCGAGTTGAACGACATCTCGACCCGCGCTGGCCTCATCGCGCTCGAGACGAAGACCGCTGAGGCCGACTGGCTCGAGCAGGGCCGGACCATCGAGAATCTCGAGCGCAAGCGGCTGCCGCGGCCGTTCATACCCGACGACACGTTCCAGTTCTGGTGGTTCCGCAACGAGTACTGGATCGACGAGCTCGGTTACTACGAGTTCACCATCAAGACCGAGTGCTTCGAGTGATCGCGTGACCGCTCGACCCTGATCGTGCAGGACGGCGTCGGCGACGACGCCGTCTTCGCTTGCCGAGCACACCGCCCGCGCCCCTGGAGTCCACGATGGGCCGACCGATCTCGACGGAGTTCACCCTCGCCCGCAAGCTCGTGACCGGCGCCAGCGACCCTTCAGCGCTGGGGCTGACGTTCGAGCTCGATGGCAACCGCGTGTTCTGCCATGTCGATGCCCACGAGGCCTTCTGCGGCCGCGCGAAGATCGTCCCCGCGGGCCGCGTGCAGGGCGTCGCCGACGACCTCGCCCACGCGACGCTGGCCGCCTTGAAGAAGCGCGTCGGCGTGACGCGCGAGAGCCGGCTGCGGTTCCTCAAGCCCCTGTACGCCGGCGACGTCTTTCGCGCCGACGGCACGCTGTTTCGCGACGCTGGCGACGTCACCGTCGTGCAGGTGCGCCTGAACAACCGCAAGGAGCAGCTGTGCGTCGAAGGCGAGGTAGAGGTCTTCTGCCTGACCAGCGACCAGGTCCGTCGCATGACGCCTGACGGCATGATCCCGCCCGACCTGAAGCGCTACCTGCCCTGACCCCGCCGCGTCGACGGTCGCCACCCCAACATCTGGTCGAGGTGCGCGGCGAGCCATGCGTCGGCCTCGGCCGCGCCGACAAACGTCGCCTCCTCAGCCCGAAACGCCGGCGGGTGCAGCTCGCGACGCCCGTCGATGCCCTCGCCCTCGCCGTGCCTGGCGTGCAGCAGCTCGTGGTGCACGACACGCGCGACGACGAGCGCCGGCACATGGGGCTCGTCGAGCGCGGGATGGATGGCGATCCGCCGCTCGCGCCAGTCGTAGGTCCCATAGGTGATCGAGCGCCGGCGACGGCGCCCCCCGCGCGGCGGCCTTGCCCACATGATTCCCACGGACAACGCGCCGGCGAAGTAGGCGCGGTTCACGTCGGCGCAGATCACAGCGAGGTCGTGGGTGCGCCCGACGTGGGCGTCCGTGGCCAGCGGCGCAGCCATGAAGTCGAGCAGGAACCGCTGCCGCCGCACGACGGCGTCGACGACCGCCCCGGCGCGCGGGCAGCCGGTGGCCAGATAGCGCGCAAGGGCCGCCTGCTCGGCCTCGTCGGTGTCGAGGAAGAGCTTGTGCACGTGGAACGTGCGCACGCCGTCGCGATCGCTCCAGTGCAACAGGCGGGTCCGCGTGTCGACGATCCGGACCCCCGCGCCGGGGTTCGCGGCGACGATGGCTTCGACCAGACGGCGCGTCTGCGAGCGCGGCGCCGTCGCCCCCACCGCCACCGTCGACGACGACACGGGCTGCGCCGCCGCAGGCGGCAGTGTCGCCACGAGCGCGTCCGGCGATCGGGCGGACGTCGAGGTCGACGGGACGTCGAAGGGCAGGCTCAGCTGCAGGCGCGCGCGCATGGAACATCGCGAGCATCCGTCGCCGCCGCGGACGACGCAACGCGCGAACGCGCATGGTCCCCGCCACACAACGACGGAAACCGCCATCCTTGTCGAAGAGGCCGCAGCGAGAGACAACGACGTGCGGATCGTGGCGCTTCGCCCGACCGTGACGCGGGGTGATGTTCGTGAAGCTCACTCGTGACGACCATGCGCTGCTCACCGCCGCCGTCGAGCGCGCCGAGCAGAAGACGAGCGCCGAGCTCGTCGTGTCGGTGCAGCCGGGCTCGGGCGGCCTGCTCGACGTCGCTGCGGCCTGCGGGGCCATCGCCGCCGCGCTGGCGCTCTTCGGCGTCATGTTCTCCGAGGTCGAGTTCGATCCTTTACACGTCGGGCCCATCGTGTTCGGCGCCGGCTGGATCGCGTTCGCCGTCGTCGCGTTCTTCGTGCCGCCGGCCCTGCTGGCTCCCGCGCGCACCCGACGGCAGGTCGACGACGCCGCCCATGCTGCGTTTTCCCGCCACGGCGTCTACCGGACGCAGGACCGCACGGGGATCCTGGTGTTCTACTCGCTGCGCGAGCGCGCTGGCCGCATCCTCGTCGACGCCGGCGTCGCCCATGCCGTACCAGCCGACGTCCGCGACGAGTGGCGAGCGCGGCTGCACGACTGCAGGAGCGCGGCGGAGCTCGTGGCGCTCCTCGACGAGATCGGCGAGCGCGCCGGACAGCTCATGCCGCGCGGCAGCGACGACGTCGACGAGCTCGGCAATGGCGTCGCGGTGTCGGCGTGAGCGGCGTCGGGCTTCGCAGCGTGGTCCGCGCCGCCGCCCTCGTGGGCCTGCTGGTGCTCGCGAGCTACGGGTCGCCGGCCGACGCGCGCATCGGCGGTGGCCAGTCGTATTCGAGCGGCTCCCAGTCGTCGTCGTCGTCGTCGTCGGGTTCGTCATATCGCTCGAGCGCATCGTCGCGCTCGGGCTCGTCGTCGAGCCCACCTTCGTCGTCGAGCAGCGTCGACGAGAGCGCCGGGTCTTCGTCCTCGAACGGTGGCATCTGGGACATCCTGCCGTCCCTGCTGTTGAGCGTCTTCGGCGTCCTTGGCGTGTTCGCGCTCGTGTTCCTGTTCATTCATCACAAGGTCGCGGCCGCAGCGCCCTACGCATCGTCGACGGCCGCACCGCCGCCGCCGCGACCGCAGCGCAACATCGCGACGCAGATGAAGCGGCTCGACGCCACGTTCTCCGAGACGGTCTTCGTCGAGTGGGCGACCCTCATGTTCGCGCGCGTTCAAGAGGCGCGGGCCCGCAAGGACTTCGACGCCGTCGCGCTGTTCCTGTCCGCGGGCCTGCAACAGCACCTGCGACAGGCGCGCGACGAGGGCAAGCCGCTGAAGGACCTCGTCGGTCTGGCGATCGGCAGCGCGCGCATCGAGGGTCTGCGGCGCCCGCAGCACGAGGACGTCGTCGAGCTCGATGTGAGCTTCCGCGCCAGCTACACCGCCGAATTCGACGACGGCCGCACGCAGGCGTTCTGGGTCGATGAGCTTTGGACGTTCTCGCGCGGCCCGAAGGTGACCTCGCGCGCGCCCGAGAACGTCGAGCGCCAGGGGTGCCCGGCCTGCGGCAGCCCTGTCGAGCGTTCGAGCCTCGGTCGCTGTCCGCACTGTCAGGCTTCCCTCGCCCCCGGCGAGAGCGACTGGTGCGTCAGCGCCCGGCGCGTGCGCGAGCGCCGACAGATCCCGCCGGTGCTCACCGGCGTCGTCGAAGAGGTCGGCACCGACCTGCCGACGATCTTCCAGCCCGGGGTCGCAAGCCGCCTGCAGGCGCTGTCGACGCTGTCGCCGACCCGCTTCCAGGAGCGCGTCCGCCACGCGTTCTTCGCGCTGCAAAAGGGATGGAGCGAGGCCAACCTCGAGGCGATCCGGCCGTTCGAGACCGACGCGCTGTTCGGACAGCACCGCTTCTGGGTCGAGGAGTACGTGCGGCAGGGCCTGCGCAACAAGCTCGACGACGTGGCCCTGACGCAGACCGAGGTCGTGAAGGTCGACGAAGACCTCTACTTCGACGCGATCACGTGTCGCCTGCGCGCCCACGCCCGCGACTACACGGTGCGCCTCTCCGACCACAAGGTCGTCGGCGGCAGCGGCGGAGCGCGCCGCTTGTGGACCGAGTACTGGACCTTCGTCCGCCGTCGTGGCGCCAAGGAGGCCCCCGACGACGTCACCTGCCCGTCGTGCATGGCGCCGCTGCAGGTCGCCCAGACGGGCGTGTGCTCGTTCTGCCAGACCAAGCTGACGCGCGGCGACTTCGACTGGGTGCTCTGCCGCATCGAGCAGGACGAGGAGTACCAGGGGTGACCGTCCTCGACGTCCCTGACGCCGTCGACAAAGCCGTGCGCGACCTGCGCGGGACGCGCGCTCGCTGGGCAGCGACGACGACGCTGCAGCGCGCAGCGCTGCTCGACGCCTGCCGCGAGCGCTTCTTCGCCGTCGCCCCTGACGTCGTCGCCAGCGGCCTCGCGATGAAGGGCCTGCCGCCCGACTCCCCCGAGGCCGGAGAGGAGTGGGCGTTCGTCCTTGGCGTGCTCAAGCTGTTGCGCGCCTACGCGACGGCGCTGCGCGACCTCGCCCGCGACGGCCGCCCGAAGGTTCCCGGGCCCTGGCGGGTGCGGCCCGACGGCCGCGTCGTCGTCGGTGTCGCCCCCGTCGACGTCGCCGAGCGCTTCGCCCTGCTCGGCGGCAGGGGCGAGATCTGGCTGCGCCCCGGCGTATCCCAGGACGAGGCGCGAGCGCGGCAGGGCGAGCGCTGGCGCGCGCTGAAGACGACGACCTCGACGACGCCGTCCGTACTGGCGCTGCTCGGCGCCGGCAATGTGCCGCTGCTCATCCCCGGCGACGTCCTGCACGCGATCTTCCTGCAGGGTCACGTCGTCGCCCTGAAGCTGAACCCGGTGAACGAGGCCCTGGCCCCGTCGTGGCGCGCGGCCTTCGCGCCGCTCGTCGACGCCGGCGCCCTGCGCATCCTGACCGGCGACGCTGGCGTCGGCGCGCGCCTGTGCACCCACCCCGACGTCGACGCCGTGCACATGACCGGCTCGCACCACACCTACGAGGCCGTCGTGTTCGGCCGCGGCGCCGAAGGCGCCGCGGCGAAGGCAGCCGGCGCGCCCGTGAACCCGCGGCCCACCACCGCCGAGCTCGGCAACGTCACGCCGGTGCTCGTCGTCCCGGGCCGCTGGACCCCGGGCGAGGTTCGCTATCAGGCCGCGCAGCTCGCCTCGCAGCACGCGCTGAACGCCGCCCACAACTGCCTGACGCCGCGCCTGGTCGTCACCGCCCGGGGCTGGCCGCAGCGGCAGTCGTTCCTCGACGAGCTGCGCGCGGCCTTCGCCGCCCTGCCCCGCCGCCGCGCCTACTACCCCGGCTCGGCGGCGCGGCACGCGCGCGTGCTGGCCGCCCACCCCGACGCCGAGCAGCGCGGCGCGCCCCCGCCGGCGCCCGTCGACGACGCGCTGCCGTGGACGTTGGTGCCCGGCCTGTCGGCCGACGCGCAAGACGAGCCGTGCTTCGGCGAGGAGTCGTTCTGCTCGGTGCTGGCCGAGGCCGTCGTCGACGCCGACGACGTGCCGACGTTCCTGTCGCGCGCCGTCGCCTTCGTGAACGAGCGCGTGTGGGGCAACCTGACGGCCACGCTGCTCGTCGATCCGCGCACCGGCAAGGACGCCGCGGGCGCGCGCGCCGTCGACGACGCCATCGCCGCCCTGCGCTACGGCGCCGTCGGCGTGAACACCTTCGGCTCGTTCGCCTACGCGACGCCGTCGCTGCCGTGGGGCGCCTTCCCCGGCAACGCGCCGGGCGACATCCAGTCGGGCACGGGCTTCGTGAACAACGTCCTCGACGTGCCCGAGCCCGAGAAGGCCGTGCTGTACGCGCCGTTCACCGTCGGGCGTACGCCGCCCCTCGACCTGCGCTGGGCGACGACGGCGCGCGTGCTGCAGGCCGTGGCGCGCCTCGAGCACCGCCCCGGGGCCGGCGCCGCGTGGGGCGTGCTGCGCGCCGCGCTGCGCGGCTGACGCAAACCCACCAACGAGCAAGAGAACGAACGCGGCGGTCGTCGCCGTCGACGACCGCCGCGCGCGTGGTCCGGCGTGGGCTACATGCGCGGCAGCGGCCGGTACTTGATGCGCGTGGGGCCGACGTCGCCGAGGCGCTTCTTCTTGTCGGCCTCGTACTCGCTGTAGGTGCCGGCGAACCACTCGACGTGGCTGTCGCCCTCGAAGGCGAGGATGTGCGTCGCCACGCGGTCGAGGAACCAGCGGTCGTGAGTGATCACGACGACGCAGCCGGCGAAGTTCTGGATCGCCTCTTCGAGGGCGCGCAGGGTGTCGACGTCGAGGTCGTTGGTCGGCTCGTCGAGCAGCAGCACGTTGCCGCCGCTCTTCAAGAGCTTGGCCATGTGCACGCGGTTGCGTTCGCCGCCCGACAGCTGGCCGACGAGCTTCTGCTGATCGCCGCCCTTGAAGTTGAAGATCGTGCAGTAGGCGCGCGAGTTCATCTTCTTCGGGCCGAGCTCGAGCACCTCGGCCCCGCCGGTGATCTCCTGCCAGACGTTGTTCTCGGCCTTGAGCGCGTCGCGGCTCTGGTCGACGTGCATCAGCTTGACCGTCGTGCCGACCTTGAACTCGCCCTTCAGCGGTTTTTCCTGGCCCGTGATCAGCTTGAACAGCGTCGTCTTGCCGGCGCCGTTGGGGCCGATGATCCCGACGATGCCGGCGGGCGGCAGCGCGAAGTTGAGGTCTTCATAGAGCAGCTTGTCGCCGTAGGCCATCGTGACGCCCTTCGCCTCGATGACGGTGTCGCCCAGGCGCGGCCCCGGCGGGATGTAGATGTCGGCCTGCGTGACCTTCTCCTGCGTGCTCTCGGCGAGCAGCTCCTCGTAGCGCTGCAGACGCGCCTTGTTCTTCGCCTGCCGCGCCTTGGGCGAGGCCTTGGCCCACTCCGCCTCGTGCGCGAGCTCGCGCTGGCGGGCGCTCTCGGCCTTCTCTTCGCCGGCCAGGCGCTTGCGCTTCTGGTCGAGCCACGACGAGTAGTTGCCCTGCCACGGGATGCCGGCGCCGCGGTCGAGCTCGAGGATCCAGCCAGCGACGTTGTCGAGGAAGTAGCGGTCGTGGGTGACGCAGACGACCGTGCCCGTGAAGTCGTGCAGGAACTTTTCGAGCCAGGCCACGCTCTCGGCGTCGAGGTGGTTCGTCGGCTCGTCGAGCAGCAGCATGTCGGGCTTCTCGAGCAGCAGCCGGCACAGCGCCACGCGGCGCCGCTCGCCGCCCGACAGCGTGTCGACGATCTGGTCGGGCGGAGGACAGCGAAGCGCCTCCATCGCCTGTTCGAGGATGCGATTGAGATCCCAGCCGTTGGCGGCATCAATCGCATCCTGAAGGCGCGACTGCTCGGCCATCAGCTTGTCCATGTCGGCGTCGGGGTCGGCGAAGGCGTTGTTGACCTCGTCGAAGCGCAAGAGCAGGTCGCGAACCTTCTTGACGCCGCCCTCGATGTTCTCGAGCACCGTCTTGCCGGCCTCGAGCTGCGGCTCCTGCGACAGGTAGCCGACGGTCTTGCCCTCCTGCAGGCTGGCCTCGCCCATGAACTCCTTGTCGACGCCGGCCATGATGCGCAGCAGCGTCGACTTGCCGGCGCCGTTGTTGCCGAGCACGCCGATCTTCGCCCCGTGATAGAAGCTTAGATAGATGCCCTTCAGCACCTCTTTTCCACCAGGGTGGACCTTCCGCAGATCGCGCATCTGAAAGATATACGGCTCGGACATGACTGCCTCCTTCGGGGAACAGGGTCGGCGACGGCGACAGGTGTCTCCGATCGCGGTCACGGCGACAAGAGAGCACGGAGACCCCGCGCTGGTGGGGCTGGCCAACGAGCAGACGCAGCGTGCGGCTATGTCGACACGAGCATCTTTTCGGCCAGCGTGCGAGCGGCGTCGGCGTCGACCAGTCGCTCGACCAGCGCCAGCGCGAAGGCCAGCGATGTACCGACCCCGCGGCTCGTGATCACGTCCCCGTCGACAACGACGGCGGCGCGGGTGTCAACGACGGCGCCGGTGAGCTCGGCCTCGAAGCCGGGGTAGCAGGTAGCCTTCTTGCCCCGCAGGAGGCCGAAGCGCGCCAGCGCGATGGGCCCCGCGCACACGGCGGCGAGGACAGCGCCCTGCGCGTGCTGACCGACGACGAAGTCGCGGACGCGGGCGTCGTCGCGCAGGTTCGTGGCGCCCGGCAGACCGCCGGGCAGCACCACGGCGTCAAAGCGGGCGCCACCGGCGACGACGTCGACGAGGGCGGCGTCGACGATGACGCTGAGGCCGTGGCTACCCGTTGCCCGGCGCGGCGGCGCCCCCGCTCCCGTCGTCGACCCGCCGAGGACGCTGACGCACACGCCGGCGCGGCGCAGGACGTCGACGACGGTGATGGCCTCGATCTCCTCGAAGCCGTCGGCGAGCAGCACGCAGGCGGAGCGCGTCATGTCGGCGTACCTTGTCGCGGGGTGTCCTTGGCGGACCCCGTCGTTCAGCCGCCCATCAGCTTGCGGCCGACGATGCGCTTCAGGTCCTGATGCTCTTGCGCGACGCGGGTCAGCTCTTTTTCGAGTTGGGCGACCCGCTCCGTCAGTCGGTGGTGCAGCACGGCGAGGTTCTGGAACTCTTGCATGCCGATGGCGTCCTTGGACGGCATCGGCGCCGACCCCTCCTGCGCGTTGGCGATCAGCGCGCCCACCGAGGCCTGCAGGCCCGAGCTCCCGCCCGCCACCGCCGCCGTCGTTGTCGCCGCCGACGCCACCTGGCCCGCCGGCGTCGCCGCGGTCCGCTGCCCGGGGGGGCGCGGCAGCGCGCTGTTGGTGGCAACCGGCGTGGGCGCCACCGCCGGCGAGGCGTTCGGCTTGGCCCCACCGTCGGCGCCGGAGACGCCGGCGAGCCCGCCATCGCGCACGTGCTTGAAGACACTTATCGTGATCGCCCTCAGCGTCTCGACGACGCCGACGCCCTTGAAGGCCGACGCCTCGAAGAACGGCACCTTGCGGTCGTTGAGCGCCTGCTCGAGGTAGGAGACGGGCAAGATGTCGGGCAGGTCACGCTTGTTGTACTGAATAATCAACGGAATCGCTGAGTAATCCAGCTTATTTGCCCGCATGTTTCGCTTGAGATCCAACAAGCTGTCTTTATTCTGGTCGAGCATGTACCGCTGGCTGTCGGCCACGAAGACCACGCCGTCGGCGCCCTGCAGCACCATCTTGCGCGTCTCGGCGTAGTACGGCTGCCCCGGCACCGTAAACGTGCGCACGACGAAGTCGAACCCGGCGATCTTGCCGAGCTTCACCGGCAGGAAGTCGAAGTAGATCGTGCGGTCGGTCTCGGTGGCGACGCTGACCAGATCGGTCTTCATCTGCTGGCGCATCAGCTCGTGCACCTTCTGCAGATTCGTGGTCTTTCCACACATACCGGGACCGTAAAATACGATCTTGGCAGTTATCTCTTTGGTCGCCGGGCTGAAGTAAACCACCGTGCGCTCCGTCCCGTCGCTGTCGTCGACGTGGGGGACTGTACCGGCTCGCCCCCCGCGTCGACAAAAAAGCGCAGCGACGGGACAATCCAGAGCCGACAACGCGCCGCGTCGCTGTCACTCCACCTTGATCGTGCGGCGTTCGAGCACGACCTCGCCCCGCAGCACCTGGGCCTCCCAGGTGCCTGCCCTCGTCGCGATGGTCGTCTTGTAGTTGCCGTAGCCGGTCCACGACTCGGTCACCGACATGTCCGACGTGGAGCGGACCTCACCTTCGTGCAGGAACCGAACGCGGACGTCGTCGTACTTGCCACCCCGTGGGGCGAAGAACCGCACGAAGGCCGTGAGCTTGTCCCCCTTCTTGATCGTCGTCGGCAACGAGGCGGTGCAATCGAGCTTGCCGTCGGCGTTCTTGCCGACCTCGGCGCACAGCTGCAGCCCGAGCAACACCGGGCCGCCGGCGGCGCCGCGCAGGTAATAGGCGGTGACCCTCTGGATCTCATCGGCGGTGGGCGCGGGCGGCGGCGGTGCGGGTGCGCTCGTGGCCGGCGCGGACGCAGGCCTCTCCGGCGCGGCCGGAAGATCGGCATGGACGGTGTTCGTCGTCGCCAGCAAGAGCGCGAGGGCGATGGTCAGGATGCGGGCAGTAGGTGTAGGTGTCACGAATCCTCCGTCGTGCGACGGTGCCGTGGTCGTGGCGGCCGCGGCAACCCTCGTCCCGGGGAGGCTGGACCTTGGTGTAGCGTTTGCGCGCCATGAACCTCGCCAAGTACTCACCCCGCGCCGCCACCACCCTCGTCGAAGTGCAGAAGCTCGCGCGCGCGCGGCAGCATCAGGCGATCGAGCCCGAGCACCTGCTCGGCGCGTTGCTGGCGGATGAGCTCGGGCGCGCGGTGCTCGAACGGGTCGGCGTCAAGGTCACCGACATGCAGCAGAAGCTCGACGTCGAGCTGACCAAGCTGCCGCGCGTCGCCGGCGCGTCGAACTACCTGTCGCCGCGCTTCCTGAAGGTCACCGCCGCCGCCGAGGTCACCGCGACGAAGCTCGGCGGCAAGCTCGTCGACGCCAGCCACCTGCTGACCGCGCTGGCCGACCCGTCGAACAACGCCGGTCCCCCGGGGAGGCTGCTGCGCGACACCGGCGCGACGAAGGAACGTATCGAGCAGTCGCTGAAGGTGACGCCCAGGGGCGGCGACGCCGCCACCGCCGCCGGCCCCGCCGACGGGTCGGCGCTGGCGAAGTACGCCATCGACCTCGTGCAGAAGGCGAAGGACGGCAAGCTCGACCCCGTCGTCGGCCGCGACGACGAGATGAGACGGATCATCCAGGTGCTCAGCCGCCGCAGCAAGAACAACCCAGTCCTGATCGGCAAGCCCGGCGTCGGCAAGAACGCGATCATCCAGGGGCTCGCCCAGCGCATCGCTAGCGGCGACGTCCCCTCGACGCTGAAAGAGAAGCGCCTGATGGCTCTCGATCTGGGCGCCCTGCTCGCCGGCGCCACGCTGCGCGGCCAGTTCGAGGAGCGCATCAAGGCGATCATCACCGAGGTGAAGGCCGCCGACGGCGACGTCGTCCTGTTCATCGACGAGATCCACACGCTGGTGGGCGCCGGCGGTGAGGGGGCCAGCGACGCCAGTCAGATGCTGAAGCCGCCGCTCTCGCGCGGTGAGATCCAGGTGCTCGGCGCCACGACGCCCGACGAATACCGAAACAGCATCGAGAAGGACAAGGCGCTCGAGCGGCGCTTCCAGTCGATCCTCGTCGAGGAGATGGGCTACGAGGAGTGCCTGAGGGTGCTGCGTGGCATCAAGCAGCGCTACGAGGTGCACCATGGCGTGCGCATCCAGGACCCGGCGCTGACGGCGGCGATCAAGTTCGCGCAGCGTTACGTGCAAGGACGCCAGTTGCCCGACAAGGCCATCGACCTCATCGACGAGGCCGCCAGCCGCCTGCGCGTCGCCATCGACTCGGTGCCCGACGTGCTCGACAGCGAGGACCGCGCGCTCACCGAGCTGAAGATGGAGCTGAAGGCGCTGTCGGCCGAGAACGACCGCGACTCCGTCGAGCACAAGGCGAAGCTCGCGTCGCGCATCGAGGCGTCGAGCGGCAGGGTCGCCGAGCTGCGCGCGCGCTGGGAGAAGGAGGTCTCGCTCATCCAGGCCATTCGCTCGATCAAGGAGGGCGTCGCCGACGCCGAAAAGCAGCTCGCCGACGCTGAGCGCTCAGGCGAGGTCGACCGCGCCAGCGAGCTGAAGTACGGCCAGCTCAAGCGCCTGCAGGCCGACCTCGGCGAGAAGTCGAGCGACCTCGCCGCGGCGCAGGCGAAGGGTCGGCTCATCAAGGAGGAGGTCGAGCCGCAGGACATCGCCGCCGTCGTTGGCGACATCACCGGGATCCCCGTCGCCAACATGCTCGAGAGCGAGCGCGAGAAGCTCTTGAAGATGGAGGAGCGCGTTGGCGAGCGCGTCATCGGACAAAAAGAGGCGCTGTTCGCCATCGCCAAAGCCATTCGCCGCAGCCGCTCGGGCCTGAACGATCCGAATCGCCCCGTGGGCTCGTTCTTCTTCCTCGGCCCCACCGGCGTGGGCAAGACCGAGCTGGCCAAGGCGCTGACGCAGTTCCTGTTTGCCGACGAGAAGGCGATGGTGCGCCTCGACATGTCGGAGTTTCAAGAGAAGCACACCGTCGCGCGCCTTATCGGCGCACCGCCCGGCTACAAGGGTGCCGACGAGGGCGGCCAGCTCACCGAAGCCGTACGCTTGAAGCCCTACTCGGTGGTGCTGTTCGACGAGGTCGAAAAAGGACACCCCGACATCTTCAACATCCTGCTGCAGGTGCTCGATGACGGTCGTCTGACCGACAGCCAGAGCCGGCTGGTCGACTTCAAGAACACCGTGATCATCATGACGAGCAACGTCGGCAGCCACCACCTGCTCGACGCCAGCATCGACGACGGCGTCATCGAGCCGCATGCCAAGGACGCTGCCTTCGACGAGCTGAAGAAGAACTTCCGGCCCGAGTTCCTTGGCCGCATCGACGAGGTGATCATGTTCCACGGGCTGACCCGCGAGAACATCGAGCACATCGCCGAGATCCAGTTCAAGAAGGTGCAGGGGCTGCTGGCCCAGCGGCGCCTCAGGCTCGAGCTGACCCCCGAGGCCAAGAAGGCCGTCGTCGACGCCGGCTACGAGCCCCGCTTTGGCGCCCGCCCTCTGCGCCGCGCGATCCAGCGCTGGCTGCAGGACCCGCTGTCGATGGCCATCCTCGAAGGCGACTACGGCGAGGGCGACGTGATCACCGCGACGCTGAAGAACCCCGCTGCGCCCGAGGATGGCCTCGCGTTCCGGAAGAAGGGCGGAGCGCCGTCGACCACGCCGGCGACGGCGACGACCGCCGACGCGCCATCCCCGCCCGAACAGTCCCCGGCACCGCGATGACCGGGCCCCCGCCGCCCGAGCGGCTTGACGACGAGGCGGAGGACGGCGTCGTCGATCTGGTCGACGTGACGCTCGAGGCGCAGGCGTTCGACGACGGCGACGACGGCTTCGACCTCTTGACTGCCGCCGCGCTGCTGCCGCGGGTCGACAATCGCCGCGCCGACGTCGCCGCCGTCGTGGACGCCGTGGACCGTTGGGCCGAGCAGGTGCGCGAGCGGCTGCACCACGCCGGCAGCGTCGTGGCGATGCACGACGTGCTGTTCGCCACCGCCGGGTTGCGCGGCGAGACCCACGACTACGACGCGCCGACGAACTCGTTCCTCGACGACGTCGTCCGCCGTCGCCGCGGCCTGCCCATCGCACTGTCGGTCCTCGTGCTCGCGGTGGCCGAGCGCGCCGGCGTGCGCGCCTGGGGGCTCGCGCTGCCCCAGCACTTCCTCGTCGCCGTCTTCGTCGACGACGAGCGGTTCGCCATCGTCGACCCGTTCGAAGCCGGCCGCCTGTTGTCACCGCCCGAGATCGAGAAGCGCACCGGCGTGCCGCAGGGCGAGCTGCCCGAGCTGCTGCAGCCGGCGTCAGGGTCGACGATCCTGCGCCGGATGCTCGTCAACCTGCGCGGTAGCTACGGGCGCCGCGGCCTGTACGAGCCGCTGTGCCGGGTGCTGTCGCGGCTGTTGATCGTTGCGCCGCGGGACCCGCAGCTGCTGCTCGAACGCGCAGGCGTGCGTCGCCTGTGTCTCGACGACGACGGCGCTCGACAGGACGCCCTGGCCGCCCGCGCCTGCGCCCGCGGCGACGATGACGTCGAGCGCGCGGTGGCCCACCTGCTCGCGCGGCTCGACGAGCGCTTCCTGCATTGACGTCGAGGACGAGCGCCGTCGCCGTCGACTTCGTCGATGAAGACGGTCGGCAACGCCCCACGGGCGTCAAGAGCCGGGCGGGCGCTCGCTGCCGACGACGACGAAGTACACCGCGCCGACGAGGAACAAGCCGGCGACGACGTGGTTTCAGCGCGGCGTCTCCTTGAGCCAGACAAGCGCGAAGACAACGAAGACGACGAGGGTGAGGACCTCTTGCAGGATCTTCAGCTCGTAGGCGCTGAAGCGGGCGTGACCGGAGCGGTTGGCGGGCTCCTGCAGGCAGTGCTCAAAGAACGCGAGCCCCCCCCACGACACGAGGATCACCCACCACAGCGCGACGTCCTTGAGCCGCAAGTGCCCCCATCAGGCGGCGGTCATGAACAGGTTGCTGGCCACGAGCAAAGCGAGCGTGCGCGCGGCGGGCCCCGTCAGCGGAAGATCTTGCCGAGCGAGTACTCGTGAAGGCCGGGTTTCTCGTGGTCCATGTGGATTCCCTCGATCAGATAGCCCTGCTTCAGCTTGATGATGATCATCGGGACGTTCGTGATCAGGATGGTCGACATGATCTTCGTGAAGCCGGCGCGGCGCACCTCGTCCTCGATGGCCTGCGAGATCGCGGCGCCGACGCCGCGCTTCCGCTGCGCCGGGTCGACGACGGTCTTGACGCTCTCGGCGAGGTAGCGGGTCTTCGCCACATACGCGCAGCAGCCGACGCGCGTGCCGTCGTCGTCGACGGCCCAGAAGAAGCGATAGTGCCCGCTCGCCAGACCATCGCGCTCGAGCGGCAGCTCGCTCTTGTAGTGGGCGTTGACGAAGGCGACGAGCTCGTCGACGGCAGCGGCGTCGTGGGCGTCGACAACGACGAGGCGCGGCTTCAAGGCGACAGGCGGTTGCATCGTGGCGCTCCGGGCGACAACGGTGGGTGGGGGGTTTGCGACGTCGCGCCGGTTCTGTCGAGGGACGCCGCGACGGCCGCCGGACCAAGGGAGCGGGAATGACTGGGGCAGTGGTCAACATCGTCATAGGGTTCGCGCTCGCCGCCGCCGGGGCCACCGGCCGCATGGCGCTGCTCGGCACGCAGTCGAGCGGCGCCCTCGTCGTCGCCGGGTTGGGCGTGGCGGGCTTCGGCGTGTTCCAGCTCTGGCGCGCGAGGGACCGATGAGCGGCCTCGCGCTGCGGGGGGCCACGGCGCTCGTCACTGGGGCGTCGTCGGGCATCGGCGCGGCGCTGGCGCGGCAGCTGGCCGCCCGGGGCGCGCACCTCATCCTCGTCGCGCGGCGGCAGGACCGCCTCGACGAACTCGGCGCCGCCCTGCGCTCGACCTGCGGCGTGCAGGTCGACATCGTCGCCGCCGACCTGAGCGCGCCCGCCGGCCTCGACGCCGTGGTGGCCGCCGTCGGCGCCCGCGTCGTCGACGTGCTCATCAACAACGCCGGCGCCGGCTGGATCGGGCTGTTCGCCGACGCGCCGCCGGCGCGGCAGCTCGAGATCGTCGATGTCAACTGCCGCGCCGTCGTCGGGCTGACCCGCGCGGTGCTGCCCGGCATGCTCGCCCGTCGCCGGGGGCACGTGGTGCAGGTCGCCTCGGTGGCCGGGTTCATGCCGGGACCGCGGTCGAGCGTGTACTACGCGTCCAAGGCCTTCGTCGTCAGCCATGCCGAGGCGCTGCGCCACGAGCTCAAGGGCACCGGCGTCGCCGTCACCGTCGTCGCACCGGGGCCGGTGGCCACCGAGTTCCAGCGCCGCGCGGGGGTCACGGGCACGATGGGCGGCGCGGCGCTGATGAGCGACGTCGACGTTGCCGCCGCGACCCTCGACGCTGTCGAGGGGGGCGCGTTCCTGGTCGTTCCCGGCGTCGGCAACGCGCTGCTCGTCGCCCTCGCGTGGCTCCTGCCACGGCGCTTCGCGGCGGCTCTCGTCGACCGTCTGCAGCGCAAACGCCTCGCCGCCCCGCCGGCGGACTGACCCGCTCGCCTCGGAGTCGCCCGTGCGCCCAAACCTCGTCGCTGCCATCGCCGTGTTCGTGCTCACCGCCGCTGCGCTGCCGGCGCGGGCGCAGGTCGCCGTCGCCGCCTCGCTGCCCGATCCCGACCCGGGCCAGCGCGACGTCGCCGCCAGCATCGTCGCCGCCGCCGCCAGCCGCTGGCAGCTGCTCGACCCACCGCTGCACCCCGACGCCACCGCCGTGTGCAAGACCGACACCGCCTGCATGCTCGCCACCGCCCGGTCTGGCGGCGCGACCCACCTGCTCGTCATCGGCGTCGCCAGCGCCGGCCGCCGCGATCACCTCGTCACGCTGCAGCTGCTCGATGCGTCCGGGCGCGCGCTGTTCGATCAAACCAGCGTGGTGCCCGGCGGCGGCGAACCCCGTGACGCTGGCTCCGCTGTCGCCGCGCCGCTGCTGCGCGTCGATGGTCCGCCGCGCGCCCCCACGACGGCCCCCACGACGGCCCACACGACGCCCCCCACGACAGCCTCGTCCACGGGACCGGCGTCGGTGGCACACCTGGAGCAGCCCGGCGCACCCTCGGTGTGGACGGCGGCGGGGGTTGCGTTGGTCGCCACCGGCGCGCTGCTTGGCGGCGCGACCGCCGCGTTCGCGACGCTCGCCGCCCCCGACAACGACGGCGTGCTCGTCGTCGGCGCCGCCGGCGCCGCGACGCTGGCGCTGGCCGGCCTCGGCTGTGTCATCGTCGACGGGCTGTGAACACACCGCGCGCATCGCCCGACGGGCGGCCGACGGCGGCCCCCGCGGCAACGCCTGCCCTCCCCTGTGGTCCCGGTCGCCATCCTGCTCGCAGGGTGCTGAAAGCGCACGTCGGCGGCTTTTTCTCGGCAGCCTGCTAGCGTTGTCGACGTGGCACGTGACTACTACCGACAGCTCGGCGTCCCGCGCGAGGCGTCCGACGCCGACATCAAGCGGGCGTACCGCAAGCTAGCCCGCGAGCTGCACCCCGACGTCACCGGCGACGACCCGCGGGCCACCGAGCAGTTCAAGGCCATCACCGAGGCGTACGAGGTGCTGTCCGATCCCCAGCGTCGTCGCAGCTACGATCTGTTCGGTACCCGCGACGCGCCGCCGCCCGGAGGCGCCGGCGTGCCGCCCCTCGATCTCGACGGGGTGCTCGACCAGCTGTTCCCGGGTCGAAAGAAGAGGAAGCGCCCCGAGCCGGGCACGGACGCCGAGCGCAGCCTGCGCATCTCGTTCGCCGAGGCCTACACCGGCGTCACGCGCGCGCTCGACGGCGCGCTGAAGGTCGTTGTGCCCGCCGGCATCGACGATGGCGCGCGCCTGCGCGTTCGGGGCAAGGGTGGCCGTGGCGCCGACGGCGGCCCCGACGGCGACCTCTACGTGCAGATCCACGTCGACCCACACCCGACGTTCCGACGCGACGGCGACGACGTGCTCGTCGACGTCGTCGCGCCGCTGTCGACGATGCTGCTCGGCGGCGCAGTCGCGGTGCCGCTGCCGGCCGGCGCGGCGGTGAAGATGACGGTGCCGGCAGGCACCCAGGGCGGACAGGTGTTCCGCCTGCGCGGCAAGGGGTTTGTCCACAGCCCCGGCGGTGACGCCTGCGGCGACGTCCTCGCCACGATCCAGATCCGCATCCCCCAGGTCGACGACGGCGACCGCGCCGCCGTCGACGCGCTCCTGCAGCGCCTCGAGCGCTGACCCCGGAGTCCCCGATGCTCCCGCGCCGCTCGCGCCGTGCGCTCCTCGCTGTCCTTGTCGTCGCCGTCGTCGTGTCCAGCGTTGTCGTCGCCGGCTGTCCCGCTGACAGCCCGCCACCGGCAGAGGGCGAGGGCGAGGGCGAGGGCGCGGGCGAGGGCGAGGGCGAGGGCGAGGGCGAGGGC
>Ga0194129_10003859_pt1 | contig 20526 bp, 20 predicted proteins | sample TA2KigCa35mmetaG_FD_150862 | JGI IMG/M metagenome (GOLD analysis project Ga0194129, IMG submission 150862) | Freshwater microbial communities from Lake Tanganyika, Tanzania - TA2015038 Kigoma Deep Cast 35m | ecosystem: Environmental > Aquatic > Freshwater > Lake | place: Tanzania: Lake...
CCAAAGTTTCCGTGCCCATCAATCAATGGCAGGCTCATCGAGAATGACTGCGACATACGTACTAACGCGTCATAGATCGCGCCATCTCCATGCGGGTGAAGTTTTCCCATCACTTCGCCGACAACTCGTGCGCTCTTCACATGTCCTTTATCGGGTCGAAGTCCCATCTCCACCATTTGATGCAAGATCCTTCGGTGAACTGGCTTCAAACCATCGCGCGCATCAGGTAGCGCACGTGAATAGATAACCGAGTAGGCATACTCCAAGAATGATTCAGACATCTCTTTTGAGACATCGATATCAACTACGCGACCAGGAAGCTCTCCTGGTTTAGGTCCGACCTGTTTAGTTTTCGCTTTGGGTGAGGTCTTCGGCACGGGGTGGATTCTGCCTTGTGTTGCGCCTATTTCTTGGGATTTGATGGGCGTGCGCCGACTAACTCCACACAACGACCGGCGATGAGATTGCCGTGGCGCAATGATTCTTTGAGATCACGATTAGTGATCCAGGAAGAGATGAAACCTGCCGCGAAACTATCTCCCGCACCCGTAGTATCAATAGCAGGTCTCGGTGGCAGGATGTCAGAAACAAGGTCGGCCGAATCTCTCGATCTTGCTATCGCACCCATTTCGCCTCGTTTCACAACCACGATTCTGGCGAAACGAAGTAAGAACTCCAGCATCGCCTGATGAGTACTCACACCGCTAAGAAATTCTGCTTCAGATTCATTGAGTAGTAGAACGTCTGATTCTGGAATCGACTGTAGGACTCTCTCGCGCTCTGCGAACTTGAGCATGGTGCCTACAGATGCTGGGTCCAAAAAAGTCTCAATTCCTTGAGCGCGAAGTCGCTGGAAGATTCGATGGACACCTTGATGTGAGAGGGGATTGAAGAGTGAGTAACCTGAAATGTAGCAAGCAGAGACTCCATCAAGAGTTGGAAGGTCGGATTCGCTGAGGCCGGCGTTAGCGCCAGAATCCGGCAGCATCGTGCGCTCACCGCTTCGATCAACAAGAACGACCACAGTCCCCGTCGCCGTTCCAGCAACGGTGACTGGATGAGTAGCAATTCCCAGATCATGGATTTGGGAAATCAGCGCCTCGCCAACCGAGTCATCACCGATTCGCGCTAGGAGTAGTGCGGGGGTACCAACTTCGTGAAGCCAACTCGCCACATTGGCGGCGGTCCCTCCGCCATGGGTAGAAACTTTTGAAGGAGTGTCGCTCCCGTATCTCACTTGACTTAATCCCTCGCCTTCAAGTCGGACAATCACATCAAGTGCGATATCTCCGATGCATAAGACTCGCCCCATCACCTAGATCACCACAACTTAATCTCTAGCAAGTGAGGCGTAAGCAACGGCAATTTTCGAAGCGAGGACTGCATTGGAGGTGATGATCTCGGTATTGATTTTTAGGGAGAGTCCCTCACTTGCGCTATGAAATCGCTCGAGGATGAATGGAGTCACTGCCTTACCTTTAATTCCCTGCGATGCTGCCTCGGAAAGCGCGCCATCAAGGAGCTTTTGATGCGTTGCTGGATCCATTGGCTCTGGCGCCGGACTTGCTACAAGGAGTGCCCCATCAGAGATCGCAGAGTCCATCACTCGCGCAACCTCCTCTGGCGTTTCGACTCGATACTCCAAGGGATGACCAGAATCCTTGAGGTAGAAGCCGGGAAAGTAATCACATTGATATCCGAGGAGTGTGATGCCAAGAGTTTCCAATCGCTCTAACGTCGCCGCAACATCAAGAATCGATTTCACTCCTGATGAGACAACGGTGATTGGCGTGTGCGAGAGTGCGGTCAAGTCAGCGCTCTCATCGAAACTCTCCGATGCGCCACGGTGGACACCGCCGAGGCCGCCTGTTGCAAAGAGTGAGATGCCAGCGAGTGATGCAATCTGAGCAGTAGATGCGACTGTGGTCGCAGCCCAACCACCTCGCGATGCGATGACCGAGCAATCGCGAGTAGATGCCTTTGCAACATCATCGCGCTCGGCAATTCCTTGTAACTCATTTGGCGTGAGGCCAACTGTTATGCGCCCTTCACAAATGGCGATGGTTGCAGGGACAGCCCCGTTCGCTCGTACCAATGCTTCGACCTCTCTGGCGACGGTGAGATTGCTTGGGCGTGGAAGTCCATGCGAAATGATCGTCGACTCGAGCGCAACAACAGGTCGGTTATTGGCTAAGGCTTCTGCGACCTCGTCTGAGAGATGAAGCTTCTTCATAGCCACCAGTCTTTCACGGCCCCTTACCGTGGCGTGACAAGATGACGCTATGAATCTGCCGTCACCCTTCAAACCGGCTGACCTTTCCCGTTCGATCTTTTCGGCGATGGGTTTGGTTGGTGAGGAGAATCCACTCGGAATCGAGAGTTCAGCGGGGCGCGAGATCTTCTTTCTGATCGATGGATTCGGGCAGTTCATCTTCGAAGAGTTTGCTTCCGATATACCGGTGATTTCGGCCTTCGAGGAATTCACGAAACTGCAGGCGCATTTCCCTTCGACCACGGTCACAAACCTGACCAGTATCGGCACAGGGAGATACCCATGTGACCACGGAATGGTCGGCTACACGATGCGAATCCCATGGTCACAACCTGGGACTCCCGCACTACTCAATGGATTGAAGTGGGATGAGAGAATCGATCCGCTGACTTGGCAAGAGGTGCCGACGCTTTTCGAGCGAGCACGTTTACAAGGATTCGAGGTCTCACACATCGCATCAGCTAGATATGAAGGAAGCGGATTCACTCGAGCGGCGCTTCGTGGACCCACCTACCTTCCTGCCTCATCAGATGATGAAATCATCTTCGCACTACAAAGCGCCACCAAGACGACTCCATCATTTGCCTATCTCTACCTCAATGATGTCGATGATGCAGGTCACGCAACGGGAGTCGGATCGAGTCGTTGGAAGAGCTCGTTGATGCGGGTCAATGCTCTTGTCGAGCGAATCTCGAGAGAGTTGCCATCGGGTACACGAGTCTGGATATCCGCCGACCACGGAATGATCAATGCGGGTGAGAAGGTGGTGATCGGTAAGGGAAACAACTTGATGGATGAAGTTGAAATCCTTGGCGGCGAGCCACGTGCGCGCAATCTCTATCTCAAGCGTGATAACGATGGCGCAATCGATGAAAAGGTCTTGAATCGAGTACGGCAACGCTGGTCCGATTTCTTCGGAGAGCGAATAGAGATCCTTACTCCAGAAGAGGGATATGGATCAAATCTCAATGCGAAGGTGCGTTCTAGAATCGGGGAGATCATCATCGTTCCCAAGGATCAGAGCGTCTTGATTGAGCCGGAGCGAGAAGAGAGTCAGATGCGAATGGTTGGCCACCATGGGTCAATCACGAAAGCCGAGCTTGAGATTCCGCTTCGAGTGATGAAGCTTTAGTTACTGCCTTCAGGCCGCTTGCCACCAGGGCCGAACATGATGTCATCCCAAGAAGGAATCGAAATCTTTCGCGTGACGCCGTCGCGTCTAGCGTCACTTGGGATCTCATCGACTGCTGGTTGATCATCGAAGATTTCCTCAATCTCTAGCTCTGTAGTTTTCTCTTCATCAAGTAAGTCACTGGCAAAGAGTTCTTCAACCTCAGCCGAACTCTCACTACTTTCTATTGGATTACTTCGAATCGAGATGAGTCGAGGTGGCGCGCTGACTTCACTTTCGGCGCGCAATGATCGAACCGTCGAATCGGTTCTATGTTGGATTGGTTCCTCACCAAATATCCATCGTGCGCCATCATCGAAACTCTTGATGCTTCGCTTCACCTGATCAAATGTCCATGAGGCAGAGCCCTCACCATCTCGTGTGGGATATAGGAGTGTGAGGTGCCAACTTCCATCTTCATTTCTGAAGGCATTCCATGAAGTCATCTTTATCTCAACGCCTCGCGGTACAAGACGCTCTGCCACTACTTCAAGGAGGGATGGCTCACCTTTTCGAAGGCTCACCTTGTGGGCGAGAGAGATGATGTAAGAGCGCTCTTGCAGAATCGGTGCAGAGAATCGTTCGACTTTCTCAACAGAGACTCCGCCCCGTTGAGAGATCGATTCCATGCTCTCCCCGGCACGAAGGCGCGCTTGGATCTCTTTGATGCTGATGGCTTCTTCTCGCACTTCATCCTCCGAAACGACTGCAGCGAGTCGTGGTTGATTGATCAAACTCTTGAGATGGTCGGTGACTCTGAGGGCATAAGAATTGCCATCTAGATCGAGAAGTTCGATTGATTCACCGTCGCCACTGCGACCAACAGTCCGTAGGTCTTTCATCGGAGCCAAGATTGCCATAGGAGCATCGACTCTCTCGGCATCGTGAAAGGATGTCGCCATGGATCTGCTGAAACTGGCGCTAGAGAGCGCGGTTGCTACCGGAGAAATCTTGATGGATCGCCCCGCGGCATTTGAGATTTCGACCAAGTCCTCGGCAATCGACATTGCAACACAGATGGATGAAGCGGCCGAGCGCCTCATTGTCGAGCGGATACGAAGCAATAGACCAGGCGATGCAATCGTGGGCGAAGAGGGCGCGCAAGTATCGGGGAGTTCGGGAATCCGATGGGTGATTGATCCGCTCGATGGAACGGTCAACTATCTCTATGGTCTTCCAGGATGGTGTGTTTCTATCGCGGCAAAGGATCGAGAGGGAACAGTGGTTGGCGTGGTTCATGCTCCCTCGCTAGGAATGACGTGGCAGGCAGTACGCGGCTCAGGGGCATTTCTCAATGGCAAGCGGATTTCGACCTCTGAAGTTTCACAACTCGATAAGGCACTTATTGCAACAGGTTTTTCTTACTCACGTGAAGTTCGGCAGGGACAGTCAGAGGCGATCAAGAAGTTAATTCCACTCTGCCGGGATGTACGCAGGCTTGGCGCTGCCGCAGTTGATCTCTGTCATGTCGCATCGGGCGGTGTCGATGGATATTTTGAAGTTGGTTTGAAAGAGTGGGATCTAGCCGCTGGTGCCCTTATTGCAACGGAGGCAGGTGCGCTCGTGACTGGCGGCGAGAGTGATGAGGTTATGGTCATCGCTGCCAATTCAAAGCTTCACCAGACGCTACGTGATTTCCTCGAGGCGGTAGGTCAGTGATTAGCTGAAAATCGGCTATATCTAGGCGGATTCGCGCTCAGTGCCCCGATTGTGGCAAGATACGCGGGCTCTAGACCCCGCATTGTGGGTCGCTTCAAAATATAGAGCGTTAACGTCGAGATAAAGAGGTTCGCATGAATGTCCTAGATAAAGTTGATCTCGCTTCATTGCGTAAGGACATTCCCGCTTTCCGTGCCGGCGATGAGTTGAAGGTTCACGTCCGAGTCATCGAAGGCAACAAGAGCCGCGTCCAGGTCTTCCAGGGTGTCGTGATTGCCCGCCAAGGCTCGGGACTTCGCGAGACTTTCACAGTTCGAAAGATCTCCTATGGTGTCGGCGTTGAGAGAATTTTCCCGGTCCATGCTCCAGTCATTGAGAAGATCGAAGTGGTTCGTCGTGGCGAGGTTCGCCGTGCCAAGCTCTACTTCCTTCGCGATCTCCGCGGTAAGGCCGCAAAGATCCGTGAGCGTCGAGGCGCCGAGGAGCTTGTGCCATCAACTGGTGCTGCTGTAACCGAAGAAGAGGTCAGGGCAGTTCTTGATGAGGTCCCTGCGCTCGAGACCAGTGATGAGGTTGCAGAGGTATCGGCTGAAGCAACGACAGAGCAAGCCGAGACTGAGGAATCAAAGGCGTAACACTTCTCTTTATTCTCGCCGTTTTGAATAGGCGGGAAGGGGTCGTAGCGTAGGAGACATGGCCAAAAAAAAGCGCGGGTCACTGATACGTGAATTCCCGATGCTTGTGGTTGTTGCGGTAATCGTCTCGATCATCATCAAGACCTTTCTGGTTCAGTTCTTTTATATCCCATCAGGATCGATGGAGAACACACTCCTCGTCAATGACCGAGTCGCAGTCAACAAACTCAGCGCCTTCTTCACTGATGTGAAGCGCGGCGAGGTGGTCGTCTTTCGCGACACCGCCGGTTGGCTCACCCCAGAATCAGTGGAGACCGGAAGTGGGATTCGAGATCGCTTCAAATCTGCCCTCGTCTTCATCGGAATCCTTCCTGATCCAGCGAAGCAATACCTGATCAAACGCGTGATTGGGGTTGGCGGTGACCGCATACTCTGTTGTGATGCGGATAAGAGGCTGACCGTCAACGGCGTTGCGATTGATGAGCCTTATATCTTCCCGGGCGACTCAGCTAGCGACTCGGATTTTGACGTCACGGTGCCAGAGGGTTTCATCTGGGTGATGGGCGATCATCGTGGTGCGAGTGCCGATTCAAGGTTTCATACCGATGATGCCAATAAGGGATTTGTTCCATTTGATGCCGTCACGGGCAGAGCTTTTGCAGTGGTGTGGCCGCTCAAGAACTTCACCTTCCTCTCATCGCATAATGGTCTAGTCGGGTAGAGGCGAGGGTGATCGAACCATCGCTCTTTGCTCAAGGCTTTGATCTCATAGCAGGAGTCGATGAAGCAGGTCGTGGCGCATGTGCGGGTCCACTCGTTGCCGCATCTGTAGCGATTGATAAGGGCTCACCACTTCTTCAACTCGGAGCACTTGATAGCAAGAAATTGTCGCCGGCTCGACGCGAAGAACTTTACGATCTCATTGTTAATTCCTGTCGAGCAGTGCATGTTATTGAGATCAGTTCGCTCGATATCGATCGATACGGATTGCAATCAATGAATATATCGGCGATGAGGCGAGCGGTGGCAGGGCTCAACGTTGATATCGATTACCTCATTAGCGATGGCTACCCCGTGACTGGGCTCGGCATGCCGACACTTGCCATGTTCAAAGGTGATTCGCTCTCTGTCGCGGTCGGTGCCGCATCAATCATCGCAAAGGTGACACGAGATCGAATCATGGTCCAGATGGAGGAGCGATTTCCTGGATATGGATTCGCCTCTCATAAAGGATATTCCTGCGCATCGCATATGAAGGCGATAGCTGACTTAGGTGTAACTGAGATTCATCGCATCTCTTATCGAAATGTCTCAGAGCTCGTTAAAGCGAAGGATTGAAATCCACAGTCGATATTGATACACATTTTCACGAGCGAGAAGAGTTGAAATAGAGAGAGTTACTCCATCATCCGCTCGTGGCAAAGAGCGATAAAGCAGCACTCCTCGGTCTACTGGGCGAACGATTAGCGGAGAGTTACCTGCTCCACCGCCATTACCGGGTGATCGAAAGGAATTGGCGAGGCGCCCACGGTGAGATAGATCTTGTCGTCACCGCCCCTGATGGCGAGTTAGTGATTGTTGAAGTCAAGGCACGTTCCTCAGGTAAATACGGAAGCGCCATCGAAGCAATCGACAGCGAGAAGTTGCGAAGGCTTCATCTCTTGGCTCGTCAATGGTGCATCGAACATGGGATCCGGATGGAGTATCGGATAGATGTGATCGCACTTGATAATTTCTCGCTTCCCCGAATCTCACATCGAGTTGGCGTGAAATCTTGATTGCTTCCGTGAACTCGATAGTTCTCACTGGCCTTGCTGGGGAGGTAATCACCATTGAGGTCGATATCGCAGATGGATTACCGGCTTTTCTCCTTCTCGGAATGCCGGATTCATCGCTGCATGAATCACGGGATCGAGTGAGAAGCGCACTGGTGAATTCTGGATTTCAATGGCCGCAATCTCGAGTGACCGTCTCACTCACACCAGCGGGAATACCGAAGCGAGGCTCTAGTTTGGATTTACCGATCGCGGTAGCGATTTTGATCGCACAGGGAGTTATCTCACAAGAATCAGTATCAGGGCGGTTACTCCTTGGCGAACTCTCACTCGATGGGAGAGTGAGGGCAAGTCGCGGGCTTGTTGCAGCAATGATCGCTGCACACCAGAGCGGAATGAACCAAGTAATCATCTCGAGCGAGAGCGCCTCAGTCACAGCCCTTATTCCTGAGGTGAACGCCTATTTGGTCAATGACCTTCGAGAGGTTATTCATTTTCTTTCGACTGGGGTTCTCGTGGGCGTACCCAGATCTGAGCCACTTCTTTCCGAAGATGAACTATTCGTTGACGATAGTGCAACGAGGAAGCAGGGTCTTGATTTCAGTGAGGTGGTAGGGCAAGAAGATGCAATAGCCGCTTTAGTTGCGGCCGCAGCAGGTCATCACCATCTCTTGATGATTGGTCCACCTGGCACAGGCAAGACGATGCTTGCTGAACGGATGGTCACGATCATGCCACCGCTTTCGCGGGAGGAGATCTTGGAGATCAACGCAATCCACTCGATCTCAACTGGTGATAGAAGTATCGTGACCGAAGTTCCCTTTATCGCGCCACATCACACCATAACCAGAGCAGCGCTGATTGGTGGCGGTTCACAACGAGTAAAACCTGGCGCCATTTCACTAGCCCATCGCGGAGTTCTCTTCATTGATGAAGCACCTGAATGTGACTCAGGAACTCTTGATGCACTACGGGAACCGATGGAATCGGGTGAGATCACAGTTGCACGCTCCAGCGGCAGAGAGACCTTTCCTGCGGATTTCCTCCTGATTCTCGCAGCCAATCCCTGTCCCTGTGGTCGCCTCTTTGGTAAAGGACGAAGTTGCACCTGTTCCTCGCTTCAGGTCAGAAGATATGGCGAGAGGCTGAGTGGTCCACTCTTGGATCGCATCGATATCGTCCTCAATGTTGAAGCGATGGGTCGACTTGCTTTCACCTCCAGTTCTAGTCAATCATCCGCCGAACTGCGCACTTCCGTCATCGATGCACGAGAAGTAGCCCGTGAACGATTTAAAGCAGAGAGATTTGCCATCAATTCGAAGATCCCAAGTGAGTTGCTCAAGAATCGCTATCGCCCGGGGCGGCGGGCGCTTACCCATCTCTTGGATCGGCTCGATGATGGAAGTATCAGTGCTCGAGGCTTTCATCGAATCTTGAGGCTTGCCTGGACTTTCGCGGATCTGAATGGGAGTACGACTCCTGGCGTTGATGAAGTGGAGAAGGCCTTAGCAATGCGCTCAGATTTCGTCACTGCTTCTGTTGCTACCTTGCGATGAGTAATCCCCCGAATAAAGGCTCTGAGCTACGCGAAGCAAGGCTGCAACTCTTTGATATCTCACTGCCAGGCGACAAGAGACTAGCAAGGTTGATCACTGAGATTGGAGTTGTCGCAACTAGAGATCGCCTCTTACGCGAATGTGACCTCAACGATGCCGAAGCGATTGAGACAAGGATTGATTCTCTCGGTGCATCATTCATCACACCAGAAGATGAGCAGTGGCCATCAGGATTACATGATCTAGCTATTGGACCCATTGGATTGGTAATCCGAGGCGAACTAGGTAGTAATCGCTCTGTCGCGATTGTCGGTACCCGCAACCCTTCGAGCTACGGGCTTCGAACGGCGCGTACCTTCGCATCAGGAATAGTCGACCACGACCTGACAGTGATCAGTGGCGGCGCACTGGGGATAGATACTGCAGCGCATCAAGGCGCTCTCGATAATGAGGGTAGAACCATTGCAGTCCTGGCAGGAGGTATTGACCTCCATTACCCGGCTAGCAACGCAAGACTTTTCGAAGAGATTGCTCAGAGCGGCGCCCTTGTTAGTGAAGTGATGCCTGGTGTCGCAGCAAGACCTGAGAGATTTCTTACTCGCAATAGATTGATCGCAGCGATTGCGAGTTCAACGCTTGTGGTTGAAGCTGCTTATCGAAGTGGATCGCTGCGGACTGCCAGAGATGCTGCGGAATTGTTGCGTCCTGTGATGGCAGTTCCTGGTCCCATTACTTCGCCACTCAGTGAAGGTTGTCATCAATTGATTGCTGACCGGGCAGCTGAGATCGTCACCACGCTTTCGGATCTGATTGAGCTGGTGGATCCATGGCGTAGCGAGACCTCTACAGTTGGGTCATGTTCAAGTCCGGATTCGTCGCCGTCATCGGGCGGCCCAATTCCGGAAAGTCCACCTTGATCAATGCCTTAGTAGGAAAGAAAGTCACGATCACCTCTCATCATCCCAATACCACTCGAAATGCGATCCGCGCGATTCTCAATACCGATTCATATCAAGCTGTTCTCGTCGATACCCCTGGTATTCATAAGCCGGTGACAACACTTGGTACCCAACTCAATTCGATTGCCAAAGAATCAACCGATTCAGTCGATATCGTGATATTTACTATCGCAGCGAATGAGAAGGTGGGCAAAGGTGACAACTTTGTCGTACGTTCGATCGCCGAGAGCTCTTCAGCGAAGAGGTTCTGTGTCGTGACGAAGATAGACACGATCTCAAAAGATCGAATCCTTACTGCGCTGGCTGAAGCTGCAAAACTCGCCAATGACCATGGCTTCACTTGGGATGAGATCATCCCGGTCTCTGCCATCAAGGGTGAACAGGTCTGGATTCTCTCCGATCTGATCGAACGAAACCTCCCTGAAGGCCCTGCCTATTACCCAGCCGAGACACTCGTCGACCTTGAACTGGGTGAGCAGATTAGCGAGCTGATTAGAGAGGCGACGATTGCGGGAACGCTTCAGGAGCTACCGCATTCCATTGCGGTCTTGGTCAATGAGATCACCGAGCGAAGCGAGGAACTCACCGCTATCGATGCCACGATATTCGTTGAACGAGAGAGTCAAAAAGGCATCATTGTTGGTCACGCTGGTAGCAATATCAAAGCGATAGGCAGTGCAGTCCGCCCGGCCATTGAGGCGTTACTCGGCAAGAAGATCTTTCTTGGGCTCAATGTCTCAGTTGCTTCAAACTGGCAACGTGATTCCAAGGCACTTCGAAAGTTCGGAATCGTAAAAGAGTAAATCAAGAGTGAGGCTTAAGCAGGGGTCGCAATCGGCTTTCTGCTCGCCAAATATGAGCCGATCAGCACAAGCGGAATCCCGAGCATCATCGTTGGGGTGAGTCGCTCATCTAGCAAGATCACGCCTAAAAGAACTGCGACAACTGTATTTATGTAAACGCTCAGTGATGCACGCGCTGGACCAAAGTGCGCCATCACCTTGAAATAGATGATGAAGGCAAGAGCGGTGCAGATGGCGCCAAGCACCGCAATACTAAGAAGCGCATCTGCCGGGGGAATCGGGGTAGGCACGACGAAGAAAATCGTCGGGAGATAAATGATGGTGGCAAAGAGGAGAGCAAGCGCGTTAATCGCAAGTCCTGAAACCTCCGGCAACTTGTGATTGACCATCGATACTGAGCCGGCATAGAGAACTGAAGAGGCGAGAAGGAGAATCACAGCGATTGTTTGAGTAGTCACCGAACCCTCACCAACACCATCAAATCCGACCAAGAAGAAGATTCCAACGAACCCTGCTCCCATTCCGACAAGACGTTTTCCATGCCAAACCGTTGAATCGCCATAGAAGTATGCAAAGACCGAGGCGAAGATGGGTACCGTGGCAATCAAGAGCGCGGTGGTGCTTGAAGGTATGACTTTCTGTCCGGTTGCGATGAAGAACCAGGGGAGAACCATTTCACCGACGGCATAGATCAGGATTATCTTCCAGTGGCGAAGCGCAGGAATCAGCACTCCTCGAAAGTGAGCGATAGGAATGAGAATCAACGAGGCAAGTAAGACACGGAGAAAAACGATGAGCACTACTGGAGTTTCGGAATCGACTGCTACTTTTGTGAAGAGATAAGGAATCCCCCAGAGCGTGCCAACTAGAACAAAAAGTCCCCATGCGCTCTTCTTCACACTTCCTCAATTCCATCAATACTTAAGAAACTTCTTGGGCGATTATTCGTGGCTCAGTCTAGTAAGGAGAGGGAGATATCAATGCAGAACTGATTGGTAGAGCGAGATTGTTGCTTTCGCCACTGCTTCCCAGCCAAACTCTCGGACAACGCGATCACGTCCAGCCTTTGCATATCGATCTCGACGCGCAGGATCATTCATCAACGAGGTGATAGTGATAGCAAGATCCGTTTCAAAGTCGTGAGGATTATCACTCCACGGTACTAAATCTCCGGTCACGCCATGCATGACAACTTCTGGAATACCCCCAACAGCCGAAGCTACGACAGCTGTGCCACAGGCCATTGCCTCGAGATTGACGATACCCAGCGGTTCATAGATTGAAGGACAGAGAAATATCTCTGCAGCGCTGAGGAGTTCCAGCAACTCATCATGAGGGAGCATTGTTGGAAACCACCAGATATTCCTCCGTTCGCTCTTCAGTTCATTGATGAGCGCTTCGACCTCACTTCCGATACCAGGCTCATCTGGATTTCCTGCGGCGATAACTAGGCCAACTTCCTGAGGGACTGACTTGAATGCGCGAAGTAGATGCTTGAGACCTTTCTGTCTAGTGATTCGCCCCACGAAGAGTGCAAACTCGCCTTCGATGGCGTTCTTCTCCAGGAATTCTCGCGAACTGGTGGGGCGGAACTTCTCACTATCGATCCCATTGCGAATTGTTACGACACGGTCTGGTTCAAGGAACGGGTAACAGTCGAGCACATCCTCACGCATCCCATCGCTCACTGCGATAATCGCATCCGCTCTGCGATATGAAGTGGATTCAATCCAGCAAGAAATTTCATAGCCGCCGCCTAACTGCTCGGCCTTCCAGGGGCGACGCGGCTCCAGTGAGTGAGCTGTGATCACATGCGGGATATCGAAGGTTCTTTTTGCTAAGTCGCCAGCGAAATTGGCATACCAGGTATGACTATGAACGATATTGCTTCCGCCCAAGTTGGGAAGCATTGCTGCATCTATCAATAGCGCTGCAGTCGATGGATTGAGAGCCGAGAGCGCTTCTTCAAGTTGGTAACCATGGGCATCACTTCTCTCACCATCAAAGCAATGAACTCCAGTACTTTTGATAAGTCCCTCACTGGCGCCAACCTTTGCTAGAGCAGTAACCAGATTTGCCACGTGAACGCCTGCTCCACCGTAGATCTTTGGTGGCCACTCCTTCGTGATAATCGAGAGATCGATGCCGGAATCACGCGCTTCACCTGAATCGCTGATGGCACGATTATTCATGTAAGAACTATATTCCAGCGACTGAAGTGAGACTCTGATGCGTCATGAGCGAAAGCGAGGCGTCATCTCCTCTATCTATCGCGATACCTCATCGCTAGACTTCCCTTATGGCAAGCAGGAAGAAACCACTCGGTATCGTCCTTGCTGGTGGTGAAGGAAAACGTCTGATGCCACTCACTGCAGATCGTGCTAAACCAGCGGTCCCTTTTGGTGGCTCTTATCGTCTCGTTGACTTTGTACTCTCGAATCTCGTCAATGCAGGAATGACTCGCATAGCTGTTCTCACTCAATACAAATCTCATTCACTTGATCGACATATAACTACGACATGGCGCCTCTCATCGTTGCTCGGCAACTACATCACGCCAGTTCCAGCGCAGCAACGACTTGGTCCGCGTTGGTACACCGGAAGCGCCGACGCAATCTTGCAGAACTTCAACTTAATCCAGGATGAGAATCCAGAGCATGTATTGGTCTTCGGCGCAGATCACGTTTACCGGATGGACCCCGACCAGATGTATCAACAACACCTGGAGAGCGGTGCCGGGGTGACGGTTGCGGCGATACGTGTGAAGCGAAGTGAGGCACATGACTTCGGCGTCATCGAACTTGCTGAGGATGGAGTCACTATCAAGGCCTTTCACGAGAAGCCAAGTGATCCACCAGGTATGCCAGGCAACCCAGGTCTTTCGCTAGTTTCGATGGGTAACTACATCTTCCGCCGCGATGCGATGGAAGAAGCGCTCCTTGGCGATGCCCAAGATGCCGAGAGTAGGCATGACCTTGGCGCAAACATCATCCCGATGATGACTCATTCGGGTTCAGCAAAGGCATATGACTTCGCCCATAACCGAGTTCCGGGTGAGACGGATCGAGATCGCGGTTACTGGCGAGATGTAGGAACGATTGATTCGTATTTCGAAGCGCATATGGATCTTGTTTCAATACATCCGATATTTAACCTCTATAACCATGAGTGGCCACTGCTGACAAATCCGCCGTCGTTACCTCCAGTCAAACTCTCCGATCTTGGCGTTGCTCAAGAGTCGATAGTCGGTGCTGGCTCAATCATCGCTGGGGGATCGCTCCTTCGAAGCGTCGCTTCCTATGACGTCTACCTTTCCCATGGCGCACGGGTAGAGGGTTCAGTCCTCATGCCCTCAGTACGAATCGGCGATCATGCCCAAGTGCGAAATGCAATCCTTGATAAGAGCGTGATTGTTGAAGATGGCGCAACAATCGGTTTTGACCTCGAGCGTGATCGCGAGAGGTTCACCGTCTCGCCTGGCGGAGTTGTCGTTGTTGGAAAAGGGGTAAGAGTCACTCGTTAGAGCGTCCCCGCGCTCAGGCGAGTGAGAACCTCTTGAGCACGTTCGCGAAGTTGATCCAAATCGCTCAATCGATCAAGGCCACGCACCTGTTGTGAGATTCGGTGGTTTTTCAAGAACTCTTCTCGATGTCTATCGAGAAAATCCCAGTAGAGAGTGGTGAATGGACAGGCATCTTCGCCGCTTCGCTTTTTTGGATCAAATACGCATCCGTTACAGAAGTTCGACATACGAGAGATATAGGCGCCGCCGGCGGCATAAGGTTTTGTCATCATAGCGCCGCCATCAGCATGCACACCCATACCAATCACATTAGGAACCATGACCCAGTCGAAAGCATCAATAAATACCTCGGACATCCAATCCAAGAATTCACTCGGACGAATCCCGGTAAGCAACGCCAAATTGGAGAGAATCATCAATCTCGGGATGTGGTGAACCCATGCTCGCTCCGCTACGGCGGTGACCACATCCTTCATGCAAGCCATCTCCGTCGCTTCGGGATCTCGATAGAGCGGAAGTAGTTTTCGCGAGGCGCCGAGATGATTGGACTCTCTATATTCCTCGCCAAAGAGCCAATAGATCCCGTAGACGTATTCACGCCACCCGATCACCTGTCTGATGAAACCTTCGCATGATGCAATCGGGATATCACCACGTTCAAAACGCTCGATCGCTGCAGTGACTACTTCGCGGGGGTGCAGAAGTCCATTGTTGAGATAGGGGCTGAGAAGCGAATGATGTACCTGCCAACTCTCCTCGGCCCGTGGCATCGCATCTTCATATGGACCGAATTGGGCGAAGTGATGTTCGAAGAAATATTGCATCTGACCTAGTGCGCCATCGCGTGTCGTGGCCCAACTCTGATCGGGATCCTCGCCCCAGAGCGAAGGAAAATCTTTACGCAACTGGACAATTACCTTCTGGTCTATCTCATCTCGAGAGTGGTTCAGGTATGGGGGATAGTGATGATTTTTCGGTGGCCCAAGTCGATTCTCATGATCGAAGTTCCACTCACCGCCCAACGGCTTCTCGCCATCCATCAATATCCCAAGTCGTTTCCGTTGCCAACGATAGAAGTTCTCCATCAATAGGCTCTTCTTCCCCGAAGCCCAATCCTCAAATTCCTGAGGAGTTGTAAGGAATAGATCGTTTACGATGATTTCGAAGTTCGCCGACTCCAAGGTCTTTCGCAAGGAGAAGGAGGTGGGAGCCATTGATATGAATCGGGCCGCAGGAAGTGAGTTGTGAAGCGTGGCAAAACCCTCGTCAAAAGAATTGGCCCGGAGATAGAGAACGTGAAAACCCTGAGAAACAAGTTGTTCGGCGAAATGGCGAGCCGAAGAAATGAGAAAGAAGAGGCGTTGAATGTGCCAACTTCGCCTGGCTAGTATCTCCTTGCTCTCGATGAAGAGAACCAATTTCTCCTCGCCAGCACTTTCAGAAAATGAAGCTAATAGATGTGAATCCCGATTGATCTGGTCGAACGCTACGAATCTGACCTCTTTTATGGCTCCCGATTGAAACGGTGTCGAACTCTCGAGCTCGTCGAGAGTTTCCATAAGCGCCATGGCGCTAACGCTAGACTGTTCCAGTCAATGATGACCACTCCTCGAGGGTCTCCCTCGAAACTTATTCTGACGAGAGTATCTAGAGAAGAAAGTCGATTCTGATGCGATTTGGTGTTCTGACTGGTGGCGGCGATTGCCCTGGCCTCAATGCGGTGATCCGAGCAGTTGTCCGCAAGGGTGTCAAAGAGTATGGCTATGAGTTCATCGGTTTCCGCGATGGCTGGAAGGGTCCGCTTGAGGGACTCACGATGCCGCTTGATTTCGCTACTACTCGCGGAATCCTCCCGCGTGGTGGAACGATCCTTGGTTCCTCTCGTACCAATCCATTCAAGATTGATGGCGGCGTCGAAAAGATCAAAGAGAATTTGAAGAAGATGGGCGTAGACGCTCTGATCGCAATCGGCGGTGAAGACACACTTGGCGTCGCTACCAAACTTGATCACCTTGGCGTCAAGGTAATCGGAGTGCCGAAGACAATTGATAATGATCTCAATAACACTGATTACACCTTCGGCTTTGATACCGCCGTCAATATTGCGGTGGAGGCGATTGATCGACTTCATACGACCGCTGAATCACACCATCGTGCACTGATTGTCGAAGTGATGGGTCGCCATGCCGGATGGATCGCACTTCACTCTGGGCTGGCTGGCGGGGCATCGTGCATCCTGATTCCTGAGGTTCCCTTCCACCTCGACAAAGTCTGTGACTATGTGAAATCACGGTTTACTCAGTCTTATGCACCAATCATCGTTGTCGCTGAAGGTGCGATGCCAGCAGAGGGCGATATCGTCACAAAAGATGGAACCCTTGATGCTTTTGGCCACGCAAAACTCTCTGGAATCGGCGAATGGTTGGCGAAGGAGATCGAGAAGCGAACCGGAAATGAAGCGAGAACTTCAGTTCTTGGTCACATTCAGCGGGGTGGCACTCCTACTGCTTTTGATCGCGTTTTGGCGACGCGATTCGGTCTCCATGCGATCACTGCGGCGCATGAGGGCGATTGGGGCAAGATGGTTGCTCTAGCTGGAACAGCAATCAAGCGAGTACCGCTTGCCTCGGCTACTGAGAAATTGAAGACGGTAGACCCATCGCTCTATCGCGAAGCAGAAATATTCTTCGGCTGATAAGAGAGTTGACCTAGGCTTCCCTCATGGCAGAACTCTCTTCCCTCTTTGATCTTGCGCGTCCTGCGGCACAACAGCCGAATTGGCCCGACAGGGATCATCTTCAACGTGTCGTCGAACAACTTCGAAAACTTCCGCCATTGGTATTTGCTGGTGAAGCTGATGCCCTCAAAGAGAAGGTTGCCTCAGCACAGGAGGGAAAGGCATTCTGGCTTCAAGGTGGCGATTGTGCCGAGACTTTTGAGGCAGCTACTGCGGATTCGATAAGAAACCGAATCAAAACCATCTTGCAGATGGCTGCAGTCCTTCAATACGGAGCAAGCATGCCAGTGATCAAAGTTGGTCGAATGGCGGGACAGTTCGCAAAGCCTCGAAGCAACGATGATGAAGTCCGAGATGGAGTGAGGCTTCCTGCCTATCGTGGCGATGCAGTCAATGATTTAGCCTTCACTGCAGAGGCCAGGCGTCCGGATCCAGAGCGGTTGCTACGGGTCTATCACACCTCTTCAGCGACTTTGAATCTTGTTCGAGCATTCACGCATGGCGGCTTCGCAGACCTTCGCAAAGTGCATGAATGGAATAAGGGTTTCATCCGTGATTCGAAGATCGGTCCGCAGTACGAAGCAATGGCGAAAGAGATTGGCAGGGCGCTGGATTTCATGAAGTCGGCCGGGATTGAACATGAATCGATCAAGACAGTCGACTTCTACTCATCCCATGAAGCCCTGATACTCGAGTACGAGCGGGCGCTGACTAGGATCGATTCGCGAAGTGATCTTCCCTATGCTGTCTCGGCACACTTCCTCTGGATCGGGGAGCGGACACGGCAACTTGATGGCGCACATATTGATTTTGCATCGAAAGTAAAGAATCCCGTCGGGGTGAAGATCGGGCCTAAAGCGACTGGTGATGAAGTCGAAGCGCTCATCAACCGCCTCAATCCAGATAACGAAGCTGGTCGACTCACTTTCATCACTCGTATGGGCGCATCCACTATCGAAGTATCTTTGCCGCCATTGATCAAGCGAGTGGAGAAGATGGGAGCCAAGATTCTCTGGGTCAGCGATCCCATGCATGGCAATACCTATGAGGCTCCATCAGGATTCAAGACGAGGAATTTCGATGATGTAATCAGGGAAGTGCAAGGCTTCTTCAAGGTCCATCGCGAACTGGGTACATATCCTGGTGGGATCCATATCGAGCTGACAGGTGATGATGTCACAGAATGTGTCGGCGGCGGAGAGAAGATTTCGCATGAGGATCTCTCGACGAGGTATGAGAGCGCCTGCGACCCACGGCTCAATCACACACAGAGCCTGGAGCTGGCATTTCTTATCTCGCAACAACTCACCGAGAGATAAGGCCGAATGAAGTCAGAGATTCTGCTCTCAACCATCAAGACGGAGATCGGTCCGTTCTCATTTGCAGTCCAGGATGGTCTCGTCGTAGCAGCGACCTTCGGAGCGCTGTCTCGACTGAAAGCAACGGGAAGAAGAGTTCGATCAATCCCAAAGGTCTCAACAGAGTTGAAGAAATATTTCGCTGGCAATCTACGAGCGCTTGATTCCATTAAGGTCGCCGAGTCTGGGTCACCTTTTCATCGAAAGGTAATGAGGGCGATGCGCAAGATTCGCCCTGGAGAAGTTGCCTCCTATGGCGACCTTGCAAGGAAAGCAGGTAAAGCGCGAGCTAGCCGCGCAGTAGGGAGCGCCTGTTCCGGAAATCCGATTCCATTGATTGTTCCCTGTCATCGAGTTGTGCGAAGCGATGGAGCTTTAGGTCAATATGGCTATGGTGTGAAAGCAAAGCGCTGGCTTCTCGAATTCGAAGGCGCGCTAGAGCACCGCTCGAAGTGAAGTCGTAATCACCTCAGTAGCCTCATCGATATCACTAGAAGTCAGATCGCCGTGAGTGACTAGGCGAAGATAGTGCGAACCAAGTGCGCCCGAGAGCACGCCTGCCTCACCTAACTTCTTTGCGAAATCACTTGCGTTACTTCGAGTGCTTTGTAGTTCTATGCCGACGATATTCGTCTCGACGCTCTCTAGATCAACGAGTCGAGAATCAACAGCGCTTATTGCTTCGGCGATCTTGCGAGCATGGGCATGGTCTGTTGCTAATCGAGCTAGGTGATGGGTGAGGCCATAATCTGCAGCAGCAGCAAGAAGACCGACTTGGCGCATTCCACCGCCAAAACGTTTACGCCAAATCCTTGCATCTTCGATTCGCTCTCTCGTGCTGAGAAGCATGGAACCAATCGGTGCGCCAAGGCCCTTGGAAAAGCAGACGCTCACAGTCTCAAAGCAGGCGCCATAGCGTGCGAAGGGAACACTTGATGCAACATGCGCATTCCAAATTCGCGCGCCATCGAGATGGAGCTTGATCCCAAGAGGTGCAGCAAGGTGATGAAGTCTCTCGATGGCTTCGATATTTTGAACGACGCCGCCGCCAAAGTTATGCGTGTTCTCAACTGCAATAGCAACGGTGGAAACCAAATAGGGGCCAGCGTTTGGATGAGCTAGCGCTATCGCTGAATCAGGATTAAGACGCGCTTTGGGGCTATGAAAAGTTCGGGTAGTGACTCCACTCAAAACGGCGGCTGCGCCTAACTCGGCTCGAACCACATGTGCCCTCTCGTCGGCAAGTAACTCTTCTCCTGGCTTTATCAGAGATCTGATTCCTAGCTGGTTTGCAATCGATCCTGTGGCGGTGAAGAGTCCCGCTTCTTTACCAAAGAGCTCGGCGACCTTTGCTTCGAAGGCGATAACAGTCGGATCATCTCCATAAACGTCGTCACCTACTTTTGCCTTCGCTATCGCCTCTAACATGCCAGAGGTCGGACGAGTGACGGTGTCTGATCTGAGGTCAATCATCTTCATCAGTCTTCACCACTCTCGACTTCTCTTCTAGTAATCGCCTAGGTGGCGAGTCTGGCACATGGTTTTGATTCGACTCAAGCATTCATTCTGCGTTCGGTGAAGATGATCAGATACATGCCAGCGCTGATGGCGATTCCGCCGATGACGACCCTGAGCGAGAGTGATTCAGTACCAGTGAGAACCGAGAAGAGTGCGGCGAAGAAGACCTCAGTGGTCAGGAGCACCGCAACCGTTGTCGATGCAATGATTGATTGCGCCCAGGTTTGAATGATAAATGCGAATACCGTTGCAAAGAGCGCTGTGAAGAGAACTACAAGCCAGCCATTGCCTCCCACTGGACCCGTTATCCCATCAGGAATTGCGGCGAGTGTTGTAAGAATCGCACAGGCTGAGAGTTGAACTGTTGTCATGGCATAGACATCAAACTTCGAACTCCATGCGCCGAGAGCGATGATGTGAGCGGCGAAGAGGACTGCACTCAAGAAGACAGAGAGCGCACCCCATGAGATCTCAAATCCGTTGAAAGAGAGGATGAGTAGTCCAGCAGTAGCAAGTATCACTGCGAACCAACCAGTTGCATTGACTCGAACTTTCAAGAA
>Ga0194129_10003865_pt1 | contig 20500 bp, 22 predicted proteins | sample TA2KigCa35mmetaG_FD_150862 | JGI IMG/M metagenome (GOLD analysis project Ga0194129, IMG submission 150862) | Freshwater microbial communities from Lake Tanganyika, Tanzania - TA2015038 Kigoma Deep Cast 35m | ecosystem: Environmental > Aquatic > Freshwater > Lake | place: Tanzania: Lake...
GCCCGCCTGCGCAGCGAGATGGATCACATGCGTGGGACGATGTTCGGTGAACGCAGCGCGCAGCGCGTTTGCGTTCGCCAGATCACCACGGATCATGGTGAATGCAGGCGTACGCTCAAGAATCGCCAAGCGCGCCTGCTTCAGTGCCGGGTCGTAGTAGGGATTCAGGTTATCGTAGCCGACCACCGTATCGCCGCGCTCAAGGAGGCGCCGCGCCACGAAGAACCCGATGAAGCCAGCGGCGCCAGTGACAAGTATGCGCATCGATGGGAGGCTACCGACCGCTTGTCAGCCATGCCGCCATGGCAAGCGGCGATCTACAGCAGCATCGCTGCCGGTGGCCGTCAGACTGCCGAACCCACCACTAGCCCGCGGAGCCAGTAGTACAGGCGACCGTAGATCTCGTGCAGAGCAAGGTCGGTCTGGGCAAGTGCATTACCACAGGGGATGAACGACCGCAGCGTGATGCGCGTGGGGCTGCGAAAGTCCACAGGGAAGGGCGTCACATCAAGCCCAGCCGCGCGAAAGAGCGACTCCGCGCGAGTCATGTGGAACGCGGAGGTGACCAGGATGATGCGAGGCGGGCGCGATTGGCCGGTGTCAGCGTCGATCACGGGATTGGCGGCGAAATGTTCGCGCACTGCGCGTGCCTCTTCCTCGGTATTCGACGCGCGGCCGACGACGATGATGTCGCTGTCAGGAACGCCAAACGAAAGCGCGCGTTCGCGCAGCACCGCGCCGACTGTTTCCAGTTCGGGACGAAGTGCCCACCACCCGCCCGTGAACATGATCTGCGGCGCCTTGCCCGCACGGTAGAGGTCGTAGCCAGCCAGCGCTCGGTCAAAATCGTCAAACTCGCTCGCGCCCGATGTGCCAGGCACTTCGCTGTATCCGCCACTTAGCACCAACACCACATCTCCATAGGCAATCGCATCGATCGGCAGTCGATCACGCCAACCCTCGGCGATCTTCACCAATCGTCCACTTACGAGTGGTGTTGAAGTCAGCCACATCAGTACTGCAGCAACCGCGGCCATGCGCCAGCTCCTTCGCCATACCGCGATTACCAGCAACACCAGCACGATTGGTACCGGCATCACCAGAAGTGTCAGGAGTTCACGGAGCATGTGCTGGCAGCGGCAAACCAGTCTCTTTGCTGCACGCGAGCAGGCGACTGCGAACGACATCCGCGTAGGCGCGCATCGAAGACTCAGCGATCCTGTTGCCGCAATGGATAGGGGAATTGTTGCCGAGCAGCCGAGCGTTCTGCAGGGGACTACCCGCGTCTCGTGTGGAAGAGGCGGGAGTCCGCTATGGCGTGGCCCAGGTCGTGCTGTTGAGTACCGAAAGGGTCGTGCGCTCCACGAGCGTGATGGGTGCCACCAAGCGTATGGACGAGCCCGTGAAGATCGCTGATATGGCGCGCAACATGATCCGCCGGGCCGGTCGCAGTGTGCGCGGGGCCGATGGTCGCCGGGCCGTCAATGCGCCACGCCATCGCGCCGTACCACGCGCCAGGCGGTGAGCCACAAGATCTGCAGGTCAAACCAGAACGACTGGCGGCGAAGGTACTCCTCGTCGAGCTCGACCTTGCGCGATTCAGGGATGTCATCGCGGCCGTTGATCTGTGCCCAGCCCGTGATGCCTGGGCGGAATGCATCGATCCCTCGGGCCTTGCGGGCAGCAATCAGTTCGTGCTGGTTGAACAGGGCAGGGCGGGGGCCGACCAAGCTCATATCGCCCTTGAGGACTGACCACAGTTGCGGGAGCTCGTCCAGCGAGAGCTTGCGCAGGACGCCGCCGACCGGGGTCAGGCGGCTGGCGGGATCGGTCAGCCTGTCAGTCGCCACCTGCGGCGTGCCCACTTTCATGGTCCGGAACTTGGGCATCTGAAAGATGCGGCCGCGGCGGCCGACTCTGGGGGACCAGTAGAGGATGGGGCCGGGGGAGGTGGTGCGAATCACGATGGCAAGCGCAACAGCCGGCACGATGAAGATCGCACCCGCGAAGAGCCCGATCAAAAGGTCAAGCGCTCGTTTCACGGGCGGCCTTCCTAATCGCATCCCGAGCATCGACGATCGGCTGCCAACCAAGCACGTTCCGCGCCAGGGAAGCATCCACCTGAAGCGATCCGAGCAGTCTTCGTGCCAAGGCGCCCCTGCCGATACACCGTAGCCCGGACTCAAGCACACGCGTGTGCAGCGGGAACAAACGCGCCCTTCTGCCGACGCCTCTCGCGATCTCGCGGATGAGCTCCGGAGTGGAGAGGTCCTGCCCGTCGGCTAGAACGAAAGTCTGTTGGACAGACGGCGGGGAGGCGAGGCAGCACCGGATCGCGCTCACAAGATTCTCGCGGGCGGTGAAGCTCCGGCTGTTTCGGATCGCGCCGAAGGGGAGAGGCAGTCCGGAACGGACAAGGCTCACCAATCGGCCGAAGTTCCCTGGCGCTCCCGGTCCGTACACCATGGTGGGACGAAGTATCGTGACCGCTGTCGCCGTCCCGGCGGTCACTTCGAGCGTCATGGCCTCGCCTTCGACTTTCGAGCGCGTGTAGGCGTCGTACGGGCGGATCGGGTCCTGTTCCGTGAGGGGCTTCCCAGGGAGGCTTCTGTCTCCGTGCACGCCAATGGTGCTCGCGAGCACGAAGTGCCGCACGCCCGCACCCACTGATTGCCCCGCGAGCTGCCTTGTCACATCTCGGTTTACCGCCATGAACTCCCGTTCCGAATCGGAAGACGTCTCGTGCAGCACGTGCGCACGCCCAGCAAGGTGCACGACGGCATTGACACCATCAAGTAATGGTCGCCAGTCGAAGTTAGGACATAAGTTGGATGAATTGACCCAAGTCAGCAGCCGGCTGGCAGCGATGGGCGAGCGGCTTGCAGCACGAACATCGAATTGCTCGTTGCGCGCCAGTTCGGCGACGAGGGCCCGACCGACGAACCCGTTGGCGCCGGTCACCAGCACCCTCATGCCGTCAAGTTCCGGAGTGCGCGGGCGTCGCAGGCCGCAGCTGCACACGGCAGATTGCCTGGTAGGCGATCACCGTGCAACCGAAACGGGAGCGCTATCGCGAGTATTGACAAAGTGGGCGTGAAACCGTGCTGCACGTGGTGTTCGCGAGCTATCGCAAAGGCCGGTCTATAAACAAGGCCGTGCCGCCCAAAATTTGGCTTCTGGTGGTTGATGCGATGTTTGCACTTAGGTCGATGCATCGGTTAGAAATATAGGGGGACGGCACTCAGGTAGTAAGTGGCAAGGGCGCGTCAGTGGCGTGTCGATCTCGATGGTGTTTCATGGGATCAGCGCCTCCTTGACGTTGGTATTGATTTGGAAGCGCCAGGATCGTGAGTCAATTGATCATGACCTCAAAGGGTGGGCTGGCGGGAGTTACATGTCCGGCGTTTCGCCAGCTGGGCGGAATCCGATTGGTGCCGATATTGAGAATGCTATAAGAGTCCCAGCGCGTTCTGCCATCTCCGCCGTGACTGTCTTCGCAACTCCATTGGCGTTCGGCGGTGCACCTGCAGAGTGAGCATCAACGGCGTGGGCATCCCGTGTACCCTATCGCCGCTCGTCAATGGTCAATCAAGGACCTCTTGACGCGTCGTGGGTCCTGATGGTTAAGCGGATCTCCAGAGGTTCGGAGGACGGTCGGCAGACCGGATCATCTCACTCGGGCCGATTGCCGAACTTGCCGCGGGGACGAAAGTGGTCAGACGCTTCAGGCCTAGCCGGATCGGCACGAGCGGCAGTGACAACCGCACCTCGGGCTAGACTTGCTGGATGTTGAGATCTCGTATCCCGACCGCGCTAGCCGTGGATTTTGTGAAGCACCTGCCCGTTCGGCACGTCAAGCTGGTGTCAGCTGCCCGCGGGATAGACTTGGATTCGAACGTGTCAGTCAGGACGGTGTTGCCCATCGTTCGTCGGTGCGCCCCTCGCTCGTCGAGAAGGGTCAGCGGCACGAGCTGCAAGCCAGCGGAGTGTGCATGAGCGATACCGTTGCTGTGGTCTTGGCGCATTATTCAGGCTATTCGCTTCAGTTCAGAGGTGCGCTGATACGCGAGTTGGTAGGGCGTGGCTATCGAACGTTAGTCGCGGTTCCGGGCGTAACAGAACAGGTGCGCGATCGAGTCGCAGCGCTGGGAGCGGAGTGCCGGGAGATCAAGCTCTCGAGAACGGGGCTTAATCCAATCGCCGATCTTGCCTATGCTCAGCGAGTCAGGAGGCTCATGGGTGAGTTGCAGCCACAGCTCGTGATCGCAACAGGCATCAAGCCGATTTTGTACGGAATCCCAGCGGCGTCAGGAGTCGGATCTCGCTTACGGGTCGCGTTGTTCGCCGGACTTGGTTCGATGTTGCGACCGGAGTCGAACTTGCACCGCTTGCTCTCTATGGCAATCCGGCCGTTGTTGCAGCGTGCCATCCGATGCTCGACTCACGTTGTGACTCAGAATCAGGATGACACACGCGCCCTTCAGGCGCGCTTTGGCTCAGTGCTGCATCGTCCTCCAGTCATGACGGAAGGCTCAGGTGTCGATCTGACGCACTATGAGTGTGCGCCGCTGACGGGTCGAAAGCAAGTGCTCATGATCGCTCGGATTGTCCCAGAGAAAGGCGTTGCCGAATACTTAAAAGCAGCCCGATTCATCCGTGCGACCGATCCATCGATCGAGTTTCTTTTGGCAGGATTTTTGGAGTCAAGTACACGGGGTTTCACTCATGCTTGGCTTGATGTGCAGTGCTGGGCATCGGGAGTTCGCTATGTAGGCCATGTTGATGATGTACGGCCGGTTCTTGCTGAGTCGACCGTACTGGTGCTCCCGTCCTATGCGGAGGGTCGGCCGAGGTCGATCCAAGAAGCGCTCGCCATGGGGCGGCCTGTCGTCACGACGGATGCACCGGGCTGCCGCGACGCCATCGTCGACGGGGTCCATGGGCGTATTGTCCCGGTACGGGATGCTCAGGCGCTCGCTGATGCAATCGTGGATGTCCTTGGGCGCGCGAGCGAGTCAAGCGTCTCTCACTTGTGTCGGCAGTATGCAGAGCAGCGCTACTGCGCGGCGAGAATTGCTCGCGACCTCCTCACTGCGATCGGTGCGGGAATCTGATCCTTTGCCGACCCGAGTTTGTCGTCCAACAGATTGGTCCGTCAGCACCAACGATCTGCCCACTGCCTGAGCATGAGGACGGTCCAAAGTTCACGGGTATAGTCGCGACGACCACTCAGATGTCGATCCCAGCAACTCCGGATGACGCTGTGGTTGAGCATCCACGACTCGTTCCACGCTCGATCCGAGAGCAGCGTGTCTGCCCAGTCCCGGAGTGGTCCCCGAAGCCACTCGCCAAGAGGTATGCCAAAGCCCATCTTGGCTCGATCCCAGAGAGACCTGGGCACCCTTCGGGAAAGCGTTTCTCGCAAGATGTACTTGCCGATACCCCCGCGGATCTTCATATCCCATGGCAGCGAGAACGCGAACTCGGCGACGCGGTGATCCAAGTACGGGCTTCGTGTCTCAAGGGATACCGACATGGCGGCACGGTCGACCTTGCAGAGGATGTCGTCGGGCAGATAAGTCATCATGTCGACGGCCATCATGCGTTCTGGGTCCGAGTACGACGCAGGAAGACTGTTCCAGGCGGCATGGACATGCTGGAGCATCACTGGCGTGACCAGTCCATGACGCAAGATAGTTCCGGTCGAAATGAGATCCTCAAACGCCGCGACGGCCGTTGGCGCGGATAATGCGCGGGCAAACTTTTCTATTTTGTCGCCGAGCAATCGAACGCGCCAGCGTGCTGGTGCTGCGGAGTCGATTCCGCGCTGCGCGAGATTCCAGGTTTGTGCTGGAAGCATTGAGATACTTGATGCCAAGAGGCTCCTCAGACTGCCTGGAACGAGCCGAAATCGATGACCCCAGCGATAACGGTTGTAGCCTCCAAAGAGTTCATCCCCTCCATCTCCGGAAAGGCACACGGTCACATGTTGGCGGGCGCAACGTGATACGATGGCGGTCGGGATCTGCGAGTAGTCGGCGAACGGCTCGTCATACATGTCAGCAAGATGCGGAATCAACTCGAATGCATCAGCTGAGGTGGCTATCTGCTCAACGTGATTTGACCCAAGAAAAGTGGCGATCGAGCGCGCCGAAGCAGACTCATCGAACCGAATATCATCGGAACCCATGGTCAACGTCTGAATGCGCGCCCCATGACTAGCGGCGAGATGGGCGGCGATGACCGTTGAGTCAATCCCGCCACTCAGGAAGACGCCGACAGGGACATCAGCGACGCCTTGTAGTCGCGTTGCATCGGCCAGTAGCGAATCCAATTGATCGACTGCTTCGTGCTCGCTGCCGATGAACGGATGGTCACTAGCCCGTGAGAGCGTCTGGTGGACGGTCCAATAGGGAACTAAGGTCGCAACTCCAACCCTGTGGGGAGAAACGGTCAATGTGTGACCGGGAAGTAACTTCTGGATGCCTTCGATGGCACTGAGGGGTGTTGGCACGTAGCCCAACTGCAGGTACTGATCGATCGCCAGCCGATTTGGCTGCCAACGACTTGGAGTCAGTTCTCGGATCGCCTTCAACTCTGATCCAAACACAAAGGTCGAGTCGATCCAACCGTAGTAAAGCGGCTTTTCGCCGAACCGATCCCGCGCGAGCGTCAGCGTTTGAAGCCGCTCGTCCCAGACGGCGAACGCGAACATCCCGACACATCGATGAAGGGTCGACTCGATGCCCCAGGCTGAAATCGCAGCAAGCAACGTCTCTGTGTCGGAACTTCCGCGCCAACATGGTTGCAGGCCCTCTGAAGCCAACTTAGCCCGTACGGACTCATGGTTGTACACTTCGCCGTTGAACAGGAGCGTCAGGTTCCCACAAGCCGAAAGCATCGGCTGCGCACCGGCAGAGCTCAGTTCGCGGATGGATAATCGGGTGTGTCCCAACCAAGCCAAGCCCCCAAGCCGAAGCCATTGACCATGGGCGTCGGGGCCACGGTGGATCAGCGCACGGATGCCGGCGAGTCGGCGTTCCTCAGAGGGAAGGACGGGGCCCACTGCACCCACAATGCCGCACATTCGTATCGAGATTACACTTTCGTCGGCCAGTGGGTGAGTCAATCTGTTTTGTTGCAGTGCGGCGGAGTATCCGAGATCATTGCGGCGGACAACTTCATCAATCGCGACTGTGTGCCAAAGTTTAGGAGACTGATTTGAACAGGGTGCCCTTAGTATCAGCGGCAGCGGTGGGCGCACCCCGGGTGCTTTTGTACCTTGTTGAACATCGATTCCACCAGACGCCTGACGGACGTGTTTGGACGGTTGGGCAGTATCCGTATGGTTTCTTCAAGCGCTATCTCGCGTCTTTCGATGAGGTGCGAGTTCTCTCACGGGTCATCCGCTCGAACACGCCGCCCGAACGTGCAATTGCGTCAGCAGGTCCAGGGGTCGTTCATGTGCCTCTGCCTGACTATCAGGGGCTGGCCGGTGTTCTTACGCGGGCTCCTGTCGCTGTGCTACGCGCAGTCTGCGCCGCATGCTCGGTTGACGCCGTCGTGGTGCGCAGTCCCTCCACCTGGGGATTTCTGCCTGCGCTGACAGCGCGCGCACGAGGGAGTGCGGTCGGGGTCGAAGTCATAGGGGATCCAGCGACGCTCTTCGCGAGGAACGCCTTCATCCATCCACTGCGTCCAGTTATTCGCGCACTCGCCATCGGATTACAGTCAAACTTGTGCCGACATGCTCGCGCAGTCCTCTATGTCAGCGAGAGCTTGCATTGTCGATACAAGACAGCGGGTGTTAGCGTTGTGGTCTCTGACGCAGGATTAGGCGAGGCTGCGTACGCGCTGAAGTCACGGGCACTGGCCCCGTCTCATGAGATTCGGATTATCAATGTCGGAACATTTGAACAGATATATAAGGGCCAAGATGTGCTGTTGCGAGCGGTGGCGCGACTAGCAGCAAGGCCGAACTCAGCGCGTGTGAGTATTGCATTTGTGGGGTCCGGGAAACATCAGGCGGCGTGTGTCGCACTTGCTGCAAAGCTCAACCTGACTCAGCAAGCGAAGTTTTACGGACAAATTTCCAGCGGTGAGGCAATTCGTGAGCTCCTGGACGCGTCGGATGTCATGGTTCATGCGAGTTATACCGAAGGTATGCCGCGAGTCATTATCGAAGCGATGGCACGTGGCCTGCCGTGCATAAGTACGCGGGTCGGTGGCGTTCCTGAGTTACTCGACGATAATTGGTTAGTGCCTGCCGGGGACGAGGTGGCGATGGGCAAGGCGATCCTCGACTTGATGAGCTCGCCAGACGAGTACGCCCGTCAAAGCCACCTCAATCTCGAGCGTAGCCGCCTGCATTCAGAGGACGCCATGCAAATTGGATACAACAAGTTCTTGAAATCGCTTTTGGATCACCGTCGGTAAGGATTTGGCGTAGTCAGCGGCTGAAAGCGCGTCCATTGCGATTCACAGTAGTACGAGCATGGCGATAGCCAAAGCGATCTGCGGCAGAGCGATGCACGCACCTTTCATTGACAACCGAGCGAGGCGATCGGTCGGATTGGATTTCTTGGAAGAGGCATGGGATTGCTCGGTCAATCTGATGACCAGCTTCCGAGGCCTTGCACGCGGGAAGCCGAGCGTGAGGGGCTCACTCGACGGCGTTCAAGTGGTGGTACGGCCACCCTGATCAGCAGGGCCGCGAGCGATGCCGTCACCATGCTGTTTGAGAGAGCCGATACTCCCATGCCTTGATCAACTAAGACGCGTGTGATGCAGACCCCGACGACTACGGCTCGCCCTACAGCGGAGTAGTACATCAGAAAGTCAAGTATGCAGTAGAGAAAGCCCCAAATGGCTATAATTGCTATCCCAGCGTAGCCCATGCACGCGATGGCTTCGCCAACGTCCGTGATCGCCAGCTGGGTCAAAATATTTAGCCCGGCCCATCCCTGTACTCCCAGCGTTCCAAGGCAATCCGGGCTCGGCTTTTCAAGCCATAAAGACCGAGGCACCAATGTCAAGGCGGAGAGTCCGTATTGCGCTGCTCCGAGCAGCTGCAAGCGGTCGGCGCCGTTGAGAACCTCCGATAGCGTCTCTAGGTGTTGATGGGGTGTCAGCAGCATCATGCTCGTTTCGTAGACTGATTTCTGGTCCCAGTCGGCTGTCTCGGTGTATCGATGGTAATGAAGCCAATTCAGGGCGAGAGCGACAAGCAGTAGGCAACAGCCGATACGGACGAGCGTACGGAGCTCGATCGGCCGCTGCATGTGCCACGCCAGGAGAGGAACCAGTACCGAAATCGCCACGCCTACTCGGCGTCCATGCACCGCTGCTGTCACAACACCGAATGAGATCGCGACCCCCAGACCCACCCATGACCTAAGACTGACGCTCTTTGCGGTGGCAGTCGCCATCGTCAGAAGGGCGATCACAGCCGACAGCGGGCTAGCCAGAAGGCTAGCCGCGACGATCATCATGTTCTCCGCACCTGCCTCGCCATGTGTGCCAAACCGCATCAAGTAGGCGACGTCGAAGAAGGCACTCAACCCGCCCGCAATACGCACCTTCACATACAGCGGGTAGATGGCGATCAGGGACAATATTCCGAACATGACCCACAGGCGTACGGAGGCTGACCGATTGAACCGCTCATGGAGCTCACGGGATATATCTCTGGCCGCGCTCGGGCCGCTACGCCAAGGTAGCATCAAAGAGATTGCGACGTAGGCGGCACAGAACGGTCCGAGCGATGCAAGTCGGACGATGAGTGGTCGCACACAGTCCGCGAGTGTGAGTGAGTGTTCGCCCAACGCAGACTGAATGAGTCCGCCGCCAAACTCGAGCAAGAGAATAGCTATGTAGGTAGCAAAGAGCGTGATTGAACGACCTGCGCGTACGTGCCATGCAATAACTGCGACGCTCGTGACTGAACCCAGCACGGCGACCACACTCAACATCAACAAGTCACTATCGAAGTGCAAGGCACGATCCTGATACCTCGCATGGTAGGGTCGCTCTCATTGGCCCACCCCTTATGAGAGTTGCGTTAGAGCAGTTGCCCATTCGTGCCGGGCGCTGCGGTAGCGCCGAGCCGGTCACCGCGAAGAATGCCGAGCCACCGTGCCCAGCGCCCGGTACAACCGCCGGTGGCTGTCGAGTTGGGTCTTGGCATAGTGGTTCCACAGTGCCGAAGTCATCGGCGTGGTTCGACTGAGGCACAATGCGGGTGATACCGCCGCGAACCGTGTAGCTGAGGCGCTCATCGGTGCTCACCAGCCAGCTGCTGGGTAACTCGTCGGCCACCGATAAAAGTTGATCGAACCGTGGACAGCGCATGCGTTCACGGAGGGGGTGTTGCATATGGTTGGTGGAAACTGGTTAGCGGAACGCTGGCTGTCCTAGAGAGACACACCGTAGCACTTCCGCCACAACTCAAACAGCACAAGCGCGAACAGTCGCTCCTCGTTGTCGAAGCCCCGATCCTGTCCTTTGAGCAGACTGCGCACGGTCGACGCATCGAATAAGACGTCGGCTGCGCAGAGCGTATCCCAGAAGACATCTCGGAATGTGCCGGTCTTCAGCCATTCGGCTAACGGGATGGAAAACCCTTGCTTGCGCTTACGGTCAAACTCCCGCGGCAGCACCCGTGCCGCCAGCTGCTTGAGCAGGATCTTCTTCTCGCTCTCAGTGGCCTTGAACCGCGAGGGCACTCTGCCAAACGCAAACTCGATCACGCGAACATCCAAGAGGGGCGAGCGCACTTCGAGGGAGTTCAGCATGCTGCTGCGGTCAACTTTTACAAGAATGTCGTCGGCGAGGTAGTTCTCAAAGTCCATACGGGTGGCGCGCTGCAGCAAATCCAGTTGTATGGGGATGCGTCTCTCGCGGATGGACTCGGCTACCGGCGGGTGGGCCGAATGCCCGTGCATCAACCGATGGCGGGTGGTCGCGTCGAAGTAGGAGGCGAACTGGGGCAAGCCGCGTCCAAAGTCCACGTCGAGGCTTTGCAAAAAGTTGCGACCCTTCATGCCAGGCGGTATCCACCGTTGAGCGCCGCGCGCCACCAGTTGTCGCAGGGGCCTTGGTACGACGCCCAAGCGGCGCTGCATACTAAGTAGACGGCTATAGTGTCCGTAGCCAGCGAACAGCTCATCGCCGCCGTCCCCGCCCAGGGCCACGGTGCAGTGTTGGCTTACCAAGCGGCTCACCAAACAGGTGGGGAACATGGACGAATCCACCATCGGTTCGTCGAACTGCCTTGCCAACAGGGGCAGCAACTCGGCGCTGGTAGGCTCGACCATCAGGTCGGTGTGCTCGGTGCCGAAGTGGCTGGCAATCAGGCGAGCGTGGGGCGTTTCGTCCAGCCGGCCATGTCCCGGGAAGCCGATGCTGAAGGTGCGCACATGGCTGGAGCGGCGCACCGCCATGGCTGTGACCAGACTGGAATCCAATCCGCCAGACAGCAGAATGCCCACAGGAACATCGGCCACCAGCTGGCGGCCAACGGCATCTTCCAGCAGCTCTTCCAGTTCATGCAAAAGCTCGCCTTCGGTCGCGTTGGCTGCGCCAGGTTCCAGTTCCGGCAGCTGCCAGTACCGCCACACTCGGGCATCGCCCGATGCCAGATCGAAGGTCATGGCGTGGGCTGGCGCCAGCTTGCGGTAGCCCTGCAGGATGCAGCGATCGCCGGGCACAAAGCCTGTAGCGAGGTAGCAATCCATCGCATCTGCATCAATGCGCCGTGGCAGAGCTGCGTGAGCCAGCAGTGCCTTGAGCTCCGAGGCGAAGTGCAAGCGGCCATCCACTAAATGATAGAACAGGGGCTTTTCGCCAGCGCGGTCGCGAGCCAGAAACAGCTGTCGGCGGGGCGCGTCGAACAGCGCAAAGGCAAACATGCCGTTGAGCCGAGCCAGGCAGGCTGTTCCCCACTGGGCGTAGGCCGCCAGGAGCACCTCGGTGTCGCCGTGGGAGCGGAAGGTGTGGCCGAGCGTTTCCAATTCGCTACGTAGGTCGGCGAAGTTGTAGATCTCACCGTTGAACACGATGGACAGCCCCGCATCGGGTCGCCGCATAGGCTGACGCCCAAGCGGCGAGAGATCAAGGATCGACAGCCGTCGATGCGCCAGCCCAACCCGGCCGCAATCTGACCACCACTCGCCCGCATCATCAGGGCCGCGGTGGGTGAGCGTGTCGCGGGAGGTGGCCAGCCACCCGCGATCAGATTGCCGTGCTGTCGTGGCGGTACCGACTAGTCCGCACATTGTCCCTCCCCTCGGCCAATCCAGCCCGTTACTGTGCGCCGCGTAAGCCGATCCCCGAACATGCGTATCGAGGCGAACTGAAGCAGATAGTGCGGCATCCGGAGCGAAGAAAGCAAAGCTCGGATCTTTCGGTTGTAGCTGCCACTCGCTAGTTCGGCCTTCATGTCTTCTACAAATTTCCGGTAGTCCGGGAGTTTGCTCTGTAGGACTCTGCGCTGGACAAAATGCCAAAATTCACGGAATTGCTCATCCGTTGCCTGAGCAGAAGCAGGATCAGTGAATCCTTGTCGTGCGAGCATGAAGCTTGCAAGCGCCACCTGCGCGTCAACCACTTGCTGTAATCCGCCACCTTCATGCGAGACTTGCCCTGTGTGTTTTCTGATACGCACAAGAGGGCGATCAATGGTCCGGATCTCGCCAAACTTGGACAGCCGCAGCCAGAGGTCATAGTCCTGCGACCGCCTAAATCTCTTTCGGTAGCACCCCACCGCGCGAACAGCCGCCGTCCGGATGAGTGCAGACGAGTGGGCAATGGGGTTTATGCACCGAGCCTCCATCAGGTGACATAATTGCTTGTGATGGACTGGGTAGGTAACGAGCCCACACTCTTTCCCATGCTCGTCAATGTGCACCGCTGAAGAGCCTAGAACGACGCATGTCTCATCACGTATCGCGTAGTCGAGTTGCGTCGCAAGTCGATCAGGCATGGCGATGTCGTCGGCATCGATGCGGGCAATCCACTCGCCCTGTGCCGATTCAATGCCCACATTCAGCGAATCGGTCAACCCCGAATTCGATTTGTCAACGACCCGAATGCGCGGATCAAGCGCGGCGTATCGCCAAATGATATCGAGCGATTCATCTTGACTGCCGTCATTGACGATGATGAACTCAAAGTCCTCGAATGATTGCTCCAAGATGCTCTCGATGCTTTCGTGAAGCCACCGCGCTCCGTTGCACACGGACATCAGGACGGTGATCTGAGGACGGCCAAAGTCGTCCGGCATGCTTCGGTTACCCCGCTCTACTGGGTTGAGGCCGCTGCTGGCGTTGAATGCTACTTCTGCGCAACAAAGTCATTCCCCTCAATCTGCCGTACTGCGGCGAATCCGGCCTCGTGCAGCCATTGCGCGATCTCGGTAGGTGTGTGTCCGCTTTGGTGGGTTGTAGCGATGGCATCGAAGGTGTCCCAAATTGTCCAGCGGTAGTCGGGCAGCCACGCGGTGGGAAAGACCGCGTGCAGCGGGTACCTCAGCGGCCTCCAGGCCTTTCCTAGGGCGAAGCCGAGCGTGCCGAACACGTAGGAATACGCCAAGGGCGGGTAATGTCCCAAACTTGGTCTCAGCCCTAAGAAGAGCGCTCGCCAGAAACGAACGGTCGGGTAGGTGTAAAAGCCAGCGGCGGTGTAGACACGGATGGCGAACTCCCCCCCCGTACGCGTCACGCGATGGGCTTCGCGTACGCCGGAGGCGGGCGAAGGCGTGTGGTGCAGCACGCCGATGGTGAAACTGTAATCCATGCTGTTGTCCTTGAGTGGCAGAAGCAATGCGTTGCCCTGTACAAACAGAACATCAGTGTTCTTGCATGAGAAGTTGGAACGTGCGGCATCAATCGCGGAGGAGTAGTCGATCGCAACGACTGATGCGCCCATTCCTAGTGCGATATCGGTGAAACGGCCGGGTCCGCAACCAATATCGAGCACCGTTTTGCCGCGCAACTTCTGAGCGTTGAATTGAGTGATGTGGGTGAACATCCCCCTGGTGTGACCTTGCATGGGACCGCCCACATTTTGGTCCTCGAACTGAATCCGCGCCCAGCGGTTCCATTGGTATCCAAAGTTGTCGGAGTAGCCCTCGTCGTTCACGAAGCGTGGAATGCCACGGATGACGGGGTAGCTGTGACTGGTTGAGCGCAGCGTGCCCGAGATGATCTCGTCACCCTCGAACACCGCACCCTCAAGCGTAAGATCTTCGCGAGTGTGCGGGTCACAGAGGAGAGGTAGGTGGTGGAGTTTCATGGTCGATTTGGCTTGGAAGTACTTCACCTATCTCGGGTATTGTGGCGGCGCAATAGATGTATCACAGTGGGGGAGCGGCATGCTGTTGTGAAGTCTTTGTGCGATCATGGCTGGAGATACACGGAGTGATCGCATTCGAGGGCGGATCGCTTGGCTACTTGCGCTCAGGTATCAAAACCGCTCCCACGCTGGGCACAGTCCGTCTCGGTTGATGAAATTGTCTGCTGCGATGATCTGCTGCTCCCTGCCGCCGCGGCGCACCCCCGCACTCAGCCATGCCCCCCACCAGTAGTAGGAACTATTAGTGAATATGTGGTGCTGGCATTGAGTGAGCAGCCAGAGACACTCCAGCGTGCCGGTGTACCCATCGTCATGAGTAACAAACACGGTGTCATCAGGTAAGGCAAGTTGAGCTAGTTGTGGCGACCTGTGTGTGCAAAATACATAGAAGCGCGCGGCTGGTCGTGCCGAGCGCAAACGCGCGATTGCACCGCGGATCTCGGGGACGCCCTTGAGCTTGCCTCCGAAGGCGTGGAATCCGGGATTGGCGCTCTCTTCGTAGAGGCGCACGCCAAGCGCTACAGATTCGCTGCGTAGCATTTCCTCGCCCAGTTGGCGGAAGTGGTTTTGTGCCGGGGGGGGCGGCATTAGTTCCACTTGCAGTGCCGTAGTGATGTCTTCGAAGTAGCGAGGGCTTTGCCAATAGCCCACCAGCCACACGGAGCGGTGGTTCGTGAAACGGTGGTGTTGCGGTTGGTAGTGAAACGCTAGTTCCTCGTTTTCCACCGTGACCCCACCAGTGGTCGGCAACTCCACCAGAAAGTCGCCGAACCAGTGTGCTTCATGTGATCTGGTTGGAATTCGTCTACCACGATGCTTCCAGCGATAAAGCCAGATGGGAAGTCGCTCAGTCGGCCGTGCGCTGCGCCCTTGGATCGGCAGAGCGCCCAACTCATATGTGCGCCGATACACGCGGTCGCGTACGAAGCCGCTCCAGGTGTCGAGGACCAGTTCCGCACCCAAGCGCTGCGAAAGGCTGCGAGCAGCGGCGTATTGAAACATCTGGTTGCCCAGTCCGCCATTGAGGGCTGCGAAGATCTTCATCTTGGATTGACTTGCGGGGGGCGGGGTGAGTGTAGTGAGTGGCTACACCTTACCGAGGCTTTGCGAGTGCTTTGTTGCCGCCACATAACAAACCATGTTCTGCCACTGAGGCTGCCAATAGGTGTCTACAATGGTGAATCCGTTGTCTTCGATCAACCGGGTAAGAGCTGCGTAGGTCGGATGCCAGACATGATGGTCTTTCCATCGGTTGATCCCCACGGTTTCCAACGCAGCCTTCATGGCGCCTTTGACTCGGCGCTCAAGCGAGCTCACGCCCGTTCTGCCACCCTCGACGTACAGGCCAATCAGCACTCGCCCACCCGGTTTCAGAACCCGCCACGCTTCGAGCAGCGCCAGATCGGGGACCTGCACATGGTCGAGCATCGAGCGCATGTGCACCCAGTCGAAGCTCTCGGCAAGAAAGGGCTGAAACTCTGCCGTAGCGGCGATGAAGGCGAGGGGCTGGCTTAAGCACCGATACGCCTGCTTGTGAGCCGCGCTGCTGGTAAAAGGAGCGGCCAGCCATGGATCGGTTGAGACGAATTCCGTATCTTGCGGCAGGAACTCACACACCGTGCCGGCACCCCCTCCGCAATCGAGGATGCGGCCGCGGAGCGGATAGTGCTCGTAGACAGGACGATCGCGCGCAATTTCAAGCTCGTACCCCGCGGAATCGGTTGTATCCCGCAATCCAAACGACTCGTAAGCAGTCTGCCCCTCCGCCCAGCCGTCATACCCGTGGGTGTGTCTGAGAAAAACACGGGCATCCAGCACGCCCTCTCTCAGGGGGAAGTGATGGGCAGCCACGGCTTGCTTGGTCACTGGGTTGGCAAGGATGGAAAGAAGCCAGTGCGGCAAATCAAGCATCGGATCATCGTAGCTAGTAGTCATGACAGGGTCGCTCTTCTCGATACACACCTTGTGACTGACCTTCGAGACCCAATGGGCCGAGTTGAGGCTCCGATGAAGCGTTCGAACAGGAAGTGGCACTGTCCCGAGGAGGTCGTCGCGGAGTTGAGGCAGGCTGCCGAGGCCTTCGCCAAGGGCACGCCGCTGGGCTTGACCAAACGGCCAAATGCAATGAATGCGTGGCTGGGCTCAGGCACACGCTCAAGCACCTCGCTGCACAAGACCGCATCGAAACTCGTATCTGGTACGGCGATGGCGGTGACATCGCTCACCAAGTCAATTCGTGAGGTGTCCCACCGAGTGTGTTGCAATCCTTCTGGCTGGAGCCCCCGCGCCGCGGTACTGGCAGAAGTCTTGCGACACATAGTCCAGGTGCATGCAGTGGCGGCGATTCTGCAGTTCGCCGGCACTGGCATTGAGCAGTCGTGCGCCGGCGGGCAATCCCGTCAGAATTTACTGCAGCCACGCTTGGCGGTTGGTTTCGTTGGGGTTTCCGATGAAGACTCGTGGTTCGTTCGCTATGTCAGGTCGTTGCATCTCGCAAGTCCCACCGCTCCCACACCATCGGGAATGCCCACCGAAGGGTATGTGTTTGATTCAGTTTGCGAATAATCGTCTCGTAGCGCTGAGCGTAGTCTCTCGGCTGGCGGTGAAACTGGATCAACAGACAACCGAAGTATCCCATGCCACCACTTTCAATCAGTGTCTCGAGCACCTCATATTCGCCGCCTTCAATATTGAGCTTTAGGCAGGCGATGGCCCCACCGGTGTCTATCAATTGGTGCCGCTGAAGGATTTCGCGAACCACATCGCTAACGCCGAGCATCTGCGCCTCAAATCTTGTCCCCGGTTTCCCGATGTGAAAGGCCGATGTGCCACTGGCCGCTTCAGTAAACCTTAAGTGTCGGTTGGTTGAGCCGAGTGCAACCGGATGAACACAGACTCGTTTGTTGCGCGCGAAGGTACGCCCACAGATCCCCACAAACGCCGGTGTCGGTTCGAAGAGCTCACTGCGGCAGCCATAACGCGCCAGCATGCCCGCGGTCCAGTCTCCGTGATATCCGCCTACATCCATCACCAGATCGGTCTCGGACACTGGGAGCTCCTCATAGAGAAGTGCGTTCCCGCCCGCCCGGTAGAAGTCTCCTAGCGCGCTCGGATCACGTAAACGCAAGCGCCGTTGGCGCGCTTCGATCGCCGCCACAATACGCATGCCCAGACCGCTCCACGGTTTCATGGCTGCACTCCCGCGCTGACAGCGCCTGAAAGGCCGGGCTGGCAGCGGTTATGGCCTTGGAGAGCGATTACTGAACGCCGCTTGGATTTGCCAAGCCGTGCTTCAAAGCGGGCTCGCCTTCCTGATTTGAATGAACCGCATGAACATGAGTTAGTGAGGCTGCTTGGTAATCCAGTCGAAGATCTGGGACCAGTCCGCTTTCGAGTGTTCCACCACCCAAACTGCGTGGCGAAGACCCAGTGGACTTTGATTAAGAGGGGCTTCATAACGGCGATGACTGGGCAACCACTGAAGGCGTCGGCGACAGCTGCAGAACAGCGGCCGTCAGCCTGTCAGGGTATCGGCTGCCGGCGCGGATCAGGGAAATGAATGTATCGAGATGCGGGTGGTCGCGGCTCCCATCAAAGTGGCACAGATCGTCGTCCAGAATGACGTGCCCAACACCTAGTGAGGCGAGAGTCGGCCGGAGTTCATCGATCATCGGAGACGCCTCTTGGCCCCTTGAGTGTTGAAAGTCTTTCGTAGTGGGAGGGCCTGTTCAATGCAATCATGTCAGCGCGCGGTGGCGATCGCAGGAAACAGGTCTAGGCAGTAGAGGGTGTTGTTGAGGGCGATCCTTATGCTTCAGTCGTCGGTTGCGGAGCAGCGGGAGCCCGCCGGACCAGTATGAGGATCCAGACAAGGTAGACCACAGAGAAGGCAAGCAATCCTGCCACGACGCCGTCGCTTCCAAAGTACCGCGCGCCAGCAAAGTTACATCCAACACCAAGCACCGCCGTCACAATCTTGGGGATCAAGAGCGACCGAGAATCGAGCTCGACAAAACTGTTGAGGGACAAAACTTGGCCGGCCGAGAAGAGCCCGCCTGCCATGACGACCCACGGCAGCAGGTGCGAGGCAGAGCGGAACTCAACGCCCACGAGCAAGGCGAAGATCCACGCATGGAAGATCCACGCCGCCGCCGTGGCAAGGAGCGTCAGGCCAATTGTGCCTGCCGCGATGCGGAATAGCAGCGATCGAGTATGCCTCGTTGTGCCGCCATCAGATCCTATTCGCGCCCGCTGATAGGCCACGGGAGCAACAAGGATCAGCAGAAGACCGCTCGCCACCGAGATGGGTGTGTATCCCAACTGGAAGACGGCCGCGTACTGCCCGAGCTCTGCTGTGGTGGTAAAGGCCTGCAGGGCCCATCGGTCTGAGCTCTGCTGGGCCCAGGTGAAAATTCCCCAACTGGACAAGGGGAGAGCAAATGCCCAGATTTCCTGTCGCCACTGGGCGGTGGTGTCGGTTTGAACGCGTTGTTTGTGCTGGTTGGCCAATCGACGCAGAAAACGCAACTGGGAAACCGTGATACAGAAGGCAGAGAGCACGAATGCCACCAAGACCGTTGTTACTGATATGCCGAACAGCCACATCAGCAAAGCAGCTAGAGCGATCTTCAACCAAGCTTCACCCGATGCATGTAACGCCACAACGGTTCTTTGACGCGCCGCGTTTTGAATGCTGGAGAGAGCGCTGTTCAATCCGGAGACCGTGGCGAATAGGAGAGACGTCATAGCCAGAGCTATCCAAGGCCAGGCACCCACGAGTCCCATGCCGATTCCGATCGAAATCGCTACGCCCAGCAAGGCAAGCATGACCCTGTTCATGCACATCCATGCTGCGCGCAAATACTGGTCCAGATCTGTGCGCTCTACTGCGATGGAATAGAAGCGCCCAACACTAACAATGAGGCCACCGGTGAATACCTGACCGACGAGGCCGCAAAGAGTGAGCGCGAGTGCGAGTTCGCCGTACTGCTCTGGCGATAGGTACCCGGTCAGGACCCGAACCAAGGCCAGTGAGCCGGCAACCGCAATTGCTTGACCAACCATGATCCAAGCACCTTCAACACCCACCCGCCGGATGCGGTGCTGGTTGGTTGATATATGGGTGCGTAGTTTGGTGAGCATTGGTTGCCCTGAGCTAGCCTCGCGCCGTGGTGCGAGAGTCATTCACGCCATGGGCAGAATAGATGTTCATGATGTGCCACAGGATTGACCGGCCGCCATTGTCAATCATGGGCGTGGGCTTGAGGTGGGTTTCCTCCGAGATGCGGTTGCCGAGGCCGCCGGCAAGAATGGCGGCTTTCATGGTGTCGCGAGTGCTTCGAGACCTTTGGGGGAGTTGATTGCTGCCCTCGCCAGAGCGTCCTTGGAATGCGCGAGCGATGCCCGTCACCCCACTACGCTGTGCGCCTCATGAGCTCATCTATTCTGCTGACTGGCGGCGCCGGCTTCATCGGCAGTCACATTGCGGTTGAGGTGGCGCGCGCGGGCAACCGACCCGTTTTGCTCGACAACCTCTGCAACAGCAAGAGCAGCGTGGTCGAGCGGCTTCGGCAGATCATCGGCCGCACCGTCGATTTCGTGGAGGGCGATATTCGCGACGGCGCAGTTGTCCGCAGGGTGATCCGCGACTTTGGCATCAACCGCGTGATCCATCTTGCAGGCCTGAAGGCGGTGGGGGAGTCGATGAGCATGCCGCTGGCGTACTACGACAACAATGTCGTCGGCACTCTGCGCCTACTTGAAGCGATGAACGACTGCGGCGTGCGGTCGATCGTGTTCAGCAGTTCCTGCACGGTGTACGGCGATCCGCAGCGGCTGCCGCTCACCGAATCGCATCCGCTCAGTGCCGCCAATCCGTATGGGCAGACCAAGCTCACCATCGAACTTATGCTGCGCGACCTCGCCCGCAGCGACGACCGTTGGCGCATCTGTCTGCTGCGCTACTTCAATCCCGTTGGCGCGCATGAGAGCGGCCTGATCGGCGAAGACCCAAGCGGCATCCCCAACAACCTCATGCCGTTCGTATTGAAAGTCGCGGCGGGGCAGTTCAAGGAACTCGGCGTTTGGGGCAGCGACTATCCGACGCCCGACGGCACGGGCGTGCGCGACTACATCCATGTCGTCGATC
>Ga0194129_10003867_pt1 | contig 20496 bp, 16 predicted proteins | sample TA2KigCa35mmetaG_FD_150862 | JGI IMG/M metagenome (GOLD analysis project Ga0194129, IMG submission 150862) | Freshwater microbial communities from Lake Tanganyika, Tanzania - TA2015038 Kigoma Deep Cast 35m | ecosystem: Environmental > Aquatic > Freshwater > Lake | place: Tanzania: Lake...
GAAGGCGCACCGGGGGTGTCTGCGGCGATGCAATCCTTCGACATGCCGTGACGACGAGCGCTCGTGACGGCGTTGCCGTCGCTCGCGAGCGATGGCAACACCCGTGGCGTGGACCGCGAGAAGGAGAGCCCGCGCGGCGAGAGCGTCCGAAGGCCCGGGCGCCCACGGGGCAAGCTCACGCAAGTCCAGAAGGTCTCGCGGCTGCAACAATTGCTCATTCAATTCCCGAAGGGACTCGCGACCGCGGAGATCGCCTGGCACCTAAGAGTCGACCCGCGCTCGGCGCGGCGCTACGTCGAGGCGCTCAAGTCGGAGCTGCGCGTCGAGCTCGAGCCCGTCGTGGACGCGAGCGGGACGCGGCGCTGGCGGATCCCTGACGTCGACGTACCGCGCCGCGTCGCCATCCGACGTACGCAGGCGTATGCGCTGCTCGCGGCGCGTCCGCTCTTCGCGGCGATGCAAGGCTCGACGGTGTACGAGGAGATCGCGCTCGCGGCCGAGAGCCTCCTCGGCCTCGCGCGCCGCCCGGGTCGTGGACCGAACGCGGGCCTGCTCGGCACCGCTCTCGAGGAGCGCTTCCGCTATGTCGCCTTCGCTCCCAAGGACTTCGCGTCCCGCGCCGAGGAGCTCGACAACCTGTTTCAGGGCGTCGCCGACCTTCGCCCAGTCTCGCTGATTTACCCCGACGCGGCGGGCACGCTCGAGCGCGTCGAGCTGCACCCGTACGCGCTGTTGCTCTACAAGGAGTCGCTCTACGTGCTGGGATACGACGCCTCACGCCGGAAGGTGCGGACCCTCGAGCTCGATTTCGTCCGTGACACCCAGCTCGGGGAAGGCGCGCACTTCGAGCTCCCGGCCGACTTTCATGTGGGCGATTATCTGCAAGGTCAGTTTGGATTGTGGAAGACGGAGCGCGAGCCCACACGGGTGGTCATCGACTTCGACGCACGCGTGGCCGCACAAGTCGCCGCGCGACGCTTTCACCCGAGCCAGCATGTCTCGCCTCTTCCGGACGGCGGACTACGACTCACGATGGACCTCGGTGACACGAGCGAGGTCGCCGCTTGGGTGCTCGGATTTGGTCCGCTCGCCCTCGTTCGCGAACCAACAACGCTGCGTGCCGAGGTCGCGCGCACGCTCGCCGAGGCGCTCGACCGCTACCGCGAGACCCAAGCCGTCGGGAAGAGCGATGGTCCTGGCGAGGTGACAAAGCCGGCGCCCGCGAAGCGCCCGCGTCGGGTCAATCCTGCGCCGAAGCGAGGGACGTATCCCTGATGCTTCGGTACCGGTGGTAGAAATAGAGGACCTTCGTTACGTAGGCCTGCGTCTCGGGGTACGGCGGGATGCCACCGTGGCGGGCCACCGCGCCCTCGCCTGCGTTGTAGGCCGCGATCGTGAGCTGGAGGTCTCCGTTGAAGGTGTTCGCGAGGATGCGAAGGTAACGCGTCCCGCCGAGGATGTTGAGCCGCGGGTCGAACGAGTCACGCACCTGCATCCTCAGCGCGGTCTCGGGCATGAGCTGCATCAGCCCCTGCGCCCCAGCGGAGGAGACGGCGCGCGGGTCGTAGTCGCTCTCGACTTTGATGACCGCTCGGACGAGCTCCTGCGGCAACTGGTAGAGCGTGGCAGCCTCGACGATGGCGCGGTCGAAGCGACTGAAGCGCTCGAGCGATTTGTCCGAGGGCGGGACCGGAGTGACGCCAGGCCTCGGCTTGTTCTTGTTCGGCTGTGAGCGAACGTAGAGCTTGGCGCCGGCCGTGCGCACGTTGGTGAAGTGCATCACGCCCTCGGCATCCGTGTAGACGTAGATGTCCGCGTGCGCGCGCGACGCGACTCCGCTCGCGACGAGCATGCCCGCCGCCCCGAAAAGGCGTCTCGACCACGAGCCCAGACGTCGCTTCACGGCGACATCGTAGACCAAACGCCCACCGCAACGCCAACTCGCACCAGCGCGCCGAGGAGGTCCGCGCGTACATGGCCTCCGCGCCGCAGTCGTCGTCAGCGCCCTGCTCTTCTGCGGCACGGTGCTGATCCGCTGCGTCCCGAAGCCGTCGTGGCGACGAAGGCGCGCACCGAACGGCTCGGCCCGTCGAGGGCGGCCCTCTGCGGGGCCGAGCTCAACGAGGCCAGAGCTGAGTCGGGAGCCCGGGGCCACGCTCGAGCGCGAGCAGATCCATCAGGAGGGCGACGCCCACGTGGACGAAAAAGCCCGAGTAAATGCTACGCGTCCGCATCGCGAGTGAGCCGAGTGCCACCCCCGCGATGAAGGCTCCAGCAGACTCGAGGTAAGGCTTTCCGTAGTGGATCATGACGTACGGCACGCACATCGCGACCACCGCTCCGCTGCCGAAGGTGCGACGCAGCGGTGACAGCATGAAGCCGCGGAAGAAGATCTCGAGCGCAAAGAACTGCGCGACGTACATCGCCTCCCAGACGAGAAAGTCGAGCCACGAGCGCGAGCAAGACTTGTAGAACGGGTAGTAGGTGGCGAACTCGGGTGAGCGAGACGCCACGTACACGCAAGGCAAGACCACCGCGAGGCAGAGCCCATAAATCCAGGCATGCGACAGGAGTCCCTTCGTCCGGAGCCCCATGTCGAGCAAGCTGTCGCGCGGAAAGAGGAGCTTCCACGCGGCCATCGGGAACACCACGTAACCGACCACGCGCGAGCATGCCCACCAGCCGTAGCCGTAGAGCTCGCCGTAGAAGCGCGTGTCGATGACCGTGGGGACGTGCGCGCGGTGGCGCGCCTGCTCGAAGTCGGCGAGGTACGGCCGAAGGTACGTCGAGAAGAAGCGGCTTCCGCCGTAATATTCTTGAGCGGTGAGCACCAGCGCGACGATCGCGAACATCGCCCAAGGACGAGCGTCGAACGCGCCGGTCCTCTGTTGTTCGAGCCGGTGCTCGTGCGCCTCGGCGTCGAGCTCGCGCCACGTCGAGCGAAAGAACCACCAGAGGACGGGCGCCATCGCCGCGTAGACCGCGAGCGGCAGCGCCATCTTCAAAACGGCACCGAGGAGCCCGCCGACCCAGGGCAGCTCGTACGACGACGGAGCCGAGGCGACGAAGCTCATCCGCGAAGCCGAGCCGCCGCGTCGAGCCGCGCCAGGGTGACGTCGCGCCCCAGGAGCTCCATCACCTCGAAGAGCCCTGGGGAGAAAGTGCGCCCGGTGAGCGCCACGCGAGCGGGCTGCGCCACGTCACCGAGACCGTAGCCACGCTCCTCGGCCCACGACTTCACCTTGGCTTCGAGCTCGCCGGCCGCAAACTCCGGAGCCGACGCGAGGACGTCGCGAAGCGGTGACAGGACGCTCGCCTTCTCGCCGAGGAGGAACTTCTCCTTCGCCTTCTCGTCGAACGTCGGCTCCAACGCAAACAGCCAGTCCACGCTCTCGGCCGCCTCACGAAACGTCCGCGCTCGTGGTCGCACCGTCGGGAGCACGGCGCGGAGCTTGCGCTCGTCGATCGCGCCGTAGCGCGCGAGCCAAGGGAGGAGCGAGGCGACGTACCCGTCGTCATCCATGAGGTCGGCTCGCTTCATGTGCTCGAACGCGATCGCGGTGAGCTTCGCCGCATCGAACTTCCCGTCGGCGCGGCTCGTTCGAGACCAGTCGAACTTGTCGATGAGGTCGACCATCGTGAAGACCTCTTGGTCGCCGAACGACCAGCCAAAGCGCACGAGGTAGTTGAGCAACCCGAGCGCGGGCACGCCCTGCTCGCGGTACTCGCCGACACTGACCGCGCCATGACGCTTCGATAGCTTCTCGCCGCTCTTGCCGAGCATCATCGGCAAATGCCCGAAGGTCGGCGGCGTGACGCCGAGCGCTTGATAGACGAGCAGCTGGATCGGCGTGTTGATCATGTGGTCGCGGCCGCGGGCCACGAGCGTGATCCCCATCGTGATGTCGTCGACGACGCAGCCGAAATTGTAGAGGGGCACCCCGTCGGAGCGCACGAGCACCACGTCCTGGATGGTGTCGTTCGGGACGCGCTGTTCACCGAAGACGAGGTCGTTCCAGCCGGTGTGGCCGGACGACGGCGTGCGGAGCCGAATGACGTAAGGGCGATCGCTCAGCCAGTCTGCGGGGCCTTTGTCGCGCCACCAGCCGGGGTAACGGAACTGCGCCTTCGGGTCGGCCGCGCGCAGCGCCTCACGAGCGGCGTCAAGCTCTTCCTTGGTCGCGTAGCACCGGTAGGCCGCGCCAGAGGCGACGAGCCGGTCCGAGAATTCGCGATAAATCTCGAGCCGCTCCATCTGACGGTACGGGCCGTGCGGCCCTCCCGTATCGGGCCCCTCGTCCCAGTGGAGTCCGAGCCACGCGAGCTCGCGCAAGATGATCTGCTCGTTCTCGGGCGTGCTCCGCTCCTGGTCGGTGTCCTCGATGCGGAGCACGAAGGTGCCGCCCGTCTTGCGAGCCCAGAGCCAATTGAAGAGCGCCGTGCGAACACCTCCGATGTGGAGGTAGCCGGTCGGAGACGGCGCGAATCGGAGCCTCGGCTTCGTCATGGGACCCGCTTCCTACCGCGAATTCGCGCGGCTGTCGCGCGCGAGGGCGAGCTCACCGAAGCGCGTGGCCTCAAGCGAGGAGCATGAGGACGAGGACCGTCAGGACGACCACCGCGCCGACCGCGAACATCGACATCGCGACGAGCTCCCGATCGCCGAGGCCGCGGCGCACGACCGCGAGCTGTCCCGAGAACCACGACCCCTGACGCTGGACGAGCGCGTCGCTCGCGAGCGGCCGCGGCGGAAGGAGCTGACCCTCCGCGAGCGCGCGATGGATGCGAAGCGCTTCGTCGAGGCGTTCGGTCGCTTCGGCTCGATGACCGCGCCTCGCGAGCACCGTCGCTTCGGCCGCGAGCTCGGCCGCGCGTGCTGCCCCCCCAGCGGCTGCGGACGCATGCAGGGCCGCGGCGCGCAAGCGGTCCGCCTCCTCGGAGAAGTCACCGCGCGGAGCGTCGTGCCGCATCCCGGAGGTCGAACGCCCGCGTGGCGCAGCGGACGAAGCGTCAACTCCGGCCGTGCCAGGAGGTCTGTCGCTGAGGCGCCGAACGAGCGGAGCGACCTGCGCCCCCACGGCCGGCAGGTCCCCGTGCGCGCCGTTTCGCCCCTGGGGCGCGGTGACGAGCGGCTCGGGCGGGAGCGGCGGTACGGGAGCGCGCTGGCTCGGCGACGCTCCGAGCGGCACTGCGGCCTCGGCGGCCGTACGCCTCGCGTCAAGGAGGACCTCGGGGATCGGCATTGCGCCGAGCCCTTGGAGCGTCTTCGGCACCTCGCGGCGCCACGAGGCCTCGAACTGCACGGGGCTCGACGGCGGCGCCTCGGGGATCGGCTGGACGAGCTGCGTCGAATCGGGCAGCGGCAGCAAGCGCGGCACGGGCGGAACCTGCGCGTCGGCGGCCGCGACCACACCGGGCGGCGGCCGATCGGTCGCCCTCGGATCGCGGTAAGGCGTGGTCGTCCCGGCCTCGAGCGCGAACGCGCTCGACACCTCCTCAAAGCCGATGAGTCGCGCGCCAAAGACCCCTGGGACGGTGACGAGATCCGAGGCGTCCGAGGGCTGGTGCCTGCCGGTCGGGAGGGTGTCGAAGTCGAGCGTCCCCAGCTTCGCGAGCTGCTTCACCGTCGTACCCTCGACCACGAGCGCCGCGGGGTTTCCGCCGAGCTCGCCGACGAGCGCCGCGGCGTGATCGGAGCGCTGCACGAGCGTCGGCCCTTCGTCGCCGAGGTCGAGCGGTACGTCTGCCTCGCGCTCGTCGCCGTCGCTCACCTCGCTCGCGGTCGCGCGCTCGAACCAGCGCATCTGCCGCATGGCGTTCCGCTTCACGAAGCGCGCGAGCGCCTCGTCGTTTCCCTCGCGATAGCCGTGCGCCTCGAGCCACTCGTCGAGGCGATCCCGAAGGACGTAAGCGCTCTGATACCGCTCGGACGGGTTCTTCTCGAGGCAGCGCTCGACGATCCGGGCGAGCGCGCGATCGATGCGAGGCCGAAGCTCGGAGAGGTCGAGCGGCGCATCATCGGTGATCGCACGCATGGTGTCGAAGTCGTTCGCCGCCGTCCACGGACGGCGACCGCTGAAGAGCTCGAAGAGCAGCACGCCCACCGCGAAGATGTCCGAGCGCGCGTCGAGTTCCTCGTTCTTCACCTGTTCGGGGGACATGTACTGCGGGTTGCCCTTCAAGAGCCCCGTGAGCGTCCGAGTCACGCGCTGGCGTGCCTTTGCCAGGCCGAAGTCCGTAATCTTCACCTCGCCCGCGAAGCCGAGCAGCACATTGCCAGGCGTCAAGTCTCGGTGCACGAGGCCAAGGAGCTCTCCCCTCGCCCCGACGAGGGCGTGCGCGGCACCGAGCCCATCGCAGACTGAGCGCCCGAGGAAGACGACGAGCCGCTCGCTGAAGACCTCACCGGTCTCGAACACCGTCTTCATGAGGCGCGCAAGCGAGACCCCTCGAACGAGCTCGACGGCAAGCCACGGGCCGCCCTGATTGGCGCCCCAGCCGAGCATCTCGACGACGTGACGGTTCTTCAGCGCCCCGGTCATCCAGACCTCGTCGCGGAACATGTCGACGAAGGCGGGGTCCTCCGCGACGTGGGCGTGGAGGCGCTTGACCGCGCAGAGCTCCCCGGAGCGCGCTCCGCCGACGACGCGGCACAGCTCGACGCGCGCCGTGTTGCCCACCGCGATCTCGGCGAGCTGCTCGAAGCGCGGCTCGGCGGTGTCCTGCGAAGGCTCCACGGACTCGAGTCTATCAGACCATCGGCGGGAGAGTCCGCCTCCTGCGCAGCGCTCAGGAGCGCGCGGCGGCGACGGCCTCCGCGAGCCTCGACGGGCTCGCGCGCAGCTGGACGTCGAGGTGATCGTCTCGCGTGTGGATCGACGCCACGGTCAGCACGGGCGTCACGACCGAGAGGGCGCGCTGCACCTTGGCGTTCGAGGCAACCTTCGGGCTCTTGAGAAGGTCGACGACCACCCGGTCGTCCTTCGCGTCGACGATTATCGGCGGCCGATTCGGGAGAAATGCCAGCAAATTTCCTGGCTTCGAGAGATCGAGCGCACCGGATTTGATGAGGCCGCTGATCGGCGACTCACCGCCCTCGAGCGCCTCGAGGTCGAGGTTCGCGATGCGGGCCGCGAGCAGCGCCTTGCCCGGCGAGATCTCGACCGACTCGATGAACAGCGTGAGCCGCGCCCGGACCGAGCTGCCCATGACGCGGAACGACGCGGCGAGGCGAAGGCCGGGAGGTACGGCCTCGATCACGACGTCCGTCGGTGCCTTCTTGCCCGTCGCGAGCTCCCTCACGAGGTAGCGCAGCGCGTCGAGCGGGATGCCGATCCGGAGCCCCGCTGCGCTCCGAACGACCCGCGCAAGCTCGTCGGGGTGCGAGCGGAGATAGCTCGCGGCGGCGGAGACGAGGACCTTCGGATTCGGCATGACGGAACGATGGCCCGAGATCGCCCCCTGGCGCAAGCATGGACGCCGCTCGGTCGTTGATGCTACGAGCTTCTTTACAGGGTGCAGCGACGAGAGCCTCGGCGAGTCGCTCGCGCGCAGACGAGAGAGACGGCACATGGCGCTTCGAGACACGATCGACTGGGCGCGAAATGAGTGGGGGATCCTCGCGAAGGGCGGGCAGATGTCGCTCGACGAGCGCGTGCGCTGGCTTCGCCAGTGGGTGCCGATGGGCGCGCGCACGGTGGGCTACGGCACCATCTCGCTCACCCTCGGGCCGCTGACGCCGGAACACTCGGCGAGCCTCTGGGCGATGAAGCAGTGGTCGCGCGCGTGCATCGAGGGCCTCAAGATTGAGGCGGAGTGCCACGGCGGGGAGCAAGTCCCCGAGGGCGGCTTCATGTTCGCCTCGAACCACCAGAGCCTGCTCGACATCCTCGTGCTCGGGGCGACTCTGCCCGGTGACTTCAAGTGGGCCGCCAAGCGTTCGCTCATGAAGGTCCCGTTCCTCGGCTGGCACCTGCGCCTCGCGGGTCACGTGCCGGTCGACCGCGAGTCCGGCAAGCGCGCCGCCGCCGACGTGATCAAGCGCTTCGAGGCGGTCCTTTCCGCGGGCAAGCCGCTGCTCGTCTTCCCCGAGGGGACGCGCAGCGAAGACGGCACCGTAAAGGACTTCAAGAGCGGCGGGTTCTACGCCGCCGTTCGAGCCAATCGCCCGGTCGTTCCCGTCGCGCTCGACGGCGCGGCCGAGCTGATGAGCAAGGGCGCGGTCGACACCGGCTCTTGGAAAAAGGGCGAGCGCCGCGTCGTCGTGATGATCGGCAAGCCCATCGCGCCGAAGGCCGACGGCACCGAGAAGGCTCGCGTCGAGGCGCTGCGCGACGATGTCCGGCGTGCGGTCGTCGAGCTGCACCGGCAGGCGCGCGAGCGACGCAGCGACTCGTGATGCGCGAGCCGACGCTTTTCCTCGTGAGAGGGACGCGCCTGACGGCTCGTACCGGGCTCTGCCTCGGCATCGCGGCCCTCATCGGCTGCTCGGGGCCCGAGGACACCGCCGAGTCACCCGCGCCCTCCGCGACCGCGCTCGCGATGACTGCGCCGCGAGATGTGGACGAGACGGTCGTTCCGCCGCGCCGGCTCGCCAATCCGAATCCGCTCTCGCTGCCGCCGTCGCCCCTAAAGCTCGAGGAGGGCACGTTCCTCTACGCCGTCCCCGAGCGCATGCTCTCGTCCGCGAAGCTCGGCGCCAGCCTCGAGCTGTGCGCCGCGAAGGTCGAGGCGATGGACGGCAGCGACATCGTCGTGCGCATGGGCAATGGCCCCGCCTACGCCGTTCACCCTGGCTATGTCGTCGTGCCGAAGACGAGCAAGGTCGCGCGCGGAACGCGCGTCGTCGTCCCGCATCGCGAGCGCTTGCGCCACGGCGTCGTCGAGCGACAAACGCGCGAGCGGATCGTGGTCCGCTACTCGGACGTCGATGCGGCGCGAGGCGGGCATGGATTCCTCGCCGAAGAGGTCGGTGTCCTCTCGGGTGGTCTCGAGCCCGGCGGGTATGCGCTCGTCAAGGACGAGAGCGGTCATGCGCTCCTCCTGCTCGTCTCGGTCGCGCGCGATTCGGAGGGGACGGAGCGCTGGCTCGCGCTCGGCGAAGAGGGCGCGACCCGGCTCGTGGCAGCGAGCGAGCTCGCCCCCGTCCCGGACGTCCGCAAGTTGAAGCCGGGCAGCCCGGTGCGCGTCGCGTGGCACGGCCGCATGGTTCCCGCAACGCTGCGCGAGGTGGAGCCGAGCGGGCTCGTCTCGGTCAAGCGACCGCGGGTTGGGCCGGCGCTACTCGTCGGGTCGGACCTAGTGATGCCCGACACGGCACCGACCGGTCGGTGAACCCAACGGTCGACGATTCGCTCGTGGCGTTCAGCTCCCCACGGTCTCGCAGCCGATCACCACCTCGACCTTCGCCGAAGGATCGGATTTCAGCACCTCGCACGCGGCGCCGTAGAGCTGGAACTGCTTCTTGCCGGGCAGGTAGTCCCAGCCGTCGCCATGTGTCGTGTCCTGCGCCACGACGGTGTTCGTCCCGCCCGACTCGACGGTGACGTTCAGCTTGTCGTAGGCGGGTACGCCCCCCATCGTCTCGGGCACGTCGAACGAGCAGCTCATCGCGTCGAGCGCGATGTCCTGCATCGCGAGCGAGAGGTCGCTCGCGAAGGACTTCGTGTTGACCGGGTACGCGCAGTCGTCGTTCGCCTCGCAGCCGGCGTAGCGTCCGGTGCCGGCAGCCTGTGCGACGTACGAGAGGTACTCTGGGTTCGCGCCGTTCGCGGTGTCGTAGACGCCGACGACGTAGGTGCGCACGGCCTGCCCCGCGCCCTTCGCCGCAGCCTCGACGACGCGCTGGATGTCGTTGGCGGTCGCGTCGCCGGGCGTGTCGCACGAGGTCGGCTGACCATCGGTCAACAGCACGATGCTGGTGACGCCGGGGAGCTTCATGTTCGACAGCGCCGCGATCGAGCCGGAGAGCGCCGGGGCGAGCGGGGTGCCCCAGTAGAACTCGTCGTCCACGGTGCTCGCGAGCGCCTTCATCTGGTCGACCTGCGCGGTGTCGAGCGGCGCGAGCGGGATGGGCAGCGAGGCGTACGAGCCCGGCTCGCAGCGAGACTCCGGACTGGGCAGCGAGCCGTCTGCGCAGGCGTTGCAGGCGACGTTATTGGCCGCGGTGATCTTGCAACAGGTGACGGGCTTGTCACCCCAGGGGAAGAGCGAGAGGCCGCCGACCGTGGCGGGAGGAAGCGCGTCGAAAATCTCGAAGAGACCCGCCTTCGTCAACGACCACCGGGTGTCGCCGGCCGTGCCGACGCGGATGTGCATGCTGCCCGACCGATCGATGAGGAACAGCAGGTTCGACTGCGCAGGCGACACGGCATGCACCGCGGTCGCATCCGGACACACCTTCGGGCCGACGTCGCCGCCGCCCTCGCCCCCGCTCCCGCCAGCACCCGAGGATTCGTCGCCGCCGACTCCGCTCGTGAGCGGCTCGACGAGGGGCACCGTCTGTTCGGCGGAGCCGCAGGCCACGACGGTCGAGACGACGAGAGCAGCGGGCGCGAGGCGAAGGAAGGACGAGCGCATCGGGAAGACCTCCGAGGTCGGGGCGTCGCGGGCGCCATATTCACGCTCCGTGCCAAGCGACCATTGGCGCAGCGGGAGGGAAAATCCCCCCGTTTCTCGTCGATCCTCGAGCGCGCAGCTCGGAAGACATGGACACCCAACGATCCAAGCGATGGATCGTCAGAGCCTGGCGGGCGACCTCGTCAGAGCACGCCGGAGGCGTCGAGCCCCGCCAGCGCGGCGTCGACCGTCGCGAACGACGCGGCCATCTCGGCCTTCGCGATGGGCCCCATTCCGTGTTGCATGAGCCAGCGGTTTCGCCAGGCCTTCAAGCGAATGGTCTGAAACACGAACGTCCTCGTGACGTCCTCGCCGAACGCCCCGTCGATCCAGTCCCCGAGGAAGAACCCGTCGAAGAGCGGCGCCGCGTCGACGCCGAACGAGGCCGCGAGATCGGCGACGAGCACGGGAGTCTCGTCCACCAGGAGCTCACCGAAGAGGTCGTAGTCGGCGCGGTTCGCGGCCGCCGCGCCGGCGTCGACGAGCGCGCTCGGAAGATCGAGGAGTAGGTGAGAGGCGACCCCCGTCGCGACGACCCGCAGCGTGCCGACGTCCTCGTTCGACGCAAGCTCGTCGAAGCGCCGCCAGGCTGGCAGCGAGCCCGCGCCCGAGAGCGAGGCGTGCACGGCGTCGAGGTAGCGCTTCGCAAACGCGACGATGAGCCGCTCCCCGAACGCCGGGTCCTCGAACTCTCCTGCCCCGACCGCCTCGACCGCGCGCCGTGTGATCGGACGGTAGACGACCGCGAAGACTCCCCGTCGATCGCCACAAGTGGTGAAGGTAGCGGCGAGCTCGGCGATGCGAGCCTCCGCGTCCGCCATGCCCTCGAGCGTCGAGGTGTCGGCGAGCCCCGTGGCAACGGCGACGCCTCGCGGTCCGAGGCTCGCGCCCTCGCACAGCGCCTCGGAGGACGAGCTCACCTCGAGCGCGTCTCGACCGAGAGCCGGGTCCCCACAGCCGAGAAGCCCGAGGAGGCCGAGAGTGAGCAGGGCACACCGGAACCTACACATGCGCCGGGGCGTAGCACGCGCGCCAAGGACGCCCAAGGGAAAACATACGCGTCCGTATGTGAGCTCCACAAAGTCAGGCCTGCCGCCTCGAGGATCCGCAGCGGGGGCGCGCGGAGGTCAGCGAACGAGGCTCGCGAGGACGTCGAGGCCCACGTCGATCTCGGAGTCGAGCACGTAAGGAGCTGGGCCGAGGCGCAAGTTCGCCCCGCGCGAGTCGGTCCAGATCCCGCGCTCGCGGAGCGCCGCGGAGAGCCCGCTCGCGTCGGCGTGTCGGACCGAGACGAAGGCGCCGCGCCGTGCGTCGTCGTCGGCCGAGACACGCCCGAGCGCACGCCCTTCACCAAGGACGCCGCGGTCGGAGAGACCATCGAGGATGCGCCTCGTCTGCGCGACGTAGCGCGCTCGCAGCTCGGCGACGCCAAGACCCAGCGCATCCCAGTGACGCAGCACCGCGCGCGCCCGGTAAAACGCGCTCGCCTCAAAGGTCGCGCCGGCGAAGCGCGCCGCCCCACGCCCATAACCGACGGGCCGCGACAACACCACGCCGTCGGCGACGCGCGGAGCGGCGATCGACGCGAAGTCCGCGAACCAGCCCGTGTCGGCGGGGCGGAGGTCGGTGTGCTCGGGGACCCGCATCCAACAAAGCCCGTTGCCGATGCCCGCGTACTTGTAGCCCCCGGCGAGGATGAATGCCGACCGGACGGCCGGGCCCCAGTCGAGTGGGACCGCGTTGAACGCGTGGTACGCGTCGACGACCGGGGTCGCGCCAACCCGCTCGCACGCGTCGAGGATCGCACCGACCTCGCGGACCACCCAGGCGTCCTCGAAGATCACCGCGCTCAAGGCCGCGACGACGGGACCGCCCGCGCGAGCCTCGGACTCGAGCGCCGCGACGAAGCGCTCCGCGAGGCCAGCGCGCGGCTCCGCGTCGACCCAGCGGACGTACAGCCCCTGCTCCGCATAGCGACGGAGCTGTCGGTCGAGCGAGTGGAACTCGCTCGTCGTCGTGACCACGCGCAACCTCCGGTGATCGAACGCGCTGAACAGGCGGACGAGCAGCGCGTGCGTGCTCTCCGCGAAGGCGATCGCGTCGTCGCTCGCGCAGCCCATCCGAGCGAGGAGCCCGCGGCCGACCTCCTCGACGAGCGGGAAGACGGCGCGCTCCCACTTGTGATCCACGAACTCCGCCGCGTCGTCGAACGCCTCGAGCTGCGCATCGCGCGCGACGTCGGGCCACGCCTGGTGCGAGTGCCCCGTGAGCAGGATCCGGCCCGGACGCAGGAACCTCGAGTAGGCCGCGCGAATGCGCTCGACGTCGGCCGTCATGGCCGAGCCTTCACGCGGACCGTCTGCTTCAAGCGGAGCATCGTCTCGAGGGGCGCGCCCCCAGGAGGCCCCGCGATCGTGATTTCTGTCAAGCTGTCGAGCGACAGCGACGCCGCCCGCGGCAACAGCTCCCCGTCGAGCTCGAGGGTACCGGTGCCCTCACCGACGCCGCCGCGCGCGGTCACGCTCATCCCCTCGGGCATCAGCGGGTCCTGTGCCTTGTCGGCGATCGGCTGCTCCTTGACGACGAGCTTGAGGGGCACGCCCTTTCCGGCAAGCAGCTCGTACTCCACCGTGCGGAGGAGCGGCAGCCCGCCGCGACGCAGGCGCTGGACGGCACGCCAGCGCGCGCCGACGCCGATGGCCTCCTCCGGGAGCGGCGGCACGAGGTCCCGCGTCGTCTCGTCGAGGCTGCTCCAGATCTGGAGCACCTCGCGCTCGAGCCCGCCGGGCCGCGTCACAGACGTCCCTGTGACGCCACGCTCGGAGAGCGCGAGGGTCCCGCTCTTGCCGACGAGCTGCTTGAGCAGCGGCGCGACCTCTTCGGCGAGGAGCTTCTCGGCGTCGCCATCCGGCGTGGCGCGCGCGCCGTCGACCGTGAGTCCGAGGCCCGTCGCTTCTCGCGAAAGCGTGACGTCGAGCGAGAGCGCCGGCACCGGACGCGCGGAGGGGTCGTCGCCGCGGGTGGTCTGCACCATCGCCACCTCGTAATCGAGCTGGAGCTTCACTTGCGCGACGGCGCTCGCCAAGTACCTGAGCGAGCGCCGAGGCTCTGCGCCCGGCGAGACGAGATCGACCCGCACGCCGCCGCCCGTCACCCGAGCGTCCGCCTCGGCCACGCTCAGCGCAGGGCCGGTGCGAAGCGCGGCGGTCGAAGCGGCCTTCGGCGCATCGGGAAGCGAGGACGCCGAGGGTTCGGATGATGCGCTCGCGGGCGGCGATGGGGCGCCCGTCGAGGCGGACGGAGGTGCTCCGCCGCTTCCGCAATCGCCACAACCGCTCGCCAACGCGACGAGCGCGAGACCCAGGACGACACGCGCGTTCACTGGATAGCGCTAACGCCGCGTGAGGCTGCGCGCAAGTCGAGGCGTCGCGGTTGGTTCGACCTCCGCGGTACGCTAGCCTCCGGTCGCGCTCCCCTGATGACGACCCGCTGCCAGCTCCTCTCTCGATTCCTCGAACTGCCGCGGCTCACCGACATCGAGGCGCGGAGGGTGGCCGTCCGGCAGACGCTCGCGACGCTCGCGCAAGACGAGGCGCTCGCCGCGCCGATGGCGCTCGCCGGAGTGGACCCGCGCGCGCTCGCTCGCAGCGTCGAGGTCGCGACACGCGAGGGCTGCCTCGATGATCTCGGGTTCTTGCGAGCCCCCGACGCCGCGAGCGCGCTCCACCAACTCAGCACGGCGCTGCCTCATGGCCCCGAGCGTCGAGCGCTGGGGCGCCGTATCCTCGCCTTTCTCTACGAGGGCGACGCCGAGACCTTCGCGACGCTCGCCGCGCGCATGGCGCTCGGCACCACGAAGCCGCTCGAGGGCGCGGGGGTTCGGGCACGCGTGGAGCTTTGCCTCGCCCTCGGAGGCGCGCTCGAGGCCCCGACGGACCGGCTCGCCCTGGCAGTGGCGATGCGACGCGAGCTCGCCCGCGACTGGATCTCGGAGGCGGCGACCGCGGCCCTCCGAGACCGCCGACTCGCAGGTCAGCTCCTCGAGCGCGCGGCCCGTGAGGCTGCGCGGCGCGCGGACAGTGGGGATCGTCATCCGCTGCGCTTGTTTGAAGCGCTCGCGCACTCGGACGAACGCTCCGCGACCGCGGCGCCGCACGCGTCGGGGATCGAGTCGGCATGGGAGGCGCTGCTAGCGGACCGCGAGTCGCTCGTATGGCGGCATGTCGCAGTGGCGCGTGGGCTCCTCGGTCGAGCGCTGCCTGCGCTCGCAGACACGACTCGCGCCCAGCTCTCAGCCGACCTCTCCCCAACCGAGTGGCGACGCGGCGCGACCTCGCTCGTCGCGCGCATCGCCGTCGACCGCGAGCGTGCCCTCGACGAAGCGCTCACGCTCCTCGAGGGCCCGATCCCGAAGCGCGATCCGGGCGTCGCGATGGCGATGGTGTGGGGCCTCGGTCCCGCGGTCGATGCCGAGCCAGAGGCCGCCGAGGAGCTGCTCGACGCCATGGCGGCGCTCGTCCCGATCGCCATGGCCGAGAGCCTCCTCGAGCTCCGACGGACCTACCCTGGCTTCGGCACCCATGCCGCGGCTCAGTGCGCGGAAGCGCTGCGGACGAGCCTGTCGCGCCCCGAGTTCGACGACGGCGTCTTGGCGCTGGCGCGTCAGCTCGCACACGAGCTCGAAGGAGGCGCGCCCCCCTCGAACCTCCGGCACAGCCTCGACGCCGCGATGCATGCCTACCGAAACCGCGGCGCGCGCGAGGCACTCGAGCAGGCTCGGCGCGCACTCGACGAGGCGACCGCGACGGTCGGAGGTTTGACCGCGATCGAGGTCCGCTACGACGGGAGCGCACCGTCGAGCCTCTCGCGCCAACGCGCCCTGCCGCTCCTTCGTGAGCTCGACGTCGAGCTGCTCGAATCCCACGTCCTTGGGGCCCTGCTGCTGCTCGGTCGAGCGCCCGGCTCGACCGCGAGCGGGGTCGACTCGGTCGACGTGCTCCACGCCGAGCTCGCGAGCTGGCTCACGAACCCATCCCACCGCGACGCCGCCCCCGCCGACCTCGACGCGCAAGCCACGCTGTACCAGCGCGAGCTTCGCGCGCTGCTTCACGTGATCGACGCAGGCCACACCGATTTCGGTGACGACGGCGAACGTCGGCTCGCCGTACGGCAGCGTTGGACCGGCGTGGTCGGGGATTTCGCTGCGATCGTTCGTACTCAGCCCGCCAGCAGACAGGCGCGCGTCCACCTCGCGACGATCGCCCGCGCGCTGGACGCGCTGGTGCGCGACGGCTCCGCCGAGCCGGTCGACGTGCTGCTCTTCGTGGCGGCGCAGCTGCCCGAGCCCGCGCACGTCTCGATCATCGGCGAGGCGAGCATGCACCCGGACGTGACCGAGCTCCTCGCCGCGTACCTCGCGTTCGTTCGTGCGCCCGTCAGCGGCACGCAGCAAGAGCAAGCGCGCGCGCGCCTCGCGTCCTGGGAGCGATTCCTAGAGGTCTTCCCACGCCAGACGACGGCGCGCACCGAGGCGCTGCGCGTCACGGCCTCGCTCCTCCGGTCCTCGCTCGCGGCTGTGGCGACCGCGACGTCGATGCGCGTGCTCTTGCCCGAGACACCGGGCGCAGACACGGGTGCGCTCGCCCACATCGAGGACGCGATCTTGCAGCTGCAGCAGCTCGTCCTCGGCGCGGAGCGTCGCGTCGGCGATTTGGCGACGCGCGATCGGGCGTTCCTTCCCAAGCGGCACGCGCTCGCACAGGCGGCGATCGCTGCGGTGCACGGCCCACGGGACGATGGCACCGCAGCATCACTCGAGTCAGAGCTGTTCTACGCGCTGAGCATGACGACCCGCGCCGCGGAGGCCGCGCTGCCTGCGCCGATCGCCTCGCTCGTCACGCAGACGCTCCCGCTCCTCGCGAACGTGGCTTCGGACCGTGGCTCGCTCCTTCCGTCGCCGCCGTCGGCGGAGACCGCGAAGCTCCCCGCGTGGGTGCCGGCGCGCCGCATCGTCGGCGGCTTCTATGTCGTCCGGCCGCTCGGAGGAGGCAACGTCGGCTCGGTGTTCGTCGTCATGCGCGCCGAAGAGCGACGCGAGCGGGACGCCAAGCGGTTTGCGCTGAAGGTGCCCGAGTACAACGCGACGGCCGCGCGCACCATGTCGGAGGCCGAGTTCCTTCGCTTCTTTCGGGAGGAGGCGGGCGCGCTGCTCGCGATCCCCGAACACCCAAACGTCGCCGCGTTCGTGACCTTCGATGCGGGAGCCAAGCCGAAGCCAATCCTCGTGATGGAGCTCGTCGAGGGGATGAACTGCGAGCGAATCCTCGGCTCGCAGGGCTTCACGATGCCGCTCGCGCTGCACGTCCTGGACGGCGTCCTCGCCGGCCTCGAGGCCATGCATGGCGTCGACATCGCACACCTGGACGTGAAGCCGTCCAACGTGATCCTCCGCGTGGCAACGGGGGACCCCGTGCTGGTCGATCTCGGCCTCGCGGGCCGCAAGGTGCGCCCCGGGTGCGCGACGCTGTGCTTCGGGGCGCCCGAGATCTGGACGACCGCGCACGAGGCTTCGCACCTGCTGCCCGCCGCCGCGGCCGACGTCTACGCCTTCGGTTGTTCGGCGTATGAGATCCTGACGGGGAAGACGCTCTTCGATGGCCCGAGCGACGTGTCGATCATCGCCCAGCACCTGAGCCACGACGGCCTACCGCAGGGCCTCGCAGGGCTCGCCGACCGACCCCGCCTCGTCGCCTTCCTCGGCGCGTGCCTTCGTCAATCGCCGACGTCGCGCGGGTCCGTGTCGCAGCTGCGAGCCGCCCTCCCGGAGGTGCGTCGAGAGCTCGAGGGCGAGCGGTGGCCGCTCGCATGACCGGGGCACACGGAGAAGGGAGCGGCGGGCCAAATGATTGATATCAAGCGAGAGACGACACGAGTCGCAGGCCAGGGTGGCCTCGAGCTCGCCCTTCACCGTTTCGTCGCCCCGACCGCAACGCCGAGCGGAACGACGCTCCTCTGCCTGCACGGGTTCCTCGACGCGGGCGCTACCTGGGATCGCGTCGCGGCCCCACTCGCGGGCATCGGTCATGAGGTGCTCGCGCTGGATTTTCGCGGCTTCGGCGAGAGTGAGTCCGTCGGCCGCGGCGGTTACCTCCACTTCCCCGACTACGTGGCCGACGTCGACGCCGTCGTGCGCGCGCTCGACCGGCCGAAGCTCGTCCTAGTCGGGCACTCGATGGGCGGAACCGTGGCGTGCCTCTACGCTGGCGCGCGCTCGGAGCGGCTGGTCCAGCTCGTCCTCGTCGAGGGGCTTGGCCCCCCGGCGATGAGCCACGAGCAGGGCCTGTTCCGCATGCGTCAGTGGCTCACCGATCTCGAGCGACCGCCGACCCCTCGGACGCTGCGCTCGCACGAGGACGCCGTCCGCCGACTCGCGATGAATCACCCGGCCGTCCCGCGTGAGCTGCTCGAGCTCCGCGCCCGGCAGCTCACCCGACCGAGCGATGACGAGCTCGTGTGGAGCCACGACCCGATGCACCGAACCACTTCGCCGATGCCGTTCTCCGTCGAGGCGCTGAAGGCGTTCTTGCGCGCGATTCGGGTCCCCGTACTCCACGTCGGCGGCGGCCCGACCGGCTTTCACCCCGAAGACGAAGACGAGCGACTCGCCGCGATCCCTGAGGTAACCCGCGTCGAGCTCGAGGGGGCTGGGCACATGGTCCACTGGACGCGCCCTGCGGAGCTTGCGGCGGCGATCGATGCGTTCATGGCGGCGCCGCGCCGATGACGCGAGCCCTTCGACGCGTGTTCGCGCACGATGCGGGAACGGGTTGCGCGGCAGAGGGAGTTTGGACTAGGCTCCGCCTCCGTTTCGCCACCTTAGCTCAGTGGTAGAGCAACGGTTTCGTAAACCGTAGGTCTCGAGTTCAAGTCTCGAAGGTGGCTCCAAGATCGCGACGTCGTATCGGCGCTAGGCTCGTCGTGCTCCGCGAAGCTCACTCGCCGCAGCGGAGCGGCGCGTAGCGCTCACAGTCGCTCAGCTTGGGTGCGCAACATCGCTCGCGCTTCGAATCGCAGGGCTCGAGGAGACCTCCCCCGCATTGCACACGGGCGCGCGCGCAGCGCCTTACGCAAGCTTTCCGGGCCCTCGGTGTGAGCTCCGCTTCCCCCGCACGCTCGCGCAGCCGCTCCTCGGCCGCGACGACCGCGAGCATGCGGGAGACCCAGGCCGCGCCGAAGTCGGAGTCGTGCGCGCTCGCGATCAACCGCGCAGGGACCGGATCGCCGGCCTCGGTGCTCGCCACGATGGCGGCTTCGATCCGCTCGCGGGCGATGCGGAACGCGCGCTCCCCGAGGCGGCGCAGCGGGTCGCGAGCTGAGAGACCATCGAGGAAGCGAATGTTCTTCGAGATGGCGAGCAGGGCCTCGTCGGTCGCGTGTTCGTCCGAGTCGAGCAGCGGTGCGAGCGCGCGATCGAGCGCGATGCATGACGCGCGGTTGCAGGTCGGCAGTGCATCGCCACAAGCCCCGACGAGGGCCTCGAGCGCCCCGCGACAGACGCTCCAACTCCGAGAAGCTGAGCACGAATCAATGAGCTCGGTCGAGCGCGACGCCGCGCGCGCCACCGTCTTTCGCGACGTGGCGCCCCAGCGCCTCCCGCGGGCGCCCTCATGAGCCGCAAGGAGGGCCTCGGCCTCGTCCCAGCCCCGCGCCGACACGAGCGCTCTCAGCTCATCGTCGACCAACTTGTCCACGCGCCGGCGCGCGGTCGCTAGCGTCCGGGCGAGGGGCGAGCCAGCTTTAGGCTCTGCCCGAACGAGCACCGCGCGCACCTCGAGAGCGCCTGCGAGCTCGCGTCGGGTCGCTTTCTCGAGCGCCTTGCCGAGCGTGAAGGCGAGCGTTCGCTGGCGCCTCGGGTCGCAATCGGCGAACGGGCACGACGCGGTCAGCTCGCTCCGCGCCACGCGCAGCGCTCGTGCCTCCTGCGACTCGGTCGGTGGGATCGAAGGCGCCGGAGTCGCCGCAGGTGCAGAGGTCGTCGATGCAGTGGCCGCAGGAGCGGGAGGAGCCGCCGCCGAAGGAGCCGCAGATGCAGGGGCCGGAGATGCAGAAGCCGCGGGACCCGCGACGTTGACAGCCGCGCTCGACGCGCCTCCCGACGCCGACGGGCCCTCGTCCGCGCTCGCCTCGCACACTCCGACGAATACGAGCGCCCCGAAGGCCGCACCGAGCGCCCGGAGGGCGCGCGAGGCTGCCCCGTCACGTTGGGAGGTCACCGCTTGCGCTCGACTCACGTGTGCGCTCGAGCCACCCTCACGCGAGGAGTTCGGTCCGCGCCCAGCGGGCCTCGGAGTCCGCCCGGACGAGGCGCAGGAGCGCGTCGACCTTGTTCGTCCCGAGAAGTCGCGCAACGACCTCGCGGAAGCGGGCCTCCTCGTTCGCCGACATGCCGTCCGACGCGACCGCGTGAGCGACCTCGACGAGGCACTGGACCTTGAACGCGACATCGACGCCCACGACCTCCTCGGCGCTCGCGGTCGGGAAGTCGCTCTCCCCCGCCGCGAGGATCAGCGCGATCCCGTCCTCGGCCGACAAGTCCTCCGAGGCGCCCGCGCGTCCGAGGGCATCCGCCTCTTCCGGCGAGAGGCCGTCAGCCCCCGCGACGTAGCCGCCCAAGGTCAGCCACGCACGTCGATGTCCAGGCTCCTGGTTCATGCGCCTCTCCTCCGCTCGTCGACCAAGGTCACTCGCAGCGATTCCCACAACTCGGACACGACCGGAAGAGCCACCCCGCCGCGCAGTTGTTGCACCAGACGAAGCCGCACGCCTGATTCGTGCATCGCCACTTGAACACGATCGTCAACCCACCGCGGCCTGCACACG